>Ga0164313_10006765_pt1 | contig 10081 bp, 10 predicted proteins | sample GuaBasSedimGuay4_FD_113735 | JGI IMG/M metagenome (GOLD analysis project Ga0164313, IMG submission 113735) | Subseafloor sediment microbial communities from Guaymas Basin, Gulf of California, Mexico - Guay4, Core 4569-4, 0-3 cm | ecosystem: Environmental > Aquatic > Marine > Hydrothermal vents...
AGACCATCCAAAGTTTCAATAAGAAGTTCAATTTCATCTTCATAAGAGGTAGCCTGTTTGGCTAAACGCAGATAGGCTTTTAAAAGCTTATCTGGTTTATTGTCCTGATGTAAGTTTACTCCTGATTCCTGCAAGTCTTTGTTTACAAAGTCCGCAAAAGCATCTTCCAGTTTTATCTCATAACGGTTACCTGAGACGGTAAGTGCTACATTTTTCATAAGTATCCCTTAACTATTTTAGGCTAATAATGCCTCAACCTGAGCGATGATCTTCTCTATCTCTGTATCTTTTTCCTCTAACTCAAGCTGAAGTAACTCTACCTCTGTTTCTTTATCACTTTGGGAACCAGATAGATTTGTAAGTTCAATCTTTAATTGTGCATTTTCACTTTTAAGCGCTTCATGATCTACTCTCCATAGTTCTATCTTCTCTTGTAATTTTTGCAATGCTGACATTTTTTCTCCATAAAATTTAGTTGTGCTATAATAGCGAAAAATTAAAAGAAACAACATAAATCAGAGGTTAATTTTGCCAAATTTCACGGTATCAAGCCCATACAAACCTTCAGGAGATCAACCTGTTGCCATAGAAACATTGAGCCGCTCCATTGAATCGGGGAATCAGTATCAAACCTTACTGGGTGTTACCGGGTCAGGAAAAACCTACACTATGGCCAAAGTCATAGAGAAAACAAAAAAACCAACCCTCATTATGACCCATAACAAAACATTGGCAGCACAACTTTACTCTGAATTTAAAAGTTTTTTTCCTCATAATCATGTTGAGTATTTCATCTCTTATTATGACTACTATCAGCCTGAGGCCTATCTTCCACGTCAGGATCTTTTTATAGAAAAAGACTCTTCTATCAACCAGGAACTCGAACGCTTACGTTTAAGCACAACTGCAAACCTGCTTTCTCATGATGATGTCATCGTCATCGCTTCAGTCTCTGCCAACTATGGGTTGGGATCTCCTGATGATTACCGCTCTATCGTTCAAAAACTTTGTGTAGGGGATGAGTACAATCAAAAAGCTTTACTTCTAAGACTGGTAGACATGGGGTATAAACGCAATGATGAATTTTTTGACAGAGGAGACTTTCGTGTCACAGGTGAAGTCATAGACATTTATCCTGCCTACTCAGAAGAATTTGCCATACGCATAGAGTTTTTTGGAGATGAAATAGAAGCTATTTATGAATTTAATTCTCTCACCGGGGAAAAAGAAGAAGAGATGAAAGAAGCCACTATCTACTCTGCCAATCAATTCATTGTCTCTAAAGAAAAACTTGCAAAAGCCGTCAAAAGTATAGAAGAAGAACTGGGTGAACGTTTGGCATACTACCAAAAAGAAGACCGTATGGTGGAGTACAACCGTCTTAAGCAGCGTACAGAATTTGACTTGGAGATGATAGAAGGTACAGGAATGTGCAAAGGGATCGAAAACTACTCTCGCCACCTTACCGGGAAAAAAGTAGGAGAAACTCCCTACTCTATGATGGACTACTTTGAAGCTATGCATGAGGATTACCTTGTTATTGTTGATGAGTCCCATGTCTCTTTGCCTCAGTTTAGAGGGATGTATGCTGGAGACAGAAGCCGTAAAGAAGTACTGGTAGACCACGGGTTCAGACTACCCTCGGCACTTGACAACCGCCCTTTAATGTTTGACGAGTACATTCACAAGGCGCCTCATTTTCTATTTGTCTCTGCCACACCTGCTCCTCTTGAACTTGAACTCTCTTCTGTGATTGCCGAACAAGTTGTACGCCCTACAGGCCTGCTCGACCCTCCCATAGAGATCATAGACAGTACCTATCAGGTAGAAAACCTGCATGATCGTATGAAACCTGTCATTGCATGTGGAGAACGTGTCCTTGTCACCGTGTTGACAAAAAAGATGGCAGAGGAGTTAACAACATATTACAATGATCTCGGGCTTCGCGCACGCTATATGCATTCAGATCTTGATGCCATAGAGCGTAATCAGGTCATACGCTCACTGCGTCTAGGTGAATTTGACATCTTGATAGGGATCAACCTGCTTAGAGAAGGACTTGATCTACCCGAAGTAAGTTTGGTTGCCATACTTGATGCAGACAAAGAAGGTTTTTTACGTTCTCGTACTTCACTTATACAAACATCAGGACGTGCAGCCAGAAATACCAACGGTAAGGTACTGATGTATGCCAAGAAAATAACAGATTCTATGCAGTTCACCATCGATACTACCCAGGAAAGACGAAAAAAACAGATCACTTATAACAAGAAACACGGTATCACCCCAAAAACCACCATCAGAGAACTTGATGCCAATCTCAAAGTAGAAGATGCCGGAGAACTTTACAATAAACGTTCCAAACTTGACAAAATGCCAAAAGCGGAACGACAACAGCTTGTCAAAGAACTCAAGGCTAAAATGCTTGCTGCAGCTAAAAATCTGGACTTTGAAGAAGCCGCAAGGTTAAGAGATGAAATTGCTAAGATAAAGAAATTGTAGGGCTCTTCCCCAACAACAACTGACGCTACAACAAATATTTTTGCTATAATACGCGTAAAATATATAATGTAGGTAATTTTATGGCTTTAGACCTCTCTTCTTCTCAACTCTATTTTAACCGTGAGCTCTCATGGCTGCAATTTAACTCACGGGTTCTTGCACAGGCACTTGATGAAACACTCCCCCCTCTTGAACGCCTTAAATTCCTTGCCATTTACGGTACCAACCTTGATGAATTCTATATGATACGTGTAGCAGGCCTCAAAGCCCTTTTTAAAGCACGTATACAAGAAACCGGTGCAGATAAACTGACACCCAGTCAGCAATTAGAAGAGATACACAACTATCTGCATAAAGAGCACCAGATCCTTGAGTCTTGCTATACTTCCATCATTGCACAACTGCATACACACTCTGTCAATATCAAAAATTATGATGCCCTCAATGATGAAGAAAAAGTAGCAGTAAAGAAGATCTTTTTCAATGAGATCTACCCCGTTATCATACCCATCGCAGTAGATGCAACACATCCTTTCCCACATCTGAACAATCTTAGTTTCGGCTTGGCAATGTCACTTGAAGATGACTCTAAAAACATCAAGCATGGCCTTATAAGGATCCCAAGGATCCTTCCCCGATTCATACAAATAGAACAAACCTTTATCCCCATAGAGTCTGTCGTTGAACACTTTGCTTCTGAACTCTTTCCCGGTTTTACTCAACTGGCTTCTACTCCCTTTAGAGTAACCAGGAATGCAGATATAGAGATCGAAGAAGAAGAAGCAGATGACTTTCTGGAAATTTTACAAGAGGGCCTGCGCTCTCGTAATAAAGGGTCACTCATTAGACTTGAGCTCATGGAAGGGGTCAATAAAAAGCTAAGTAAATTTTTACTCTCCCACCTCAACCTTGATGAAAAAGATATCTATTCTTATAAAAGTCTTCCGCTTAACCTGGGTTCATTATGGCAGATCGTAGGAGATAAAGCACTTTCTCATCTCGTTTTACCTACATTCTCTCCGAAAACACTGCCACCACTTGACTCTGAAAATATCTTTGAAGCCATAGAGAAACAGGATGTACTGCTTTATCATCCTTTTGACAGTTTTGAACCTGTCGTGCAATTCATAAAACAAGCAGCCGTAGATCCAGATACACTTGCTATTCGTATGACACTCTACCGTGCAGGCCCAAACTCTCCCATAGTCAAAGCACTCATTGATGCAGTAAGAGAAGAGAAACAGGTTACCGTACTGGTCGAACTCAAAGCACGGTTTGATGAAGAGAACAACCTGAGATGGGCAAAAGCACTTGAAGATGCAGGAGCACATGTTGTTTATGGGATCCCCGGACTTAAGGTACATGCTAAAATTGCCCAGGTCATCAAAAGAAAAGGTAAAAAACTTCAAAGTTATGTTCACCTTGCAACAGGAAACTATAATCCAAGTACTGCAAAGATCTATACCGATATATCATACTTTACGACTAAAGAGGAATTTGGGAATGATGCCACACACTTTTTCCATTTTCTTACCGGTTTTTCTACCTATACAAAATTGGACACACTTTTTATGTCTCCTGTACAGATCAAACCAAGACTGATAAAAATGATCGAGAAGGAGAGTCAGTTTGGCAAAGACGGGCATATTATTCTCAAGGCAAATTCCCTCGTCGATACCAATATCATACAGTCCCTCTATCTAGCTTCACAGGCAGGTTGTAAAGTCGATCTCAACATCCGTGGTATCTGCTGCCTAAAACCAGGTATCAAAGGAATAAGCGAAAATATTACCGTCTCATCAATTATCGGAAAGTATTTGGAGCATCCTCGTATCTATTATTTTAAAAACAATAAAGTCAAATGTTATATCTCTTCTGCAGATCTAATGCCACGAAATCTTGTGCGACGTGTAGAGTTAATGACGCCCATACTCGAAGAAAACCTGACACAGAAAATAGAACAGATTCTTATGCTTCAGCTTACAGACAACCAGCTGCGCTGGACACTTCAAGAAGACGGGACATACATCAAAGTACCTCTTTTGGGTAAAGCAGTCAACAATCATACGGTATTAGAGCAGTATGTGAACAGAGTGCATGGTAAAACAAAAAAAGAGACCCCCGATTATGTAAGTCGTCTTGCAAGTCGTATTTTAAAGGATAATTAATCTTATCTACAACAGACGCAAAATGGGCAAAGCCCCTTTTTACTACGCTAACACTAGGTTTCCTTCAGCAGGAAGCTCACGCGGCTAGTCGCGTTTTAAATAACTATCTAAAAGGTTTATAATCATGTTACTAAAGTTTCAAGAGTGGACACCGCAACTTCAAAAAAATGCCTGGATAGCAGAAGGTTCTTCTGTCATTGGACGTGTCTCTATGGGAGAAGACTCTGCCGTATGGTTTGGCTGTGTAGTCCGTGGTGATGTACACTACATTAGCATAGGAGACAGAAGCAATATCCAAGATCTCAGCATGATACACGTCACTCATCATAAAAAAGCAGATATGTCTGATGGAAACCCTACTGTCATCGGTAACGATGTCACTGTTGGCCACCGTGTCATGTTGCATGGTTGTACCATAGAAGATGCCTGTCTCATAGGTATGTCTGCTACCATTCTTGATGGTGCTGTCATAGGAAAAGAGTCCATTGTCGGTGCTTCCGCCCTTGTTACCAAAAATAAAGTCTTTCCACCCAGGTCTCTCATCATGGGGAGTCCTGCAAAAGTGGTGCGAGCATTAACAGATGAAGAAGTTGCAGAACTCTATGCCTCTGCAGCACGCTATGTAACATTTAAAAATGAGTATATATAATGACTCAGACTATAGGAAAAAGTTTTAAAGACATCATCTCACCTACTGTACTTCTCTTTGTTTTCAAAGTTACCCTTATCTCATTGGCAATTACTGCGGCTGTAGTATTGCTTGTGGGTGGGAGCTTAAATGCTTTTGTCTCTGGCTACCTTTCATGGTTACCGTGGGAGTGGCTTAAAACAACCGGTGCCTCTGTGGCATCTGTAGCCATAGTCTATATGCTTTTTATTATTACTATTTCTATCGTTACTTCATTTATGATAGAACCTCTACTCATCACACTGGCTAAAAAACATTACCCTGAGACCCAAATCATAGGCAGTCCAAATATCACAACTTCTCTCATTTTAAGTTTGAGGTCTGCAATGATTTTCTTCATTCTCTTTATGTTTACATTTCCCATTATGTTTATACCGCTTGTAGGTGCTGTATATATGTTGTGGCTCTGGGCTATCTTACTCAAAGCGCCTACTATATATGATGTGAGTAGTCTTTTCCTTTCTGACAAAAAAGAGATAAAAGCAAGAACAAAAAAATCAACCATTTTAGCGATGGTCGCTGCAGGATTTAACTATATCCCTGTACTCAATATTTTCGCAGCAGTCTTTGCTCAGATACTTTTTTTACATCATATTTTAAAGAAAGAGGAAGATTAACCCTCTTCTTTTTTTAATCTACGTTCTTTTTTAGACGACTTTGAAAACCGTAAAAGTTCATCGGATGTACTTACATACCCCGGCAGTGTTTCCAAAGACTTCTCCATCACTTTTGCCGCACATACTGCATCAGAAAAAGCGCGATGATGGGTAGCTGTTTCTATCTCTAAAAAGTCTATAAGATACGCCAGTCCATACCGTTCGCTTTCAAAAGTACGCTTTGCAAGCTCAATGGTACATAACTGCAGGTTACCTATATTACCCAAGCCAAAACGTTCAAAAGAAGCATTTAAAAAACCATAATCAAAATTGGCATTATGTGCAACAAACACGGCATCTCCCATAAAATGTCTTAGCCCGATCAAGGCCTCTTTTCTTGTCGGTGCACCCTTAAGATCCTCAGGTTCAATACCGGTGATCTTGGTAATATATTCAGGTAAAAATGCACACTCAACAAAGGTTTCAAATCGGTCTATCACTTCACCGTTCTGTATCATTAAAGCACCGATCTCAATGACTTGAGAACTTCCAGGTTTAGACCCGTTTGTCTCTATATCTATAACGCAATAACGTTGTTCATAATGTGCTGTAAAACATGTTTCAAGCCTATATTCATTGTCATTTTCCTGTGCTATTGGATAGCCGGAAGCTTGAAGCAATATGAAGATAGTATCACTGTCTTCAAGCAGTGTCGTATGTTTGGTAACGAGTTGTTTATACTGTTCTTTATCAAGCAATCCGTTATTTTTACGAAATGCCGTGGTCAGTTCTTCAAAGACTTTTTGCATTGCTTATAAATTGTTTCACTTTTTTAGGATCTTTTTTACCTTTAATAGATTCTATACCCGAACTTACATCCACACCGTAAAAGCCTAGTTGTTTAACCTGTGATACATTTTCAGGGGTTAAACCTCCTGCCAAAATGATCTTTGAACAGTCTATATTATTGAACCATTCAAGATTCAAACGTTTACCTGTACCTCCGTATGCTTCACTGTAGGCATCTACAAGACGATATCTGTTTTTAAATATAATCAAGTCTTCAGGACCTTTTGCACGTACTACAGGTAAAGTTTGCAGCCCTATTGCATCCAAAGACTCTTCGTCTACCTCAAAATGTATCTGTGCACGTGAGATATCAGAATATTTACAGACTGTATCTATGGTCTCAATGCCTTCATTTACAAAAAGCCCCACTCTTTCTACAAAGGGAGGAAGTTTATCTATGATCTTTTTAGCTGCAGCAGGCGTGATATAACGTGGAGATTTATTATAAAATACAAATCCCAATGCATCTGCACCACATTCAACAGCATGCAAAGCATCTTTTAAATTAGTGATACCGCAAATTTTTACCCGCATGATATATTCCCTTTATTTTAATGCAGAAATAGCTTTCGCTATTCCATCTGGATGTTTATAGACAAATGAACCAGCAACAACAACATTGACACCTGCTGTCTCTAACTCTTTTACATTTTGGTCATTAACCCCACCATCTACTTCTATAAGACATTTTGGATTTCTTTTTTCTATCATTTCTTTAAGTAGCTGTGCTTTTTCTATCACAGAAGAGATAAATTTTTGTCCGCCAAATCCGGGGTTAACAGACATAAGCAGTACCATATCTACATCTTCAAGTAAAAACTCTATGGCTTCAGGTGGCGTATGCGGGTTAAGTGTAATGGCCGGACGTATGCCATAGGCACGTATTTTTTGTATCAATCTATGTGGATGTTTTTCTTCTTCAATATGAAAAGAGATAAAACCCGGCTTTAACGGGGCAAAGAGATCTACAAAAAAAGAATTGTTCTGTACCATCAAATGAATATCTAAAGGTTTTGTCGCTGCCTTGGCAACGGCTTCGACTACTACAGGGCCGATGGTAAGATTTGGCACAAAATGCCCATCCATGACATCCACATGCACAAGATCACAACCACCTTCACAAATGGCTTTTACATCTTCTGCCAAATTTCCAAAATCTGCAGAAAGAATACTCGGTGCTACTAACATACTTGTCCTAGTGTAATATTTTAATTTATTATATCATAGGGTGTATAAGTGGTCGGTAAACCGACCCTACGAGGATATTTCACGGCAGGGTCAGTTTAGCGACCACAAACCAAGAGTAATTTGCATGATCTTAAGCAAAATTTATGTTCAAATTGTCTATAATCCCACAAAATATTCATTGTTTCATATTTGGCTTAATACAAGTATTATTGAAACAATTCATTCAAAGGACATAGCATGGCAAGAAAATGTGACATTACGGGTAAAGGCCCATTAACAGGAAACAACGTTTCTCACGCAAACAACAAAACAAAAAGAAGACAGCTTCCAAACTTAAGATCTGTAAAGATCACACTAGAAGATGGTACAAGTAAAAGAATCAGAGTAGCTGCTTCTACACTTAGAACTATGAAGAAAAAAGCTGCTCAAGCTGCTACAGCTGAGTAAGTCCCCTTTTTTGGGACTCAGCTTTGAATATAGTTCAAAAATTTAAAAAGTTTCTCGGATGGAGAAGCACCCCCAAACCACATATCACCCTAAATGACGAGTATTATGGTCATTTAGCCCCTTTTAGACTCCCCTTCATACTCACTGTACTTGTGATGCTCATTGGTACTGTAGGTTATATGCTTATTGATAACTTTCCTCTTATGGATGCTATCTATCAAACAGGTATCACCTTTACCACTGTAGGATTTGGAGAAATTCGACCCATCTCTGATGCAGGTCGTATCTTTACTATCACACTGATCATCTTTGGCTTTGTCGTTTTTTCTATTGCCATAGGTATCATCGCAGAAGTCGTTAAAAAGGGTGAATTCCAAAAAACTATCAAGGAGCGTAAAATGCTTTACGAAATTGCTAGACTTAAACATCATTTTGTTGTCTGTTATCATAACGAATTTACCATACAGGTCACTAAACAACTCCGTGCAAGCCACATCCCTTTTGTGGTGGTTGACCCACGTGAGGACATGGAAGAGATCGCCAAGAAATATCACTATCCTTATTTTGTTTCTGCCGAACCACATACGGAAGCAGGGATACTCAAATCACATCTCTCCTCTGCAAAAGGTGTCATCACACTAGCAGACAATGTAGCAGACAACATTGCAACCATCGCTTCTGCAAGACTCTACGAAAGAGAGATACACCGCGGCAGAAAATTTCTTATCATTGCCAATGCCAAAAATAATGAAGATGATCAAAAACTATTGAAACTTGGTGCTAACAAAGTGGTTACAGCAACAAAGCTCATGGCACAACGTATCAACGCAATGGCAGCAAGACCTGATATGGAAAACCTACTACAGGAGTTTCTCTATAAAAAAGATACGCCTCTTGATATGGAAGAAGCCAAAGTATCTAAAACATCATGGCTTACACTCAAAAAGATCAAAGAAGCACATTTTAGAGATATTGCAAATGTAACGGTTGTGGGTGTACGTCAAAAAGATGGTAAATTCATTCCTATGCCTAAAGGTGATACGATCATTATGCCAGAGTCCAAGCTTCTACTTATTGGTACGGGAGAAGGTATCTATAAAGCCAAAAAGATCATCCGTAAAAAAGCAAAACCTGAAGAACTTAAATATGTTTAGCATTACACCTCTTGAAAAGGGGTTAGAAAATGTTCAAGGTTTCTTTTGTGGTGCCACAAATGTAGGTATGAGAACAAATCCTGCAAACTCAGGTGTCTCAGATATAGATGGGGATGTTGCTTTCATACGATCTGAACTCCCTTGCGATATTTCGTGCGTGTTCACCTCCAATACTTTTCAAGCTGCACCCATCAAACACTTCCAAAAATATCCTAAAGATTTTCAAACCAATTTTGTGTTGATCAATGCAAAAAATGCCAATGCCATGACAGGTGAAAAAGGCATAGAAGATATAGAGTCTATCATGTCGACACTCGCAAACACACAAAACGTGCTTAATCCTGTAATGTCCTCAACAGGAGTGATAGGCTATCGTTTACCTATTGACAAGATCACTTCTGCTTTTAGCACTTTAGACTTTAAAGGTAAAAATTCCCACCATGCTGCGCGTGCCATTATGACAACAGACAGCTTCAAGAAAGAGTTGGC
>Ga0164313_10006766_pt1 | contig 10078 bp, 12 predicted proteins | sample GuaBasSedimGuay4_FD_113735 | JGI IMG/M metagenome (GOLD analysis project Ga0164313, IMG submission 113735) | Subseafloor sediment microbial communities from Guaymas Basin, Gulf of California, Mexico - Guay4, Core 4569-4, 0-3 cm | ecosystem: Environmental > Aquatic > Marine > Hydrothermal vents...
CCGGTTTTGAGCGTTTGGTCCTGGCTGGTCCTGACATTATTTCGGCGCATCACCGCTTCAATACGCGCCCGCAATTCTTCAAATGAAAATGGCTTGGTGATGTAATCGTCTGCCCCCATGCGCAGGCCGGCAATCACATCATCCAGGCTATCCATCGCGGTGAGAATGATGACGGGAATATTGACCTTGCTCATGCGCAATTGCTGGCACACCTCATGGCCATGCACCCCGGGTAACATCAGATCAAGCAGAAGCAGGTCAAAGTCACCTTCAAGCGCGAGTGTCAATCCGGAGTCACCATCGTTGGCCACAACACAGAAATGACCTTCAGTCCTCAGACCATGCTGAAGAAAATCAGCAATACGAGGCTCATCCTCAACAATCAGTATTCTCATGTTCCCGTCTATAGTCGTTTGCTATTGGTATGCGAAAAAGCCTGTTAAATGTTCACCAGAAATTTAATTTGTGTTCATCTTCATTTTACTGGCAATTTAGCCGCCTAGGCTAATATTAAAGTATGAATTTTAATCTATTGGCCAAAGGTAACTAATGACATCGATTGGTCAGGACGTGAATTTTTGAACTCAGGAGGTTCCAAATGAAAAAGCAATTTCTTTTAATCGTTTCTATTTTACTGTTGCTGCCCGCGTTTGCCATGGCGCAGGATGTGATCGTCACGCGTAACTTTACTGGCCTTTGGGACCAACCTGCACATGAAAGCCAGGGCATCAACCTGCAGATCATCGACCAGGCCAATGGTGAAAAAGTAGCCGTCGCATACTGGTTTACTTACGGAGATGACCGGGAGTCCGCATGGTTCCTTGGGGCAGGGCCAGTAAGCGGCAACAGCGTCAGTATGGTTCTGTATGAAGGCAGCGGAATCGGGTTCCTGGAGGATAAGCAATCTGGAAACAACAATGTATTGGAAGTCGGCACCATGAAGATCAGGTTTTCATCGTGCGATGAAGGAGAGGCTGAGTTCGAGACAGATCTCGCCGAAATTGGTTCTGGCATGTTTCAGATTGAGCGATTTTCCGACCTGTTCAAAACAAATTGTAGCGGTGGCATATCCGACGACACACGTTCCGACGTTCTCAGGACGGAACAACGTATTGCTCTCGTGCCAGCACGTGCAGGCATCACGGGCAACGGACACGCTGATTTTAAAGAACGCGCCGACCGTACTGAATTCTCCATTGAAGTGGAAGATCTTGCCAACGGCAGTTACCGGATAGTCGTTGATGGCGTCGACAGGGGTGCGCTTGCCGTCAACATGGGTATTGGTGAAACTGAATTCCGCAGCCCGGTAGAAGCTGGAAAAGTGCTGCTGACTTTCGATCCACGCGGCGATTTGATCGAGGTACATGATAGCCAGGGTGCTGTGCTGACCAGCGGTGATTCCATGTTCAGCGGTGGTGACGACAACGGCGGCGGTGACGATAACGGCGGTGGTGACGATAACGGCGGCGGTGACGATAACGGCGGTGGTGAAGATAACGGCGGCGGTGACGATAACGGCGGTGGCGATATTGATTTCGGAACCACTGAAATCGAAGTGGATCTTGGTAATACGGGTGTTTACCCGCTAGCCTCTGGCGATGCCAAGCTTAGACCGCGGGATGACCGTACCGATTTCTCGGTTGAAATCGAGGATGTTCCCATAGGCAGCTACGGTTTGCGAATCGGAGGCGACATGGTGGGTACTATCCAGGTCGTGATGCGGCAGGATGGATCGATTGAAGGCGAACTGGAGTTCAGAAACCCAGTCGAACCCGGTAAGCTTTTGCTGGACTTCGATCCGCGCGGCCAACTTATCGAAGTACTGGACGGATCAACCGTCATTCTTGAAACGATGTTTCCCCAGTAGGGCGGACAAGTAACACCCACAGGGTAAAATAGGAAACCACTTCGTCGATGAAGCGCCGGACCGCTTTATTGGCGGGGTGGTGCCGTGAGGCAGTGGTCAAGCTGTCCGACGTTACAACGGCATTTCTTATAAGTAATAGATGATTGTATAAGTACTCAATAGCACCGCAATCCATAATGCAGTAGTGCCAATTGACCAGGAACGGCTAAAAACCCCCCCTTCCCCCCAGTATTTGCCAGCCCAGTTTCTGCTCCGTTCAAAACCCTGATGCAAGCCTTGATGAAAATTTTGCATCAATGCTGAACCAGCGGCCAGAGTGTCGCGTAGCAGGCGAAACAGGAGGACACGCCAGAGCCAATCAAGATCCAGCGTGATGGTCCGGGTGCGTTTCATGAGCGGCAATAAGAGGAAAAACGCCAGCCCGGAGAACAACAATAATTGGAGGTAAAAGATCACTTTTCCAGGCGAATAGGCATCGTACTCCATGGGGTAGGGCAATAGCCTGTATAACCACTCCGGGTAGATACCCAGGGCAATACACAATACAGAGAAAATCACCATGGCAGCCGCCATGTTCCACGGCGCGTCCGCCGGGCGCAGCCCGGAATCCTTCTGGAAAAACACGAACCATGGGAACTTGATTCCGGCGTGCAGGAACACCCCTGCCGATGCTGCCGCCAGCAGAAAATAGACTGCGGCTAAGCCCTCAACCACAGTAGCCTCCGAGATTATCGTTTTGGTTGTGAAACCCGATGTCAGCGGAAAGCTTGAGATGGACATGGCGCCCACAATGCCGCAGATACAGGTTAAGGGCATGGTTCTGAACAACCCCCCCAGATCGGTACACTTGCTTTTACCGGTCCGGTACAGCACGACACCAGCGCTCATGAACAGCAGCGCTTTGTAAATGATGTGTGCAAAAGCGTGAGCGGCTGCCCCGTTGAGGGCCAACTCCGTTCCGATACCAATTGCACAAACCATAAAACCAACTTGATTGACAATCGAATAGGCGAGAATTCGCCTTGCATCATTCTCCAACAAAGCGTAAATGATGCCGTAGAAAACCATGTAAAGGCCAACCCCGATTAAAATCGGTTCACCCGGGAACAGGAGAATTAACGCCAATACTGCCGTTTTGGTAGTAAAAGCCGACAGGAACACTGCGCCGGCTGAAGTCGCTTCCGGGTATGCATCGGTCAGCCATGCAGAGACCGGCGGCGCCGCCACATTGATTAGAATGCCGATCAGGATCAGCCATGTATAGATGTTGTTTGCCAGCATTGGCTGGATATCAATGGAGCCTGTATGCAATACAACTCCCACGATACCCACCTGCAGTATCACACCTCCAAGCAGGTGCATCACTGCGTAGCGTATGCCGGCCGCGCGGGCATTTGCATTGCCACCGCACCAAATGACCACGATCGAGAAGATTGCCATCAATTCCCAGAAAATGAAAAAAGTGATGAGATCGCCGGCAAAACAGACGCCGATGGCGCCAGCCGCATAGGCATAGGCTGCGGCCAGTTCGTACCAGCGGGACTGGCGGAAGGCATAGAGTCCGCCACCAAAAGCCATGAATGCAAAGATGGTGGCGAACAGTCGCCGTAATGCGCTGCCCTCAAGCAATTCGATCTGGTAGCCGAGGAGCGGCGCGGTCAAGACGACACCGTCGGGGACTTGCCATACGGCCCACAGTGTGGCCAGTGGGGTGATGAGCACCAAGGCGGATCGCCAGTAGCCGCGCACCAGTCCGATCAGGAACGCACCTGTCAGCAGGATAAATGCAGGAGGCAGTTGTTCAGGCATCAACATCCCTGTCACCATAGTAGGACTCGTCGCGCTTGAGGAATCTACCGAGTCCCTTTGCAAGCATCACCATGACGACGCAAGCAAGAAAGCCGAAGATTGCCGCAAAACCGAACCAGCCATCGATGTTGAAATAACCTTTCACTTTTATAAAAAGCTGTACGAGAATCGTGAGCGCGAGCACGACGGCGAAAAACCACCAGAGCAGCCGGATTGTAGCCGGCCGTACCAGCCAATGGACGGTTTTGCCTGTGTCTGTCATGGCATTTCCCGTACAAGCTGTGCCGCTAATTCGACTACAGGTTGGTGGAAGAAAAAGAACAGCAGAGAAAGTCCTGCTGTGATCGTGAGTGCGAGTACGGCGGCGAATGGCGCTTCCCCGTGGTCCATGCCGGGCGGCGTCTCTTCCTTCTGAAACCAGACCAGGTAGATAATCGGCAGGAAATACGCAGCATTGAGTGCGGTGCTCACAACGACAGTTGCGATCGCGACATGGTTGTCCGCCTCGATTGCCCCGGCGAGGATATACCACTTGGAGATGAAACTGCCGGTAGGGGGCACGCCGATCATGCTGAGTGCGCCAATGGTGAACGCCGTCATCGTCCAGGGCATTTTGCGTCCGATCCCCCGAAGCTGATTGATTTCGGTCTTCTTTGAGACCGTGTAGATGGCGCCTGCCGCGAAAAACAGCGTGATCTTGCCGAACGCGTGCGTAACCATGTGGATCGCCGCACCGATCTCGGCGAGTGGTTTCAAAATAGCAACGGCCATTACGACATAGGAAAGCTGCGAGATGGTGGAGTAGGCAAGCAAACGCTTCAGGTTCTGTTGTTGCAGCGCGACCAGACTCGCCGCGATGATTGTGAACGCGGCAACAAAGAAAAACCAGCCGCTGCTTCCGTCAGTAAAAACAAATTCGATACCGAAAATGTACACAACCACCTTAATAATTGTGAACACGCCAGCCTTGACGACGGCTACCGCGTGCAGTAGCGCACTGACCGGAGTTGGCGCCACCATCGCCGCTGGCAACCACTTATGTACAGGCATGACGGCGGCTTTTCCGATACCAAATACGAACAGCGCCAGCAGCAAGCCAACAACCGGTCCGGCGACCCGGCCATCCAGGATCCCGCCAGGCACAAAATCAACAGTGCCGGCCAGGTGGTAGGTCCATATGATGGCGGGTAAAAACATTCCAATTGAAGTCGCCAGCAGCACGCCGAGATAAACACGAGCCGATGCGACCGTCCTGGCGTCTCCCTTATGAACTACCAGTGGATAGGTTGAAAGCGTCAAAATTTCGTAGAAAATGAACAGCGTCAGCAGGTTTCCAGCGAAAGCCACGCCCATCGTGGCGGCAAGAGCTACGGCAAAAAACGCGTAGAAACGGGTCTGATTCTGCTCATTATTTCCGCGCATATAGCCAATGGAGTAAATTGAATTCACCACCCATAAAAGCGAAGCAAGTGCGGCAAATAGCATTCCCAGAGGCTCAACCCGGAATTCAATGGCGAGTCCCGGGATAAATTCAATCAAACGGATAAACGGACGGCCTCCTGCCAATATTTCGGGAACAAGACTCCAAACCAATCCGGCCAGACCAACAGCGGTAATCAATGTTACTGCTTCGCGCAGGTTAGGATGTTGACGCCCTGCAAGCACGATACCAACGGCGCCCAGCAGCGGAATAGCAATCGCCTGTACGATAAGTAACTCATTACTCATCGCAGATGCTCCAGCAATGCGGTGGCTGCTTCGGTTGACAAAGTAAGTGGCAGAGAAGGGAAAAACCCAAAATACAGGTTCGCCAACACAGTAATCCAGGTCACTGCGAGCAGTGCCAATGGCGCTTCGCCTGCAGGCTGTAATCCTTCCTTTTCTATGCCGAAGTATGCGGCTTCCACCACCCTCCAGATATACACGACAGCCATCAGCGAACTGATCAGCACCACCGCTACCAGGACGATCCCCAGGCTGCCCTCCTGCAAGGCGGCCAGGATCAAGTACCATTTACTGATGAAGCCTGCGGTTCCCGGCACTCCAATCAGACTCAGGCCGGCCAACACGAAAGCCGCCATTGTCCAGGGCATGTGCCGGGCGGCGCCGCGGATGTTTTCGATGCGCAATTGTAGAAAATGAGTACCCAGGCACGCCACTGCCAAAAACAGTGCTCCTTTGGCCAGGGCATGATTGAACATGGTGACGATCCCGGCCGTTAATCCCGTAACGCTTACCAGGGCGGCGCCGAGCATGATGTAACCGATCTGAGCCACGGAAGAGTATGCCAGCAGCCGCTTCAAGTTTGATTCAAACATGGCTGACACGGATGGAATCAGGATTGCCAGAATGGCCAGCGGAATAAAAACCGTCGCAAACTGTATGTCGTGCGCCACCAGATTTTGTTGGAAAACAAGAAAATCAAAACGCAAAAGCACAAAGATGGAAACTTTAGTGGAGCAGGCAGCGAGAAAAACCGTCACCATGTGCGGCGCGTAGGTGTAGCTGTTTGGCAACCACACATGCAGCGGAAACACCGCAGCCTTGAGGGCCAACCCAACGGTTATGAAACCCGCCGCCACCAGGATGGGCTTCAGCTCACCGACACCGTGAATTCGTGCCTCCATGTCAGCCAGGTTAAGGGTGCCCGTCATCATGTAAATCAGGCCCACACCAATCAGGTAGAAGGTGGCGCCGATGGTTCCCATCAACAGGTATTTGAATACAGCAGGAAGTGCTCTGCGGTCTGGCCCCGCGGCAATCAACATATAGCCTGACAGCGATGCGATCTCCATGAAGACAAAAATATTGAACGCATCGCCCGCGACTGTGATGCCGGCCATACCCGACAGAGCGAGCAGCCACGCAGAATAAAATAGAGGTTGCCGATCATTATTAACTTCCATGTTGATGCTGCGTCTGCCAGCGAACAGGGCCACAGTGGAAGCACCCGTTACAATCAAAAGTATCAGTGCGCTAAAAGGGCTGACATGAAGTTCGATGCCATATGGCACGGGCCAGGATCCCAGCATGTAAGTGACGGGGCCGCTGCGCAAAATTTGGCCGGTGAGTGTCACCGCAATGAGAAAAGCCAACAGACTGGCGGTGGCCGCTGCTGCCCAGGCCAGCCCACGCGGGCGCAAAAACACCACTAGTGGCGCAATCAGCAGGGGTACTACCACTTGCAGTATTGGTAGGTGGCCGGCAAGACTCACGCGACTCTGTGGTCCATTTCCCGGACTTCATGTTCTTCGATCGTGCCATACGCTTCTTTGATTCGTATCACAATCGCCAGCCCGAGCGCGGTGGTCGAAATGCCTACCACGATCGCTGTAAGTATTAAAACCTGGGGTATGGGATTAGAGAAAACCTGGCCGGTCACACCATCCTGAATGATGGGTGCAGTTCCCCCGTCGACTTTGTCCATGGTGATGTACAACAGGAACACGGCTGACTGAAAAATGTAAAGGCCAATGAGTTTCTTGACCAGGTTGCTTTTGGCAATCACCGCGTAGAAACCGATCATCAGCAGCACCGCAAATGTCCAGTAATGATACAGCCCAAACAGTTCCATCAGCAGTGTTCTCTGGCGTTAATTACATGAAAGATGGTCAACAACGCCCCGCACACGGTGATTCCCACGCCTGCTTCGATGATCAGGATGCCCATTTGCTGTCCCAATACCGGGTCATTTGAAAGAACGGAGTAGTTGAGAAAATTACCACCCATTACCATTCCCGCAATCCCGACTGCTCCGTACAGGATTGCGCCGCCAGCCGCCATCGCCACCAGTGTCCAGCGCGGTACTGCGGAAAAAGAACTATTTTCACCTTCCAGCAGTGTATACAGGACAATTCCGGCTGCAATGATCGCTCCCCCCTGGAAACCGCCACCAGGCCCGAATTCTCCATGAAATTGCACATACAGCCCGAACAGTACGATGAATGGAAAAATCAGCCGGCCAACAACCCGGGGAATCAAATGGTGAGAGAGTGCAACGTCTGGAGGCGCCGCCCCATTGCCAGGCGGTTGATGACCTTCGCCACGCGGCACTCCCAACAGAAACAGTACACCGATACATGCAGTAAAAATTACAATGAGTTCGCCCAGTGTGTCGTAGCCGCGAAAGCTGCCCAAAATTGCTGTAACGACATTGGGTATGCCAATCAACACCGGCGTCATCTCCAGGTACCATGGCGCAACATGCTGGTGGACCGGCGCCAGGGGGTCTCCCAGTCTCGGCTTGTCAAAAGTGGCGTAAATCATAACCACTGCTGTGATCGCCACTACGACGAGAGGTAGCCAGCGTGGGGCCGAGACAGGCCGTTCCCGCTCGGCAGTCAGCGCTAGTGCTCCCAGCAAGAGTACCGTTGTTATACCAGCCCCGATGGCCGCTTCGGTCAGGGCAACATCCGCGGCGTCCAGAATGAAAAAATTTGCTGACATCAACAGACTGAAAATTCCAGTCAGCATGACCGCCACAAACAGATCCTTGGTGCGTACGATGGCAACTGCAGTAATGATTAATAAGGTCAACAGGAACATGGCAAACAGGTTGACCATGGAATCAGTACCCTTCTTTGTCGTATTCAGGTTTGCCTGGTTTCATCCCGGACAGCAGCGCAGCGTTTGCAAGGGCGTAGGTGGCCGTCGGGCTGGTCAGCATGAGAAAGCCCAGGATCGTGATTAATTTAATGGCTGCCAGGGACCAGCCAGCCTGAAACATGATCGCAGTCATGATCAGGATGGTTCCAATAGAATCGGTCAGGCTCGCAGCGTGTAAGCGGGTATAGAAATTGGGTAACCTCAATGCCCCGAGTCCGCCAATAAAGACAAAAGCCCCACCAGTGGTAAAAAGAATCCAGCTAATGATGTCGAAAAAATCCATCTGCCTAGTCCTTGTCCTTCTGTTCAGCAGCACGGCGTATTGACCGGTTCTGAAAATATTTCAGCACCGCTAACACACCAATAAAATTTATCAGCGCATAGGCAAGGGCCAGATCGAGAAAATCGGGACGTCCATAAAGGAAAGTGATCACAGACAGCAATAACACCGTCTTGGTGCCGAACACGTTAACCGCCAGAACGCGGTCATATACACTCGGGCCGAGCAATGCCCGGACCAGTGCCAGAGCCATGGTCACGAGAATTGCAACTGATACGACGTAGTACATTAACTTCGACTTGTCAGAGCCGCGGCGCGTTGGTTGAACTCACCGGCCACGAGTTCATCCGCCCCCTCCCTGGTGAGGCAGTGTACTAACAGTTTGCCATTATGAATGTCCAGCGTTACGGCACCCGGGGTCAAGGTAATGCTGTTTCCGAGAATCACCTGGCTGACCGCATCAGATGAAGCGGCTTCAATCTCGACAACGGTTGGGCTGATGGGCATTCGCCGTTGCAAAATAATGTGCGCCACAGTGACGCTGGACTTGACAATTTCAAGCAGCAGCCATCCCCAGTAGCGGGGTAGCCGTGGTATGACAAAGAGGGAGAATACGTCATGGTCAAAATAGCGGACCCGATGGGCGAGGTACAATGTCAAAATACAGGAAATCGCACCCAAAGCCAGCAAGAGCGGGGTGTAAATCCCGGACCAAAATATCCACGCAGTTATCAATACCAACATCAGTACAAGCGATTTTAGAATACTTCGACTCATGAGCAAACGATTCTTCTTCAATTCAACTACTGTTATTTGCAAGGATAGTTCTTTCTGAGTGAGGCGTAGACCGCGGTGCCCGCCGCCAGGCCTTCCCCTGTATGTTTTCGCTGGTTCAGATCGTTTACGACTTTCTCAACCACTTCACGTAACGGTACCGGGTCTCCGAGGCAGAACTCTGCATATATTGCTGCACGGCTGCGTGCAGTGCGGGTACGAATTGCGCGATCTGAATACGATTCCTTGTGGTTATGCTCGGCCTCGACATTCAACAATACCCGGGCATCTGTCGCAACGGCGCCATCAACAAAGCCCTGGATGTAACGAATGCAATATTGCCCATCGATGCTGTCGGTCTGAGCCGGAAAAGCCTTGCAATGCAAAATAAGTTCCTGCGCAGTCAACCGCTCGACAGCCTGAACCTGCTGAAAGGGAATGATGAATAGGCCAATGCCCAGTAACCATCGAGATTGAGGTGTCATTGTTTGATCTCCAGTACAGAGCAGTATATCTGGTTCAGAATGGACTCAGCTGTATTGCCCGTGATGAACCCAGGAATGCCGGTACGGGCTATCGTCCCCATCACGACGAGATCGGCCCCGATCTCTTTCGCCATTTGTTGGACAATCCTGCGCGCATAAGCCGTAATCCTAAAGGGTGACGGGACTCACAAAACCAGGTGGCTTCATTGTTAACACCGAACAATTAACCTGGCTCAGGATGCTCTCGGAAGTGTTGCC
>Ga0164313_10006767_pt1 | contig 10077 bp, 10 predicted proteins | sample GuaBasSedimGuay4_FD_113735 | JGI IMG/M metagenome (GOLD analysis project Ga0164313, IMG submission 113735) | Subseafloor sediment microbial communities from Guaymas Basin, Gulf of California, Mexico - Guay4, Core 4569-4, 0-3 cm | ecosystem: Environmental > Aquatic > Marine > Hydrothermal vents...
GCAGGCGCCATTTAAAATGATCAGTTTCATCGATCAGACAGCCGGTTACTTTGTCCAACGGGGAACCTTCGAGCTTAATGCACTTATAGCTTAAGAACACTATTTATTTGGAGATGTGCCAAACCTATATGCCTATCCTGTTCACCTTTGTAAACAGCCTACACCGCACATAAAAAAACCGTCTCGGAGACGGCTTTTTCATGAATTTTCACTGTTTGTGTCAGCCGTCGGGAACCAGTTTCGGGTTCCAGTAGAGGTGACCTTTCTCGTCGATTTCTTCTTTGATTTCATCACCATTCCAGTCTCGGATCTGATCATGATAACCGTTTTTGAAAACCTTGATCCGAAAAGCTTCTGCTTTCTTTAGATTACGACGACTAATTTGACGCTTAATATCTATCGGCGTTTTACCCAGATAAATCCAATCTGTAGAAGCATCTTTGTCCTTGGTATTCACCTGATAAATAACATGGCCACCCAATGGATCAGATTGAATTGAGAAAGGCACAGACTCGCTGCTCGCGCAACCTGCTAATACTGTCAACGCGCCCAGCATCAAGGCATACCGGGAAGTTGAAATAATTTGTTTAATCATTACTGGTTAACCCCTTTGTTTGTTAACGCCCAATTGCCCGTTAACGATAGTTGAAATGTTAGCTGTGACGAATGGATCATAGCGGTCTACTTGGCTTTGTCCAGAATCATTTTTACGGATTGAGGGTCGCTCAGTGCGTCTTCACGATTCGAGTGGCGCAGGGTAACCCAGAACGAATTGGTCTTATCCTGATAGCCCGGTTTTTGCACCCGGATATTAACGAACAACCTTGACTCACCGTCATCTTGCCACCAGACCTTAACCGGCGTAACGCCCAGGATGACGCCCGTTTTAGCGTTCACCACTTCGGCGCCTTCAGGTTGCGACTCGATTAAAGCTGCACCATGATTCCCCGCACAGGCAGATAAAAACAGGCTGGCCGCGATGAGCATTGCTAAGGAGAGTTTTTTCATCATTTTACTTTTCAATTCGGGTGTCTTAATTACCGCGCTAAGATACAGAACAAAGCGACGAATTACAATGCTTTGACACATATAAAGGGGCTTTGAAGGATTTAAATGGCTATGTCATTCATGAATTAGACAGTATAGTCATCCAGAGTTTGCATAATCATTTCCTCCGGCGCATCCGGGACAATGTCTGCCTGCCCCAGGGCAGTATACAGAACCAGCCTTAGCTGACCATCCAGCACCTTCTTGTCAACACTCATCAGTCGACGTAACTGTTCCGATGACACCCCTTCAACAGCGGACACCGGGAGCTTTGCTGCCAGCAATATCGCCCGCACGCGAGCCACATCCAATTCTGAAAGCTGGCCCATTTTCTGTGATACATCTGCTGCCATCAACATACCCAGTCCAACCGCTTCGCCATGCAACCAGACGCCATAGCCTTTGGCATTCTCAATTGCATGGCCGAAAGTATGCCCGAGATTCAACAAGGCGCGCACACCTTTCTCTTTCTCATCTTCTATTACTATGTCAGCCTTAGACTGACATGATCGTTCAATGATAAAGGCAATCGCCTCCTGATCACGCGCCATCACAGACTCAATATTATCCTCCAGCCAGACCAGGAAATCGATATCACCCAGCAGTGCATATTTAATCACCTCCGCCATTCCGGCAGAAAATTGCCGGTCATCGAGCGTCGACAGCGTATCACTATCGATGATCACGACCTGTGGTTGGTAAAAGGCACCAATCATATTCTTACCAAGCGCATGATTAACGCCTGTTTTCCCGCCCACAGAAGAATCCACCTGGGACAGGAGCGTCGTTGGGATCTGAATGAAATTGACACCACGCTGGTAGCAAGCCGCACAAAAGCCGGTTAAATCGCCCACCACGCCTCCGCCCAGTGCAATCACGGTAGCGCTGCGATCGAAAGGGAAACTCAGCATTTCCGTGAACACCGCTTCCGCCTGTGTCAGGCTTTTGGTTTGCTCACCATCTGGCAGAATATAAGTGGCAATTTGATATCCGTCGCCCAGCGTTTCAAGCAGACGATCTAGATACAGCGGTGCAACGATCTCATTGCTGACGATGAAAACCTGCCGTCCATGTATGTGCGGTGCAAGTAAAGAAGCATCAGACAGAATGCCACCGCCTATGTGAATCGGGTATTGATGGTGACCCAGATCGATATTCAACGTTTTCATTGCTTGTTTCGCATCAGTTGGTTTGCTTCAGTTATTTTGTGTGAGTGACTCCGGAACAGATTTATCCAGAATGTGTTCTATTTTCCTCACCAGCTGATTAGCCGGGCCGCGCACCACATGAATAATATCGCTTGCCACTTCACGATATAAAGGGTCACGTTCTCTGAGCAGCGCGTTTAATCTCCCTCGAGGATTTTTCGTTTGCAGAAGCGGGCGATTTTTACAATATCGCAATCGCGTCCAAAGTAACTCAGAAGGTGCCTGCAAATAGAGTACACGCGGCTGTTGCTTCAGAATATCCCGGTTTATCGCTTGCGTCACTACGCCACCACCGGTTGCCACCACCCCGCATGGATTCGCGGCCAATTCCTCAAGTAAACGGGTTTCCCGCAGGCGAAACCCGCTTTCTCCTTCAATATCAAAGATAGTATTAACGCTCACGCCCATACGGCGCTCCAGCTCGTGATCACAATCAATGAAGTCGACACCAAGCCGGGCCGCCAGTTTTTTCCCGATCGTCGATTTACCGACGCCCATCAGGCCTACGAGAAAGATATTTTGCTGTAATGCCACTGAGAAGATTAAAATTTACGTCAACGGGGAATTTACCACAAGCACGTCACAGACAAACGACCTAAGCTGGGTATTTAGGGCCCGGCTTTGCCGGATTGATAGTAACTATTCATCAAAAAGCGCGTAAAAAATGACTGTGACCGGCCGCGCAAAACAGCCACCAGCAGTGCAACTACCACCAGACTAAGCAGCACCCTCAAACCCAGAATTCCATATATATCGGCACCCAGCAATAAAATCAACAGGGTGTCTTCTATCAGGCCATGGCAGATCAACAGCAGGCAAACCGAAAAGAATAATTCACGCACATCAAGCAAACCCTGTTTACTTTCCTGGATCAATAGTCCACCTCCATAGGTCAATCCAAGCGTGATCCCAACCAGCACAATATTCACTGCTTTATTGGTTAACCCCAATAGCGGAAGAACCGGCGCTAACAGCATATGGATCAGCCGATCCAGCCTCAACAGACGAATAGCGCGCAGCAATACCACCAGCACCCCAATAATCAACACGATCTGGCCGAGCAACATGAGGTTAGACATCAACCAGCCCGTCAGGTCTTGCTGCTCAATAACCGGCTGCCAGCGAATCCGGGGGCGTGTGACCGAAAGAAACGGCAGCTGACTCAACTGAAAATATATCCAGGCGCCGAGATAGGCAACAACCGTTCTGAGCAAAAAACTCAACCACAGCGACACACCAATTCGCTGCGACACGCGCAGCTCAACCGGCAGGGAATGCGCGAACAGCATCAGTATGCCAATGATGGTTACCTGACTGCCAGTAAGTCCGGCAGACATTGGCTCAGAAATAAACAGCACCATACCCGTATAGATATTACTCAACATCGCCCCGGCCCAGACGATGCCCATCTCAGGCGGCAGGCCAAGTGAAGACATGATGGGTGCAACTAATTGCGCCAGCAGATCCGTCCCGCCCATCAAATTGATCAGTTTTACAATCAATAAAATGGGTATCATTAATTTGAACAAATCCCGGCTAATCGTGAACGTCTCAAGCAGCACTTGCTTGAGACACACTGCGATTTGATTAAAATAGTTCATTGTAATGTGCCCCAAACATGTCTTAGCACGGGTGCCCGGCCCTCTATCGACCAAGTTTGATTAAAGGTGGGGCGGGAGACGGGAATCTGTCGGCTAAATCAATCTGTATTCGGGCGAGCTAAATTGCCTCAAAAACGCTAAGAAGGAATCGACTACTAGAGTGAAACCTTTGAGAGCAGCCATTGAGCAGGGCACAGCATACGGTGATCACAATTTCATTTGCTGATCATGGTTGGCTCCATTTTCACAAGCGCAACGCCTACTCCAAAGCAGTCAGGCGCATGATGGGCGCCTGAAACCCGACAAAACTAGAACTGGGGTGTAATGATTCGAGGCGTCAGAAATATCAGCAGCTCTGTGCGATTATCCCGCTGAGTCTTTTTCTTAAATAGAACGCCAAGTAACGGGATGTCACCCAAAATCGGCGTCTTGGTGATCAATTCACCTGTTTCCTGCTGATAGATTCCGCCTATGACGATTGTTTCTCCATTGGCCAGCAGGGTCTGGGTTTCAATGCGTTTGGTATTCAACGTGGTCGCACCGGCAAACGAATCGTTTGTAATCGACACATCCATGATGATTTTGTTATCCGGTGTTATCTGCGGCGTAACGGTCAAACTCAATACAGCACGCTTGGTAACAGAGCCGGAATCAACCAGAGAGCCGGTTACAAAAATACGCTCCTGGCCCTGTTCAATGTGCGCTTCATGCTTATCCGTGGTGGTGATTTTTGGATTAGCGATCACCTTCCCCTTACCTTCAGCCTGTAAAGCTGAAATCTCCAGATCTAACAGATGCAGATATCCGGCACCCAGCTTGGCAATTTGAAAGGCATAGCTCGAAGCAACTTCCTCGCCCAGTCCGTCAGCGCCCAGATTCACGCTCAGAGCATCCGGATACAAAATGGTATTTTCTGTTCGCACTTCATTGGTCGCTTCGATTGAACCGGATTGATAGACGGTACCTAAATTTCCACTGTCCGTACTTCCGGGGAACTGCGCATCGGTGGTAATCCGCGTGAAGCCCAGACGCGCGCCAAGGCTACGACTGAAATCATCGGTCGCCTCAACAATTCTGGTCTCAATTTGCACCTGACGAACCGGTATATCCAATTGCTCGATGAGCTTGCGCACCTCACGGATATGGCTGGGCGTATCCTGAATCAGCAGGGTATTGGTTCGGGTATCAACCGTGACACTACCGCGAGCAGACAGCAGCGTATTCTCTTCTGTTTTCACTTCGGCAACTGAAATTGAGCCAAAACCGGATGACTCGATACCGCTGTCGATGGCTTTGATAGATTTAAGCAAAGCAGCAATATCCTCGGCCTTGGCGTAATTCACTGAAATCAATTCAGTCACCAGCGGCTCCAGGTCAATCACTTCCTTACGCGCAGCGAAATCCCGACGTTCCTGCTCGTTAATTTCTTCCGCTGGTGCAACCCGAATAACGTTGCCCTTCTGGCGCATACTCAAATTTTTGGTTTGCAGTATTAATTCCAGCGCCTGATCCCAGGGCACATCGTTTAGACGTAACGAGAGATCTCCGGTCACCGAATCTGAAGTAATGATATTAAAGCCGGTGAAATCAGCGATCACCTGCAAGGCCGCTCGCACCGGAATACGCTGGAAATTGAGAGACAGCGTCTCTCCCGAATAGCCGGATTCATCTTCACTCAACGCAGTCTGTTCCTGTTGCGTTAAGGGTGCAACCTCAATCACAAACTGCGTATCACTCTGTGTCACTGCATGCCGATACTGATCGTTCAGCGTCACCACCATACGGACGTTGTCTTTATAACGAAATATCTCAATCGCGTTTACAGGTGTAGCGAAATCGACCACGTCCAGTCGACGCTCGTCCTTATCGTCAATCACCACATTCATGAAATCTGCAATTAACTCTCCCGACTCTTCCCGAAAATCAACCACGATACTGGGATCACTCATGCTCACCACGACCCGACCACGGCCGTCAGACGTGCGGCGAAAATCAACATCATCAATTCTCGGCTGATCAGCATCGGGCTTTGCAGCCACGACCCGGGCAATAGTGGCAGAACCGCCCACCGACGTGACGTCACTTTGATCACCTGAAAAGTTAAACCGATATCCGCCTTCAATATCCTCTGTCTTAAACTGATTGGCCTGACGCAAATTGAATACCATACGCAGGCGCTCATCGTTGCCAATCAATACCACGCTTTCAACCGCGCCCTGACTTACTTTGAGTATTTTATGGCTGGTCATGTTGACCGCCTGCACCAGATCCACGATAACGCGCGGCGGGTCTGCCATGATGAATTGATTCAATTCTGGCAGTTCACCCTTAAACTTAAGATCAATGACGGTATTTCCATTGCTCAATTTGCTGGGAAGAACTTCTGAGAGTTGATACTGGACAGGCTCTGCTGCCTGTACAACTGAAACGAGGTGATTGAACATCAGAGAGGAAGCCAGCAGCCCGGCAACCAATATCGACGCAAACGGCACCCCGAATTTTGCACGCAGTGAATGTTGAAACTGATCTAAGCATTTGGCCGTGAATTGCATCATAAACTTGATAACTCTTAAAAGTTGGGTAAAGTTAGGTGTAGTTGGATAATTTGTGTGAATTAACTTGAAATATGGTTAAGTGCTTAGGTTAAATTATTGTAATAGCGTATTATATATTATTTTTACTCAATTAAGGCAAGGCTGACTTTACGCTTTTCCCATTGCCCGTTCTTACGTTGGACTGTTTCTTCCAAAACCACCTCTCCCGCAGAAATCTCGATCACTTCTCCTAGCTGCGTTCCCGCATAGTTGCCTTTTTTCAACTGGTGAACCGTCTCATCGGGCGCAAATACAACCGCATACATCTGTTCCGCCTGCTCAAGCGTTCCCACCATCCGCAAGGAATCCAGCGGAAAATACTCCAGCGCTTCACGCAGGCGCCCTTGATCCGGCAACACCGGTGCAATTTCCAGTGAAGCTTTGATTTTAGGAATGACGTTCAACTCTGAAAATGGATTGACCGTCTCTGACGCAGTATATTCAAACGACTCTGTGGGCTTGATCGTGGGCAGTGGCTCAATTTCTGCCTTGGGCCTGGCTCGAACCGAATCTGTAAAAGCCTTCAGATCGCTCAGCAACGCTTCATCCGCATAGGCTTGCAATGAAACAACTAAACCCGCCAGCAACAAGCTGATTTTTAATTTCATCATTGTTCTTTTGTTATTCAATGCCTTTTTTTTAGTCAAAATAATGTTCATTGTTAAATGCGCTACTGAACACGCGCAGCAGCGCCGCCCGCCTCTTTTGCCGCATCACCGGTTCGACTGAAATGATAGGTATAAATGGCCGCTTTGAAACTCAGCGGCACCGCGCCATCCGTCGCTGCGTCATTTTTCCCATCTCGAACAATTTCGAGATCTCCTACCGTCACCACGCGCTGAAAATTGGCAATCATGCTGATAAATCCTGCCAGCTGGTGATAGGTACCCGATGCCTCGATCTGGATCGGCAAACGCACGTAGAAGTTTTTTTGCTCCGGTGCAGAAGGCTTGAAACGTCTGAACTCCAGCCCCTGCTCCACACCTGCTTGCGAGATATCGGTCAATAAAGCCGGCACTTCACTTTGCTCCGGCAACTGGCGCAATACACTGTCAAAGCGCTCTTTAATTTCTACCATCTGCTGCTGGTATGCTGGCAGGTTGACCGCGAGGCTTTGCTTATCCTCAAACTCAGCCATGAGCGTGAGCTCCTTGTCTTCTGCTATTGCAATACTCTCAAGCTTGGGCTGATAGAAAAGCCCATACATCGCACCCAGAATGCCGGCACCAATCAGCGCGATCACGGTTAATTTCAGAATATGCGGCCACGACGACAAATCTGAGTAATCGACATCCCGGAATGAGGCAGCTAAATCATCGAAATTCATCAGTTCACCCTGCTAGCATCTTGTTGTTTATCTGACGGGTTTTCCGGCAGCGGGATTTTTTCATTAATAACCAACTCGAATTCACTCACCGTACTGTCTTCCGTCTCCTTCAAACTGACCACCGAAAGATTTGACTGACCAAACCAGCGTGAAGTATCCGCCTGATTCATCAATTCAGAGACCCGGGAATTAGATTGCGCCCTTCCCGCCAATGAAATCACCTTACTGCGCTTGGACAGACGGTCAAGCGTCACGCCCGCAGGTAAAACCCTGACCACATCGTCCAGCACGTGCACGATCTGCATCCGATCCTGCTGTAAGCCCTGAATAACATCTATGCGCCCAATCAGCTCCTGCTTTTCGGCACGCAGCTTCTCAATTTCAGATATCTTCTGATTCAATTTTGCGTTTTCGCGCTGCAAGTAACTATTGCGCTCCCGCTGATCCGCCAATTTTCCGTCAAGATACTGTAGCGCCAGAAAGCCCACCAGCAAACACCCGGCCCAGAACATGAAACTGGAAAACAGGAGTTGCTTATCTTTTCGTGCCCGCCGCTCTTCGCGCCATGGCAATAAATTAATGTTACTCATTGCCTAATCCTCCGCCCACATGGCCAGACCGCAGGCAGCGGCAAGCTGTGGTGCCATAGACTGAAACAACAGCGGATCGAGTTTTCGCTCAGCCTTCATTAAAGATAGCGGATCCATGGTCTTAACATCCAGACGAATTCGTTTATGAACGATGCTTTCAAGCCCCCCCACCCGGGCAGAACCCCCGGCCATCAGGATTCGGGCAATCTGCCCATCTATACCGGAAGCATCAAAAGCCATCATGCCGCGATCAATCTCCTTTAGCATTAACTTGACGTAGGGTTTGAGCACCTTGGTTTTATAACTTGGCGCAAGTTGCTTGTGATAGATCGCCTGTAGCGCTTTATCTTCCGTCATTGAATACTCACGCATAATATCGTCAACCAGAATACGCGCGCCGAATGGCTCTTCACGCTGATAAACCATATTCTCGCCTTCATAGACATAAAACCGCGTACTGGACGTACCCACATCAATAATTGCGGTTAAGTCCGTCATGCCTGCGCCAGCCATACTCTGAACCACCAGCTGGCTGGCACGCTGCAGCGCATTATGCGTCACATCAATCGCGAAAGGTCTTAATTCTGCCAGCTCAAGACAGGAAACAAGGTTATCAATGGTTTGCTTGCGGCAGGCCGTCACCTGCACCTCTTTCTCTACATCGGCGTTGCCCGCTTCTGCATCCGTTTCCAGAAATTGATAATCCAGATTCAAATCTGAAACCGGGAAAGGCACAAATTTGTCGACTTCAAACTCTATCCAGTTTTCCAGTTCACGACCCTTCAGGTCTGCGCGAACCATCAGCTTTTTGGAAATGATATCCGCAAAGTTAACGCAGCTTATCGCCTGCTTGGCGCTAAATTTATGCTGAGTAAGGGTATGTTTAATTATCGTGCCGATTTGCTCCGCATCCACGATCTGCCCGTCAACGAACAGCCCTCGATGCAGTGGCTCAATAGCCATTTTTTGGATGGTGTAGGTCTTACCGCTACGCGCAAGCTGTACAAGCTTGACTGCGGATTCTCCGATGTCTACCCCGATAAACTGATTGTTTTTTCCCGCTCCGAACATATTAATCCAGCGTTAGTTCAACATTATTAGTATTTGATCGCCAGTGATGATATAGCACACGCAGCGCACAGCTATCTTAGCTGAAAAGTCACTCTTTAACCCTCAATTTCGCAAATCATACTAAATATGAACGCCTTACACCATCAATAATATTAAAGACCTGCGATAAGCCCATGCAAACAAAGTAGAAATCGGGCAGGTTCGCTGCTTTCAGGGCGGTCAATCTTTACGATAATCGTACACAAACCCCTTGCGAGCGCTAGCAATCAATCTATAGAAGAAGACCACTCACAAGCTGGCCGAACAGGTATTATCCGGGATATAAATATTTGCCAGTTGAAGCCTTATCGGTCAACCACCTCCGGCCAATCCAAAAAAATGGCATACCATGCTGGTATGCCATTCGTATCCGTCTTCCCGCTGATATTTCAAGACCCAAACCTGCCTTCAATCATCTCCAAAACTTTCGTATACGGTGAAGGTTCGACACGAGTTGAAGCGCTATTTAAGCTGACTTAGGCTGGCGACTGGCTTTTTTACGTTCGCTTTCCGTCAGGATTTTCTTGCGGATACGCAAATTCTCCGGCGTAATCTCTACCAGCTCGTCTTCCTCGATCAGCTCCAGGGCTGACTCAAGAC
>Ga0164313_10006769_pt1 | contig 10076 bp, 23 predicted proteins | sample GuaBasSedimGuay4_FD_113735 | JGI IMG/M metagenome (GOLD analysis project Ga0164313, IMG submission 113735) | Subseafloor sediment microbial communities from Guaymas Basin, Gulf of California, Mexico - Guay4, Core 4569-4, 0-3 cm | ecosystem: Environmental > Aquatic > Marine > Hydrothermal vents...
AAAGCGGCATGGTAAGGTGCCGCTTTTTTCTGAAGTGTAGTTAAGTAAAACTTACTTAGCTACAGGGGTCGCTGTTGTTTCGGTAACCGTCAGCGCCTTCATGCTTGCTTCTTGTGCTTTACGGGCACGTTCTGCGAATGCTTTTTGCTGTTCTTCCATCGCTTTTATGTGCATAGCGTTTGGATTTACAGCGGCAGGTGCTACTGCTTGTGGAGCTTGTGCTGGCGCTTGCATAGGCATACGGTAGTATGGGTTATAACCGTTGTTGTATCCACCTTGGTTCATATAGCGTTGGTCGCCTTGTGCGTTCATACGGTTGTCCCAGTTGTTATATCCGTTACCGTATCCGTTACCGTTACCACTTGCACGAGTATTTCCTTTACCCTTACCACGTCCACGAGCTTTAATAGTGATTTCAAAATCGCCATCTGCGTCCATGTCTGCTGAACCGTCGCCCCAACCATTTCCATATCCATTAGCTGAACCGTTGTTGTTCATGTTGTTGTTGCTGTTTCCATTCCAATTTGTGTTAGAGTTGCTGTCGTCGCCCCAGAATGCGTTTGCTGACATTGATGCGGCGATTGCGATTGCTAATGCTGTTACTTTAATAGTGTTTTTCATAATTTGGTTACCTTTTAATTTATGTTATACGATATTAATCGTTAGTTTGTTTATCATTGTTACTTAATTCTGACGTTTTATCAGGACATAAGTTCCACATATCATCCCATCTAACTAGATCGTCTTCTGAATTCACGTTCCAATTATCTGTTGTTTCAACGCTGACAGTTGAACCATCTACAAAACGATACTCGTCCGCATTGGTACAATCACCAAATGATACAGTTGTAAATGCTAATAGCATTATTGTTATTAACATTCTCATTGCTCTTTACCTAAGACTGTAATGAATAATTTTTCTATGTTATATGCTATTCTAATAGCAGTTATATTCAAAAAAACTACAACTTTCCAGGTCCACATTGTTAAATGTTCTGTTATAGTCATATTCATTAGTCCATCGCCCTAATAGCCGTGTCGTATTGATTATAGTACTCTTCTTGAGTCTTGTAATAACCAACTATGTCATCACCATAGGGCTTACATCCAGGATACGCATCACCTTGACGGGCTTTTTCTTGCGCCGGCAAAATAGGTACTGCATAATCCGAATAGTAATCACTAAGAGATGAGCTTTCTCCTGCTCGAACCTGACCAATAGTAAATATTGCGGCAAATACTGCTATTGCGATATAAACATTTTTCATTATACTCTCCTTTTTGTTTAGTTATATATTAACGTTTGCTAATATATAGAGTTAAAAAATAAGCACTAAGATAAGTGCCTATGTTTTTATTTATCTGAATATTAACGTTTGCTAATATTCAATATAGCTATTATAACATCGTTATAGGATATAGCGATCATTTTGGTAAAAGTTTTTTTATAAAGTTTTTAAATAGTCGTCTATGTTTCCGTACAAACCAATCACTGTAGCAATTTTTGTACTAAAGATATGTACAGAAACATTTCTACTTTCGAAGTGTATAAAGTATGGGCAGTTTAACTTGCTAAACATTTTATAGATTTTGCCGCAAGGGTGAAAATTTGATTTAAATTTGAATTCGGGTGTTATTTTTTTAAACGCCTGATATCCAGGACGTTTAAGTCTAAATATATTATGGTTAAGGTGTGGGTACCACCAATTTTCTAAGGCCTCTTTGAGATCAATCTGCAATTCTGCCTCTTCAATAACTAATTTTGTAAAATCAATCTTGTCCATTGGAAGGGTATACTTGTTCACCTTCGCTTAATAGCATAACAGTGAACTCAATTGAATTAAATTGTTTATTTAATTTTTTAGCAAGGTTAATGGCATGTCCACTATTACTAAAAGAAACTTTCTTGTACTTAGGGCCAGGATATTGTATAAGCATATTTTGAGTTTTTAAATTAATAGGTTTACCTTCATAAAATACAGCCCATATTCCATCACTCGCAAGAACTTGATCGGTCTTGTATGTTTCTCTATCTATAACTTCTACTAATACAACTGGTTTAGGGCGACTCATTGATAATTTCCTTTATTATATTTATCAATTAACGGCGTAGTTTATTACCAGTCATCGCCACTTAACTTTACATCAATGATCTCCGTCTCCGAATCTTTTGATTTATTAGTTAATTCATGAATAGCTAATAGTAATTTTGTTATATCACTATGTAGATCTTTGGCTTCTCGAGTAGTCATCACAAAATTCCTATCAAACTTTGATTCTGTAACTTTGATTTTGTCAATAAATTTATTAATATGTATCATTTAAACAACTGGTTAAACATCGGTACCGGTTTCGAATTATATGGACCAGAATATCTGTTACGTTGTAATGTTATAAGTTTTGGGCAGAATTCTACTACATGTTTATTTTTAAGTAAAATATTATAGTAACCAGCCGCATGCCAACTTTTGCTATCTGCTGTAATAGTGAATAGTGGTAATTTATATTTTAGATTCCATAACGCATTGTAAGCAATGCTATTAGTAGGATAACCATGTACATTAGACGATTCTGTAGCTTGTGGCTTCGGAATTTCAATAAATTCAATCATATCAAGATCGGATTTATTTTTAAACTTGCCTGTACTACCATTAATATTAACATTGTAGCCTTGTTGATTACGGGATAATTGCCCGACTTTTTTATTATTCTTCTGCAATATCCAAAACGAATTTGAAATTGCTTTAGCTTTAATTTTGTCCATCTAATAAAACTCCGTTATATGGTTTTGATATCCATTTAATAACATTATCTGGATATTGTGCTAATTTAGTTAAATTGTGTTTGCCACAAAACTTCATAAAGTGAAATGTAATTTGATTTGCGGCTATACGTTTATATAAATCAGCTAAAACAACATTGATAATTTCAATATCAACATCGTCTATAACTTGTTGTGGTTGCAATGTTAGATCGATTAACGTACAGTTACGTTCGTAATCGTCTAATACACGATGCTCGTCACCATTGTGGTCAGTCCAACGTTGTAACATTAGATTGTTCCACGCAAATCCTTTTTTGGTGCGATCATCAAAAGCTTCAAGTAATCCGGTTTTATTCTTGGTACCTTTTTTCCTAACGCCAGGATAGGCACTGAATACATTATCTGAGGTGTCACCTCGTATACATTTTTCAAATAATAACCATCTAGGATCATCAAGGAGCTTATGCTCTTTAGTTTTTGTATCTAAAATAGGTTTATTTTTATCGTCGAAATAACCATCAAGTGTGATGAGTTGCTTTGCGACGCCGTTGTATTGCACAACTTGGCTAGAGATTAACTGATAAAAATCAGAATCTGAACTTAAAATAACATGGTCATCATCGGGATGGAGCTCAATCCACCGTGCTACCACATCGTCGGCTTCAGCGTTTGCCTGCCGGATAACAGAACAGTTTGTATGTTCGTGCAAGTATTTAGTTAATTCGTTTAAAGTTTCAAAATACAGCTCATCTTCTTCAACTTCTGTTTCTGTTCGTGCTTGTCGTGCATCGGCCCGAGGTTTTTTATACGGAGCATAAAAGTCCTTTCTCCAACTGTGCCCATCAAGTGCAAATACAACATGATCAACATCCATCATTGTAACAACTTTATTCGCCGAAGCTAACATGGTATGCATACACATTCCTAGCTTGTCTTCAATGGTGGCCTGACGACTTGCTGTGTGCCTCATTCTAAAAAATAAATTGTACATGTCAATTATAATATATCTCATTCTTTTTCTATTCTCTCACAAGTATACTGTCCACTAAAAAACGAAGTGAACTGGCCTTTACTATCGCACATTCTAACAGTTAACCAATCATCAAACGCCATTATTACAAAAACCATTACTAACATTGTTACGAATTTACTAAACATTTATTATCCTTATTGTGTATACTATATATTATACTATAACATACTGTTTTTTACAATATGATTGAGTAAATAATTTGCCCATTCTGCATGAGCATCAGCTCCATAATACGTGTCGGACATTATTACGGTATTCATATTTTTGTTTCTGATATGGTCGATGTATGTCCAATCAACGTATGCATCCCTAAAATTATAATCAATTGCTAACTTGATGTATGTGCTAAAAAATATATGTTTAATTTGAAGCTGATCAAGGTATATGTGATAATTTCTTATATCAACTTCGTCGGTATTGTTTGTGTCGTTCCATCCTGCGATAATAAATATCTCGTCTGGAGTTAATCGCCGAGATACACTATTGATCCAGTTATTAATTGAGTCTCTTATCTCTTCATTTGTGTTACATGCATCCGACAAGGTTAATTTCATTTTTAATGCATTGGCTAACTTATTAGCCCACGATACCGCTAGGTTGGCAGGATGCGAGCTATTTCCGTTAAGGTTATAATTTTTATCTTCACCTGCTGTGTTATATCTATTCACGGCTTGTGCCGCTATAGCATGATTGTTTCCTACAACAAATAAAATCATATTAAATTATTCTCTTCTATGTAATTTATTAAATATTCTCCCCATATCTGATGACCGTCTGCTGTAAAATGCAGATGTTTATTTGGGGTACATCCTTTACTAATTAAGAATTCAAGATACGTATTGTTACTATCATATGGAGAAATATAATTCATGTCCCAATCTTTATTATTCATTGGCAATAGGTCGTTAGGAGTGTCTAACGCCATAAATGGAGTAAACGCATTAAAGAATAAATGTTTAACACCCGTACTTTTTAGTAACTTATGATATGACCAAATTTTTTCATGCCATGACTGACTCTTTAGAACCATAGACTTAAAAGTATTATCGGTTACCCAATCCTTAAACCTATTATGTAACTCTGTTGGTAATGGTTTAATACCGGTGCTATTAATCTGATAATACTCATTATTAAACAGCCATTCTTCACGTTCCCAGGACGTCCATCCTATTAGAACAAATGTATTCTTACTCAATAACTTTGAAGAAGTTCTAATAATACAATCGTTACTTCCTCCAGGTGTTGCATTGTTAATCAATGGCATATTAAAATGGGTTGCGACAATCTTAGAAAATGTGGATTTTCCTAGTTCCAATCCTTCGCCATATGTATGACTATCACCATTTGCAACTAAGATCATATTAGATTATGTTCTTTTATATGATTTATTAATACATTAGCCCATTCTGTATGCCCGGGTGCTTCAAAGTGTAAACCTTCATCACATTTAAATCCGTGGTCGGCAAGGTATGTACAGTATGTCATGTTCGTGTTATACGGTTCAATAAACGAACCTTGCCAATCCTTCTCATTTAGAAATATACATTCTTCTTGTGGTAGCATAGGTGTATTATGTTCCGCAAACTCTGTGAAACAATTAAAAAACAAATGCTTTACATTTAGTTCGTTTAATTGTATATGATACTCCCATATCTTCTCATGCCATTGCAGACTCTTTGCATTCAACGGATCAAGATCTTTATTCTTAAACCAATTGCGGTGACGATCATGCAACTCTATAGGCAACGAATCTGAACCATAATTGTTGATTTGATAATACTCATTGTTAAACAGCCATTCTTCACGTTCCCAAGATGTCCATCCTATTAGGACAAACATTGACGAATCTATTGCTTGTGATGTGCGTATAATACGACTGTTACTGCATCCAGACAGACCTATATTAGTTAATGGTAGATTAAAATGCGATGCAACTAATTCTGCAAATACATTGTCACCTCGTTTGAGATTTTGCCCTTCGGTGTTGCTATCACCATTTGCAAATAGTATCATTTTCCACCATACTTCTTTAATCGTGCTAACTCAGCTTCACCATAAAATATAATTTTTTTAATTTCACGCATCTCGTCGGAATGACTGCATTGCCCATATCTATACAGGCCCCGAAACATTTCACCAACTTGTGCATTCATATTCTTAAAAGAAATTAGATCTTGTATCTCGGTGGCACCGTCTGGCAGTTTGTAATAGTCAGCTGTCTTTCCATCTGATGTAATATTTTTTCTTCTTAAATCTTCAGCGATTTCATTAGTTTCTTCATCGTATGCCAATGATCCCATTTTAACTTCCTTTAGTTTATTATTAAGTACTTTCTGTAACTTATTATTCCATTCATATTGAGAATAATGCATTAATTGTACTCACGTCTGCCGCCATTGAGTTTTCTTGACTTGGTAGGATGCAGATCTGCTTCTTCTTGTTCATATGTTTCCAGTACAACATTTCTGCATACATTATTAAACCATTGATCAACTAAATCATGATCTTCTTTACCTTCATACCCTGCTTTAATCAATCGAGTAATAAAAACATCATTCCATTCAAATTCAAATGCCCCTCCATTGAGATTTTCATAGTCAACGTCCATATTAAGAATCGCAATGTAAGGTTCGTGTTTGCGATCTGCTTCTTCCTTTTCTCTTGCTATTTTAGCAATGTGATCCATTTGTTCTTGTGTGGGTTTCTTATCCTCTGCAAATAAAGAACTAACCCATTTATTAAATTTACTCATACTTTTCCCTTTAACTTTAAATAGGTATACGCTTGTGGTGATACCCATTTTTTTTCTATAACAGGCGTGCCTGGTCCGGTCCAGATAGCCTTACCAACCCATACCTTAGTAAACGGCCATAATTGTTTGCTTGTTTCACTACATTTACGAAAACCTAAATGCCATATAAGTTTCCACTCTGCCCGCCTCCAGAATGAAACTCTACTTCTTTCTTCGTCCGGAATATCACCTTCGACACTTTTCATAACCATTATATGTTTCCTTTTAGTTTCTCGAATATTACATATTCTTCACTGTACCATCTAATAGAATGCCCTAGTGCTAGATACTTATGCTCTTCTGTTCGCCGCCACGCTTTTGTGAATGGTCTAATCCATTGTTCGGTCTCCTCACATCGTCTTGGTAAAATGCTTATACGGTGATCCCAACGTACTATAAATCTTGTATCTTCAAAAGGACTTCTTAGGACATCCATTAAAGTCTCTCTATTTTTGTAAGAACTTCATAAAATTCTGTGAACTCGTATACAATGTCGTGTATTGTATATTTCCAGTTTGACATTTCCGAAAAGCCATTGTACTCTTGACATTCACAAGACCAATCACTGTGTCCCATTTGTTCTTTTAATGCCCATAACTCTGTTGTAGTCATGTTAGAATCAATACTTCTTAAATCAACTGGCCAAGCCATTAATGATTCATCTTTAAATTTGCAAATGAAGCTTCTTCGATTGAAGCATAGAAACACTGACTATATAATCCTTTGTCCGAGACGTGCATTAGAACCCGTTGTGTTGCTTTAGTATAAGGCCATAACAGCTTATTGGAATACACACATTGTTCTGGAAAAAATCCTATTCTACACTCTTGCCACAATGTGGTATCCTCATCAATAAAGCCTTGAAATTTATTGGAACTTGGTTTAATAACCTCTTTACCGTTAACCCAAGTCCGATAAGTTCCTTCATCCCACATTTACGTCCCCCATTCATTCTTCCATAGATCAACTTGTAATCTTGGACTGTATCTGTATCCGCTGTGCATAGCCAATGCCGCAACTTGCGGAGCATTAAGATTATATGATTCTGCTGTTCCACCTAATGGCATCAGATAAACTTCACCAGCCCACCCTGCTTTCTTGTATTCGTACACAAATGTATGAACATCATCAACGTCCCGTGCTGTAGCAACTACAAATTTTAAGTACACTCTTCCAAACGCACAATAGGATTCAACTACTTCAGGTATCAAAGCATCAACTGGACCTTCACCACTGCCACGTAATTTAGGACTAACACTAAATGTTATATCCAAACGCTTACCACTAATATGATTCAACATCAAATAATCGTATAGCTCATCACCAATTGCTTGTGTACCGTTTGTTTCGAATGTGATATGTCTGTAACCTGTTTCTGCAAGTCTATCTAACAATGCAGGATATTGTTTTTGCCAGCCAAGTAACGGTTCGCCACCTGTGATCACAATGTGTGAGGATTTTAACCCGTTTGGTTTACCTTTTGGCTCATGTTCGAGGCGGGACATTTCAACTGCATGGACAATTTCATCAATGTCCATCATAGGGCTAAGGTCTTTGAATTTAGGATGCCAGCTTGCATAGGAATCACAACCAGTTTTCGCAAGTGGCAAAGTGTTGTAAGTCCATTCAGGATGATCCTTACGTTGTTTAGCTATGTTATTGGCTTCTTGAGATACTAATAAGTTATCAGCACCTACCATTTCCATTCCAAATCCACTGCAAGTAAAGTTACATCCAAACGTCCTAATAAATACACTCGGAACACCGATGTATAAACCTTCACCTTGCAGTGAATGAAATATTTCTGCTATTTTAATTTTATGCATTTACATCTCCATTCATTATTTTATCTTGTTCATATTGTACACTATCTTGTACTGTGTTGTCAACTGAAATTCCTATAATAGGTGCAATAACTTTTTCGAAATATTCCCAGTGTGTAATCGGCGTCGGATGATTGTCTTTCTTACAATAATGATGTGATGTGATAAATTGTTGTTTATGTTTTTCTTGGTATTCTAATAAACTAATGGTTTCGATGTAATTATTGTTTATGTCACAATTATTAAACATATCTATCATATATGCATGATCAACATAGAATTCAAATTCTGCTAGGAAGAATGGAAATGCACTAAAGTGAAAACACTCATAATCATTAACCTTACTGTGTAAATCTAACAGTTGTATGTAATCGAGCGTTGTTGTAAATCGTTCTATTGTTGCGTAATGATTGACGTAATATTCTTTATTACTAACGATACAGCCGTTATGATTCCAAATTGTTGGGTCTTTAAACTGAGTTAAGTTACTCCAACGATCGAACCCAGTCCACATTACAATTACAACATCATTCTTTTTGGCAGTCTTGATAATTTCTCTTGATATATGAGCATTATCGCAACCACCAACCCCTAACTTAATATGTTGATTAAAATGTTTACCAGCATAGTCCGACCAAGTTGACCAGATGTAATTACTAAAACTACATCCGGCTGTAATTAATCGTTGTTGCACTATGGCTTAGCCTTCCACCAGTCTTCCCAAGGAAATACCACCCATAAATCATTTTCTGCTTTGTTAATTTCCAATGCATTGTAATGGATGTTATCAAAGTCGCTTGCTTCATTATTCACTAATGTAGCAACACGAACATTATTACCCCATACATTATCCCATTCATCATCATCCGGCAAACAACCAGTCATCCAATCATGATGTATCCAGGCTAATGTAGCACCACTGTCGTTGATGTCATCGATAATAAGAATGTTTTTACGCTTTGCTTCAGAGGATGTATCATTAACATCTTTACGATATTGAGTGTCAACATATCCAAATGCATCTTCTGCCATCCAACAATTGCTTGTAGGTTCTGCTGTGCTATCACGCAAACTTATATCTAGTGAGAACATTTCAATACCAGTGTATTGGCTTAATAGATTTGCAGGAAGCAAACCACCACGTCCGATACCTACAATGTAGTCTGGGCGCCAATCGTTTGTAAGAATTTCTCGAGCAATGCTGGCGACGAATCCTTCAACATCATCATATGTTAAATACAATTTACCATTTTCTTCTTTCATTTTACTTACCTTTTAACAGATTAATGTTTGTAACATATCCTGAGTTTTCATCATAAATTCTATGTACCCAGGATTGTCACTGTAAAATGTAAATGCATATTCTTGAAACATACATTTACTTATTTAGATTTTAGTTCTTCCACGGGTGTGAATCGAAACTTTGAGCACCCTTCTTACTAGCTTCTTCAGTATTTCTAAACCCAGCATTCCAAGCCTTAGATTTTGATTTCCGAGTTAACTTACTATAAGGGTTGTCATTAATTAACATTCCATCAATAAATGCATTTTCACCTTGCTCATATGGATCATTTCTTACAATTTTAATAGCAAGAACCATTAATATTAAAATAGCCAATCCGACAAATATTTCTACAATTGGCACTTATTCCTCCAGTGTAACAT
>Ga0164313_10006770_pt1 | contig 10076 bp, 11 predicted proteins | sample GuaBasSedimGuay4_FD_113735 | JGI IMG/M metagenome (GOLD analysis project Ga0164313, IMG submission 113735) | Subseafloor sediment microbial communities from Guaymas Basin, Gulf of California, Mexico - Guay4, Core 4569-4, 0-3 cm | ecosystem: Environmental > Aquatic > Marine > Hydrothermal vents...
ACTGTGATTGGATGATGAGTGTTATAATTGATTATGTATTCAATTATCTCTGATGTAATTAGGGGAATATCACACGAGATGATAAAGTTCTCTTCAGTCTTAGAATTTAGCAAACCAGAATGTATGCCAGCAAGTGGCCCCGCATATTTGTAGATATCTTCGAATAAAGGTATATTGAGAAATTGGTATTCGTCAGGCGTATTTGTAATCATGATTACTTCTGAGAATAGAGATTGCATAAGAAGTAGAGTATGCTCAATAACGGTTCTATCCCCAATCTTCATTAGAGATTTGTTTTCTCCCATTCTTGAACTTTTGCCACCACTTAAAATTATTCCAGTTATATTCTTATACATTCTACCAGATTTCCTTTTTTATAGAAAATTTTTCCTTCATCCAAAACTACTAAGCAATTTGAATTACTCAAACCTGCCATATTACCAGATGATTGTGACCCAATATTGCTAACTGAATATGATTTGTGGTCATCACTGAGGATATAATTTCCTCTTACAAAATGACACTTACGATCCTTCTTTTTGAATATTGATGTTGCTCTTGCATAAAATCGATTGTTAAAATTTATTTTATAAAAATCTTCCAATGCAGGGATTAGAAAAGCGTGTATGTTCACAAACGAAGAGACTGGATTGCCAGCTAATCCAAAGATCAATTTGTATTTACCATCTTTTTTAAAAACTCCAAAATAGATTGGCTTGCCAGGCTTAATATATACTCGCCAAAATTTTCTTTCAACTCCCAGCTCCTCAAACACTTCTTTTAGGAAATCATATTTACCAACCGAAACGCCACCGGTTGTAAGTAGAATGTCAATGTCACTCTCTAAAGTCAATTTAATCTTCTCTTTAATAGCCTCTTTATCATCATTAGAAAATCCCAAATTAACACCATCCAAATTGAATTGTTTTAATAAAGCCAAAATGGAGTAGATATTGGTTGCTCGTATTTTGTCCTCTTTTGGAGTTTCATCCAGATCAACTAATTCATCACCAGTTGAAAAGACAGCAACTTTAAGTGGTTTATATACTATCACAGTTGACTTCCCACAATCGGCAAGTGCAGAAATATTAGGAGTAGAGATTAGAGTATTTTGTGAGACAGCTACTTGATTTAATTTTAGATTCTCACCTTTTTTCCGAATATTCATTCCTTTAAAGATTTGTGCTCCTTCTATTAATTGAACCCTTTCATTCTCTAGAATTACATCTTCAATAGGAATTATGGCTGTACATCCATTTGGGATTTTTCCTCCGGTCATTATACTTACAGTATTAGTTTCGTTAAGGGAAAACTCAGAAAAATTTCCTGCCGAGATCTCACCTATAAGTTCCCAAAAATTTATACTTCCATTTAAGATAATGGCATATCCGTCCACTGCTGAGTTATCAAAGGCTGGCTGATTTATATCTGATAAAACATCATTGGATAAAATGTGGTTAGTTGAATTTAATAAATCAACTTCAATTTTTTCTTTTTCGAGTAAGGAAAAATTGTCTTTGACTATTTTTAGAGCATCATTATATGACAGCATTGTTTTACTTCCTCAGTTAATCACTTCAACATTATCATTTACAAAAATATCACCGTCATTGATCACCTTTGCAAATATACCTTCTGTTGGCATAACACAGTTGCCAACTTTAACATAAATTGCACATTTGTCGTGACATTCTTTTCCAATTTGAGTTATTTCAAGTTCAGCATTTTTTCCAATTTTAACTCTAGTACCAATTTTTAGATTTGGAATATCTATAAATTCTGTTGTAATATTTTCGGCAAACATTCCAGGGTGTAATTTCGGCAAAGTTTTTCGCATTTTATCAATGCTCTCCATTGCTAAAAAACTAATCTGCCTATGCCAATTGCCTGCATGTGCATCTCCTTCAATTCCCCAATTCTCAACTAATTTTGCCGATGATACATTCGATTTTGCAATTCCCTTTCTCTTGCTAGTTGAAATTGCTCTTATCTTTCCAGCAATTATATTATTTGTATTTGCTTCCATTTATAAAATTCCTTTTAATCTTTTGATGAATATTTATAATCCCCACTTTTTCCACCAGTTTTAGAGAGTAGGTGGATATCTTTAATTACAATTGATTTATCAACTCCTTTGCACATATCATAAACAGTTAATGCGGCAATGCTTGCTGCGGTTAATGCTTCCATCTCAATTCCAGTCCGTGATGTAGTTTTAGCAAATGATAATATTTCAGCTGAGAAATCATTTTCGTTTAATTTTAATTCAACATCAACTTTGGAGATGAAAATGTTGTGGCAGAGTGGAATTAATTCAGAACATTTTTTTGCTGCGGATATTCCAGCAATTTTGGCAGTTGTTAATACATCACCTTTAGTAATGTTATTCTCTGCCACAAGTTTGAAAACTTGCTCACCTAAAATTACTTTTCCGTAAGCTTCTGCTGTTCTAAAAGTTGAAGCTTTATCAGTAACATCAATCATCAACGCTTTTCCACTCTGATCAATATGTGAAAGTTTATTCAAAATTATCCTCCAATTTGTAACATATTGTTTGATTCAAGTTTAAGTAATTCTTCAATTTCAGGATGTTTTAAATTTTTGTTTAATAAAGAAGTTGAAATTATTTTTGCAATATCAGTATCGTCATAATTTTCCGACCGTAGATATTTAGTTAATGGTATTTGGTTCTCTTTAGATGAAAAGAGACAAAGATTCAAATTTCCATTTGCAGTTATTCTTAGTCTGTTGCAATCACCACAAAAATGATTTGAGATGGAACTTATAAAACTCACAGTTCCATTAAGCCCTTTAATAGTAAAGGATTTTGCAACTTCACTAGGATCAGAAGATATTGGAATTAGTGTATATTTGTTCTCAACTACATTTTTTATCTCTTCATAACTAATGAAATTATTATCATTCCAGTCATTTGATGAAAAGGGCATGAACTCAATAAATCTAATATTCAAATCTTTTTCAATTGCAAACTCAACCATTTCAATAATTTCATTATCATTTACACCTTTCATTATTACGGTATTTATTTTAATTGGAGAAAATTTTAATTTAATTGCCTCGTTGATACTACTTAATACATCGTCGAATTTATCTAGACCTGTAATTGATTTAAATTTGCTTCTATCCAAAGTATCGAGACTAATATTTAATTTGTCCAGACCAGACTCTTTTATTCTTTTTAGATTATCACCAAGCAGAGTTCCATTTGTTGTGATACCTAGTTCAAATGGATTTGTAGATTTTATCTTGCCAATAGAATCAAATAATTTTAGAATGCTTTTTCGAGCAAGAGGTTCACCACCTGTAAGTCTTATTTTTTTAAACTTAAAATAGATTACAAATATTTTAATTAATCTCAATAGCTCTTCATTTGTCAAGTGCTCGGAATTAAGGAATTTATTTAGGCTGTTCACATCTGGATTGCAATATGTACACCTTAAATTACAATTATCAGTGAGAGAAATTCTCAAATAATTATGTGTCCTATTATGGTTATCAGTTAATATCAAAATAGAATCTTACAAAATTAGTATTGCTAAAATTGAACCAACAATTACAACGTAAGCTGGATGTAATTTTAAAACTAGAATCAGAACTAATCCTAAAATAAGAAATACCATATTCTGCCATTGAAAGCTAGTCTTCAACAAATAGGAAAACATAATGCCAATTACCATTCCAACAACCACGAATTTAATTCCCTTAAAAGCTTTCATCACATATTCATTCTTTTCGAAGTGGGAATAAAACATAAATACAGCAGTCATTAATAATCCTGGAATCATCAAATTTCCAAGATTTGCAGCAATTGCACCAGGAACGCCGGCTGTTTTATATCCGATATAAGTTGCAAATTTAATTGAGATTGCTCCTGGAAAAACTTCAACCATTCCAAGGACTTTTAAAAATTCTTCATTTGTTAACCAATTATTATTTACAACCGCTTCTCTTTCGATTAATGGAATTAAAGAATAAGCGCCACCAAATGAGAAGGCTCCAACCTTAAGAAATGCAACAAATAGATTTAATAGTGAAGCAAACATTTATTTCTCCAGAATATCATCAACCCAGCTAAGAGCTGCCATCATTGATGGTAACCCTATTGTTGGAAGTGAAAGCATAACTGCATGACGAATTTCCTCGTTAGTACATCCAACCTTTAAGGCTTTTCTTGTGTGGGAGTGAACAGCTCCTTCGAATCTGGCTCCAGTTGATATTGAAAGCTTAATTAGGGCTCTTGTTTTGTCATCGAGTGGACCAGCTTTGTGAACTGCATCTCCCATTGCTTCGTAGGCTTGGGCTACATCAGTATAATCTTCTTTAAACTTCATATAACGCTTTGGTATTTGAGACATAATTTCTCCATTGTTTTTTGAAATAATAATTGAACTATAAATGAAAGGAAAATCCAGCAGAACAGAGTTAGAATAAAAAAAACCCAACTCTGCAAAGAAATGGGAATCGGTAGCTATGCTACTTTTAATCTCCTTCGCAAAGGATTGCTCTCGCAATCAGGCAGGCTAATACATTTCTAAATTAACCCTATCGGTTGCTTGCCATATCATTTCTCTAACTTAGGTCAAGTCAACTCGGAGTTCAATAAATTTTAATATTTAAAAATAGTAAAATTTTTTATTTTGTCGATAGGAAAAATGAATGACAATTTAAATTATTTAAAGATTATTATTATGAATGAGTTACCAATTGAAAGAATCAAATTTGTAATAAATCGGTGTTTTTGTTGTTCAAATTAATCAAACTAAAGATTTTATCTCTTCAAGTTCTTCCCATCTATTATATAGAGTTTGAACTTTTATTTTAGCATATTCTAATTTCTTGTTTAGTTCTCTAGTTTGTTCAGCATATTTTTCAAAAAAATCTGGAGATGAAAAGATGACTTCAATTCTTTCTACTTCAGATTCAGCTTCTAGAATATCATTTTCGATGGTTTCTAATTCTTTCTTCTCTTTCCAAGTTAGTTTCCGAATTGATGATTTTTCTCTTCTATTGATTTTCTTTTCAGAAGGTTCAGCATTATTATTAGTTGAGATCTTCCTGCTACGTTTTTTCTCAATATAATAATTATAATCACCCTCACTAAAGTGGATTTTACCATTATCTTCAAAAGCTAGTATTCCATTGCAGACTCGATTTAGAAAATATCTATCGTGACTAACCACTATAACGCAGCCATCAAACGAGATTAATGCTTCCTCCAAAATTCTGAGAGTAGGTAAGTCCAAATCATTTGTTGGTTCGTCAAGTATTAGAAAATTGCCACCATTCTTCAAAATATTTGCAAGTGTTAAGCGACTCTTTTCACCACCAGAGAGTCTTCCAACTTTATTATTTATTCTCTCATCGGTGAATAAAAAGCGCCTCAAGTATGTATAAATGTTAATGTCTCGCTTTCCAAATTTTATTGAGGTGTTTCCTTCTCCAATAGCTTCAATTACAGTCTCTTCATCATCTAATATTAGTCTTGATTGATCGATATAATTGAACTCTGTTTTCTCTCCAACATCAATTTTTCCAGTCTGTGGTTGTAGTTCGCCGAGAATCAATTTCAAAAGGGTCGTTTTTCCTACTCCATTTTTCCCAACTATTCCAAGTCTTCGTCCCGACTCAAACGTGAAAGTTAATCCATCAATAAGTTGTTTCCCCCCAAGTTCAATTCCAATATTTTTAATTTCAACAACTCTATTCCCTAATCTTTCAGGGGGTGGAATAACCAAATCGACATGTAATTCAACTTCCAAGTTTTTTTGAGATTCAATTTCGTAATAGTTATCAAGACGACTTTTGGATTTTGTTGTACGCGCTTTTGGTCCACGGCGAACCCAATCCAATTCGCGCTTTAAAAAGTTTTGTCGCTTTTTCTCTTCAACCTCTTGGATTGTTTGGCGTTCAGCTTTGTTAATTAAATAATCTGTGTAGTTCCCTTTGTGTGAATAGAACTGACCATTGTTAAGCTCAACAATTCTATTTGCAATGCGATCAAGAAAATATCGGTCGTGAGTTACAAAGATGCACGTCCCACTATACCCAGCAAGAAAATTCTCAATCCATTCTATCGATTCAGTATCAAGATGGTTTGTGGGCTCATCTAAAATTAATAATTCTGGTTTGGAAATTAATGCTCGGCAAAGTGCAACTCTTCTCTTTTCACCACCAGAGAGTGTAGCTATATCGCGTTCTCCATCTGGAGAGCTGAGAGCCTTCATCAATACAGAGATTAGTTTCTCAAGATTCCAAGCGTCTTTCTCATTTATCTCTTTTTCAAGTAACTCTCTTTTGGGTGAATCAAATGGTGTATTCTCATAGTCGTGTATCAAATTTTGGATTGATTCTGCACCATCCATTATATTTTCATATACACTTTTGGAGTTGTTGAGAGTGAAATCTTGTGTAAGAAATCCAATATTCAAATTTTTCATTTTTGCAACTTTACCAGAATTGGGATTTATTTCATCAGAAATTATTTTTAGAAAAGTAGATTTCCCAACACCATTCCTACCGACAAGTCCAATTCTGTCTCCTTCGTGAACGCTAAGTGAAGCATTCTCTAAAATTATTTGCTCTCCGAAACTAAGAGATAGCTCCAGTGCGGTGAGTATTACAGGGGTTACGTTACTTGCCATAAATTTGAAATATACTATAAAAGAAATAATTATTTTAAAGGTGCAATATACTATTTTATATTTGGTGAAATAATTAGGTGTAAGCTATGCGCTGCTTTGTCCAATTTGGTGTAACACAGACCCGCCTGTCGGACAGGTTAATAATCTGTGTTACAAATTATCTATACATAATCGATTGAGTAAGCTATGAGTTGGATTTGTCCAAATTGCGAAAGAGAATTTAGAGGAAAAAACCAATTTCACTCTTGTGAGCAATCAACAATAGAGCAGCATATTGCTGACAAACCAGAATTTATTGTAAAGATATTTCATGCTCTTCTGGACTTGGTTACAACTTTTGGCGAAGTAGAATTACTTCCCCTTAAAACTGCAATTCAAGTTAAAAGTAAGTCGACATTTTTATCCATCTATTTGAAAAAGAATAAAATCCATTTAGAATTTCAATTAGGATTTGAATCGAAATTAAAACAAATAACTAAATCTGTTAGAATTTCGAAGCATAGGGTTTTTCATCATGCTGTTATTTATTCTATAAATGAGATTGATAGTGAATTTACTTTTTTATTAAGAGATGCTTTTAACACAGTAGTTAAAAAATAGGTTCAGGAAAAATAGAATTACAGCTATCTTGTATTATTATCCACTTTTCAATTAATAAATAGTGGGCATAAATTATTTTGAATTTAATCCAAATTTTATTGTTAAATTCGCTCCTTAAAAAATAAGTTAACGCAAATAATATAATAAAGGAATAATATGTCTATTAAAAAAACAGAGTTAAAAACTAAAAAACATAAAGTTAGTTTCAAGATTTCTTCTGACGTTGCAAAGGAATTTTCAAGTGCATCATTGGTTGGAGATTTTAATAATTGGGATGCTTCTAAAGACCAAATGAAAAAATTAAAAAAGGATGGTTCGTTCTCGATTCAAAAGACATTTGAAAGTGGAAAAGAATACCAATTCAAATATTTGTTAGATGGAAAAAATTGGATTAACGAACCAGAGACTGATAAATTAGTAGCAACACAATTTGCTGATTCTCAAAACTCTGTTGTTGTTCTTTAATTTTGGAAAAAATAATTTTAGCAAGCCCACCATTAATGGCGGGCTTTTTTTTATTTAAAATGATTATGGGATTCAAATAAATTATATTTGCTAATATTTAATTAGAAAATAAAGATATGTCACATAATCATACACATAACCACAACCATTCTGCTGAAGATATTTCCACTGTGAGATTATTTATAACAATGATCCTAAATTTTGTAATTACTATTGCAGAATTAATTGGTGGAATTATTTCTGGATCTCTTGCCCTTATTTCCGATGCACTCCACAATTTCAGCGATGGAATTGCAATAATAATAAGCTACATCGCAATTCGACTAAACAAGAAACCTGTAAATCAAAATTTTACTTTCGGATTTAAGCGTGCCGAGATAATTGCAGCTGTTTTTAATGCCTCTGTTTTAATTGGAATTAGTCTCTATCTATTCATTGAGTCGTATAACAGATTTGTTTCTCCAGAGCCAATTGAGGGAGGCTTAATGATCATTGTTGCCTCCGTTGGATTGTTAGCAAATGTAATTGGAACGCTTCTGCTTCAAAAGGGCGCGAAAGGGAACATGAATATTAGATCTGCATATCTTCATCTATTGAGTGATGCAGTTTCAAGCGTGGCTGTTATAATTGGTGGAATTTTTATTTACTTCTACAGCATTTATTGGATTGACCCAGTATTGACAGTGCTTATATCACTTTACATTATCAAGGCTAGTTACACTATTGTAAAAGAAGCAACCATGGTTTTAATGATGGCTGCACCAGAAAGTTTATCAATTCAGGAAATTGAAAAAGAGATTTTGCAATTAGATGAAATTCAGAACATTCATCACGTCCACTTGTGGAGAGTTAATGATAAGGAAATTCATTTTGAGGCGCACGTAAATGTTGAAGATATGATGGTAAGCAATACAGATGCAGTTCTGGAAAAGGTTAATAAAGTACTGGATGAAAAATTTCATATTCACCACGTTACTCTACAATTTGAATGTAACACATGTGACGATGTTGGATTGATTAATGGTCATTGAACTAAAAACCACTTATTATGCTAGTCATTGCGAACTCAACGTTTTTTGTTGAGTGTGGCAATCTCTCGATATTACTTTCTAGTCACAACAGATTGCCACGTCGCAAAAAGCAGCTCCTCGCAAAGACTCTAACTATGAGAAATACTTCTCTCTAAATCTAAGAGCGACTCCAACCAATGCAATTAGCACCGGTACTTCTACCAGAGGTCCAATCACAGCTGCAAAAGCAACTCCAGAGTTTATTCCAAACATAGCAATAGCAACAGCAATTGCTAACTCAAAATTGTTACTCGCAGCAGTAAATGAAAGAGTGGTTGCTTTTGGATAGTTTGCCCCAAATTTCTTACTCAAAAAGAATGAGAGAAAAAACATTACAACAAAGTATATAATAAGAGGAATAGCAATTCTAATTACATCGAACGGGATTTTAATGATATGCTCTCCTTTAAGAGAGAACATTACTAAAATTGTGAAGAGTAGGGCATAGAGAGTAATTGGACTAATTTTCGGAATAAAAACTCTGTTATACCATACTAGTCCTTTCTTTTTTAAGAGAACAAAACGAGTAATCATTCCAGCAAAGAATGGAATTCCTAAATAGATAAATACTGATTCAGCAACTTGACCAATTGTTATATCTATTTTTATTCCTTCAAGCCCAAACCAACCTGGAAGAATTGTTAAAAATACGTAAGCATAAATAGAAAAAAACAGCACTTGAAAAATTGAATTAAAAGCAACTAATCCAGCGGCATACTCTCTGTCACCATGTGCTAAATCATTCCAAACTATTACCATTGCTATGCAACGAGCAAGTCCAATTAGAATTAGCCCAGCCATGTATTCTGGGTAATCGCGCAAAAAGAAAATCGCAAGTGCAAACATTAGTGTTGGTCCAATAATCCAATTTTGGACTAGTGATAACGTGAGTATTTTTGTGTCTTTGAAAACATCTCCGAGTTCTTCATATTTTACTTTTGCGAGGGGAGGATACATCATGAGAATAAGTCCAACTGCAATGGGGATGTTTGTTGTTCCACTATTAAAAGTATTCCAGAAGTCAACAATGCCTGGATTAAGATAACCCCACATCACCCCAACCAACATTGCGAGGAATATCCAGAGTGTTAAATATCTATCTAAAAATTTTAGCTTACTTTTCGTTTTCATATTCTTCTTAATTTAAAGAGTTTTTGCAATTAATTGAATATACCATTCAAGGAAGTCAACTTTTATTTCATCTCTAATTCTTCTAAACTCATCAAGAATTTCCTCGACTGTTCCTGTCGCATCTGCAGGGTCTTCAAATCCAATGTGG
>Ga0164313_10006772_pt1 | contig 10074 bp, 6 predicted proteins | sample GuaBasSedimGuay4_FD_113735 | JGI IMG/M metagenome (GOLD analysis project Ga0164313, IMG submission 113735) | Subseafloor sediment microbial communities from Guaymas Basin, Gulf of California, Mexico - Guay4, Core 4569-4, 0-3 cm | ecosystem: Environmental > Aquatic > Marine > Hydrothermal vents >...
CCGTTCGAGCGCATGGACGCCTTCCGTACAGCGGCCGAGAGCGCCGTCAGCGCACGCGCCGTGATCGACCGCGTCGAGGACGCCAAGCGCATCGTGCGCAGCGAACGTGCGTTCGAGATGGACGCCTATGTGCCAGCGGTGCGCACGCTCTACCACGGCTTGCGCCTGATCTCCGCCGCACACTTCCCGTCGAAGTTGACCCCGCACAACTTCACGATGGGCTACGCGAACGATCGCTCGTCGGAGGTGCTCGCCGCGACGCTCGACGAGGAACAGAACCCGTTCATCGCGTTCTACCGCGAACGCGTGCTGCCCGGGCTGATCGCGCGCAAGCCGCGCGTGCTCGGGCTGTCCGTGATCTACGGCAGCCAGTTGATTCCCGCCTTGACGCTGGGTCGCATGGTCAAGCAGGCGCTGCCCGATTGCCACATCACGGCGGGCGGCGGCTTCCTCGCGTACATCGGCGAGAAGTTGATGAACGCGCCCGGCGTGGGCGACTGCATCGACTCGCTGATCTTCCACGAGGGCGAAGCCCCGCTGGAAGCACTGTGCAAGGCGTTACGCGACGGCACGGACATCGCGGAGGTCGGATCGCTGCTCTGGCTGGATCGTTCGCACGACGTTCCGCGCGCGGTGCGCAACGCACCGGCGCACCCGATCAAGCTCGACGCCGCGCCGGTGCCCGACTTCACGGGAATCCCGTTCGAGCTCTACTTCTCGCCGGAGACGGTGATCCCGTACGACATCAACCGCGGCTGTTACTACGGCGAGTGCGCGTTCTGCACGCTGCCGACCGTGATCGGCCCCGGTTATCGCACGCGGTCCTCGGAGCACATCGTCGATCAGATCCTCGCGCTGAAGGATCGACATGGTGCACACCATGTCAACTTCATCACCGACTGCATGCCGCCGGGCATGATCCGCGACCTCCCGCAGGAGCTGATCGACCGCAAGGCAGACATCAAGTGGTGGTGCGACGCGCGCGTCGAACCGAAGGCGTACGACGCAGAGGGCACGCGGCGCCTATACGAGTCGGGCTGTCGCAAGCTGCTCTTCGGCTTCGAGACGGCGACGCCACGGCTGCTGAAGATGATGAAGAAGGGCCAGAGCCTCAAGACGACCGTGGAGGTCGCGCGCAACTGCGCGGACGCCGGCATCAGCGTCACCTTCTACGCGATGGTCGGCTTCCCCACCGAGACGCGCGAGGAAGCGCGGGCGACGCTCGACTTCCTGCGCGAACACGCGGGCACGGTGCGCGAGGTGTCGCTACAGACCTTCCACATCGACGAGGTCGCGCTGACGTATCGCCAACCCGAACTGTTCGGCATCGAGATCCTCGATGACCCCGAAGCCGACCTGCAGCTCTATCACGACTACGTCTCCGAGAACGGCATGACCCAGGAGGAAGCCGCGGAGATGTTCGAGGAGATGATGGCGGGCTTCCGCGACTTCCTGCCGCTCTTCACGGGCGACACGATTCTCTACTTCATGCAGAAGTCACACTACTTTCTGCACCTCGCGCGCGGAGCGACTCCCGCCGAGTTCGAGGCGCAGTGCCGCGCACGCTCCGCAGCCCGCGCGGCGCGCCGCGCGCACCCCGAGCTCGCCGTCGGCGAGGGCTTGAACCTGATCGAGCTCCCCTACGCCTACAACGAGGTGCGTCGCAAGCTCGCCACGCCCCTCGCGCGTGCCGTGCGCCCCGACTTCCTGACCGGTCGCTACGACGAACACGCGGCACGGACCGCGAGCGAACGCCTCGCGCCGTCGAGACCCGAACGCAAGCTGCTCGCCTACGACGGCGATGCCGCCGAGTTCTGCGAGCTGGCTCCCGACGGCGGCCGCGCACTCGTCGCCCTGCGCGAAGCCGGAACCCTCGGCGCCCTGCTCGACTCGATCGACACGGCGCTACCCGAAGGGCGTGCCGCGCGCGAAAACCTGGAGCGCTTCGCGGGTGAACTCTATCGCCTGGGCCTGCTCGGCCCTGCGGGACTCCGAGCCCCGCAGAGCTGTTCGGCTGACTGACGAGCGCCGCCGACGCAACCCGGACCCGATCAGAGCGTGAGCGGTGTCGTCAGGTTGAACTCGACCAGCGTGCCCGAGGCGATCTGGATCTGGCCGTCGTCGGAGAGCAGCGAGGCACCGAGCCCAACCTTCGCGCCGGTCTTTGCTCCGTCGGAACCATCGATCAGGCCTCCTACCGCTGCGGCGCGAGCGGTGCGCCGGGCGGTCTTCTGGCCCGACCCGCTCTGAGCGACGGCCATCAGATCGCTGGTCGTGATCGGCACCATGCGACTGCCGATCAGGATGTCGGTGGGACGCAGGGTCATCGAGGACTTGCCCACGAGTCGACCCGACGACTTGGCTTCCACGACCACGCCGTACACGACGCTGCCGCGCGGCGCGACGGTCTGACCGTCGACCATCAGGTCCGCTTCGAGCGTTCCCGTCCAGCGGTGTCCTTGCCTGTGCTGCTTCGTGTTGACGCTGTCGTACATGCGCATCATGAAGATCGTTCCCGCGGGAACGCTGACACCGGACGGCGCGTCGAACGCCGGCGATTGTGCGGGCGGTCGTTGTTGTTGCGGCGGCGGCGCGGCGCAGGAGGCGAGAGCAAGGAGGGCCAGGGCGAGAGAGTGGATCGATTTCATGCGGGTGTCTTTCGTCAGTCCCGACGGCGATTGTCGGCGGCGGATCGTACGCAAAGTCGGAGAGGGTGGCCACCGGCGTGCGTTCGCCGGTGGCCACCCTCTCCGTGAGAGTTCGTGACCGGAGAGGTCACGATCAGAAGCAACTACAGGCGCTCGATGCCCGCGTAAGGCTTGGTGCGCGCCACCGGCGTGTGCGGGTACTGTGCGACCATCGCCTCGTGGCGCGCCTTCATGTGGTCGAACGCCGGCCAGGCCCACAGGAACTGCGCCATCAGCGGATGCTCTTCGCGCGGGTCCTTGTAGAGGTCGAAGAAGCCCTTGCCCGCGAGTCCCGGCGCGGCACCGGCAAAGTGTCGCTTGTACTGCTGCTTCACGACCGCCGAGAGGACGGGCCCCTGGTAGATGAAGTTGTAGTCGCGCCGACCGTGACCGTCGCCATTCAGGAACAGGGCGGTCTGGTCGACACCGTCGATGACGCGGTCGGTGGGGATTGCATTCATCTTGCCACCCAGGCGAGCAAAGGTCGTGAACAGGTCAGTCACCTGAACGATGTCGCCGACGACTTGACCCGGCTCGATGACGCCCGGCCAGTAAGCAAAAGCCGGTACTCGCACGCCGCCCTCGAGGAAGTCGTTCTTTCCACCCCGGAAGATGCCGCCGCTGGGGAAGGTGTCCGGCCAGATCTCCTTCATGGGGCCATTGTCCGCCATGAGAACGATCAGGGTGTTGTCGGCAATACCCAGCTCCTCGAGCATGCTGACGATCTCTCCAACCTGCCGATCGAGTCGCGCGAAGCTCTCCGAGCTCTTCGTTCCGTTCTGCGTCTCCTGCGGAGCATCGATGAACATCTCGAGCACGTTCGGCCACCAGTCCAGGAGGAACGGCTTGTCATCATCGGCGTGCTTGCGGATGAACCCCTTCACCCGATCGTAGGTCATCGCGTTGAAGTCGACATACTCCTGGAACTTCGAGGGTGTGGAGATTTCCTTGGTCGTGCCGCCCTCGAAACCCTCGACGGCCCACAGCCAATCCAGCACCCGGAAGTCTTGGTCGAGGGCATACTGTTTGTCCCAGGCATGGTTCTGCCAGCCCACCGTGAAGAACTCGTTTTCGGCTTCGGGAGTGAACATCTGACCGGCGAACTGGTTGTAGAGCGTGAAGATCGCCTCGTCGTAGCCCTGGTTGTGCAGGTAGGACTCCTCGACGTCACCGAAGTGCGACTTCTCGAAGAAGCCGGTGTGATAACTATCGTCGAGCACCTCGGCGATCGTCACCTCGGAACCCGGCAAACCCATCTGGTGGATCGGGAAGATCGGGAAGATCATCCCGCTGCGCACGGGGTGCCGACCGGTAACCGCGGCCACACGCGTGGGCGTGCATGAGGGCTCCGAGTACATGCGCGCGAAGGTCATGCCGCCCGCTGCCAACTTGTTGATGTTCGGCGAGCTGTAGCCGGAGACCTTGTTGAGCATCGGGTGACCGATCGCGCCGTAGCTCATGTCGTCCCACATGATGTGGATGATGTTGGGACGCTTGCCGTGCTTCTCGCGCAGCGCCTCGAGGCGTGCGTCGAGGTCTTTGTCCTCGGCGGCCCAGCGCTCTCCGTGCTGGGCTTCGAGGATCAGGAATTCGGGGTCGTGAATGATGCCGGCCGCGGGTGCAGCCGCGGTCTCTGCAACAGGTGTGGCCCCCAAGCCGCCTGCAGCGAGTGCGAGGTGTGCGATGGATAGTGCTTGAATCATGTCGGCTGTTCTCTGGTTGTGCGGCGGATACTGGCCCCTGCGAGGGCTCCCCGCCGGGGTCTTGTGGCAACGCGCGTTGTACGGGATGATCAATTCCGCGCGCATCAAGAACCCGCAAGCCGCGCGTCAGCATGAACCCCCACCTCCCACTCCGCTTTTCCGAGGTCGACGAGCTCTCCGAGCTCGTGCAGGAATTCGACCTGGACTTCCAGCAACTCGGACGAGGACCTCTGCAGGGTGCGATCTTCCAGGTCTTCGGCGCGGTCGCCGTGCTCGGGCACATGCGCGTGGACCGGGCGGTGGACCAACGCGGTTCCGTGCCCGCCGCTTGCCGCACGTTCGTCATCGCCGGCTCGAGCGAGATGCGTATGCACTGGAGAGGACAGGCGGTCGATGGCAATGACCTCCTGATCTTCCCCGCGGCCGGCGAGCTGCACGCGGTGTCCCGTGATGACTTCGAGGTGTTCACATTGACCGTGCCCGAGACGGTGCTCGCCGAGGAGCTGTCGCGGATGGAAGGACCGGTCCCGAACGTCCTCGACCCGGCGATCGAACGCCTGCAACCGGCACCCGCTCCACTCGCGCGCTTTCGTGCGAAGCTACATCGCATCCGACGCGGGGTCGAAGTGGGACGCATCGGCGCGCACGGCACGCTCGAGCGCTGGATCGACGAGGATCTGCCGCGCGAGTTGCTCGAACTCGCGAGTTCTGCGACCACAGCGCCGAAGCAACTGCAGACGAACCGCCGCGACCGCGTGCTCACACGCGTGCAGGCTTACCTGGCGGACCACCTGCGCGATGCCCCGCGCGTGGACCAGCTCTGTCACGTCGCGGGTGTGAGCGAACGGACGCTGCAGTACGCCTTCAACGAACGCTACGGCATGACGCCCAAGGCCTACGTCCAGGCGCTGCGACTCGCCAACGTCCGCCGCGAGTTGCGTGATGCCACGCGCGCGACCTCCATCGCGGAGACCGCACAACGCTGGGGCTTCTGGCACCAGGGCCAACTCGCCGCCGACTACCGACGCCAGTTCGGCGAACTGCCGTCCGCGACGGCGCGGAATCGCGTGTAGCGCCCGGCTACTGCTTGCGGACGAGCTGCACGATGAACTCGGTCGGTTCGCCGCGCACGACGGTGATCATCTGGTCGGAAACGGGCTCGAAACCGGGAAGTACGGGAATCTTCAGCTCGTACCGGCCGGGAGCGCTCAATCCGATCTCCAGGCCCGTGCTGCTGCCGAAGGCCGTGTAGAGCGCCTCGCCATCGCCTTCCAGGTGACGGAACTCGGGCCACCAATTGTCGGGCGGCGGGACGGGCGTCTCGCCGTCGAGGAAGAACAGCACGAGCGGACAGTCGCGCTCGACCTCGAAGCGGAACACGTTGTGTTCCGAGGTGAGCTCGAGCTGTTCGTCGATCGGGGTGAAACCGTCGCCGAAGCAACCGATCCGAAGCTTGCCGGACGGCGCGAGGAACTCGAAGTGGTCCGTTTCCGGAGCGAGCGTCGCGTTGATCAGAGCGCCGCTCCAGTGAACCCCGGAGACATCGGAGCGCCAGTGCATCCGCTCGATGCCCGCTGGCTCGCCCGTGTCGGCGCGAACGATGTGGATCTCCACGGCAACGGGCGGCGGGATCTCGAAGTGCACGCCAACGAGCGCTTCCGGCTCGAGTTCGTGGTGCATGCCGTACAGAGGACCCCAGTGCTTGCTGCCACTCCTGAATTCGATGGTGTATCCGCCCGTGGGCAGCTCGCCGAAGTCGAACGCCCAGGTCGCGTCCGACCACGAAACGCTCTCCATTTCGGAGCGCTTGACGAGGTGCCTCGCTCCCGAACGAGCGACGTGTTCGTCGTCCGGATGGGCCACGATCTGGAAGTCGGTGAACTCCCAGGCGGAGGGAACGGTGATCGTCCCGAAGAGCGTGGCCGTGTCCGGCGCCGGTGGAGGGCTCACGTTCAGCTCGACCAGGTTGCGTTGGCCCGCCTCGACCACCACCTCTGCTTCGGCAAGCACGAGTGGCATCTGATACCAGCTCCCCATCTCGATCGTCGCGCGATACGTTCCGGGCGCCAGCCCATCGATCTCGGTACGCGAGTCCACGCGGGCGGCGAACTTGACGGCGGGGACGACCCCATCCACACCGATCTCGCGCAGGCGCAACTCTGCTTTGCCGGCGGGGAGCACCCCCGTGATCGCGATCGTGAGACCACCACCAGCCATCAGCCGTACTTCACGCTGACCATCGTGAGTCAAATCCAGGTGGATGGTGCCCCACGCCATCCCCGGGCTCCCGACGAAGTACGAGACATCGGGCGAGTACCGATCCTCTGCCTCGATGCGAAGCTCCAGCGGCGAGGACGCCGAGTCGAAGACTACGTTGCGCGTCGCGTCGATGCCCGGGTGCCGTGCGCCACCTACGTTGGGACCCTCGCCGCGCAGGAGCGTGACGTCGGAGAGATGCGCACCCGTCGCCGCATCGAGTACGTCGAGGCGCACGACAGGAGCCCAAAGAACGCGCACAACGAGCACCTCTGCGGACTTCGGGTAGTCCACGTACGGCTCGTCTGGAACGGCTCGGCGACCGTCCAACGTCAGACCGCTGACGGAGAACTGGTCTCCGTCCTTCAGTTCGACCTCGAACGCACCACCCTCGACGTCCCGCTCGACCCGCCGATCTTCTCCGGACAACTGGAGCTGCAACTCGATGCTGCCATCAAGGTCGCCGCGCTTGAGCCCCGACTCTTCCACGAGCAAGACGCGACACGCCTGCAGGCCCCGGGCGAGTTCTTGCGCGCCGCGTTCCGGCGACGCCTCGACCGCGGTGCGCTGTTCCGTGTGTGCCGCCGCGAGCGGTTCCGTCTGCGGCGCTTGCAGGTCGTCTCCGGCAGGCTCGGCCGCGCCATCCTCGATGACGATCTCGGGTTGCATCGCCGCACTTCCACCCGGTTCGCCGGACAGCAGCAGGTAGAGCAACCCGGTGGTAACCAGGGCGAGCAGCGAGATGATGGCGAGCTTCATGTCCAATCCTCCGAGCAGACCCTACCCGCGACGAGTGCGTGGTTTCCAGCAGAGGACGCGCGCGTCCCGTGCGCGCTCTACCGATCCTCGCGCTCGGTGACCGTCAACTCCCCCACTCCATCCGCAGCGAAGACGATCGAGCCCCAGTCCTCCGGCGCCTCGCGGAACTCGATCCGTACGCCGCGTTGTTTCCCGGCGATCGCCTTCGTCAGCGTCGGTGCGCCCGCGCTCTCCTCGAAGCGCCGGGACCAGACGTGTTCGCCGGGCGCCTGCATGTCGTGCACGACGGCCAGATACGAGGTCGTGCGCTCGGAGTCCTTCCACTCGGACGTTTCCCAGGTCGAGACTAGGAACGGACTGTCCTCGATCGGCATGCGTTCGCTCGGAGCGAAGAATTGCCGCCGTTCACGCAAGCCGAGCAACGGATCGACGGTCCGCTTCCGCGCGCCGCGGCGCGTGAAGACAGTCCACTCTTCGGCTGAAGGGTCATCGTCGATGATGCGGCGCAGCAACCAACTGTCGATGCCCTCAAGGGCCGTCACGCCTTTCAGGATCGGAAAGAGCGAACTGCACGGCTGATTGCCCAGCACCTGCGCTTGCGCGTTGAACGAGAGCACCGTCCCGCGGTTGTCGAGGCACGCGAACACGAGGCTCGTTTCCCGCTCACCGAACATGTCCAGAAAGGCGAGGCCGGCCACCGCGCAGTAACCGTCCGCATCCACTGCCGCCGCGTGCACGGTGATCGCGATCTCGCGCTCCCACTCTTTCTTCCAATCCTGCCCCCACTTTGCTTGCCACGCCGCACTGCCCTTGCGCGAGAGGGTCAGCGTCGACGGCGACAGGTGCCATACGTTCCGGTTCCCGCTGCGAGTCGAGCGCACATCTCCGTGCTCCATGCGGACCTCGAGCCGACGGTAGCGATCGCTCGAGTAGTAGGTTTGGCTCGTCTCGGCGGGCCGGCCGTGCCTGCCCCAGATCCCTTGCGCCGGAGTGCGAGCGGGCCCGGGTGAAGCAGCGAGCGGCAGGACACCGAGGCACAGGAAGGCGATCGCGGGAATGCGCATCGGGGCTCTCTTTCGATGGGGTTGCCGGATCTGCCGGCGGACGGACGAGGGTAGCAGGCCCTCCCCGGGCACCTACCCCCCAACGCGTCGCGTGCGAAAAGCGCCCTCCTCGGGTAGAATGGGGCCTTCGCACGAGGAGGAGACCCATGAGCGAACGCAAACAACAGACCCCCGAGAAGCCGTCCACCGAACGCGCCGAGAAGCCCGAGAGCTCGACCATCGAGCGTCCGGGGGGCGGTTTGGACTTCTCCAAGCTCGATTTGACGGTTGAGACCGTCGATGAGCGCATCAGCCCCAGCGAGACGAACGTCTTCGACAAGTAGGGCTCCGGGGGCTCCTGGCGGGCTGGCTCGCGCCTGCTCGCCCCAATCCGGGTCAGGGCGGCTCGGAGCCCGATCGGACAGTCAATATGTCCCCGGGCCAGAACGCGCCTCTATGCTCCCCGTGCCGATGCGCGCCCTCCTCTGCCTCCCCCTGCTCCTGACCCTTGCTGGCGGGGCCGCCCCGCGCGGTCCCGTGGCCGTTTTCCAGCAGGAATCCGTCGCCAAAGACCCCCTGACGGACCTGAGAGAGCTGGCGGAGACCCTCTCGCGGGCGGATCAGCCCGATCCGCCCGAGGTTCTCGCGGCGGAGTTCCTGTTCCACGACTTGCGGCTGCTGTGGACCGGACAGGAGGGGCGGCGGCGCGAGATCGCCGCAGTGGTTGCGGACTGGATCGGCGTCGTCGAATCCCGCCAGGCCAGCGGGGCCGGCGGAGAACTCGAGCTGCGCACCGCCCGACGCGCGATCGCCTGGCTGGGCCCGCGGCTCGGCGCCGGGGTCGCCGATGCACTGGCTCGCGAGGTCGCCACCCGCTCGACGGACAGCTCCGCCGAACGACGCGCCGGGGCCTGCCGCATCCTCGCCGCCTCGGACGAGGGTGTGGCCCGCATGGCCCTCTTCGCGGCCAGCCGCGATCCGGAACGCCTGGTGCGTGATGTCGCCCTCGCCAGCCTCGCCGGGCGCGACGACCAGGCCGTGCACACGCTCCTGATCGAGATCCTGAGCGAGGCCGAGGCCGGCAAGATCGAGATCCGCAAGGGGCTCGTGGAAGAGCACTTCCTCGCCGCGCAGATCGGGCGCTCGGACGCCGCCTTCGCGCGCGTGCTCGTCTACGTGCGCCGCCGCCTGATCGCCGAGGACTGGCGGCGGGCCTCGCGCGCGATCGCGATCGGCCGCTGCCTCGAGAACGAGGTGCTGCTGGGCCCGCTCGTCGAGGCGCTCCCCGTCTGGATGGAATACGAAACCGCAGGCCTCCCCGCCAAGCGTATCCAGGGCGATCTGCTCACGGAGCTGCGCCGCAGAACAGGGCGAAAACTGGGCCTACACCCCGAACGCTGGCGTTTGCTGCTGGAAGCGGTGCGCTCCGGACAACTCACCATCGACCCCGCTGCCGCCGATGGTTCGCGCCCCTACAGCGAGGCCAGCTTCTTCGGCCTGCGCCCCTGGACCGACCGCGTCGTGTTTGTGATCGACCGCTCGGGCAGCATGGATCAGCCCTACGAACGCCCGCCCGGCGGCGACTTCACGGGCGCTGCGCGCAGCCGGCACGCGGAGGCCATCGCG
>Ga0164313_10006773_pt1 | contig 10074 bp, 9 predicted proteins | sample GuaBasSedimGuay4_FD_113735 | JGI IMG/M metagenome (GOLD analysis project Ga0164313, IMG submission 113735) | Subseafloor sediment microbial communities from Guaymas Basin, Gulf of California, Mexico - Guay4, Core 4569-4, 0-3 cm | ecosystem: Environmental > Aquatic > Marine > Hydrothermal vents >...
GATAGCGCATCCCCAGAAGGGAGGCGGCTTCCATCTGCCGGTCAACAAGCTCCTTCCCCGCAGACCGGGGATAGCAGTACTGATGATCGAAGGCGCATGTACAACCGTGCTTAATCAGATCGGCCATGGCCGTGAGGGAAGAATAATAAATCGCCTCGGAAGAGATCAGTTTGAAAATCTCATAGATTTCATCCAGCCACTGGATAACCGACATATTGGGAAAATCCACAGCGGTGAGATTCCGGACAAAGGTTTGAAAGAAGTGATGATGGGTGTTTACCAGACCCGGATAAATAAAGCGCCCTTCGGCTGAAAGCTGCTCCGCACCATCTGCGGACAAGCCTTTCCCGATCCCCAGTATCCGGGAACCCTCAATAAGGATATCAACATCACGGTAAACCGTATCGTCGGCATCACAGGAGACAACCGCCGCTGCATCCTTAATCAGTATTTTATTCACCTTGTTCATCTTGTCCCACCCTTAATAAACAATAGTACCACAGACTGAAAATTGGACTTTCATCTATGTGCTTCGTTATTTTATGAGTCATGTTATTACAGATTCCAGTTGTGGCATTATTCTATGCCCTCCCTGCCTGGTCACTCATCCACTGGCTGCCGATAGAATCAGGTTTCTGGCTTTGGGGAGTTATCGTATTCTTCTCTATCCAGGGGGTAATGCTCATATTCGGAAGAGATGCGGCGTTCCTGAAAGAAGGGAAGGCAGCAAGAACCGTCTACCGGCTTTCCATGCTGTCCTTCGTTCTGATTCTGAATCTGTTCATGGCGTCTGTAATACATCTGTTGATTCGAGGAATCATCGCCCTCGGATCCTGGAATGTGGCCGGTTCAGTAACTCTTGTACCTGTTTTCTCGGCTGCCCTGCTGATTGTTGCAGCTGGTATTTTAAATGCCCGCAACCTGAGGGTTCGCCGCATCGTTTTTGATACATCTGTATTTCCGGAAACCTGGAGAAACCGCCGCATCGTTTTTTTCTCAGACACCCATTACGGCACTCTGAACGGGCCTGGGATGGCTGAAATTCTGGTAAGAAAAATTGAATCATTGAATCCGGATCTAATCATCTGCGGCGGCGATCTTTTTGACGGACCCAAAGGCATGTTCGATGCCACCCTGGATATACTCACCCGGCTTCAAGCCCCCCTGGGTGTCCTGGCAGTTCTCGGGAATCACGATTATTACTATCTCAGCCGCCCCGGGTCTTCCAGGAATCTCCTTAAAAGACAACGAAACCGGGAAGAAATGCCTATGGGAGAAGAGACATGCCTCGCTACCGTTAAAAGAGCTTTACCATGGCGTTTTCTTGAGAACGAATCGATAACAATAGACAATGTGATTTTTGCCGGCTTGAGGCCCTTTTCCATCAAGGATGAAAAGATGGCAGTGAAATTCCTCTCCGGACTGGATACGGAAAAACCAACGATTCTCATTAATCACAAGCCTCAGCAGATAGAAGAGGCCGCCAAAGCCGGTATCAGACTCCAACTGTCTGGACACACCCATGGCGGTCCGGTATTCCCGATGAACATAATCATGAAGCGGATGCTTAAAGGAAGACATTTCGGAACCTCACAACAAGATGGTATGATTCTTGATACGTCCAGCGGCTCAGGAATCTCTCTCTGGTATCCCAGAACTGCAGGGCGTCATGAAGTGGTAGTGGTGGAGATGTCAAAGAAATCATGAATGCGTTTAAAAGCCCCGAAGGCCGGGATGAGATTGGAAAGGCATGCCGGAAATTATACAGCGAATGCCCCATACCCGCCGAATCACGTTTCCTGGATACTGTCGAGTTCGGAAAAACTCACGTCCTGACAGCTGGAAAACCGGAATCCCCCCCCCTGCTGCTGCTCCATGGAACATCTGTCAATGCAGCATCCTGGTTCAGCTACTTCCCTGATTTGGCAAAAGATTTTCATATATTTGCCCTGGATATACCCGGACAGCCCGGTCTCAGCGGAGAAAGCCGGCCGCGGCTTGCCGATGGTTCAATGAGCCGCTGGCTTGAAACGGTAAAAGCGGAGCTGGGTTTGGAAAAATTCCATCTCTGCGGAATGTCCATGGGAAGCTGGATATCCCTGGACTATGGTTTAAAGCACCCGGATTCCATACTCGGGATGTGCGTACTGGCCCCCGGTGGACTGGCTCAATTCCGAATTTCTTTCTTCCTCAAGTCGTTCCTCCCTTCACTTCAGGGAAACTCGGGAATACTGAAAATGAACCGCCTTGTTCACGGAAAAGTGCCGGTACTGCCGGAATTTGACTCCTTCGCCATCCTTATTTCCAGACATTTCCGCCCCTTGGCCGAGAGAATCCCCATTTTTCCGGATAAGGCAGTCAAAGGAATAAACTTCCCCCTTTTGTACATAGGCGGAATTGAAGACCCCCTGCTGAATACCCGGAAAAGTGCCGGGAGGCTGAGAAGACTGTTGCCCGATGCTCAAATCAGAGAGCTGGACGGCATCGCCCATGTGATACTGGATGAGAGTCCGGCTATCAGAGCATTCCTGACGGGGATTCCCGGCAATAGCACTCAGTCCAGCACAAACTCCCAGTCCACTTCCACTTCGGCAGTCGGCCCGGCAACCGAATAGAAAATCACACGGCCGGGTCTGAAGGAAATGGTAGCCACCCGATCGAAGCCTTCGGGAACCCGGCACACACCCTGAATATTCTTCAGCATCAGCGGCTTAACACCGTCCAGTTCCATGGAAGTTCGAAGCCCGCGCTTTGTTAATGAATTTTCTACCGCAGAAACCCCGAGGCCTGATGCCAGAAAACCCAGAACTTCCTCAATTCCCACGCAGGAGTTTCTTCCATTCCAGGGAGCTCCATGCCGTCCATGATTCTCCTGCCAGATAACCGTGGACGGCAGAATCCCAGGGGACTTGAGGGAATACCAGAGGTAACCATGGGAAGGCACAGCAGCCGTAAACCACATCGGCTTACCCTCTTCAGGAAGTTCGGGAAAAACCTGCAGTATGTCCACAAATCCATCCCGGGAGGGAAACACCGAATAATCTGCCGTGGAAGGATCCTTCCAGATCGTCGGGACATCGGAAAGACGCTCAAAAAACTGACCGGGATCTGCAGAGAAGTATTCCCCGGAAGATGACGGCGGGGGTGCAGTATCGGTAAGCCCTGTAATCAGCGGCGGGGTGGACAGATAATGCGTCCTGTCCCCGGGCATAATCGCATGATGCCCAAGGGTAACCGGTCCTGAAAATCCTTCAATTTTATGAGATATATAAATTGTTGAATGACCTCTTCGCAGGGCGATACGTTTACTCACCTTCCCCGGGCGAACCTTTGTCTCAAGTTCCAGTTCGATATGGGATTCCCTGTCTCTATCCGCCGAACCGTCAACGAAACTCCAGTTCTCTCCACTCACCTCGCCATGTGGGGGATGCACTTCCCCGGCATGGGCATTATCCCCGCCGAAGGGCATACAGAAAAAATCCCCCCTGAGAGACTTCAGAACTCCCGGGCCGTCAACAGGCTCTGATTCTTCCTGCCAGGGGCTGATGTAATACGGTTCAACCGGATTTTCCGAGTCGGCAAAAAACCTCACCGGGGCCATCTGCCCGCCAGTGACAGTAAGGGCAATTTCTGTCTCGCCATTGCTCAATCCCCAGGCCTTCTGCCCGGCTGCTGAAAAGGGTTCTTTATTCAGATAAGGTTTATTCATATAAATATTTTAGTGAAAGCAGAAGGGTTTTTCCACTGCCAAATTTTAAGCTCTGAAATTCCTAACCATAGCCAGAAAAATCTCCGCAACTGTTCCACATTATTAAATAAATCCGGTACTGCCGATAAACGGAAATACTGCTCAACTCAGCTGTTTTGTTCTTCTTTTTTGGATGAATATCAAAAAACATCAACTTTTTCTTGCATTATCATCAAGAAGGGTGCATAATCGATTTGTTGGTTGGAAATATCGTGTTTATTATTGCGCACCGAGGTGCTTCAGGTACCGAACCTGAGAATACACTGCCTGCATTTACCCTCGCTCTGGAACAAAAAAGCGATATGATCGAAACCGATGTTCATGTCTGCGCTTCCGGAGAAGCCGTTCTTTGTCACAATCCCGGCATTCCTGTCGGCGGTGAAATCAGAAACATTTCAGGTTTAACTCTAAGTGAGTTACAAGCTTTCGATGCCGGGGAAGGGAACCGTATTCCCACCTTGAATGAAATGCTTAACCACCTGAACCCGGAAATAAAGATAAATCTGGAACTGAAAGGACCCGGCTCAGAAACAAAGGTTGCCGAAATTCTCAAAGAGAGAATCAAAACCGGGAACTGGTCGGCTGATAACTTTCTCATCACTTCGTTTGATCACTTCAGAGTTGAGGAATTCAGAGTCCTGATGCCTGAAGTTCCCCGAGGTGCTTTATTCAAATCGCAGGTTCTATACATCAATGAATACCTGGAGAAACTCAGTATCAAAACGTTGATAACCAATTTTGAGTTCATCAACAAGTCCCGGGTTGATGAGGTGCATCACACAGGACGGAAAGTTATGGTTTATACCGTAAACAATAAATCGGATATTCTCAGAATGGCAGATATGAGAGTTGATGGTATCATTACTAATTATCCGAAGAAAGCCCGGCAATTACTGGGAACTGCCTGAATTATTATGCTGAAACTACCGGGAATTATCCCGATAGAAATATAGGAGGATTCTATGAAAAAAACGTTGTTCTTCGCTTTAATTGCTCTTCTGGCCGCTCTTTTGGTGACCAGCTGCAAAGGTGATAAAGTGAAAGTTGACGAGAACGCTCAGGTAAGTATCGGTTTCTGGCATGCCATGTCAGGTGACAGGATCGATCTGATTCAGGGTATTGTCGACAAATTCATGGCCGAGAACCCCAACATCACCGTGGATGTTCAGTACACCGGAAGCTATAACGAAACTCTGAACAAAGTCCGTTCAGCAATGAAATCCGGCGATGCTCCCCAGGTATTTCATTCCTATGAAATCGGAACCCTCGGGTTAATCAACAGCGGTATGATTTCTCCTCTGGATACTATTGCCGAAAAGTATGACTTGCCCATCGACTGGGATGATTTCTTTGTTCCCGTACAGAGTTATTACAAGTATCAGGGTGTCCACTACTCCATGCCGTTCAACTCTTCCACACCCCTGGTATACTACAACAAGAATATGTTTGCAGATGCAGGACTGGATACAGAAAACCCACCTTCCACTTTTGAAGAAATCAGAAAAGCCGCCGAGAAACTGAAAGCCTCCGGTGTGGATACTCCGATAACCTGGAACCTGCATTCATGGTACTTCGAACAGATGATCTGCCTGCAGGACGCTCCTTTTGTAAACGATAAGAACGGCCGCAGCGGAAACCTGCCCACGGAAGTTCTGTTCAATGGTGATGCGGGGCGTACAGTTCTTGATTGGTGGATAGGCATGTACAACGATGGTCTTTTCCTCGATGTGGGACCCGGCTGGTCCAACCATCGCGCAGCCTTTGGATCCGGCGAAGTGGCCATGGTTATGTCCTCATCTTCGGATGTCAATCTGCTCACAAAATCCCTCGCCGAAAAAGGCTGGGAAATGGGCACCGGATACATCCCACGCCCTGAAGGGGCGAAGGGCGGCGTGGCAATCGGCGGTGGATCCCTCTGGATGACCAATGACAATACCCCGGAAGAAGAGCTTGCAGCACTGAAACTTCTGGAATACATCTCCAATGCGGAATCCCAGATAGCATGGCATAAGGGAACCGGCTATTTTCCTGTACGTATATCAGCAATGGATCAGCTGAAATCCGAGGGCTGGTTTGATGAAAATCCCAACTACCTGGTGGCTTTCAACCAGCTGCTGGACAGCCCTGAAACCCTCAATACCGCGGGTGGACTTTTGGGAACTTTCCCGGAAACCCGGGAGTTTGTACAGAATGCAATTCAGGAAGCCTACGCCGGAAAACCGGTACAGGAAGCACTGGATGATGCTGCAGCCAAAGCAAACGCAGCTATTGCTGATTGGAACGACCTGATTCAATAGGTACTCCCATTCTATAAGTTGTTTTTCACGGGTCGCCCTCACGGGCGGCCTGATTATTTCAGAAAAGGGCAAATCTAAATGAAATCATCCAGTTTCAAGAACCCTCTACTCCCCTACGTTCTTCTTATACCGACGTTTCTGATTCTTGTTGTTTTTCTGTTCTATCCGGCATTCGAAACCTTCCGGCTCAGCCTGTTCAAGGTTCACCCTTATTCCGGTGCGGAGAGATTTGCAGGTTTTTATAATTTTAAGAAAATTTTCACGAACCCCGAATATTTAAGCAGTTTCTGGCGGTCGTTGGTTTTTGCTGTTACCGTTGTCATCATCGGTTTGATGTTCAGTCTGTTTGTCGCCGTACTTCTTAATCAGAAAGCCCGGGGAATGAAGCTCTACCGATCATTCCTCATATGGCCCTACGCCCTGTCCCCGGCGATTGCCGGTGCTCTGTTCAACTTTCTATTCAACCCGGCCAACGGTCTGATTGGCTATTTCACCGGTGTAAGAACTTGGCTTACCGACAGTTCAACGGCTATGTTCATCATCATCATAGCCGCTGTCTGGAAAAATCTGGGCTACAATATTGTCTTTTATCTGACCGCCCTTCGAAACGTCCCTACAAGTGCATTGGAAGCTGCAGCAATTGATGGTGCAGGCCCGGTCCGTCGGTTCTTTTCTATCACTTTCACATACCTGTCACCTATCACCTTCTTCCTCATGGTGATGAATACAACCTATGCCTACTTTGCCTGTTTTGGATTGATCGATGTTTTAACAGAAGGCGGACCCGCAGGTTCAACGCAAATTCTGATTTACCAGCTATACAAGGATTTCTTCGTGCACTCAAAAATTGGATATGCCGCTGCAGAAAGTCTGATTCTGTTCCTGCTCGTGGTGGGAATCACCATGCTGCAGTTCCAAACAACCGAAAAGAAAGTTCACTACCAATAGGATTTATACAATGATACAAACCAGATTCCAGACTATTCGACTGCATACACTTCTAATTCTCGCAGTTCTTATTATCTGCCTGCCTGTAATACTGGCAATTATTATCAGTACTCAGAGTGAAGCACAGGTTCTTTCATATCCCCCCAGACTCATACCCGGCAGCAGTACCATTGATAATTACAACAAGGCCTGGAGAACGGTAAATCTGGGGCGGCTGATGTTCAACTCTGGCGTCATAGCCATATCGGTAACCATTGGTAAAGTGATACTGAGCCTTCTGTCAGCCTTTGCCTTTACCCATTTTGAATTCAAAGGAAAACAATTCTTTTTCTTTCTCATACTGGTAACCCTTCTCTTACCTGTCCCTGTCCGTATTGTTGCCCTCTTTGATGTTGTCAGGGGGTTCGGGTGGATTGACAGTTATGCCGGGCTGATAATCCCATTCTGGGCCAGTGCGACCGGTACCTTTCTCTTTATTCAGCGTTTTAAAACTGTTCCGGTTGAATTGATAGATGCTTCAAGAATGGACGGATGCCGTCCCATGCAGTACTTCTTCCGCATATTACTGCCCCTTACTAAAAGCACCATCGGGGCATTGTGCGTTATCGAATTCATCTATATATGGAATCAGTATCTCTGGCCCCTCATGGCAACAAACAGCGACAGCATGCGTGTTGTACAGATTGGAATTAAAATGCTGATGAATTCAGAATCCTCCAATAACTGGGGTGTCATCATGGCTGGTGTCGTAATATCGATGCTTCCCCCGCTATTGCTTTTCTTCGTTCTTCAGGACAGTTTTATGAAGGGGTTTGCCCTTCAGAGTGAGAAATAGAAGTGAATACTGGAAAGGGAACCGGACAAGGTAAAGTTATTCTAATCGGGGATCAGTTTGTTCTGTTTAAGGTATCAGCAGTCCTGGCTGCTCTGCCATATAAAACAACCTGCACCGTTGAGATTGATTCCAGTGTCAACGGCTGGACCCTGGAGGATAATCGCATGGAAGTCCCGGGCTACAAGGATCAGAAGAAGGAAGATCAGGTAAACTCCTTCAACACAATGATTGAAGAGCTGGGAATAAACCTGAAGAAAACGCCTCTGAAAATCAGCCTTGGCGGCGATCTCCTGGCGGGCAGCGGTGTTGGAGCCAGTGCAGCTGGATGTGTCGCATTTGTCCGGGCGTGCAATGAGTCTTTCGGAATGGGTCTGAACGATGCCGGGGTAAATTATTTTGCCTGGCGGGGAGAGTTCGGATATCACGGGCTTCCCAGCGGTCTTGATAATACGGTAAGCACCTACGGTGGAACGATACTTTATCAGCTGAACGAAGATAAGAAAAAATTTGATACTTTAAAACTGAAAAAACCGGTCGAAGTCGTTATGGGAAATAGCGGTATAACTTCCAATACGGCATCCCTGAAAGGTTTCCTTGAGGAACAGAGAGAAACTGACCCAATTCTATTTGAGAAACGACTGAAAGCTATAAGAGTTCAGGTTTCACAACTCAGAACAGCATTGGAAGCCGGTGATACAGATGAAGTAGGAAATCTAATGAGTGAGAATCACCGCATTCTCATCGATATGGGACTGTCCCATCCCCGTCTGATAGAACTCTGCGATACAGCTGTGAACCTGGGAGCACCGGGGGCTAAAGTTACCGGTGGGGGACGTGGAGGCTATATGGTGGCCCTCACTCCGGGTAAAGAACTTCAGGAACGGGTTGCCGCGGCTTTTGAGGAAAGGGGGATATCAACGATTAGAGGCGTTATTTCCTGATACTTCGATAAGTATATCTGGATAGTCACTGATAATTCCGTTCACTCCCGCATCAATCAGAAGCTTCATTTTGTTTTTTTCATTCACCGTCCAGGTTACAATTTCAAGTCCAAGGGACTGAGCAACTTTTATCTCAGAAGAACTGAGCTCCTTGTAGTAAGGAGAATAGACATCAGCTCCGAATGCTGAAACCAGTTCAGCAACAGAACCGTAATCATCGGCATCGAACCCGGCAAGCCAGGGGGAGGGCCCGATCTGACCGATCTGAAGGTTGTAGAAGGCATCACCATGCTTGAAGTTTTTCACCGTAAGACAGGATATTTTCATCTCCGGATACAGCTCTTTTATTCTGGTCAGAGTTCTCCAGTCAAAAGACTGTACCGTTGTCCGGTTCTCCATCTCATGTTCTTTTATCACTGAGATGACAGTGTCTGTGACAGTTTCCCAGCCAGCAGTCCATTCGGGATGGGAAGGATAGGTTTTTATCTCGATATTGAACCGTACAGTTCCCCCTGACTCCTCAGCCAGCTGGAACACCTCATCCAGACTCGGTATGGATTCAGAACTGGAATGCTGGTCGGGGAAACGCTCTTTATACCGTGTCCCGGGTTGAATCTCTCCCACCTGAAAATGCTTCAGTTCATCAAGGGTTAAGTCTGCTATACGAATATCATTTTCCAGAAAATCCCCATTTTCATCTCTAACCAGAGAGCCCTTCAGAAAGGGATCGTGCGAAAGGACGGGGATTCCATCGGAAGTTAAAGCTACATCCATTTCCCAGGTGTCGACTCCAAGTTCCTGACTCCAGGCAAAGGCTGACAGAGTATTTTCCGGGTACCTTCCCCGGCCGCCCCGGTGAGCCTGAACATCTAATGACAACGGCACTGAACTCAGTTCAGTGGAAATCTGGGGTATTTCGGTTTTAGAGGAATTACAGGAGTAGAAAAACAGTAGGGCTGCCGGAATGAAAAGAAATCGGGGTTGAATCATACCCATGAGTATACAAGGATCAGGAAAAACTTTCCTGCATTCCTTTGGAGGCCCGAACCATGGCCATAAAATTCTCCGGTGGGGTGTAATCGGTTATCTGATTGCCCGACCCGAGGGGCGCAATGTTGTCCTCGTTAGAATACTTGGCATCAATCTCCCGGAATATCCATTACATAATATCAACCCATCCGCTTCTCCAACCAGCGGTCACCAGGTACCCAATTATCAGATTAATGGATACCCAGGTATCCATTAAGTAATGAAATCCAACAAATAGAAAATCAAACCTAAGCCAGCGAATATTTCACATTTACA
>Ga0164313_10006775_pt1 | contig 10073 bp, 5 predicted proteins | sample GuaBasSedimGuay4_FD_113735 | JGI IMG/M metagenome (GOLD analysis project Ga0164313, IMG submission 113735) | Subseafloor sediment microbial communities from Guaymas Basin, Gulf of California, Mexico - Guay4, Core 4569-4, 0-3 cm | ecosystem: Environmental > Aquatic > Marine > Hydrothermal vents >...
CCCCTGCCGGCGAACAACAAGGAGTCCCCCTCGTTTAACTCCTGGTTCGGGCTCGGCATGAATATCCGCGACGAGCCGCGTTCCAGCAACAGGCACACGCAAGGCAGGTTTTCAGTTTCAGGCACTCTCGCATTCTGGGTCAGGTGTTCCAGGCGAATGGAAACTTTCTCTTTTTTAGCCGCTCGGATACTCTCCACCCAAACACCGGTCAAGTTCACGGTCCAGAGGCTGGGGGAACGCCCGTCCAGCACGTCTTCAAGGCGCCTTTCCACCGTTCGGGCAAAAGAATCATCCTGGCTGAGCAGATGGTCGTTGAATACGGGCAGCAGAGGTGTGGTCGCGACAGCAAGAATCCGGCGCGCGACAATCAGACTGCGGCGGGCCACCAGGTCCGCCCTGGATGCATCAAACAATTCATCGTTCTGGGGGTTTTCCTGGCGCGTAACGACGAACAGATTCGGGTTCAATTCCAGCGCCGTCATGATGATGGAGAGATTGTCCATGTCATCGCCGGTGCCCGCTATTATCCCGACCGCGCCTTCCACTCCCGCCTGTTGCAGGGTTTTTGCCTCTGTTCCGCGGCCCAGTATGGAGTCCGGGCGATTCGCTACCCGGTCCGGATGCACATCAATGACGGTATAAGGCACTTCAGCCTCATCCAGTTTCAGGGCCAGGCGGGAGCCGAAGCGGCCGATGCCCGCGAGAATCCAACGCCCGTCCGGCGGCTTCATTTTCTTACGCAGACGGGTTCCCGGAACACTGATCAACCAGTCCTGAACCAGGTACTTGGTCGGTGAGATCAGGGCCAGGTAAAAGCGTTCAGCGAAAATGGTATAGGGGTCCACCGTCAGGTCGGTGCCAAAAGATGCCATGTTGGCGACGACCCTGCGGGTTTCACTGCGCGCCAGCACCGGTAGGTCCGGGCGCAGCAACTTGCTGGTTATCGCTATGGTCAGGTTTGCATGGTCCTTATTGGTGATGGCCAGCACACCGATGCAGTGCTTGATGTCCTTGCAGAGTCCCGCCATGTCCAGCAGGCGGCGGTCGGTCACGGAACCGGCCAGCGCCGGCAGGTGCGCAAAATCTTCGTCCAGCGACATGCTGTGGATGATGTCCTGATTCCGTTCGATGACAGCCGCGCTGATGCCGCGTTTGAGCAGGCCTTTAACGATCATTCTGCCGGTGTGACCGAAACCACAGACGATGTAGAAACCGCCGTTCATCCGCCGGACCCGCCGGGCGAAGCGGCTGCGCGCCATCACCGCCCGAAACTGCGGGTCGACAAACAGGCTGATGATAGTGCCGATGGAGTACAACCAGGCAATAACGTTGGGAAGCAGGATAATGAAAACGTACAGCCGCTGGGCGTGCGTGAAGTCGGTTGGAATCTCACCAAAACCAATCGTTGTGGCAAGGATGGCGATGAAGTACACGGCGTCCAGGTATCCGACCTGGACCGGGTTGCCGGCTGCATCCTGCCCCAGAATCTGAGTCATGCCGAAAACCGACAGCGAGTACACCAGGATCATCATGATCAGCGGCGTACGCATACGCCGCATGGTGAGCCAGATGATGTCGTTCATTAACGGCGGATCATAATGGTTTCAGCCACCAGCAATGTCACCGAGATCAGGTTGGCCAGCAGGGCGCCCCCGGACAAAGAAACAATGCTGGCAAGGACATCACTGGTCAAACCGGTATCCGTTGCATAGACAGCATAGCCCCAGGTGAATGCGGCGATCAGTAACTGCAGATCAGCAACCAGGCTGGTCGCCAGCAGTACCGAGCCGATTTGGGAGCGGTCGCCGAACTTCATGATGGTCGCGATCAGGCTAACGGCCAGCGCGGCCCCCAGTTCCATCGCATGGTGATGCTCTGGATTGTCGATATCGCCGACGAAGAATCCAAAGTTCAGGGTCAATGCGAGGACAATGAAAAATCCGAATACGACTTTTTCAAAATTCACAGTTCAGGGTCTCCCTAGTGGTTCGAGTGCAGGATAGAGCACTAGATTAGTCCGGCTACTCCACGCTGTCGACCTTAATGGAGGTAATGAACGCCAGGACACTCAGTACCGGACCGTCAAAATATTCCATGCGCCCGGATTTTACCTGGCGGCTTTGCTGCAAAGCCTGAACCAGGAACGCCGAAGGCTGGGGTTTCTCAGGTTCCGGCGCCATCGCCCCGGCCAGGGCAGGACTCTCTTCATCCCAAAGAGCCTCACGCAGTTGCAGGTCCAGCTCCAGGTGCAGGAAGCGGGTGCGCTTCAGCGTCACGGCGCCATCGAGCCGGTAAAACACGATTGGGTCGGGTAGTGCAGGCTCTTCAGCTTCGTCCAGGGCATCAATGCCCGCGGCATCGGCAAAAACGGGTGCTTGCTCCTGTTCCAGCAGTTCAAGCCGTTGCTCGGCGTATGGGTCCACCACCATAATCACTTCCGGGTCATGGATGCGCAGGGTGGGGAAGGGCGCTTCGTTGCCCTGTTCCCATGACAGGTACTGTTGCGGCCGGAACGGAGCGCTCAGCCTTAATCGCCTCCAGGCTTCGCGCATGACCTCACTCATGTCCTCGATGTGGATCAGCGCATTCGGGTCTGGTTCTGCAGGCACATCCTCTGCATCGGCTATTTCGACTTCCTTCTGATCCTCTTCAGGGTCGGGCGGCGTCAGGAAGTCCGTTGCCGGGGAGTAGTCCTCCAGGTGTTTATACTCCCGGGGTTCCTGATCGTGCTGCAGGTGTGTAAGTACCAGCAGTTCTACCCGGTAGCGGGTATCCTGGGCCAGGATCGGGGCTGCATTCAGTAAGCATATGATAAATAGAATTAGATAGTTTAAATATCTCATTGTAATAAAACCAATTTATTTAGCCTCAAGTCTTTCCAACAACTTCCGGGTTTCCACGAAACGGATGGCCTCGTCATCTTCATGGAGCAGAATTCGCAGCTTCTGCGGCCCGTCCATGCGGTAGTCGGCACTGCGTTCCTGGATCAGCCTGATCAGGGCAGCCGGGTCAGCCCGGGTTTGCTCAGAAAACTCCACTCTGCCGCCCTGCGGGCCAAAGTCCAGCTTTATGATACCAATCCGTTCAGCGATCAACCTCAATTCCGCGATTTCGAACAGGGCCTTGATGGCCTGCGGCAAAAGTCCGAACCGATCGATCATCTCGACCTGCAATTCGCGCAGGGCCGCGCTGCTTCGGGCGCTGGCGATGCGCTTGTAGAGCGTCAGACGGGCCGCCACGTCGCCCAGGTAGCTATCCGGAATCAGCGCCGGCAGGTGGAGTTCAATTTCGATTCCACGCTGCACTGGGTCTTCCAGGTCAGGCTCTTCGCCGTTACGCAGGGCTTCCACGGCGCGGGCCAGCATGTCGCTGTACAGGCTGAATCCGACCTGGTTGATCTGCCCGCTCTGTTCGGCGCCCAGGAGTTCACCGGCGCCGCGGATTTCCAGATCATGGGTCGCCAGCGTAAAGCCCGCACCCAATTCTTCAAGTGATGCGATCGCCTCCAGCCTTTTCCGGGCATCGGCGGTCATGCTGCGCCGTTCCGGCACCACCATGTAAGCATAGGCGCGGTGGTGTGAACGCCCGACGCGCCCGCGCAACTGGTGTAACTGCGCCAGGCCAAAGCGGTCAGCCCGGTTGATGATGATGGTGTTGGCGGTCGGAACATCGAGTCCGCTTTCAATGATGGTAGTGCAGACCAGGATGTTGTAGCGCTGGCGGTAGAAATCCAGCATCACCTGTTCCAGCTTGCGTTCCGGCATTTGCCCGTGCGCCACGGCCAGTCGCGAATTGGGCGCCAGGTCCTGCACTTCACGGGCAATGCGCTCGATCGATTTGACTTCGTTGTGCAGGAAAAACACCTGGCCGCCACGCTGCAGTTCCCGTGACAGGGCCTCACGCAGGATCGACCGGTCCCATTCTGAAATTAGCGTCTTGACCGCCATCCGGCGGGCCGGGGGCGTGGCGATGATGGAAAGATCACGGATGCCAGCCATGGCCATGTTGAGGGTGCGCGGTATCGGGGTTGCGGTCAGGGTGAGCAGATCCACTTCGGCTCGCAATTGCTTCAGACGTTCCTTTTGCCGAACCCCAAAGCGCTGCTCTTCATCGATGATGACCAGGCCGAGTTGCTTGAAGCGGATGTCTTTCTGGAGCAAGCGGTGGGTACCGATCACGATATCCACCGCGCCGCTTTTCAATTGATCCATCACCTGTCTGGACTGGCTGGCGGTACGGAAACGCGATAGCAACTCAACCGTGACCGGCCAGTCCGCCAGGCGGTCGCTGAAAGTTGAAAAATGCTGCTGGGCGAGCAGCGTGGTAGGGACCAGCAGTGCGACCTGGCGCCCGGCCTGGACTGCGACGAAGGCGGCTCTGAGCGCAACCTCGGTTTTGCCAAAACCGACGTCACCACAGACCACCCGATCCATCGGCTGGTGCGATTCCAGGTCACTGATCACCGCATCGATCGCGTTTTGCTGATCGGGTGTCTCCTCGAACGGAAATCCCGAAGCGAACTCCGCGTAGAGCTTTTTGTCGAGGGGAAAGGAAAACCCCTGCCTGGCCAGGCGGCGTGAATACAAATCGAGCAACTCGGCGGCTACGTCGCGTACCTGCGCTGCTGCCTTGCGCCGCGCTTTCTCCCATTGCCGGCTTCCCAGGCGATGCAATGGCGCCGATTCCGGGTCGCTGCCGGTGTAGCGGCTGACCAGGTGAAGCGAAGACACCGGCACATAAAGCTTGTCTCCGCTTGCATACTCCAGCATCAGGAATTCTGCCTGCCGCTGATCGATTTTCAACACTTCCAGGCCGAGATACCTGCCTACGCCATGATCTTCATGCACTACCGGGGCGCCAGCAGACAGGTCGGTGAGGTTGCGGATGATGGATTCCGGGTCGCGCTCCGAAACCGTGCGTTGTACCTTGGGCCGGGTGCGCCCGCCGAATAACTGGGACTCGGTGATCAGCGCCAGTTCAGCGGGAACCAGGAAGCCCTCATCCACCGGAAGCACGCCCAGGCCGAGGCGTGGAGCTGCAACATGAAACCCGGCGAAACTCTCAAATAGTTCAGGCTTGACACCAAAAGTTGCCAATGTCGTTCTGAGCAGTTCACGCCGCCCGGGAGTGTCGGCCGCGAACAGCACCTGTCCTGAAAATTCATCCAGGAAGGCCAGCAGGTCGGCTGCAGCCTCTTTGCCCCGTTCGTGAATATGCAAATCAGGGGCGGGCGCGGTCTCAAACGTTGTCTTTCCGGCCGGTTTCAATTCCGGGTCGGGCAGGTGTGTGGTGTCGCAATCCGCCAGGCGCTGTTCGAGGTTTTCCGGTGTGAAGTAGAGTTCCCAGGGGTCAAGTACCGGCCGCTCCACGTCGTGCCGTCTTTGTTCCCAACGCTCCGTGGTTCGCCGCATGTGGTCTTTTGCAGCCTTGAACACGCCTGGTTGCAGTACCAGGCGCGGCTTGGTGTCCAGGTAGTCCAGCAGGAACGAAGTTTCAGCATAAAACAGGGGAAGGTACTGCTCCAGCCCTTGTGGATGAACACCGGCCCGGAGGTCCTGGTACAAGTTGACGTTTCGGGTATCAACGTCGAAGCGCATCCGGAATGCACGCCGGAATTCCTCCAGCGCAGCCTCGTCGCAGGGGTATTCGCGCGCCGGCAGCAATTCAATGCCCTCCACCTTTCCAGTCGAGCGCTGGGACTCCGGGTCGAACTCACGAATGGTGTCGATGACTTCGTCAAACAGGTCCAATCGGTACGGCGTAGAACTACCTGCGGGATAGATATCCAGGACCGATCCGCGGATGGCGTACTGGCCAGCCTGGTATACCTGTTCCGAAGCGTCGTAGCCGACATTTTCGAGCCTCCTGCGAAACTCATCGATCACCAGGGACTGCCCGGTTGACATGTTGAAACTTCGTTGCAGGATGTATTCCGCCGGGGGTAAACGCTGGATCAGTGAAGTAACCGGCGCCAGCACAATGCCCTGGCTTATCGAAGCAAGGGACGAAAGGGTTTTGAGCCGCTCGGCGATAATGTCCGGATGTGGAGAAAATGGATCGTAGGGCAGCGTCTCGTGGTCAGGAAAGAGCTGAAGCGGCAGGGAGTTGACTGCAAGAAGTTCGAGATCCCTGGCCAGCACCTGGGCCTGGTGGCTGGAACGGGTAATGATCAAGGTAAGCCCATGGTGCGCGTCTGCCGCGGCATCTATCGCAACCGCCAGTGAGCTGCCATAGAGACCACTCCAGGACTCGACCGAGCCGGCAAAGCGTGCCTTGAATGGGCTCTGGCTCACTCTGCCATCTGAGCCGGAGCCTTTCCGACCAGCAGGAGAATTGTGTACAGCAAAGCGGCGCCGAGCAGCAGGCCAAGCCACCATGGCAGGCCAAAAGCAACCGGTATGGAGCCGATCCCGATAGAAACCACCCCGACCAGCAGAGCGTAGGGCATTTGGGTGCGCACGTGTTCCATGTGGTCACAACCCGATGCCATGGAAGAGAGGATTGTGGTGTCCGAGATCGGGGAACAGTGATCACCCCAGACGCTCCCGGCCAGAACGCTGGCGATGGAAGAGTACAGGATGTGCATGTCATCCGGACCCGAGTAACCGTTGGCCTTCATCACCGCCCAGGTCAGCGGAATGACCAGTGGCACCAGGATGCCCATCGAACCCCAGCTTGAGCCGGTGGCGAATGCAGTGAAGGCAGCCAGCACAAATACGATGAACGGCACCAGTTGCACCGGCAGGGTGTCGCCCAGTACCGAAACCAGGAAGTCAGCCGTTCTGAGTTGCTCGGTGATGCCACCCAGCGCCCAGGCCAGTACCAGGATGATCATCGCGTAAAACATGGTCCTCACGCCCTTGTACCAGGCGTTCACGATCTCTTCCAGGCTCATGATGCGTTGCACCAGGGTGATTGACGCGGCCGTGATCATGCCGATCAAAGAGCCCCACATTAGCGACTTGTACGAATCTGCCGCTCCGATGATGTCCCTGATACCGGGATGATCAATTTCCAGGTTTGCTCTGCCGGTAACGTAGAGTCCGCCCATTACGCCCAGCACCAGCATCAGGATGGGCAGCGCTGCGTTGATCGCCCGCTGCGGTTTGCCAGCTACTGCTTCGATCGGTTCGCAATCCTCGGCCATCGAGGATTCAAGGTGGCCGCCAGCTTCCACGCCGAATTCCCTGGCATGTTTTTCGGCTTTTGCCATCGGCCCGAAATCCCGCCCGGTCCAGGCCACCATGAACACGAAAGCAATCGCCAGCAGCGGATAAAAATTATAGGGGATGGTTGACAGAAACAGCAGGTAGGCCTCGGCGTCCAGGTCCGGGATGTAAGAAATCGCCTCGCCGATCAAGCCGACCTGGTAGCCGATCCAGGTCGTTACGAAAGCGATGGTTGCGACCGGCGCCGCGGTTGAATCCACGATATAGGCGAGCTTGGCCCGCGAGACATTCATCGAGTCGGTTACCGGCCGCATGGTGTTGCCTACCACCAGCGTATTGGCGTAATCATCAAAGAATATGGCCAGCCCCATCGTCGCGGTTGCCAGGCAGGCGCGCCGCGCGTCGTCCGCCCAGCCCACGATCAGGTTGACGATGCCCTGCATTCCGCCATTGCGCGAAATGATGCCCACGGTTCCACCGATCATCAGGGAAAATAAAATGACCGCGGAATGGTCGGTACTGGCCACCGCATCCAGGATGTGTATCTGAAATGATTCAAGCAGCCCCAGCCACAATCCGGCAAAGGTAAAATCATTGATGATCCAGGCGCCGAACCACAGGCCCATGAACAGGGCCGGGATGACCTGGCGCAGAACCAGGGCCAGCACAATCGCCAGTAGCGGCGGCAGAATCGAAACCCAGGAGATCGCGACTGCTTCAGTCGCTTCCTGCGCCAGTGCGGGAGTCGATATTAGTGTCAGAAAAACGAGCAGCGTTAGCTGGGAAAGCGCTTTTGAAAGTATTTCTTCTCGCATTCTTTGGTCCTTGGCGGAAATAGGCATTCAATATCGCGAATTGATCGGCCGCGCTATCGGCTTGCATCAACTGCTTCCTGACGCCAGCAGAATCTTTTTGACCCTGCAGGTACCAGCAGATGTGCTTGCGGGCGACCCGGACGCCATCATACTCCCCGTAAGATATGTGTAGCTGGGCAATATGCCGTTGCATCACATTCAGAACTTCTAACGGAGAGGGTGGTGGAAGGTGTTTGCCCGTATCCAGGAAAGACCGGATTTCTCGGAATATCCACGGATTTCCCTGCGCGGCCCGGCCGATCATCAGGCCGCTCGCCCCGGTGTATTGAAGCACATCAGCGGCTTTTTGCGGAGTCCCGATATCGCCATTGGCAAACACCGGGATCTCGACTGCGGAGCAGATTTCGCGGATCGTGTCGTATTCCGCCTCCCCCTTGAAACGGTCAGAGCGGGTTCTGCCATGCACGGCCAGGGCAGCTATTCCGGCATCCTCCGCCATTTTTGCGATCTCAAGACCATTTCGCACCAGGGGATTGGGTCCGGTCCTGATTTTGAGCGTTACCGGTACCTCAACGGCCTGGACCACGGCATCGAGAATCAGGCGAACCTGTTGCGGATTCGTTAACAGCGCCGAACCAGCCAGCTTGTTACAGACTTTCTTGGACGGACAGCCCATGTTGATATCAATGATCTGGGCGCCGCGCGCGACGTTGTAAATCGCGGCATCGGCCATCCAGTCGGGGTCGCTACCGGCAATCTGGATCACGACCGGGCTGATTTTAGTATCGAAATCAGCACGCCGGCGTGATTTTAAGGTATCCCTCAGAACCGGATTTGCCGCCAGCATTTCCGAGACGACATAACCAGCGCCGAGTTCCCGGCACAGGCGCCGGAAGAACTTGTCGGTAACGCCGACCATCGGCGCCAGCGCCAACGGGTTATCTATGTGATACGGACCTATGTGCATTATTAAAAAATTGCGCTAAGAAAGCGCGCCAAAAATCTTGAACCCGGCAACCCAGGTGCCGATCGCGGAACCCAGGTTGGACAAAAAGAATACCAGCAAAATACGGGTAGCCGGATTTCTGAACCATCCCCTGACGGTCGTAATATCGAAGCGCAGATTTTCCAGATCTGAAACGCGCGGTTTTCTCAGCCACGATTCAACCAGCCCGGTTACCATACCCGCGGCTATGGTTGGGTTAAGTGAAGTCAGCGGGGCAGCAATCACTGCACTGAGTACCGTCAAGGGGTGAGCCCGCGCCAGCAGCGCCCCGAGGGCGGCAAGTCCGCCATTGATGGCAACCCAGATAAATACCAGTTGCCAGCCCAGTTCCGGGCTGCGTGAAAAACCGATCAGAAACCCTGACAGGACCAGCACCATGATGACCCAGGGAAGAACTCTCGGCCAGCGGGCTTTTGGCGGCATGGCCTCCAGTTCTTGTCGTTCTGAAACAGGGTCTACGCTGCTGCTTTCCAGGTGTTTGGCCAGGCCCTCCATGTGGCCGGCGCCAATAACAACCAGGACTTTCCGCCCGCTTGAGCCAGCGTTGTCTTCACGCAATCGCGCCGCCATGTAGCGGTCACGCTCAGTGATCAGCGCTTGATACAGTTCGGGGGAGGTTTCAGCGAATTCGGTGAAGGTGGATTCGAGGATATCGCCTTCTTTGAGTTTTTCGATGGACTCTTCGTCGATTTCGTCGGAGCTGACCATGCCCAGGGCAAGGCCTGCCATCAGGTACATACGCTTGTACCAGGGCACGCTGGCGTAACTACGGCGCAAGGTAGTGGCCAGGTCGCGGTCGACCAATTGCAGTGGCAGATCACGCTCTTTTGCCGCAATGGTGGCCGCGCGCATTTCCGCACCGGGCTCAATGCCGAACTGTTCGGCAATCCGCCGCTGGTAAGCGCTCAGGGCCAGGTTGGCCATGACCAGGCCGGCCTTGCCTTCGCGGATGATTTTATACAGGTCGAGGTCAGTCCACTTGCGTTCTGCGGTCAGAGCGCTGTACCGCGCCTGACACAACTCGACTGCTATGGCATCGAATTCGCCCGAGCCGGCCATTTCCTTGACGGCTTCGGCGCTGGC
>Ga0164313_10006776_pt1 | contig 10073 bp, 8 predicted proteins | sample GuaBasSedimGuay4_FD_113735 | JGI IMG/M metagenome (GOLD analysis project Ga0164313, IMG submission 113735) | Subseafloor sediment microbial communities from Guaymas Basin, Gulf of California, Mexico - Guay4, Core 4569-4, 0-3 cm | ecosystem: Environmental > Aquatic > Marine > Hydrothermal vents >...
CGGTCCACCTCGTCTGCGTCAATCATCATTGGCGCCACCAGCGCCCGAACGCCGTCGCGGTTCATGGCGCGCACGATGAGATTGCTTGGCACGGCGGTGTCAGAAAGATCGAAATCGGCTTCCTGGGAGCTGCCGGGTGCGCGGTCGAAGAGGGGAGCGACAAGAACCGCGCCCACAACCAACGTCACGACCGCGGCCGCCAGCGCCACCCACCAACCGCTGCTGATGATGGCCGGGCCCTTCACCGGGTCAGAATCCCGTGGCGGCAGCCGGCGCCGAGGGCGCCAGAGACACAACGGCGAGACCTGTGTCCGGAGCCGCGGTATCTCGACGATGGTCCATGTCGGCCACGCCTATCCCCAACACCACCGGCAAATAAAGGATGCTCGCCAGAAAGAGCCGACGTGCCGCCTGCTGGCTGCGGTCGCGAAGAAACACCCATCCCAGCGCGACAAAGCCCACGCCCGCTACCTGCGACGCTAGCAGGAAGGTGACGCCGGTGACGCCGGTCGCTGACAGCGCGGCGGTGATCGGCAGCAGGGCTGCAGCGTAGACCAACGCCAATCTTCCGGTGAGACGACCCTCCTGATCAACCGCCGGTAGCATTCGGAAGCCACCGCGGGCGTAGTCGTCGCGGTAGAGCCAGGCGAGGGCGAGGAAGTGCGGAATCTGCCACACGAAGAGGATGCCGCCGAGAATCCACGCGCCGGTGTCGAGCTGCCCGGTGGCTGCGGCCCACCCCATCATCGGCGGTACCGCTCCGCAGACCGCGCCTACCACCGTGTTGAGCGGGGTCAGCACCTTGAGCGGTGTGTAGACGAGCACGTAGAGGAGGATCACACCGAGCGACAGCCCCGTGGTCAGCCAGTTGGTGCCGGCGGCCAGCACCACGAGACCCGCCAATGCGGTCACGATGCCCCACCTACCCGCCCGGTCGCGGTCGACGCGGCCGGCTGGCAGGGGGCGCTCACGAGTGCGCAGCATGCGGCGATCACGCTCGACCTCCCACCACTGGTTGAGGATATTCGCCCCGAAGGCGCTCAGTGCGGTGCCGACGACGGCGGCCGCACCGACCCACAACGATGGGTTGCCTCGTGCGCCGAGCAGGTAACCGACGAACGCCGTCAGCACGACCAGCGCACCGAGGCGCGCCTTGGCGAGCTGGAGGTAGTCGGCGATCAGGTTGCGCATGATGCCGTTCCTGGTGCGATGTGAAGATCCATCTCGTCGGTACTTTCCGGTTTCCACTCGATCTGCGATGATTGGCGGCGATCGCCGCGCAGTATAACGCATGACGACGGCGAGAAATTCGCTGTCCGGGAGGTGAGAGATGATCTCGACCGGTTCAGGCCGCAGCTATGTCCTTCCTCTGGCGTTCGCGATGACGGTCTCCATGTGGGCGGTGGCGTATGTCTGCCGATTGCCCGCGGTGATGGCTCCAAGCTGGTTGGTGCTGGGCCTGATGCTGGTGATGGTGGCACTGTGGGGATGGACCTCCGGTCTTCGCTCAGGCGACGGCTGGCTTGCCGGTGTGATGGTGGGCGCCGCGGCGGCCGTGCTCAACATGCTGATCCTCGGCAGCATCCTGGCCTCGGCGGACGGCGGCGGTGTTGCACCGTCGGCCCTGTGGTGGGTGCCGGGGTCGATCGTGGTGATCGCGCTGATAGCGGGCGGTTGTGCGGCCGCATCGTGCCGTCGAGGGGAGGATGTCACCGGTCCCGCCGACTGGACGGCCCTGTTCTCCAAGGTGGCAGTGGCGGCGACCTTCCTGCTGGTCGTCGCCGGCGGGCTCGTGACCTCGAACGAGGCCGGGCTGGCGGTGGTCGACTGGCCGAACACCTTCGGCTCGAATATGTTTCTGTTCCCGCTCGCGCGAATGACCGGAGGCATCTACTACGAGCACGCGCATCGGCTCTTCGGCGCCTTGGTGGGTCTGACCACGATCGTGCTCGCCATTCGTTTGTGGCGGCGAGACGGTCGCGTCTGGCTGCGACGCCTCGCGATCGTGGCTGTGGTTCTCGTGATGATCCAGGGCGTTCTCGGCGGGCTGCGAGTCACTGGTGGTTTCACTCTCTCGACATCTGAGAGCGATATGGCGCCGAGCATCGCGTTGGCCGTTCTCCACGGTGTCCTTGGCCAGGTTTTCCTCGGTCTATTGGTGGCCATCGCGGTGGTCACGAGCCGGTGGTGGCGGCAGGCGCCGGAGGCCGAACCGCGGCCGACTGTAACCGGTGACCGGTCAATGCAACTGTGGCTGGTGGCGACCCTGGTGGTACAGCTCGTCCTCGGAGCGGTGCAGCGTCACCTGGCCTGGGGGCTGATCATCCACATTTCCCTTGCCGCGGTGGTTGTGATGCTGGCGGTGATCGCCGGCGCCCGTGCGTGGGGGCTCTACCAGGGCGCCTGGCCCGTACAGCGACTCGGCCAGGCGCTCATCGGCGTTGTCAGCATCCAGGTGACCCTCGGCATCGCAGCGCTGGCCGTAACCCAGGGGCGGGCGATTGTCGGCAGCCCGAGCACCCTCGAGGTAACGATCGCCACCGCCCACCAGGCCACCGGAGCAGCCCTCCTCGCGCTTTCAGTGACGCTATACATATGGACGCAGAGGCTGTTTTCGGTTGAAAGTTAGAACGTTGAACGTTAGAACGTTTCCGACCACCCGCTCGGGTGCAGAGGGCGGGTAATCGATATCGCTATCGGGATCGCTATCGCTATCGAAATGAACGCCACCCATCTGCGGTTCCGATACCGATAGCGATTGCGATAGCGATACCGATGGAGATGTTGGATGTGGTTCAATAGCGGGGTCAACCAAGGAGGTATGAGATGAAATTGAACGTCGGTTCCATTGACCGAGTGATCCGAGTGATTGTTGGAATCGCCATCTGCGCCGCCGGCTGGCACTACCACGCCTGGTGGGGACTGATCGGGCTCGTGCCGATCGTCACCGCCGCTATCGGCTGGTGCCCGGCGTACATGCCTCTGGGGCTGTCGACCAAGGAGAAGTAGCCGTTCGGGCGGGCTTCGGTAGGCACCTTCGGCATGTCAGCGCCGAAGGCGCGATAGATAATTAGCCTGGGGCGTGAGCCCCAGGCTATGAATCTGTCGCCGCTTCGCGGCTTCGCGCTGCGCGCTACGCCGTGACGAGCCGCGCTACGCCGTGACACGTCGCGGCTGGGTCGCTCTCGCTACGAAACCCGGTGAGAAGAGAGGGCCAGAGCCCACACCCGTCCCCGTGCTCGATGGGATGGGTCGGAATCACTATCGCAATCGGGATCGCTATCGGTATCGAAAATGACGGTGTCGCTTCAAGCGTTCGATAGCGATTGCGATACCGATACCGATAGCGATGGTGGATTCGTGCGCGGAGGAAGATGAATACGGGCCCTGCTCGTGATTCGGTTAGAGCGACTCCCGCAACGCGTTGTCGGGAAACGACCCAGTCTGATAATAGTGCTCCAGCAACCCGTCCTTCTCTACGAAGCGTTCGAGGAGCCACTCTCGCAGCCCCTCGTCGGTTTCGGGGAGCTCCTCGATCGGAAAGCGCCGCACGTGCAGGTGGACGCGATGAACCAGCCCCTTGAGGTACTGCCAAAGGGTGGGCACGCCCTCTTCGTAACCGATCGTGAGGTCGTAGACCGCGGTGATGTGTCCCCGAAGCCCCTGCACCGAAGCCGTGAACCCCTTGGTCCGGGGCACCTGCACGTGGCGGGTCTCGGCAAGGCCCCGTGAGCGTGCGAACTCGCGCGACGCCTCGAGCTTCGGGCGGGTCGCGCGGGTGCCTTCGACAAAGGAAACCAGCCACATCGGCACCCGGTTGTCGACCAGCTGCGCGAAGGTGCGGCGAATTTGCTCTTGGTCGGAGGACCAGTCGCGGTCGATGAACGGGCAGTCGAGGAACTGCATCCCCCAGCCGACTCCAGGGGCCCACTTGAGCTGCTTCTTGACGAAGAACTTGAGGTCGCCGAGCCGGTCCTTCGTCATGGCGAGCTTCATGATCGCCGGGATGTCGGGCATCTGCTGGTGGTTGGCGATCAGAAGCGCGTCCTCGCGCATCGGCAGATCGTCACCCGAGATGAGGATCCTCGTGCCATTGAGTCTCTCGGCGCCGACGACGCACATTCCCCACCAGAAGTTGGCGCACCAACGGTTGATACCGCGGAAAGCGGAGCGCGAGAAGGGCAGGACGAGGAGGCTTGCCACCTGCAGCGCGTTGGTCGCGATAAGCACGACGAAGCCGAAGCTCGCGAGCGCAAAACCGCGGAGAGCGGCTGCCGTCCGGCGCGCGACGCCGATCGGCTCCTTTAGCGGGTCGAGAGGCACGCCGACCCCTCCTTCAGCAGCTCACGGCAGCGATCCACGTCTGACTCGACGGTGCCGAGGTTACCGATGGCAACCCGCAGCGCGACCCCGTCGTCGAGCTTGGTGTGGGAGAGGAACACCTCGCCCGAGGCGTTGATGTGCTCCATCAGCTCCATGTTGAAAACGTCCAGCTCCTCTCCTTCGAATCCCTGTGGTCGGGCGCGGAAGCAGATGACCGAGAAGGGGACCGGCGCCATGCGTTCGAAGCCGGGCTCGCCGTCGATCCAATCGGCGAAATCATGGGCCATCTCGATGTGCCGGCGCAGACGGGCGCGGATCCCCTCGAGGCCGAAGCAGCGCAACACCCACCACAGCTTGAGAGCACGGAAACGGCGGCCGAGCTGGACCCCGTAGTCCATGAGGTCGACCACCTGACCGCTGACCGGGGTCGTCAGGTACTCGGGCACGAGCGAAAAGGCGCGTTTGAAGACCTCGGGATGGCGGGTGTAGAGCGCCGAGGCGTCGATCGGGGTAAAGAGCCACTTGTGGGGGTTGAAGACGAAGCTGTCGGCGCCCTCGCAGCCGTCCAAGCACCAGCGGAACTCAGGGCACAGCGCAGCCGAACCCGCGTAGGCAGCATCGACGTGGAGCCACAGGCCCTCGGCGGCGCAGACCTCGGCGATTGCCTCCACCGGGTCCACGGATGTGGTCGAAGTGGTGCCGACGGTGGCCACCACCGCGAGCGGGCGAAAGCCTGCCGCACGGTCGGAGGCGATTGCGCGCCTGAGCGCGTCGACGTCCATCCGGTACTCCGCATCGTGGGGCACGGTGGAAAAACCGTCGAGACCGAAACCGAGGGTGAGGCAGGCCTTGGCGATCGACGAGTGCGCCTGGTCCGACGCGTAGACCCTGAACGGCTCAAGATCATCTCGCCCGGCCATGCCGCGGCTGCGGATCTCGGGATCGGCCGCCTCACGGGCCGCGGCCAACGCGAGCAGCGACGAGATCGAGGCGGTGTCGGTCAAGAAACCGAAGAGCCCTTCGGGCAGCCCTAGCCCGACACGCAGCCAATCGAGGACAACCACCTCGAGCTCGGTGGCCGACGGACAGGTCCGCCACAGCATGCCGTTGACATCGAGCGCGGCCGACAGCATCTCCCCGAGCACACCCGGCCCCGAGCCGGTGATGCCGAAGTACGCCATGAATCCGGGGTGGTTCCAGTGAGTGACGCCTGGCAGGACAATCTCGAGGAAATCTTCCCACACGGTTTCGGGATCCTCGGCTGTTTCGGGCATTGCCGCCGGCAACCGGCTCGCCACATCGCCTGGCTCGACCCTCGACAGAACCGGATACTCGCGGTTCGCGCCGTCGAGGTACTCCGCGATCCAATCCACCATTCGGTGCCCCTCGCGGCGGAAAAGCTCCGCGTCCCAGTGACCCGAGCCGTCGTTCATCACATTCCTCCGCCGCCCACCATACACCGCTGATTCAATTCCCTTCAGATTCCCGGCGCCAGGACTGCTGGCCCGTGCGCGGCCTTCCAGAGGTTTTGGACAGCAGCGGTCCCACGAGAACGGAAGCCGCGAGATCGCCGGCGATCTGATTGCCGAAAGGGCTCAGATGCCAATCTCCACCCTCGTACAACAAGGCGCGTTCCCCCTCCTCGAAGCCCAAGAATTCCGGGTACAGATTCAGATATGGGATGTTGAGCTCCTCGCACAGACGACTGGTGGTGTTTTCAGGTCCAAAAAACCCCTCCTTACTATCTTTTAGTCGCTCGAATTGCTGTTGATCAATGTCAATCTCCAGGAACGCGTCCTCGCGCACGATATTTGGGTACGATGGAATTATGACGACACCAAAAAAGATGTGATTTGTCCCTAAAACATCTCTGAAACGTGAGAGTATGGCTCTCATGAGATCGATCTTCTTCCTCGATCCTGTTGAATCGGGATTGTACAGAAGTTCCCAATCATAGAAATCAGAGAATAGATCGTGCAAAAGAAATTCGTATTCTCTACCGAGGAACTTGTGATTCTTGTCAATCATTGGACGCAAGACATACTGGAGGTAATTCAACAAGAAGACTGTCCTGAATTTTGGCATGCTGTCAGTGATGACGTTGTCAGCATTGCGAGTGAGGTGCCCGCCTCCGTCAAGTGAGAAGATCCTGCTGCGGTCTATGTCCTGGAAATCATTGGCTGGAAAAATTCCGAGGACGACCATGTCGGGATTCAGATCGATTCCGTCTTCCAATAGCTGCACAAGCGATTGGTCCGGTCCGTATGCCAACACCCCCATATTGAACACTTCAACCCCATCCAGGGCCCTTTCTAAAGCTGCCGGAATCGTCTTTTCCGGAGCCACGTTGTCTCCCATGACAAAGGAATCGCCCAAAAAGAGTACGCGCTTTTTGAAATCTCCTTTTGCTCGATCAAAATCTTCACCGCGATATCCCATTTCATTGATATCAGGTCTACAATGAGGAGCAATTCTGAAAAGAACATCTTTATCAAAGAGAATCTTGTATTCATACATTCGAGCTTGTGGTTCGTATAATCCGAATCGTAGTAATAGTTCGAAAAACCCAAGAGAAATGAAGAGAATTATTGCCAGGTAGGCCACAGTTCTCAATATTTTCTTCAAGCACCTGGGGAATTCCATGTTCCTCCCGGAAAGGAGTTCTTCGATCCTCGTCTATGATACCCGAAGGGTAAGCTAACTACTTGGAGGACTGTCCAGATGATTGACGGACCCATTGGCCTTCTCGGCCTCGGTGCCTACGTCCCCGATCGGGTGATGACCAACGACGACTGGGCCGAGTACGTGGATACCTCTGACGAGTGGATTACGACCCGCACCGGGATCAAGACCCGCCGGGTGGCGGCCGATGACGAAACCACGGTTGACCTGGCGGTGGCTGCCGCCGAGAGAGCCCTCGAGGATGCGGCGATGGCCGTGACCGAGATCGACGAGATCATTGTCGCAACCGACACGCCAGAGGTCTACATTCCCGACACCGCCCCGTTCCTCCAGCAGCGGCTTGGGGCACGTGAGGTGCCCTCGTTCGATCTCGCGGGCAGCGGCTGCGCCGGCTTCGTGCTCGGTCTTGATGTGGCGCGGTCGAGGGCGCTTTCGGGTGGAAAGAAGGTGCTCGTCGTGGGCGTCGAGTTGCTAACCCGGCTCATGGACTGGAGTGACCGCGCGACCTGCGTGCTCTTCGGCGACGCAGCCGGCGCCGCGGTGGTTGGGCCGACCGGGAAGGGCGGCGGAGAATTCCTTTCATTCACCGCCGGCACCGACGGCGCGCAGGCGGAGATCCTCGGCCTCGAGGCCGGCGGCACGCGCCGGCCTTTCACGTTCGAGGGGGCGGAGCGGGGCGAACACAAGGACATTGTGATGAAGGGCCGGGAGGTTTTCAAGGAGGCGGTGACCCGGATGGCGGCGGCCTCTCGCGAGGTCCTCGCGCAGGCCGGCCTCGGTGTGGAAGATCTTGCGCTGGTGGTGCCACACCAGGCCAACCTGCGGATCATCCTCACCCTCCAGAAGCAGCTCGGCATTCCCGACGACAAGCTTGCCGTCAACGTCCAGGACTACGGCAACACAGGCTCGGCCTCGATACCGCTCGCCCTCTGGGAAGCTCGCAAAGAGGGCCGAGTCACCAGGGGCGACCTGGTCCTTCTGACCGCCTTCGGCGCCGGCTTCCACTGGGCCGCGATGGTGCTGCGGCTGTGATCGAAAAGGAATCCCATCTTCGGTATTGACATGGCGCGGCGGAAGCGCGACCCTGCGCACATGAACACGACAACCGACCTCGAAAGCCTCCGTTTTGATCGCGCGACATTTGGTGACAAGAGCGACTTCGCAGTGATCGGGGATGGTGGAATCGGCGGCAAGGCCGCGGGTCTTCGCCAGATTCGCGAGGAGATCCTGCCGCGATTCGACGCCGGCGATCTCGACGGCGTCACAGTCGAGGTGCCGCGGGTTGTGGTGATCGCGACCGGCGTCTTCTCGGATTTCTTGAACCGCAACCGCTTGTGGGACGTGGCGTTGTCTGGGTCGCCGGATACCGAGATTGCCCGCGCGTTCCAGAACGGTGAGTTGCCGCCGGAGGTGCGCGAGGATTTGCACCACCTGCTCGACGTCATGCGCGCGCCGCTGGTTGTCCGACCGTCGAGCTTTCTCGAGGATGCCGAGGAGAGGGCGTTTGCCGGCATTTTCACCTCGACGCTTCTCCCCAACAACGAGGGCGACGACAAAGCCCGTTACCGGCGCCTTTCGGGGGCGGTGAAGCTGGCGTGGGCGTCGACCTTCTCCGCCGGCGCGATGACCTCGCGCCGCGCAGCGGGTCTCGCGGACGACGCCGAGAAGATGGCGGTGGTAGTTCAGGAGGTGTTCGGCGAACGCCATGACGGACGCTTCTACCCGACGGTCTCGGCTGTTGTCCGATCGTACAATCATTACCCGGTGCCGGGGAACAAGCGCGAGGACGGTGTGGTGTCGCTGGCTCTCGGACTCGGGAAGACGATCTCAGACGGCGACCACGTGTGGAGCTACAGCCCACACCGGCCGACCGCTCCCCCTCCGTACAAGAGCACGGGCGATCTTCTCAAGTACACACAGAACGCGTTCTGGGCGATCAACGTCGGTGATCCGCCGCCCCCCGACCCGCTGCGGGAAACCGCCTGCCTCGTGCGGTCGGGCCTCAAAGATGCGGAGGGTGATGGCACACTCAAGTTCCTGGCCTCCACCTATGATGCCGAATCCGACCGGCTGCGGTCCGGTCTGGAAGGGCGCGCGCCGCGAGCCCTGACCTTCGCGCCGCTCCTCGAGTCGCGTTCGATTCCGTTCACGCCGGTGCTCGAACGGCTGCTCGAGCTCTCGTGCAATGTGGTCAACGGCGAGGCCGAGATCGAAATCGCAGCCACGCTCGACCCTGACCACGGCGTGCCGCTGCGGGTGGCCTTCGTCCAGGTGCGGCCGATGCTGACTCCGAGCGAGCGCTCACCGGTGGAGGAGGGCGACCTCGCGGCCGGCAACATCGTCGTCGCCTCGGACAACTGCCTCGGCCAAGGGTCGCGCGACGATCTCACTGACGTGGTCTACCTCAGACCGCAGTACTTCGACCGTGGGCTGACGCGGATGATGGCGTCGGAGCTCGATGCCGTCAACCGGGGGCTGGTCGAGGAGGGACGGCACGGTATCTTCATCGGCCTCGGCCGATGGGGAACCACCGACGACCGTTTCGGGGTACCGGTCAAGTGGGCGCAAATCTCGGCCGCTCGGGTGATCGTCGAGGCGACGCTGCCCGATGCGCCGACCAGCCTCAGCCACGGCACCCACTTTTTTCACCGGCTGCTGAGCAACCAGGTGCTCTACATGTCGGTGGCGCCTGGTGGCAGGGGGAGTATCGACTATGACTGGCTCGACGAGCAGGAGGCGATCTGGGAGAGCCGCCACGTCCGCCACGTCCGCGTCGAGAAACCGCTCGCGGTGCGCATCGACTGCGCCACCCGCCTCGGACTCATCCGACGCGGCTGACCCGTCCGCCGTCTCCGTGCCCGAGCCCGTGCCCGAGCCCGTGCCCGCCCGCCGTCCGCGGTCTTCGACCGCGGCCACGGTCGCTCACCGCCGAGGCCTCGGAACGCCAGCGTTCCTCGGTCCCGCCGGTGAGCGCCCTAGCGCGCCTGCGGCGCGCCGGCGGGCTACCCTCTACCGAACGACGCAACCCCCACCTTTTGTGTGATCGCGCCGATTCCGGACCTCTGGCC
>Ga0164313_10006777_pt1 | contig 10073 bp, 6 predicted proteins | sample GuaBasSedimGuay4_FD_113735 | JGI IMG/M metagenome (GOLD analysis project Ga0164313, IMG submission 113735) | Subseafloor sediment microbial communities from Guaymas Basin, Gulf of California, Mexico - Guay4, Core 4569-4, 0-3 cm | ecosystem: Environmental > Aquatic > Marine > Hydrothermal vents >...
AGAGACAGGGATATTCTACGAGTCAAAAAAGGACAGTTACCTCAAGACACGCGTCTGTCAGCGTATTGCGGAGACAGGATGCGAAAACTTCCAGAAATGGTTCCACAACCTCGTGTTCGGATCCAGGGACGGAGAGGCCCTTAATCTTATTGAAAATTTGACCGTGAATGAGACCTATTTCTTCCGGGACTTTCCCCAGCTCCGCGGGTTTGCCGAAGAGGTCCTGCCGGTATACCTGGAGAAAAAAAGAAAGAACAGGGATTATAATTTGAAACTCTGGTCCGCGGCCTGTTCGACCGGCGAAGAACCATACACCCTTTCCATTATCCTCAGGGAGATGATCGAGGATTTCGATCTCTGGGACGTGAGAATCGAGGCCACGGATATCGACCGCCGGGTCCTGAGGCATGCGCGACTGGGGCTCTACGGGGACAGGTCCATGAAAGATACGCCTCTCCCTTACAGGGCCAAGTATTTTCGGAAAACCGCCGAGGGATGGCAGGTCTTACCCAGTGTGACGGAACCGGTTTTCTTTGAGCAGCTCAACCTCATGGACCGCCTCGCCATGCGGCGAAGAAGGGGGTATGATTTTATCTTCTGCCGGAATGTCCTGATCTATTTCAATGATTCTTCCCGCAAAAGGGTTGTTTCGGCCCTCTATGACGCGCTCCTGCCCGGGGGGTATATATTCCTGGGGCATGCGGAATCCGTGGGGAGGATCACGGCGGCATTCATACTTGAGAGGATGGGGGATTTTCTTTGTTATAGAAAGCCTTCATAGACGCCTTGTCCTGGTGGAGCCGGGCCCTGTCCGGCGATGGACGGATTGATTGGTCAGCGGATCCCTTGATCCGTACGACACAGAGTGTCCCGGTGATTGGCCCTAAGATCAGGAAGGTGCGTCGGGTTCCTTCTCGGCGTACTGATCCGTTGAGGACTCTGGCCAAGAATTCAAACGCTTGAGCGGTAAATGACATCCCTATTAAAGGAGTCGATTATGCCCAACAAGATACTGATCGTTGATGATTCTGAGATCGTGTTGAGACTGCACAGCTACATCCTGGAGGGGGCCGGGTTCCAGTGCATGGGAGCGGGAAATGGTTTCGAGGCCCTGGAGATTATGCTGAGGGAGCCTTTTGATCTCATTATCACCGACATCAACATGCCCCGGATGAACGGGTATGAATTGACCCGCAGGATCAGAAAAACCAAAGGATATGAACAGGTTCCCGTAATTATCATTTCAACTGAGGAAGAGGCCAAAGATAAGATGAAGGGCATGGAGGCAGGCGCCAACATCTATATCGTCAAACCGGCCCAGCCGGAGAGCCTCATCACCAATGTGAAGATGCTTCTTGCATAGCCCTACAACGCAAGTTGGCTTAGATGACTTTTGCTTTTTCAGGCATGGCCTGCCACACTACGCAAGAACCTCTAAAAAGGAGGGACTCCATCGGGGTGGTCCGCCAGTATTGTGGCAACCTGGGCAAGGTGGACAACTGCCAGGTCGGCGTTTTTGCCGGGTATGTTTCCGAGCATGGCTACGTACTGGTCGACAAGCGGTTGTTTCTGCCGGAGAAGTGGTTTGCCGCGGCCTGTCGGGAGCGCCGGCAAAAATGCAACCTGCCCTCTGACACCGTCTTTAGGACAAATCCGCAACTGGCCGCCGAGATGCTCCGGTCGCCCAGAGGTGAAAACCTGCTGCCCTTTTTTCTGGTATCGGCGCAAGGTTTCCGAGGGCATCAAGGGCGAGTTGGGCATGGATCATTACGAGGTGCGAAAGTATGCCGGCTGGCGGCACCACATACTCACGTGCATGGTGGCGCATTTTTTTCTGTCACCTGAAGATCAGGATGGGAAAAAAAGCACCGTCCCTTACGCTGTCGCAGCTTGAGAATGCTTCTCAAGTTACTGTTGCCAATGAAAAAACACAGTTTGCAAACCATGCGCGAAGAGATCGTCGCCGTTCAGGCCAAAAAACATCGAGCTCGTCGGTGCCACCGAAAGAAAAGACTCAAAGAACTGGGGTGTGAGCATCAACTTGCGTTGTAAAGATAGTAGGAAGGGAGGGGTTGAAATGGGAGAGAATGCTTTCCCGGTGGATGAATCCATACTTCAGGAATTTATTGCCGAATCCCTTGAGCATCTTGAGGGCATTGATAGTGATCTTGTTGAATATGAAAAAGATCCCGAGAACAGGGACCTCATTGATTCCGTATTCCGGGCCATTCATTCCATCAAGGGGGCTTCGAGGTTTCTTGAGCTTCATGAAATCAGCCAATTGACCCACAGGCTGGAAACTCTGTTGGACCAGTTGCGAAACGGTGAGAGATCCCCTGACAACGAGATCATGGATTTGCTCTTGAGAGGCTGCGATTTGGTCAAGTCTCTTATCGGGCGGATCGGAGGCCGGGAGACCCAGGATGACGGGCGAATAAAGGGCATGCTCTCATCCCTGGACACGGTGATTCACGGGAAGGGAGGGGATAGCAGGGATCAAGGTAGTCCCCAAGAGCACAAGATGAGGGAGAAGACATCTCGGCCCACCTCAGGCGGCAAGACAAGGGGATACGAGATAACGGAAAAAATGATCAGGGATTTCCAGGTAGAGGCCTTCGAACTCCTGGAATCATGTGATGCTGCACTCATTGCTCTTGACAGGAAGCGGGATGACCGGGATGCCGTCAATGATCTTTTCAGGGCAATCCATTCGATCAAGGGCACATCGGCCTATCTCGGGCAGGAGGACATAACCAATCTCTCTCATGCCCTGGAAAGTCTCCTTGATAAAGTGCGGCGGCGTGCTGATTTCCGGGTAAGCGATTTCCTGTTGGATCTCTTCTTCAGGGCCGTCGACTGCCTTCAGGCAATGGTTTCGAGCCCGGAAGATACAAGGGTTGAAAAGACTGGCCGGGAGATCTTGCAACTGCTCATAGAGGAGAACGAAGAGCCCCATGGTGATGGGGGGGGAAGCGTGTTGGAGACCCCCGAGGGGTTCTCCTCAACGGATCCCAATGCCATATTCCTGGATGCCGCCTCTCAACACCTCGACACCATGAAGGCCTGCCTGGAAAAGGTTTCTGAAAAAGGCTGCTTCGAGTCCGGAGAGCAGGAGGTGCTCCTGCGGGCCGTCCGCTCTCTGAAGGGCAGTGCGAACTACATGGGGTTTGATGGAATTGAGAAAGAGAGCCGGACAATAGAGGAGCTGCTTCAGGATATAAAGAAGGGAGAGCTGCCTTTTGCCCCGGCCATCACAGACCTGATAGGGGAGACGATCGGGGCCATTGAAAAACACATGGCAGACCTTGGAAGAGGGTATGAAGATGAAGTATGTCGGCAAGAGAGACCGGAAAAAGGAAAGACAAGGGAAAATCTCCGGGAGGCCCAGGCCGGTAAGGACAGTGAAGTGCATGAAAGGGCTTCTTCCCCTCTTCCTGCCCTTCAGGCCCCGGCCAAGACCATGCGAATAGACCAGCGGCTTTTGGACCTGTTCATGAACCTGGTGGGAGAGCTCATCGTGGCCCGGAACGCCCTGGCCCATGTGAGCGGACAGTTGGACCTGGAACCCACGGGGCAGGGCGAAATTGTGAAGGGGTTGCAGAAGACCACGCAGACCATTACAAGGATCTCCAATGAAATGCAGCGAAATGTCATGGAGATGCGGATGGTGCCCGTACGCAACGTCTTCCAGAAGCTGTCCCGAATTGTCCGGGATGCCGCCAGAAAGACCGGCAAGAAGGTTGAACTCATACTCCAGGGGGAGGATACGGAGATCGACAAGGGGATCGCCGAGGATATCGGTGATCCCCTGGTTCATATCATCAGGAACGCCGTGGATCACGGCATTGAGACACCCGATGTCAGGGTAAAGGCAGGGAAACCGGAGGAAGGGACCATTGTTTTGAGGGCATCCCACGAGGGAAACTTTATCGTCATAGATGTCATTGATGACGGCGCTGGTATTGACCCCCGGGTGATCCTGAATAAGGCGATAGAAAACGGCATGCTATCCCCCGAGAAGGCAGGGAAGATGAGGGAGGAAGATATTTTCAACCTGATCTTCATGCCCGGCTTCAGCACGGCCAGGGAGGTTACGGATATTTCGGGCCGCGGGGTCGGAATGGACGTTGTGAGAACCAACCTGAACAAGTTGAAGGGAAGTGTGAAGGTAAAATCGGAGAAGGGGCAAGGGACCCATATCCAGCTCCAAGTGCCCCTGACCCTGGCGCTCATTGAGGCCATGCTTGTCGGAGTCGGGGGGAGTACCTATGCTATCCCTGTAGAAGCCATCAGGGAAACCGTAAAGGTGAGAAGCTCGGAGATTAAGTCCTTGATGAAGAAGATGACCTTCACGCATCGTGGAGATGTAATCGGCGTAGAGATGCTATCCCGTCTTGTCGATACTTCAGGCAATGGTGGAAGGCGGGAAAAAGACAAGGAGATCCTCGTCCTGATACTCCAGTCCGGAAGTGAGTGCCTCGGAGTAGGGGTGGACAGGCTCTACCGAAAAGAGGAGATCATTGTTAAGCCCCTGGCAGATTACCTGGCAGGGCTTCCAGGGATCGCAGGGGCGTCTATCCTGGGTGACGGGGAGACCATCCTCATACTCGAGCCGGCAGAACTCATCGCCATGGCAAGGAATATCTCGGAATTTCGATAATTCTCAGGTGGAATTCCGTATATATTTCTCCATGCATCCTTGCCCCAGTCTCGGCGGCGAAGTGGTGAAGGGAGCATCAGCGGTTTATTAAGCCACTCCCGCGGCGCGCATAAATCCTCTTCAGGAACATGGCTGATCAGTTCTCAATATCCCCTGATCGTAAACCTCCATGAAAGCTTCTACTATTAGGGGGTCGAACTGAAGGCCGCTGTTTTCCCTTATCATTCTCACTGCGGTTTGCTCCGGCAACCTTTTCCTGTAAGAACGATCGGAAGTGAGGGCGTCGTAAACGTCGGCTACGGAGATGATCCTTGAGAGAAAGGGAATCTCTTTACCACTGAGCCCATCCGGATAACCCCTTCCATCCCACCTCTCGTGATGGTGTTTTACTGCCTCCTGTTCTCTTGGCCACATCTCGAAATGCCCCAGGATATTGCTCCCTATGGAAGCATGCTTCTTTATTATCTCGTACTCGTGATCCGTGAGCTTGCCGGGTTTTAGAAGTATGCTGTCCGGTATGCCTATCTTGCCGATATCATGCAGATTGCCGGAGATATTCAGTATCTCTATCTCTTCTCGCGTGCATCCGGCAACCTGGGCAATTTTCACCGCATAATCCGTTACCCTGGCCGAGTGCTGCTTGGTGTGCGGATCCCTTGCTTCTATGGTTTCGACAAAGGCGTAGAGTGTGGAGAACAGGGTTTTATGAAGATTTTCGTAAAGGGCGAGATTTTCCACGAGAGAAGATGACTTCTCCGCCAGAAAGTTCAGCAAGTACAGGTCCTTCTCGTAGAAGCGCTGGTCGTGCCTCCTGACAAGGTTGAGAAGGATGCCGAAGGTGTTGTCTCTGATTTTCAGGGGTACTGCGATTATGCTCGGTCTGCCGTTGTTTCCCTTTACGATGAGGGGAAGTCCATCCTTTTTGACCTTTTCGATGATCTCTGTTTCCCTGGGCCCGATTTCTGCCGATGCCTTATCCCTCTTTCTAAAAAAAGACGTGATTATGGCAGGTTTCCTGATTCCATGGTCAAGCAGGCAGAAATGGGCCTCGTCACAGGATGTGACATCTCCTGACAGGGCTACCAGCATGTCAAAGAGATTCTTGCTGTTCGATGCGTGATTCAGGCTCTGGAGTATCTTGTTTGCGGTTTCAAGCTCCCTGATCTTTTCCTGCAATTCTTCGTTGATCTCAACGAGCCTCCTGGCCTTTTCCATTTCTTTCTTTAACAAGATATTATCTGCTAAGATGGCCCTCTCTCTCATGACGCGATCAATGATAAGAGGGACTTGATCCATGCATACCGGCTTGATCAGAAAATCAACCACACCGTTCCTCAAGGTGTTTACGGCAATATCAATGGAAGGGTGACCGGTCATAACCACGACCGGAATCGTATTGTCATAGAGCTGGATCCTTTTGGCCAGCTCGACGCCGTCCAACCTTGGCATGTAAAGGTCAGTGAAGCAGCAATTGATCTCCTCTCTCTCGATGATGTCAAGGGCCTCGATTCCATCTCTGGCGGCAAGTACAGTGTACCGCCTCTTTGGTTCGAGGTATTCCTTGAAGATGTTGCGAATGGTCTTCGAATCATCGACCACGAGGATTTTCAGGTTATCATTCATGGATTCCTCATCATCATTTCCCATCATCCAGAATTTTGAGCAGGTGCCCCTTGAATACCATGAGCTCCCTATCGGTCAGGACGGAACGTGTCAACAAAATCAGTGATTTCCGGTTAGCTTTTTGCATATAAGGGCTTGAAATTATTTTTTAAAATGTTTGTTTGCCGCTTGACAAAGGGTGGCTGGCATGAATTGCGTTATTTGTATAGCCAATAATATCGGGAGCTTATATACATGGCGCAAAGCCCGGTTCCCAAGCGGTTGCTAACATCCGCTCACTTCGGCAATTTCATGCAACCAACTGCTATTAAAATAAAAAATGCACCCGAGCCGACTTCCGGAAGCAACAGGCCACTGAAGATGGACTTCGAAGAGCAGCTTCTCGGAAGCCATCAACAGCAGAGGGCTCGAACAACTGCCGCACGTTTTTGCCGGCCTCCAACAGCAAGCGGCAGACCTGCTGCCCAATGCCCACCGAAATTTCTTTGTATGGCGGGGAAGGCACCTGATCACCTGTCTGTTGCCATCAAAACTTCCAGGGAAAAGTCTCCATTCGACGGGTCAGACAGCTGCGGACCGCCATTGAAAATGAGCTGCGCTGTAAGGTTAAAGGACGCCACCGCAGGGGGCGGCCTATTTACCGGAACCGGCATCGATATCGAAGATCTTCTGCCCCTGCACGTAGTCCTTGGCGGCGTAGCGGGTGATGTTCTGGATCCTGAGGATCTTTTCGCGCAGCACCTGGATATTCCTGTCCATCAGCCGGTAAAGCTTTTCTCCCTCGGCATCCGCCCGGGCCATCTTCTCGAACCGCTCCGAGCAGGTCACGATCACCTGCAGCGGGTTGTTGAGCTCGTGGCCCACGGCGGCGGCCAGCTCGAGGATGGCCGCCAGCTTCTCCTTTTCCAGGCTTTCCTTCTCGGCTTCCTTGCGCCGGGTGATGTCCATGAAATAGCCCAGCCCGGCCCGCCGCTCCTTGAACTGGATCGGGGTGGCCGTCTCGGCGATCCACTTCACCGCGCCGTTGCGGTCCACGATCTGAAACTCGTAGGGAAAGTCGCGCTGGCGCTTGAGCATGCGGATGAAGTTGGCCCGCACCTTCTGGCGGAAATCCGGGTGCACGATATCCAGCGGATAGCTTCCCAGCAGGGCGCTCTCGCTGTAGCCGGTGATCCGGACAAACTCGGGGTTGACGTAGACGAACTTGGCATCCTGGACGATGTAGCAACCGATGGGCGAATTCTGGATACTGAGAAAGAACTCCTCCTCGGCCTGCCGACGCCGGGTATTGTCGCGAATGAACCCCTCGATGGCCACCGCCTTGCCGTCGGTGTCCCGGGTGATGGTCCACTTGTCCTGAACCCAGCGGATGGAGCCGTCAGGGTTGATGATGCGGTAGTCCACTTCCCCTTCCCGCAGGCCACCCTTGATGGTGTCACGCTGGGCCGCCCGGGCACGCAACCGGTCGTCGGGGTGGATGCGCTCAAACACGCTCTCCAGGGACAGGCGCTTGCCCCCGGGCCGGTCGCTCCCGTAGACTTCCAGGAACAGCTTGTTGAAGAAGGTGAAGCTCTGGGACTCGATGTCGAACTGGTAGATGGCATCCTGGGACCGGTCGGCCAGGCGCTGAAACTCCTCCGACAGGGTCTGGACGATACCCTTTTGCCCGTTTGCGCGGTTGTCGGCATCCCCCGGCAGCGGGTGTTTTTCGCTTCCCTTGCCGGAGCCGGCTTCTTCTCGGGCCATTGAAGCATCCCCCTTCAGGCAGCCGCGACCTGCGCCTCGTGGACCGGCCGGGCCAGGGCCACGGCCTCAACCGGGCATTCCTCGACACAGAAGCCGCAACTGAGGCAGGCCCCGGGATCGGCCAGCACCGGGTAGGCGGTCTTGTCCCCGGGGCTCGGCGGCCCCGGGGCCAGGCATCCCGCGGGGCAGGCGTCTATGCACATGCCGCAGGCCATGCAGGCGTCCAGGTCGAAGACCGGCTTTTTCCAGTCCTTCCTTTTTTCACCCTTCACCGTCTCACCGAAGGGGTCCCGCACCGACTGCTTCGGGCAGATCCGGCCGCAGGCGCCGCACTCGATGCACAGCTCGGCGACGATGCGGTGGCGCTGCTTTTTCTCGCCCAGGATCGCTCCGGCGGGGCAGAGCCGGGCGCACAAGGTGCACCCGGTACAGTTTTCCGTAATCAGGTAGGCCATGGTTGTCCTTTCAGGCCGCGTTGCCGAGTTTTTCCATGATTTGCCGGTCGGGTTTGCCCGTTTGCGGATCCCAGCCGAACTGCTCCCAGTAATGGGTCATCATCGCCTCGATATCAATGCTCCGTCCCTTGTTGGCCCCCTCTCTCTGGGGCGGGCGGCCCAGGGCCCGGTCGCTGATCTTGAAGTCCCGCGGCTCGAGGCCGTGCTTGACGTTGAAGGCCTGCTTGAGGGTGTGGATGGCGCCGGCCAGGTCCATATAATCGTTGGGGGCCAGGTCCCAGCCCGTGGCCGCGTTGATCCAGTCGAAGAGCCGGAAGCGCCGGGCGCCGAGAAAGGCGGCGAACAGGCAGGCGCCGGTACAGTTGACCAGGGTCATGAACCGACTGTTGGCCGCGGCGATGGCCGCCTGCCGCCGGGGGTTCCGGTACTTGCTGCCCTTGAGGTACATGGGCGGCATCCTGGGAACGCCCCGCACCACCTTCCAGAGCTGAAACATCTCGTAGTAGAGGTGGGCGCCCAGGGTGTGGCGTCCCGGGGTGGGTTCCACCGAGTAGTGCAGGGCGAAGCCCGGATCGTTGCGCCCGTCGTGCATGGCCGGCTCCTGGCCGCCGGCAAGGACGGCGCAGGCCTCGCTGCCCTTGCCGATCCGGTGCACGGCCTGCCTGACCCCGTCGGCCAGGACGTGACCGAAGCCTTCCCGCCTGACCATCTGCTCCACGAGGGCCACGATGGCCTCGCTGTTGCCCCAGGTCAGCTCCAGGCCGCCGGTATCCTCCCGGCCGATAATGCCCGCCTCGTAGCATTCCAGGGCGAAGGCCACGGCGTGACCGGCGGAGATGGTGTCCATCCCGGCCCGGTTGAGCAGCTCGTTGAGGTAGAAGATGGCGTCCACGTCCTGGTTCAGGCAGAAGCCGCCGAACGCCAGCACCGTTTCGTACTCGGGTTTGTGGGTGTGGGGGTACTTGCCGTCCATGGTGCAGATGCCGCCGCAGCCCAGCGGGCAGGCGTAGCAGTGAAATTTCACCGTTTCCCGTCGGCTGAACACACCGGGATGGGAACTGTAGCTTTTGCGGAAGCCCCAGTCCCTGGAGCTGCCCTTCCAGTTCTGGATGGGGGCGTCTCCCATCTCCGGGGACATCTGGTTCATGGACACCGTGCCCCACTTTTTCAGCAGGATCTTGTACAGCAGGCCGTCCTGGGTGACGGCCGCGGGCAGGATGCGCAGCAGGGCCCCCACCAGGGCCGTCATGGGGCCGGGGACGAAGGGGGGCTGGAAGCGCACCCACTTGTTGCAGATCCGGCTCAGCCGCTTCATCTCTTCCCGGTTGTGGGCCATGATGCGTTTTTGCCCGGACAGGACAACGGCCTTGAGGCGCTTGGCCCCCATCACGGCCCCCAGCCCCGAGCGGGCCGCCAGGCGCCCCTGGTCCGTGGCGATACCGGAAATCAGCGACACCTGCTCGCCGGCCGGGCCGATGCAGGCCACCTTGGGTTTCTTGCCGCCCGTCTTGGCGTTGGTCTTGAGCCAGGCCTCGGTCTCCACCGTGTCCAGGCCCCAGAGGGCTGAGGCATCCCGCAGCTCCCGGGTG
>Ga0164313_10006778_pt1 | contig 10073 bp, 9 predicted proteins | sample GuaBasSedimGuay4_FD_113735 | JGI IMG/M metagenome (GOLD analysis project Ga0164313, IMG submission 113735) | Subseafloor sediment microbial communities from Guaymas Basin, Gulf of California, Mexico - Guay4, Core 4569-4, 0-3 cm | ecosystem: Environmental > Aquatic > Marine > Hydrothermal vents >...
AGTATCCCCGGGATGACCATTTTGAGAGCAAGCGTAACAGCTTGCCCCGCATTACTCGGGGCAGAGAGCGGACATTATGGACAGACCCTATATAGGAACTGGGTAATCTCTCCCCTTAGGGGAGATGCCGTAGGCAGAGGGGTGTTTGGCTTGCCATCTCACAATCTGAAAGTTTATATTCGTACCTTTCAGGTAAATGAATAAATAACAGGTGATATCAGCAAAAGAAGAAATATCAGATTTTATCAAAAGCATTGCCGGCAATAACTTGTTACAAGGGCCATATATGTCTGTGCCATGCGATATATATGATGATAAAATCCGTATAGGGTTTATCATTCATAAAGCACAGGAAGATAGTAGCATAATTAATTCCTCACTATCGCCGGACAGAATTGCCATAGAAGCTGAGAAGGCGGGATTTCGACTTATACAGCTATGGGAAGATTTATGGCAGACAAAAAAACTAATTATTCAATCCAGATTGAGGTCTGTTTATGGCAAAACGGAACGTGTCTTTGCGAGGAAAACGAAAATTTTGAAGATTGACAAACCGGAGATGAATGGTTTTCTTGAAAAAAATCACCTTCAGGGAGTTGCAAATGCGGGATACAAGTATGGATTATATTATAATGATCGTCTCATTGCAATAGCAACTTTTAGCAAAGGAAGATCCATAGACAGGTTGGCAGGTGTCTTCCGGTCTTATGAATTAATAAGGTATTGTAGTTTGTTGAATACGACAGTGGTAGGTGGCCTGGACAAACTTCTGAAGCATTTTATGAAGGATAAACAACCCGATGATATTATGACCTATGCAGACCGGGATTGGTCAGATGGGTCTGTTTACAAAAAACTTGGGTTTGAGCAGATGGATATTATTGGTCCTCAAACATTTTGGGTTGACCCGGACACCGGGCTTAGAATATTTCCTAATAAAACAAAACAACTAATTGACAGTAAGAGGTGGGATGCAGGTGAAAAGTCGGATCCGACATCTGTTTTAATAGCCCATGGATATAGGGCTGTATATAATGCAGGAAGCTTAAAGTTTATCTTAATGTTGAAGGGCAGGAGTTGAGACATTGGCTTGTATTGGAACCAAATTCTCTGCATACTTACAAACCTGATTGATTACCATACTGATATTTTCACGGTTAAATTCCAGCTCCAGAGTTTTATTTCCATCAATAATGATCAACTTTTCAAAATGATATGTTTTTGTTTTTAATAATCCACCAAAATAACGCATGAGACGTGTCTTATATTCAAGATCATTGATGCGCATGATGTCGATGATGCTGTGTTGTTTTTTGGAGATATTATCATCGAATATCAGGACAATATTCTTTTCGTCCTCGGTAATGCGAACTCCAAATTTTAGCGTGTTTATTTCGAAGAGGTTATTTGGGTCGGCTATAGCCGTCATAGAAGAAGCAAAAAATATGAAAATAATGAGGACTGTTTTAAACTGAATCATGATCACTTAGTAAAGTACAAAAAATTGTCTGTTTTGTCATATATACAGGATGATACTAAAAGGTAACCATCACCTTTGATATAATGATGGAATAGTGGAACAGTGGAATAGTGGAATAATAGAATGGATTTATTCTTTACCTTAGATATGTAGAGATTATTCATGATGAATATTTCTAAAAAAATGAAAAGTAAATGGAAAATGAACTATTATTTCACGGAAACATTGAAAAGGGAAAGTTAAAAACCGTAGTAGTTACAGGAGCAACTGGCGCTATCGGAAAGGCTATTTCATGGCAAATAGCTGAAAAAGAGGGTTATATGGTGATAATGGTAGCCAGAGATAAGTCAAGGGGTTTTGAGGCCGTCCGGGAAGTTCGCCATAGGTCGGGAAATCCAAATGTATATTGTTGCTTGGCTGATTTGTCATTGAGAGGAGAGATTGAAATTTTAGCAAACAGTATTTCTATGCCTGTGGATGTGTTGGTGAATAATGCAGCTTGTACACCTATAGGACGTGAAGAAACCCGGGATGGGATTGAAAAGCAATGGGCAACCAATGTGTTGAGTTACTATTGGATGATGCATGCATTTACTCCACACTTAAAGGAGGCGGGTTCATCCAGGATTGTTAATGTAGCCAGTTATTGGGCAGGAGGGCTTGATTTGCAGGACCCGGAATTCAAAAACAGGCAATATGATAATGGCAGTGCATACCGACAATCGAAACAGGCTGACAGGATGCTCAGTACCGCTTTCGCTGAGAAGCTCAAACCGCTCGGTATTGCAGTAAATTCATGCCATCCTGGTGAGGTTAATTCCAAATTGAGCAATGACCTTGGTTTTGGCGGTCATGAATCTCCCGACAAGGGAGCGGAAACACCAGTATGGCTGGCCACTACATCTGTAGGCCTGGAATCTACCGGCAGGTATTTTGAATATTTGAAAGAGCGTTCGTGTATGTTTAGCCATGATGCCGCAGCGGTTAAACAATTGTATGATTTGTGCGAATCGTATGGGTGAAACATAAAGATGTACACCTTGAGATCCGAAATGAAAAAAGGCAGTACAAGGTTTCCCTTGTAATGCCTTTAAATATCATTGGATTATAGCATTTGCTACGACCTCTATATCTTACATTTTCACCAACCGCTTTGTGAAGGCATTTGAGCCCTGGCTAATATTAATAATGTATGCTCCTCTATCAAGTTTGGAGGCAACATCCATTTCCACAACTGTATAGGTGGCATTGGATATATCAATTGTTTCCATTATTACTGTTCTCCCTGCCAGATCAGTGATACGGATATCTGCCGAACGGTCTGACGAAAAGCCAGCAAGACCCATTTTCAGAAGACCATGATCGATAGGATTGGGATAAATAGTCACATTGTCTCCAACAGGCAGATAGTTAACAGAAACAGGATCGAATGTTTCTGACATACCATCGAAATCCGTTTGCTTAAGCCGGTAATATATTGTTCCCGGTATTGCTTTCATATCTGTAAATGTATAAGTTTCAGGGCTATCTGTTGTGCCATTACCCAATACTGTTCCAACCTTATTAAATTCCATACCATCATAAGATCTCTCGATGGTAAAGTAATCATTGTTTAGTTCTGCTGCCGTTTCCCATTCGAGTACAACACCAGCATCGCCTGCTTCTGCAGTAAATGACATTAATTCTATTGGAAGTGTGCCATCACCCATATTACAGGTGCCAAGAGGGCCTCCCCAATTGGCACAGCTTGTCCCGCCCATGATGACAAAAACAGGTGGTGTGCCTCCTGGATTGATCCAGTTTGTATAGAATTGTTCAGGGCGGCTTTCAACATTATTATAGATTAGTACTTTTCCGAAAGGATCAACCAGTAATTTGCCAACATTTGGTGTTATGAAGAGGTTGCCTTCCACATTAGGTGCGCCCACCTCTACTCCAAAATTTTTATTCCCCAGGATAGTAATTTGACCCCCATTAAAAACTTCGACAAATCCATTATAGATATTTAAGTTTCCTCCGCTATAAGAACCATCTTCATTGTCGATGCTTTGTATGATGAGGTTTCCTTGTGTTATATCTAAATGTACTCCTGTATATAAATTCACATCACCATTTACAGTAAATATGCCGTCAACAAGCGGATTTCCACCCTTAGTAATTTCTAGATAGCCACTTCCTGATATGTTCATGTCATTCCCGGTGGTTACTGTGCCTCCTGCAACAAGCATTGCAGCACTATTTGAAATGTTTACCAAACCATCTACAGTAAGATTACTGCTGGAAAGTATCTCAACAGCATTTCGGCTTGCACCACTCAAATTCATGTTTCCGGAAATGTTAACATTGGAGCCATCATCTACTGAAAGAGTACCATTTGGCGATGTATAACTGCCTGCCACATTAAAAGTGGATCTTGTAAGTATAATTCCTGTCTGGCTATCGCCACCCACTTTAACATCTGATTCTGCAGTAAAGGTACTGCCGTCCAGAATTATTTTTGCATTTCGAATATCGGTTCGGCCAGTGACGGTCAATACACTGTTTTCTCCGAGAGTAATAGCATCCCGTACAGTTCCCTGAATATTTAGCTCTCCACCAACACTGATAGCTACATCGTCACCCCCAATAATCGTGCTATTATCCGAAAGGGTTAAATCTCCGTCAACCTCGAGTATTCCTCCGTCTTCAATTACCAGAGGTCCGGTGAGGGTGAGATTTTTTAGTACGTGGATTTTGCCCAAACTTCTAATGGTATTTGATGCAGATGCTTCATTTCCATTTAAAGTGACATTTTCTTCATAGATCAGTTCACCTCCCGAGCTAATATCAACATATGTCTTGGTATTGCCCCAATAATTACAATCTGTATTGACAATATTGTTTATAATGAGATTATGTCCATTAAGTTTCCAGCAAGGCACATCGGTAGTTCTGTCTTGCCAGGTGTCAGCATCGCTCGCTGGCCCATTATTTTCAGATATAAGACTTGTCGTTTGTGCAACTAAAGTGAGAGGAATTATAAAAACCAGGAGTATTAATGATAGCGTTTTCATGACAATGCTGATGTTATATAAACTTCTTTTTTGAACGATAATATAAATATATAACTATTTTTTTAAACTTCTTACATATAAAATGATTAATTGGATGTTAACCAAAAATTTGAATTCTTTTACTTACTAATGTAACAAATGGGGCTATTTGGCAAATATATGATGGTTATTTATAGGTTTTTTTGAGTGTAATCCGGTTGAATTGTAGGTGATTTTTGTTACAAAACGTCTTACTCCTTACATTGTTGGGACATTTCCAAAAAACCCTTCAAGGATTGTCCGGTGTTTAATGAAATCCATGGTTGATCATACTTTCCGTAACTAATTATAAATTGGAAAATCCTTGAAGGGTTCCTGGATAACTAGCAGGTTCACTCGATAGAGGACCCGATAGTTGCGACCCCAGATTCCTGGCTTTCCGGATTTTTTGTCGGTAGTTGTGCATTCACCTCTTTTTGCCAGGTTTTTAAGTCATTATACAATTCCCCTACTTTTTCTGGCTGTTGTTCTGATAGATCATTCGTTTCGCCGATGTCATTGCCCAGGTTATAAAGTTCCAAATGACTATCCTCAAAGAATTCAATCAACCGGAAATTACCCTTTCGTATGGCACTATATGGAGTAGCGCCTCCGGGATGATAGTGGGGGTAATGCCAGAAGATGGAATTTCTGTTCAAATCCGCATCGTTACCGGCCAATATATTGCTTAGGTCTTTTCCATCATTGATCGGTATATGTGCTCCGGCTATGGAAAGAACAGTTGGAAATAAATCCATAGTGATTATGGGTTCATGGCAAATGGAATTGGCTTCGGTCATGCCCGGTACTTTGGCTATGAACGGAACGCGCACACCTCCCTCATATACAGATCCTTTCCCGGCGCGCAGGGGGTAATTGTCCGTGATAGACCAAAGCACCAGTCCCCCGTTGTCGCTGGTGAAAAAGACAGCTGTTTTGCCCTCCAGACCTTCTTCTTTAAGTGTGCTCATTACTTTGCCCACACTTTGATCAACTGCATGAATCATGGCGGCATAAACCGCCTTCCTGTGTCTCATATCCGGTTTGATTTTACTCTCATAATATTCCGTAAGGGAATCAGGTGCCTGTAGGGGTGTATGCACGGCGTAATGCGGAAAGTAGATGAAGAATGGTTGTTCTTTATGCCCTTTAATGAAATGGATGGCCTCGTCGGTAAGTCTGTAGGTCAGATATTCTCCGGGTTTACCCTCTTTCAGCCCTGGAGGAGCTACCATACCGCTTTTTTCACGAATGTATGGAAAAAAATACGATCCGGGCTGGCCCCATTTGTATCCACCGACATTCAGGTCAAATCCCTGGTGATCAGGCCAGTAGGAGGGATCGTCACCCAAGTGCCATTTTCCGAAAATAGCTGTGGCATATCCTTTATCTTTGAGCACATTGGCTATTGTGGTTTCCGTGGTGTCAAGGTACATCTGCCAGTCGGGCACTTTTAGCAGGGCATGTTGTCTTTTATGACCCTTGATCCAGTCTGTCAGGTGTAGCCGGGCCGGGTATTTGCCTGTCATGAGGGCGGCTCTGGACGGGGAACATACTGTACAGGCGGCATAGGCCTGTGAAAACCTTTTTCCTTCTTTTGCAAGTTTGTCTATGTTGGGAGTTTCATACAGATCGCTGCCATAACAACCCAAATCAGTCCATCCGAGATCATCGATAAAGAAAACAATGATATTCATCTTTTCTTTCTCAGGTTGGCAGCTGAAAATAAGGAAAAAGGCCAGGTACAGGAGATATGACAGAATTTTTTTCATGGTATTTTAAAGGCTAATGAACTTATGAATAGCTTCAATCTTTGGTCGTAGGATCGTTTCTCTTAACCTACGACAAATGGAAGCATCCGAGTCCTCTACCGAGTGACTCGGATGGGGTTTAATTTTATAACCTGATTAATTCATGTATCAAGTTAAGTAATTGCCAGGAAAGGTATTGAAGGATCTGAACAAATTTGTTATATTAAAGTTGCATTAGGTAGAAACATATGTGTGAGAACCTTATTTTAAACAGAACAAAACCATGAAAAATTTAAAACCCATTTTAGTGATAGTATTACTTGCGTTGTGGATAGAGGTTGATGCCCAGGTGAAAAAGGGTGATAAGGCCCCTTTATTTAAGACGGTTGATGATGCGGGTGAAGTCTGGCGGCTCAAAGATCATATAGGTAAGAAAATTGTAGTGCTATATTTTTATCCAGCAGCCATGACCGGTGGTTGTACTGCTCAGGCATGTGCATATCGTGATGATAAAAATATGTTATCTGCCCTGGGTGTGGAAGTGGTGGGTATTAGCGGTGATGAAACGAAAAATCTGCTTTGGTTTAAAGAGGCGCACAACCTGAATTTTACTTTATTGGCTGATGTCAAAGGAAAGATTGCTTCTAAGTATGGTGTACCTGTAAAAGAGGGAGGCGTAATAACCCGTACTGTAAATGATAAGGAGGTTTCTTTAGAGCGGGGAGTCACGGAAATGCGTTGGACATTCATTATAGATCTGGATGGAAAAATTGCTAATGTAGATGAAGAAGTAGACGCAGCTAATGATAGTAAAAAAGTGATTGATGTGATTAAGGGGTTGTAGGCTCAGGGGTTCCTTCTAATAAAAACTGTCAACGAATTTGCGCCAATTAACACAAAAAGAAATTAGCATAAATCAGTGATAATTAGTTGACAGAAGATAATTAGATGACAGATTTATGGTTGAGAGGTTCAGCGTTCAGGATTTAAGAGGGCAGGAGTTTTGATATTTTAATTCACTTGTTAACGATAACACATTTTTTATAGGACCATTTCAAGAATTAATTTCACTGAAATATGTCAAACCGAAAATTGTATTTTTGAAAATTTTGAGATATCCATAACCCTCATGTATAGCAGGTCTGTTTTTTTACATATTTCTATCATTTTTTATATATAACTACCGTTATTCTTTCATTCAAATTTTCAGGATTTATGATTTGTTACATATAAATAATTGGAAAATTAAATGTTACAATTGAATGTGAAAATAGATATGAATAATTGTATAAATAGAAGAAAATATACTAATATATTTTATAAATCCTTGATACACAGCTATAAAATAGTTTGGGCTATTTTGGGATGTTATATAATAAATGTTGAAAATAAATGTTATAATTGATAATAATATGTGTTGAATTCGAGTTTTTTTTAAAAATGTGTTTATATTTGACAAATCTATTACATGTCCGGTTTATTTATGTATTAGAATATATAGCCATAATAATTATTGTTATAATTGAAGTGTAATGATTGAGGGTTTCAGCGCAGCATGAATTTTTCATTGACAAGTGACGATCTTTCAATTTAGGGATGTGAATGTTAATATTTTTGTTTCATCCCCGATGTAACATAAAAAAAGTAACTGATATGGAACTGTTTGTGATTACTGTAATTTGGGTAGTAGTTGGATTGTTTGGATTCTTATTGTTGGATGCTAAGGAGCGGAGGAATATTAGTTATATTCGTTTTTTACTCTTCCTCGCAATTGTTCCAATCCCAATTATACTATATTCAGTATTTGCCTTTCTTAGTATTGTGTTCACCGGTTCTTTTGCCGGGCTCAATCTAAAGCATTAAAAGCACTAATTAATTTGTACATACCACACCGTCATCGAAAAGTTGCCGGTTTTTTTATGCGAAAACTATCCAGACTCTTTTATGCCTGATTAATTCATGCGTCAAGTTTGGTGCAGATGCAAGGCGTCGAAAGCGGCAGCTGTAGCCTTTCCTACCGCAAAGCTTTCGCAATGACGCAGATGTGCCGAAATTGATGCACCTTTGGTAAAAATAAATAAAATGATCTTTTGAGTAAGGTGTCATACATGAATAATTTTCAATATCTTACATTTATTTTATTTATTTTTATGAATAATTCAGGTATAAGACATTGTTGTAATGCTAATAAGAATTGGGTTACCTAAAAGGGTAATTCATCTTCGTCTGTGTCTTCAGGTGGAACGGGTGGGGGTAGAGGCTCGCCGGCAAACGGATCTTCAGTGCCTTCAGCAGTAAGCTCAATTTTCCAGGCTTTTACATCTGTATACCATCTTTCCTGATATTCCCGGCTTTGTACATCTACCTGGGCTGTGATCTGTTGGCTGACAGTAAGACCTGGAGTATCTGCCTGATCTCCCCACAGAGTAATACATACAAGTTTGGGATATTTGTCACCATATTCAACTATGATGTCCTGCCTTTTCCAGGTGCCCGACTTCCCTTCGCCGGTTTTTAAGGGCAGTATTTGTTTGATAGTTCCGGTTATTTCCATTTATTTATGTTTTGTCGCAAATATATGATTTTATTACTATTTTCGATGCGATTTTGTTGGAATGTTGCCTGCTTGCTGTACAGTGTTGGCCTTTGTGTGGGGATGCGGGAAATTGTGGAACATGAATAAAGTGAAAAGCGTAGACAGTTGGCAATTAAAAGAAGAAGTAAAATGTTATCAGTATTTTTTCCTGGATAGGTGCTTTTACTCATAGGATTGTTATATTCTATGACATAGTTTTAAATAAAGAATGTAAGTAAGAACAAATCTGCTGTCTTCAGTAAACAGCCTTCAGTCGGCAATTCCCAGTACCGCGTGAAAACTGTTGACTGGATATTTAGGGTTTATTAATAATACATCAATACATCATAACATTATTCTATCATTAATTTTTTAACAAACAATTATGAACAAACTCAACACAGATTTAAAAGGAGAAAGATTGTTTTCTCTTGATTTTTTTCGCGGACTTACCATGTTTTTATTAATTGCCGGGGGTACAGGATTGTTTTCCCAACTAAACAATCCGGATCTTGAAGGCACATTTATTTCCAACATCTTTATCCAGTTTACACACCATCCATGGAACGGTTTGCGTTTTTGGGATCTGATCCAGCCTTTCTTTATGTTTATTGTAGGTGTGGCAATGCCGATTTCTTTTGTAAACAGAATAAAACGAGGTCAAACGCACAAGCAACTTTTAAGACATACATTAAAACGTGCTTTCATATTGCTTTTTCTTGGATGGTCGATTGCCTGCATCGGATCCGGGGAAATAGTTTTTCATTTTCAGAATGTTCTGGCCCAACTATCTGTAACATATGTAATTGCTTTTCTGGTAATGAATAAGCCGGCCAGAACACAGATCCTCTTTTCTTTGGGTTTATTGGTGTTTGCAGATCTTATTTACAGATTTTTCCCTGTTGAGGGATTTAATCACCCTTTTGTGGCAAATGAAAATTTTGGCACATGGCTTGACATGCAATATGGTGGGGCAAATCTCACAGGTCACTGGGTATCCTTCAATGCGATTCCAACTGCCGCCCATACCATTTGGGGCGTACTTGCTGGACAATTGTTGATTAGTAACCGTTCAGCAAAAGAAAAATTGAAAATACTGGTGATAGCCGGTCTGATTGGTGTTGTAGCAGGATATGCACTTGACCCCATCACACCTATCATCAAGCGTATTGCCACGCCATCTTTTGTGATAGTCA
>Ga0164313_10006779_pt1 | contig 10073 bp, 8 predicted proteins | sample GuaBasSedimGuay4_FD_113735 | JGI IMG/M metagenome (GOLD analysis project Ga0164313, IMG submission 113735) | Subseafloor sediment microbial communities from Guaymas Basin, Gulf of California, Mexico - Guay4, Core 4569-4, 0-3 cm | ecosystem: Environmental > Aquatic > Marine > Hydrothermal vents >...
AATTCTTAATTCTCAATTACTACCCACAACCACGCGCTTCCCGAGGGGGTGAGATTTGCGGGCTGTAGAACTGTGCCGTTGGCGCACGATCGCGGTACAATGCACCCTTGGAGGGATCATGCAGGTCATCGAAGGACATCTCGACGCGCAAGGTCTGCGTTTCGCACTGGTAGTGAGCCGTTTCAACGAGGCGCTGACCTCACGCCTCGAATCGGGGGCTGTGGACTGTCTGGTCAGGCACGGTGCTGAGGACGACAAGATCACCATCGTGCGTGTGCCCGGAGCCTGGGAGATCCCGATGGTGGCTGCAAAGCTTGCCGGGGACGGTGGATTCGACGCCGTGATCAGTGTTGGTGCGCTGGTCCGAGGGAGCACCGCACACTTCGATCTCCTTGCTGCGGAGGTAGCCAAGGGTGTCGCTCAGGCGGCGATCAGCTCGGGTGTTCCCATGACTTTCGGTGTGATCACCGCCGACACTCTTGAACAGGCGGTCGAGCGAGCGGGGACCAAAATGGGAAACAAGGGCTGGGAAGCGGCTCTGGCCGCCATCGAAATGGCACGCCTGTCGGAGAGGCTCGACCGGAGGAAATAGTGCGCTCTTCTTATTCGACGGTGAGAAGTGCGGGTTAGGGCGGGCTAGTGGGAACCCGTCGCCGCGCCCGAGAGCTCGCCCTGCAACTCTTGTATCAATACGAGCTGACCGATGCATCACCGGAGGCGATGCAGGCCGGCTTCGAGGAATGGCGCAACGCATCGGACGGGGTGCGTGAGTTTGCCGACGTTCTCCTCCGCGGGACCCTCGAGCGGCTCGAGGCGATTGACGGAGAGCTCGGACGGCAGACCACGCATTGGCGGCTCGAGCGGCTGGCAGCGGTCGATCGAAACATCCTCCGCCTCGCCATATATGAGCTGATGAACGAGACCGAGACTCCGCACGCGGTCATCATCGACGAGGCCATCGAGATTGCAAAAAAATACGGCGCCAAGGATTCCGGGCGATTCGTTAACGGTGTGCTCGACGGGTTTGTCAAACGGAAGGCCAAGGCCGGGTGAGAGTTCTTGGCTTGGCGTGGACCGGTGTCCTCGTCCTGGCGTGGGCCATTCTCATGGCGATGCCGGTGCTGGCCGAGGAGGCCGACTATCTGGTAACCGCCGGCGATTTTCCCGTCGCATCGGCGAGTAACGGTTATGTCCAGGATGTGCGGGCGACCGCCGCCGACGGGGTCGCGGTCCACGTTGCCACCTCGTTGGCCCCAATCGGCGCCACCGGAACCTACGCAGTTATTGTCGCCGGAACGAAACCCTTCGTACCGCCCGGCTTTGAGCTGCCGAAACGGTTGCGCACGAAGCTACGTCCCGAACTGGGTTCCTGGGAAGCGGCCACGATGGTGCTGGAGTGGGCGGCGGACCGGGTATCGATCGACACCGCCGACAACGGTCTCCAGGATGCGGCATCGGTTCTCGAGCGGGGACGGGGGCGATGCTCCGGCCTCGCGAACGCAGCCGTGGCGCTGTTGCGCGCTGCCGGGTTCGAGGCCCGAACAGTCAGTGGCCTGCTGATCGGCGACGGTGGTGCGATCCCCCACCGCTGGCTCGAGTGCAGACTTCCGGGGGCGGGCTGGATTGCCACCGATCCGACCCTTGGTTTGTGGACCGTGACTCCACGCCACCTGACATACTCGACAACAGTCGTGACCGTGCCGAAAATTCGCGTGATTAATGCCGAGACCGACGGACTCGAGCGACTCCCCAGGCACGACGGCAAGGTCGTGCGGCCGAATAGGGGGGCAGATCTGGTCTGTCGCCTCCCAACCAAATGGCGGGAGAATCCGCCGGTGGCCGTTCTTCGCGGCGGCGGCGGCGAAGTGCGGCGCACGCGCCTCGACCCGGAGGCTCGGTTCTCCGACCTCCTGCCGGGGCGATGGGTGCTCGAAGTCGAGGTCGGCGGACTGGTGGTTGAACGGCGGACTTTTGTTTTGCGCTCGGGAGACGTGCACAGCTACACGGTGCAACCACTCGAAGATGGGCGGAGTAGATCGTGAAACGCGTCCTCTCGGGCAGCCTGGAACATCTCGCCCCGGCGGCGTTGCTGCGGCTGGTCTCGGCGACATCGCCGAGCGGTATCCTCGAGCTCGAAACTGCGGACGGTTCGCTGCGCCTCGAGGTTGACCGCGGGCGGGTGAAGATGCCATCGAGGAGCGAGCTCGTATCGGCGGGGAGAGTTCTTGCGTGCCGTCGCGGCGAGTTCCGTTTTTCGCCGCATGAGGTGGAGCCCCACGAGGGTGAGGTATTGAGCCTGACCGCCTTTGCCGAAACCGCTGGCGCAGCCGCGTCGAACCTCGAAGTCGACCGTTTGCTCGGGGAGGAGTTTCTCGAGGTCTCGCTGCCTTTGAGCCGTACCAACATTCACGTCCTGCCGTCCGAACCGTCGCAGAACCCTCTCGATGATCTGCTCGCCGACCTCGATGTTGATGCTCCCTCCGAGCTGCTCATTGCGCGAGTTGGAGTGGCTGTGCAGGATCCGAGGTGGTGGCGTGGATCCCTGGAGCGGGAGTGGAGGCGGCGCGGTTGGCGGGTTCGCTTCTTTTCGGTTGCGGAAGATGTGGACGTCGATGACGTTGACCTGCTGGTGGTGCATCATCAACAGGCCAGCTCCTGGGCGGGTCGAGAAAATTATTGGCTTCAGGTCATCGGTAGGGCGGCGGCTGCGGATCCTCCTCTGCCCGTGGTCTGGGTCGCCCCCCTCGGTGATGCCGGGTGGGTTCATCAGTTGATCGAGGCCGGGGTGTCCTTTCTCATACCGGCTCCTCAGGCCGAAGCGAGTGAAATCATGGCTCGGTTTGGCGCCGATGTATCGTTGGTCGTCGAGCGCCTTCTCCAGGCGCGGCGGAGTGAGGAACGCTCGGCGCTACCGTCCGGCGTCACCGAATTTGTGAGCGCGCTTCTTTCGGAAAGGGAACCTGATCAGGGTATCTCTTCGCTGCTGCAGGTGGCGGCCGAGCACTTCGAGCGCGGCGCCGTATTGATGGCCGAGGAAACAACGGTCAGGTGCCGAGCTGGTTTCGGCTATCCGCTCGACCGCAATAGCACCACCCTGCTGCGTGAGGTTGGTCTCCTCGAGCACGTCATCCGTACCGGCGAGGCGGTGATGGCTATCGATCCGGAGTCTGGAGGGGTTGGAGGGCTCGCCGAAGTGCTCGGCGTCAGCGAACTTCCGGCCGCAACAGCGTTGATTCCTCTCGGTCGCGGCGGAGGGGTTGCGGGCATTCTAGTGGCGGACCGGCAGGGCCGCGAGTTGCCGGACCTCGATGATCTGGTTCTGCTCGCGGGCCGTCTCGGCGGTGCGGCAGTGAGGTGATCGGTCACCCGTTCTTCCGAGATACATGGAAGTTCCTTTGAAGTGTGGGTAAAAGGTGCATTTTCTCGTTCCTTCTGTAGTATTGATTGACACTTGGCGGTGGGAGGCATAAGCTTCTCTCGGATTTTCTTTGGCGATGGAACCGGCGGTGTTCGAATCAATACTGAATCCGATTCATCCGTGACAATGCCGGTTTCTGAATCGCTCGAACGACGCACTGCGGAGGGCGCATGGTGACGTTGACGATTGATACGGGCAGCGGCTCCGAGCTGACGCACGAGGTCGCTAAAGACACGGTTTCGATCGGCGCCTCGAGCAGTAATGACGTGGTTCTGCGCGCGCCCGGCGTGGCGCCGGTTCACCTTGTTATCCGGCGCACCGGGGGGGACACGCTCACCTTTCTCGGCCAGCAACGGCAGATCGTGCTCCTCAATGGCGAACGCCGGTCACGCGGCGTGCTCATGATCGGTGACAGGATTCGTGTCGGTACCGCGACCGTGACGATCGTGGAAGGCAGTCGCGACGATGCTGATGGCGGCGTGGTCCAAACCGGAGCCGAAGCCGTAGAGGAGACGGTGAGCGGTGCCGATCCTCAGACAAAGGGCGAGGCCAAACCACGGTCCGAAGTTGTGCTTTACAACGAGCCGGAGCGGCTGGCGGAAGGACGGCGCCGGTTGCTTGATGTATTTCTTGCGGGGGTTCGCGAGGATCTTCTGGTGTCACTGCAGGGCTTTTTCGACGGAGTATTTCCGGGACGGCGGTCCCTTCTCGCGTGGCTCGATCAGAAGGGTCGGTTGCAGCCGATCGCTTCCCGGTGGTCGGGAGCCTTGCCGCAGCTACCGCCGCGGTCCTTTTCCGAGCTCGATCGTGGAAGCCGCATCGCGGTGGTGCGCGGTGGTGCGCGTGAGATCTTGATCTACCCGGTTCCCGTCGGCGGTGAAGGCAGAGTCTATCTTCTGGTGGAAACCGATAGTTCCGATTTTGAAGATGATCGCGTGTTGCTGGCTGAGCTCGCCGGGATGCTCGCCGTCCAGTGGGAGAACGTTTCCAAAGGGAGCGCCCTGTTCGGACAGTGGGAGTCGGAAGCGCGGCAGAAGCTGGATGCTCGACTGCCCGGATCGTCCCAGGCCGTCGACGTCCTGCGCGAGCAGCTGCTCTCGGCCGCACGATCTTCCTCTCCGGTCCTGTTGTACGGACGATCTGGATCCGGGCGGGCATATCTCGCGTCGCTGATCGCCTCACTGTGTCCAACCGGCGCACCATGGATCCGCGTCGTTCAAGTGGGTGGTGGTGACGAGACCACTCTTCGGGTCGAACTTTTTGGGTCCGGAAACACGATGGGCGTGAGGGGCCTTGCAGAACGGGCCGGTGGTGGGGTAGTGGTCGTCCGCGAGGTTCAGCGGATGAGCGCCGAGATGCAGCGCCAGTTGGTGTCGGTGATCGAAGAGGACGGCGTATCGGGATACGGTTCCAAGGTGAGATGGATCCTTACCTGCGAGGAAGAGTGGGTGGGATCTATGGCGGAGGACGGGCCTGATGCCTCACTCTTCAACAAACTTCAGAACCACCTCATCCGCGTTCCTCCGATCGAAGAGCGCCGCGAGGACCTCCCGTTGATCGTCGTGAGGATGCTCGAATGGGTCGGTGCGGAACAGGGGAAGCAGATCCAGGGGATTGCGCTCGAGACTCTCGATTCGATTCTCGGCCATCCATTCGACGGTCAGATTGCCGAGCTTTTGGGCGAGCTGCGGCGGCTGGTGTCAGCGACGCCCGAAGGTGAAATGGTGCGTGGTTCGTTGCAGCGGTCGACCTCGGTCGCCGGGTCGTCACCGGAGGATACCGACAAGACTGTCGACACCGCTGTCGTGCTGGGCCAGGACGATCTCAAGGTCGTGATTCCAGCGGTCGAACGGCTGCTGATCGACCGGGTTCTGCGCCGCTCGCTGGGCAACCAGAGCAAGGCCGCGCGCGAGTTGAACCTCTCTCGAGGCGCCTTGATTGCGAAGATCAAGGAGTACGGAATTCAGGATTACCGCGCCCTTCGCCGCAACAGACAGTAGCTCTTCCCCATCTCCGTCTAGGTGCCCGCCCGCCGGCCACGGTCTTCGACCGCGGCCACGCGGCCTCGGCCGACGCCCCCTCCGAGAGCAAGCTCTCGTCGGAGCCGTCGACCTCGCCCGCAGCGCGCCTTTGGCGCGCCGGCGGGCTACATTCGAGGGGTCGGACGCCCTCGACCGTTTCCGTCCCGCCCCCACCCCCCGCCCACCCGCCCTCGGAAAGCCACGTCGGGCCGGGCCCGCCACGCCTTTCCGAGAGGTAGGAGTGATAGATGGCATTCGAGGCTGATTGTGATGCGTCGACGATGCTGGATGCGCTCCACGTGGCGAGAACAGCCGGGCCCCCCGTACCGGCAAAATGGTGCTCTCTCCTCGGAGCCCCCAGTTGGTGGGCTGTCAGGGGGTGCCAGGGCGAGTTCACCGGAGGTGCCTGGCATCCTCTCGCGGCAGCTCCTTCCCGGAGCACAGGTGCGGAGACGGGAACAGAAACGGGGGTGGGCTTGTCGCGGCGGAGCCCGACCTGTCACGGCGTAGCGCGCAGCGCGAAGCCGGATGGGCGAAGCAGGAAGGGCGCGAGTAACTCAAAACTCAAAACTAAGAACTCAAAACTATCTGCGGCGTCCGATCGATCTTCTGATCAGGTGCGCAGCTTCTCCAGCGCGGTGTGGAGTTCCTTGGTGGTCGTGAATCGGTCTGCCGGTTCCTTCTCTAGGCATCGCAAGATGATCTGAGCCAGCTCGGGATCGAGATCCGGAGCGAGCTCCAGCGGATCGGGAGGGGCGGAGTTCAGATGTGCGTCGATGACGTTGCCGCTGTGGAATGGCGGCCGGCCGGTTGCGAGGTGGAAGGCGGTGGCGCCGAAGGCATAGATGTCGGTTGCCGGAGTCGGTGTCTCTCCTCGGATTTGCTCGGGCGCCATGTAAAACGGGGTACCGCAGATTGATGTGCTGTCTCCGTCACCGCTGTCAAGGCGGGCAGCGATCCCGAAGTCCAGGATCTTCACCTCATTTGCCGGTGTGACCAGGACATTCCCGGGCTTGAGATCACGGTGAATGACATGTCGGCTGTGGGCGAAGGAGATGGCGTCGGCGATCCGAAGGAGCAGGGGGGCGAGACGGGAGCGAATCCTGACCGGGTCCGTTTTCACCAGCTCATCCAGCGGTTCGCCGGGCACGAACTCCATGGCGATGAAGTAGCCGTCAAAACCCTCCTCGAAGTCGTGGATGGTGACTATACCCGGATGGTTGAGCGTTGCCGCCGCTCTGGCCTCCTGGCCGAGCCGCGCAGCCTCTTTGGTGCTTGTGGTCCGCAGAACTTTGATGGCAACGTCGCGCTCGAGCCGTGTATCGCGCGCCTTGTACACGACACCCATGCCGCCGCGCCCCAGCTCCGTGAGAATCTCATAGCGCTGATGGGCGGCGAGATCGGCCCTCTCCGAAGCCCCGGCCACCGTCGTTCCTTCGCCCGCAATGCCAGCCCCGCGGTCAGCCTCGATTTCTGCGCGGAGTTGCCTCGCGGACGTGCAGGAGTAGTCAAATGCGAGAATCCGCTCCAGCTGAGCGAGTGCCGGAGGCCGCTCGCCGGCCATGTAGAGCTCATGGGCAAGGGCAACCGCGGGTCCGAGGCGGCTGGGCTGGAGGGCGACTCCGATCACCGCCCGCTGCAGACAGGCGATGGCCGCTTCACGAGAGTGGTTCTGTTGAGCCCATTTCGCCATGTCAAGGACTACGCGCGGTATATCGGGTATCGGCCCCGGGTGGTTCTGCAAGACCTCGCAGGCCTCGTCGAAAAGACCTTCCCGGTGCAACTCGACCAGGGCGTCCTGTAGGTAACCGAGCCGAGCCATGCAGTTTGCCGTGCCGACGACGTTTCCAAGACTTCGGTAGAGCTGAAGGGCCCGCTCGTCCTCGCCGGCCCGCTCGGCACACCGGGCCGCAGTCTCGATGTCGCCCGAGAACTCGTAGATATCGCTCGCCTCACCCCACCGGTTGAGACGCTCGAGGATGGGTGCGGCCAGGTGCCACAGCTGTGCGTTGATGGCCAGATCGGCGGCCTCGGCCTCCTCGTTCTGATGGATCAGCTTTTCGACGGCTTCCTCAGCTCGCCCAGAGGCGCCGATCAAGTCGATCATTTCCCGCTGCATACCGAGGTCGGATAGGATCGGAATCAGCGCTTCCTCCTCGCGCACGATCTGCTCCCTCAATTTTTCGGATTCCTCGTCGCCGGTGGGGCCGCGCGCTTCGCACTGAGACAATCGGTTCCGCAGTTTCTTGAGTTGATGGATTCGAAGTTGGGCGGCTTCCTGGTGGTGTCCAGCCGCCGATTCGGCGATGGCGGCCTCATGGATGAGGCCGGCCTTGCGAAAAATCTCGGCCGCCTGTTGGTGTTCGCCCGCCGAGCGCCAGGCGTGCGCGGCGGCCTGCCAATTGCCCTCGATCTCGTGGAGACGGGCGAGGGCGCGGTGGTCACCAGCCTGCTCGACGGCTCGTCGCGCCACCGGCAAGGCGGTGTGTGACGAGCTGAACTGACCTTGCTCCAGCGCGATCATCGCGGCGCCCGCTGCCCGCTTGGGTTTGCCCGCCCGCATCCACGCTTCGACAGCTTCGGCGTAACGCCCGCGAGTGGACAGCCACTCAGCGAGATCTTGCTCGCAGCGCTGTGCGGCCGCGATATCTCCGGCTCTCCTGAACAGACGGGTCGCCTCGGCCAGGTTGTGACCGCCCGCGCGTCTGAGAAGGTCCCCGGCCTCGTGGTCCTGGCCGAGTTCGAGTGCGGTTCTCGCCGCCTCACTCCATGCTTTTCCCTTGCGGTACAGCGTGAGAGCGCCCTTGAGGTCGCCTTCCTGAGCTTGCAGCTGCGCAGCCCCTACATAATCGCCGCGCCCGATCAGTGTTCTCACCAGACGCTGCTTCGGACTCGAAGCCAACAGCAGCTTGAACAGACCCCACACGATCAGAGCACCTGCCGCGAGATTTGCGCCGACCATTACGGTGGGATTCGACAGGAGCTTCAGTATTTGACTGTCCGTGGCCTCCGAGACCTGTAGGTAATTTGCCAGCCACGGCAGATTGAAGATTGCCGCCAGAGCGAGCCCGACGATGACCAATCCCCCATAGCGGCGGGTCTGTCCGGGCATAGCAGCGATCAGTACGAGTGGGAAAGCCAACGACGGATCCATATGAGCTATTCTACGGTAGTCATAGCCCGGTCTTCTCACCGGGTGTCTTCTACGGGCGGCGAATGGCAGCCATCTGTCGAGTTTTTCGAAAATTGTGCTCCTCAACTCAACGTCGGCAGCGATTTGTGGGCGCGGCCGGCGCTCGCCAGCCATCGGCCACTCGCTGGCGGGGTTGAGTCGCGGTCGGCGCAACGTAGTGCTACTACGCCTGCGTCGACCCAATTCTCAATAAACTCAACACCTGACTACCCTTCGCCCCCCTCGCAACGAAACCGGGTGAGAAGACCGGGCTGGCGTGCTTGAAATATTATGGAAACTCGCTCATATTTCTTTAGTTGAGTTGAATGGGCTGGAGGAGTGGTGTCAGCAGATTATTATCAAATCCTCGGGATCGGCAGGTCCGCAAATTCGGCCGAGATCAAGAAGGCCTATCGCAAGTTGGCTCGGAGGTACCACCCCGACGTCAATCCGGACAAACCCGACGCCGAGAAGAAGTTCAAAGAGATCCAGGAAGCGTACGCCGTACTCTCCGACGATGAAAAACGGCAACAGTACGATACCTTCGGGCGGGTAGATGGCGCCCCCGATGTGGGATTCGGCGGCTTCCGACAGCCCGGCTCTTCGTGGCGTGACGCCGGCGGGTTTCGAGTCGACGTCGGTGACTTCGATACTGCGACCGGGAGGTTTCAGGATCTCGGAGATATCTTTGGCGAGCTCTTCGGGCGTGAGCGAGGTGTGAAGGCTCGTCCTCGCCCCGAGCGGGGCGTCGATCAGGAAATCGAGGTCGAAATTGACTTCGACCATGCCGTGCGCGGAACCAGCGTCACGATTCCTGTCCAGCGCCAGGTTCGATGCACGACCTGCGACGGCAGCGGCCATACGGGTAACGCGGTGTGCTCGAGCTGCCACGGTTCCGGCGTCCTGATTTCCACCGAAAGACTGCGGGTCAAGGTTCCGGAGGGCGTGGCAGACGGTCAGCGGGTTCGGGTGGCCGGCAAGGGGGCCGAGGGTCGCGGCGGCGGTACGGCGGGGAACCTCATGGTGCGGGTCCGTGTCGGGCCTCACTCGTTTTTTGAACGGGAAGGTGACAACATCCACACGACCATTCCAGTTACCTTTTCGGAGGCCTATCGGGGCGGCGAAATCGAGGTTGGCACGGTGCACGGACCGGTTCGTGCCAAGGTGCCGGCCGGCACCAACTCGGGCCGCACTTTCCGCCTGCGGGGCAAGGGAGTGCGCAACACGAAAACCAGAGCCTATGGCGACCATTTGTACACGGTACAAATCGTGGTTCCGAAGGTGATGTCGCCGGCCGGCGAGGAGGCCGCCCGCGCGGTCACCGATCTCTACCAAACCAACCCCCGCGACGATCTGCCAACCAACCTCTGAAATTTCGAATTTCGAATTTCGAATTTCGAATTTTCCGACCGCCGTCACCCGAAGATCAGGGGCGATTGGGGAGGCGGGAATTCCTAACTCT
>Ga0164313_10006780_pt1 | contig 10072 bp, 6 predicted proteins | sample GuaBasSedimGuay4_FD_113735 | JGI IMG/M metagenome (GOLD analysis project Ga0164313, IMG submission 113735) | Subseafloor sediment microbial communities from Guaymas Basin, Gulf of California, Mexico - Guay4, Core 4569-4, 0-3 cm | ecosystem: Environmental > Aquatic > Marine > Hydrothermal vents >...
AGCCGTGGCTCCGAGCAGGGGCGGCCCCGCGCCGCTACGCGCTCTCGTCGATCACCACCGAAGGCTTCGGCGAGCTGCACGGTCTCGAAGGACGATCTCGAGTCGTCTTCAGCGGCGACCGGCCCGGTTTCCACCCTGAGATCCTCGAGCTCGTGCGCGCCGCGGCCCGCGCCGGGGTACCGGAGGTCGCGCTCCAGGCCCCTCCCGATGCTTTTGTCGATGCCGCCTCTCCGGCGCGCCTCGCCGCAGCCGGGGCAACCCACGCCGTCGCCATCGTCGGGGGCATCCGTCGGCGAGTCTACGAACACGCCCTCGCAGCCCCCGGCTCCTTCGACGCCGCCATGGGCGCCCTCGAGGGCCTCGCTCGATCGGCGCTGAAGCTCGAGGTGGTGGTGCCCCTCTACGCGACCACCCGGAGCGACGTCGTGCCCCTCGTCGAATGGCTGCTCGAGGGCCTCGGGGGCGCCGAGACCATCGCGGCGGTCTACCTCGCAGTGCCTGAAGCCGCGGCGGTCGGCGGCGCAGGTGCAAAGTTGCTGGCGCCGTTCAGCGCCCAGGCCGAGGTCGCCGCCGCGGCCTTCTCCCGGTGCCGACGCGCCGGGGTTTCCTACGGATTCCTCGACCGCCGGGCCCCGAGCCCCTGCGCCGGCACCGAAGCCCTCGACCCCTACGGCTTCGTCTTCCACGAGCGCGTGCGCAACCTACAAAGGCGGGATCGGGCAGAGCTGACCCGGGTCGCGGCATGCGAAGACTGCACCCTAGGCGACGCCTGCCCCGGCATCGAGGCCGCCTACGTGAGGCGCTTCGGCACGGACGGGCTCAGCCCCGTCGGTCTCGACCGCTCCCTCGCCTGGCGGCTGCGCCAGACCGACCACGTCGCCCAAGAGTACCGCCACGTCTCGGCCTTCGACAACGCCGGGGGCGGCGACGGGCGGTCCCTGGTTCGAATCAACGGCCACTGCCAGATGGCTTGCAGCTTCTGTTTCGTCGACCGCACCGTTGCCGACTTCGACGCGGGTGAACTCGAAGCAGCGTTCGAGATGCTCGCCGAACGCCACACGGACCACCTGGTGCTCTCCGGCGGGGAGCCCACGCTGCACCCAGATCTCCCGCGCCTGCTGGCCCGGGCCCAGAGCCTGGGGTTTCGGACCATCGAGCTCCAGACCAACGCCGTGCGCCTCGCCGACCGGACTCTGACCCGGGGCCTGGTCGAGAGCGGACTAACCAAGGCAACGGTGTCGTTGCACTCGAAGGACCCGGCAAAGTCAGACGAGATCACCAAGATGAAGGGCGCATTCCCCGAGACCGTCCAGGGCTTGCACGTGCTCCGGGAGCTCGGCGTCGAGACCCAGGTCGCCCACGTCCTCACCAAGAAGAACTACCGCGACCTGCCGGACTTCGTCCGTTGGTTAACCACGACCTATGCCCCCGAAGAGGGCGGCCTCAGCCTCTGCCTCGCCCTCGCCCAGGGCATCAGCGACCTCGTCTACTCGTGGGCCATCCCGCGCTTCACCGAGGTCGAACCCTTCGTCCGTGAGGCCCTCGACCACTGCCTCGAGGCCGGCCTCGGCTTCGGTGGGCTCATCGGCCAGGGCGGCTACCCCCCGTGCATGCTCGGCGGAGATCTCCGATATTATCGAGGAGCACTGCCCCATCTCTACGTGAGCGGCGACCACCAAGAGCAGTTCCACAAGGCCCGGGCCTGTAGCGAATGCAGCTTCGACCCCTATTGCGTAGGCATCCGCAAGGACTACGTGCGCTGCTACGGGGACGGGGAGGTGCGTCCGTTCCACGCCGACATGAAAGGCTTCACGTCGAACGAACGAGTCGACGTCCCCCGAGGACGTCTCGTGCGTTAGCAAGCCCTACTAGTTCGGCAATCTAGCTCCGGTCGACTGGCGTCGCCCTTTCGCCTTCTTGCCGACCGACTAGGGGGTCCAGTCGTAGACGCCGTTCGAGATTTCGATGGTGAACGGATCGCAGATCGGCGTAGCCCCCGGGCGCAGCCGAACACGAACGGCGTACTCCTTCGAGTTGTTCGAGCAGCGGCTGACGTTGTTGGGGGGAACGCCCGCCGACGAGCACGGACACTCTCCGGTCAGCACGCCGTCGATGGTCTCGCGGAGGTCGAAGGCGTCGTTGAAATCGGTGAAGCCTTCGTCGAGGCGGCACTCTCCGCCGCAGCCGTCTTTGCACACGGTGAACTCGTAGGCATCACCGGGGTTGGTGGTGAACTGAATGCGAACGTGCTGGTTGTCGCAGGTCGTATCGGCCGTGTCGGTCGCGGTGAACGTGTACCAAACTTCGCGGCCGGTTGGCTGAGCGTTGCCCGAAATGGTCATCATCTGCCCGGTGTCGTCGAACGCGCCCGCCGCGATGGGCGTCGCGCAGGTCACACCTTCGAGGATGTCTGGTGTGACGGAGCACTCGCAGCCGAGGACGGTCCGGTCGACATCGCTGAAGCCCTCGGGGCAACCGCATACGCCCGCCGAACACCACCCGCCGACGGGGTCCGCGAGGCAGAGGTCGCCGGGATGACCGTCGTCGACGGTGCCGTCACAGTTGGAGTCGATGCCGTCGCAGACCTCGGGGGTGGTCTCGTCCGCGGAGCCGCCCTCCCCGGTGCTGCAGATCATGCCGCTCGTGTCCGGGGCGCACTCGAAGGTACCCGCGGCGCAAATACCGACCGCCGGGCAGGCTCCGCCGAGCATGGGGAAGTCTTCGTCGGCCTCGCCATCGCAGTCGTTGTCCATGCCGTCGCAGATCTCGACGCCCATGAAGTCCGAGCCCCCGGGGCTCGATGAGCACTGGGTCGCCGACGGCGAGGTGCACTCGAACACGCCTGTCCCGCAACCGAAGTCGCCCTCGCAGGTCGCGCCGACCATGAAGTCCTCGTCGGTATTCCCGTCGCAATCCTCGTCGACCCCGTCACAGGTCTCGGGACGCGTCGCGTCGGCGCTGCCGCCGGCCTCGGTCGAACAAATCGCCTCGCCGGATGAGCCACACTCGAAGGTGCCGTCACCACAGGAGCCGGCGCCAGTACAGGCCCCCCCGACGTCGAAGCCCTCGTCGGTCATCCCATCGCAGTCGTTGTCGAACCCGTCGCAGATTTCCATCGCCCCCACCGAGGCATCCGGATCGACGCAGCTGCCCGAGCCATCATCACCGCTGGCACAGCCGAAGGTGGAGAGAGAAAGCGCGGCAGCCAAGAGCGGGAAGAGAGTGAAGTTACAAAAGCGCGCCATCGTTCGGTCAAGGCTACCACGCCCTGCTGAGCGCGCCGACTTGCTTTACCCGATCCCCTTCTGGAACCCTGATGCGGAAGAGGCTGCCGTGACAGCGTCCGTGCCTTCATCACCCCACATCGAGTACATCGCGTTTCGCGTCGGCCTCAAGCCCGCGCTGCGCCTCGCCCCGGGGCGAGGGCTCGCCAGAGAGCGAACCCGTGCCGAGGCGCAAGGCCTCGCGACGCGAGTTCGAGTCGGGGGGTCGGGTCGGGAACTTCTCTACATCGCGCGCGACGAACGACGGGCCACCGCGCTCTCCGAAGCGGAAGCGCTTTCCCTCTGCGGAACCGACGCCAGCATCGAAGGGCACCGGGAGCTGGGTCGATTGCTCGGATACCCTCGGTGCTGTGTGGATGCTTTCGTCACGCGACTCGCCGACCTGCAGCCTCAGGCCCACGACGCGAGCGAAGATTATCTAGCGGTTCACGACGCCCTCGGCCGAACCAAAATCGCCCACGGGCGCCTGAACCCAACCCCCCGGGGCGGCGAATCGACCCTGATTTCGTACTACCCTTGTCGCTTCGATTGCACGCTCAGCCTGCGCTACGGGGAGGCCCTCTTCAGAAAGATCGCCGGGCGATGGCCCCACCGCGCCGACGAAATCCGAAGATGGCTCATGGAGCCCGTGACCCTCACCGCCGCGGGCACGCGGCTCCCGGCCGACGCGTCGTCGGAGGGAGACGTCACCCTGCGCTTCGACGCATGGTAGACGCGCGGGTCCAACCCGAACGACCGACCATCGACGCGCTGCATTGCTCCTCCGACGAGTCCTCGGGAGTCTGAAAAGCGGTCGTCTGCTTGTCGCCGGAGGCTCCGTTCGGTACCTTTGCTCCAGTGAGCAGTGACAAAGAGCCGGCGCACCGGCATGGACGGCGTGAGTTCGTAGCCGCCGTGGGCTCCATCGCCGCAGCCGCCGGGCTGCCCGCCGCGACCGCAGCCGCCCAGGGGTCGACCGGTGACACGGGATACCGGCCGACACCCCCCGTCGAGAGGGCCCCGGTGTCGCGAGCCCACGACGACGTCGCCGACCCCGCCGACGAGGCGACGCGATCATTCCTCGGCCCCCTCACACCGGGAACGGCCCTCGCCGGTTTCACAGTGGTCGCCGTACACAGTGTTTTTCGGGGAGCGATTCCCCTCGTTCTCGAAGGCCACGGGCATCAGGTACAGCTCGACGTGCTCGCCGCCGGCGCGGGCCCCGCTCCCCTCGCCGAGGGCTCGGGCCTCGCTGTCTACGGGAGCTTTCACGGCACCGTCGATGCGCGCCTGGTAGGCCAGGCCGCCGGGGCTGCCCTCGCCATGCTCACATCGCGAAGCGACGCCGCTGCGCCCTGCGGCCTGCTCACCTTCGAAGCCCGGGCCGAGCAACACCCGTATGAGGTGTACTCGGTCCTGCGCGACTAGCGCTCCCCGCGACCAGGGCTTACCAGGACCCGTGCGAGCCGTGCGAGCCGTGCGAGCCGTGCGAGCCGTGCGAGCCGTGCGAGCCGTGCGAGCCGTGCGAGCCGTGCGAGCCGTGCGAGCCGTGGGAACCGTGTGAACCGTGAGACCAATGCTGGCCGAGGCGCACTCCGTCCCGCGGCGCAGGGGAGCCATACGCGCCGGGCCCCGCCCCGTCGGTTACGTCGCGCTGCCGCGCCGTGAGCCGAATCGCGTCCTTCCCGAAGGTCGGCAGCTCGTCGTCGTCTTTCGGCGGTGCTTCGGAATCGGAGTCGGCCATCGTCGCCCCATTCTACGCGGGAGCCATCGATTCGCAATGATGCATCCCGGATGAAGTCGTCAGCCCGGAACGAAACGCCCCCGTTCGCAGAGCAGGGGGGTCGTTCTAGGGCTTCTCTTCGGGCGTCTCTTCTTGCGTCTCTTCTTGCGCCTCTTCTTGCGCCTCTTCTTGCGAACCCTTCTCTGCGCCCTTCTTGCCGTACTTCTCCTCCCAACTCTCAGCGATGCCGAGGGGGTCTTCGAAGGGGTCCTCGGAGAAGTCGAAATCGTCGAGCTCGTCGAGGCTCGGGGGGCCCGCAGCTCCGGTCATCGCCTGGAAGGTGACCACCTCGAGGGTGGCCTTGTTCTGTTCGGTGAGCTTCTCACGGAAAGCCGCCGAGAGCAGTTCATTGGCGAAACGCCCGGCCATCACTTCGAGGTCCTTCTCGGCCGAAACGCCGTCTTTTCGCGCGAGGACGACGGCGTACTTGCCCGCTTCGGGCACCTCGACGAAGACCCAGTACTCGTCGATGAAAGCAAGACTCGCCGCGTAGAGGGCCTCTATCGGATAGAGGGCCTCGGGCACGGAGAGGGTGACCGTGCCTTCGGTCAGGTCGGCGGCGAGCACACGCTCGGGGATTCCACGAAGTGCTGTCATGAGGAGACGGACTCTACGTGGATCGGCAGCAGCGGTCACGGGCGGCATCGGACGTCTTCCGAGGCACCCGCCTCGCCCCCGCGAGGGGCATCCCGTATGGTAGAAACCACTCGCGTGCGGATCGCCTTACTGAGCTTCCACAGCCACCGGGACCGCTCGTTCCTGGACGACCGCGATCTCGCTCTGCTCTCCGGCGACCTCGAGGCCGCCGGGCACGACAACGACGTCGTGGCGGCGGTCCTCGAACCGGCGGCGGTCGACGCGAACGCGGTGGCTGCCCTCACGCCATTGGCGGAGGCGCTCGGCGCCTACGACGTGGTCTTCTATGAGCGCGTCTGGGATCACCGGATCCCCGGGGCCCTGATGACCCTCCTCCCAGAGGTCGTCTTCGTGCACGGAGTGGGTGAGCACGTCCTCGCCGAAGCACCCTGGCACTATCTCTGCGACGGCGACCTCCGCGCGGCCTTCCCCGCCCTGGTCGACCACCTCTGTGACCGCGGCCCGCTTCCCACAGGCTGCGCAGTGCGTACCGAGGAGGGGATTCGCCACGGGCTCGGGGCCTCCGCACCGAGCACGGAGAGAGAGTTTCGCCCCAACCTGCACCCCCTCGTCGTGCCCCCGGGGGCCCTTCCGCGGGCTCGCAGCTTCTCGTTGATCGGCAACGCCGGCTGCCCCTATCAGGCCGACGCCCGGGACAACCCCGCCTATCGGGGCGTCTCGCTCCCCGAAGGCGTGGGCCGCGGCTGCGCCTTCTGCACGACCGGGAACCGCTATCAGGCGCGGCCCCACGACGACACCGCCCAGAGCCTCATCGAACAGATCGCCTGGGTGCGCCAAAGAGCCCCGGAACGCACGAGGCTGGTCCTCAAAGACCAGAACCCGTTTGCCTACCTGCCGAAGGTCCTCGAGGGCGTGCGCGACCGGAAGCTCGGGGGCTTCTCGCTCCTCCTCGAGACCCGGGCCGACTGGTTCCTCGCGGCGGACGACAAGCTCGCCGCTGCCCTCGAGCTCGCCCAGGAGGCGAAGGTGACCATCGCCCCGTTCCTGGTGGGCATCGAGAACTTCTCCGGGGCAGAGCTCGACCGCTACAACAAGGGCGTCCCGCCGGCCGACAACGAGCGTTTCCTCGAGCGGCTGCGCGAGTGGGACGGCGCCCACGAGGCCTTCGATCTCAGCGAGGCGTCCTTCGGCTTCGTGCTCTTTTCTCCGTGGACCACCCTCGGCGATCTCCGACTCAACTACGAGGCACTCCGGCGCACGCGATTTCACGAACTCCGAGGCCACGTGCTGCGGTCGCGCGCCCGGCTCTACCCCGACACGGCCCTCTATTGGCTCGCCGAGCGCGACGGCCTTCTCGTCGATGACTATGAAGACGCCGGCGCCGACGCAGCAGCGCGCTACGGCTACTACCCGGCTCACCCCTTTCGTTTCGCCGACGCGGCGGTGGCGCGGTTTGCGGCGGTCGCCGAAGAGGCCCTCGCGGCCACCGGTGGGTCCGATGAGTTACGGCTCTTCGGCGCTCTCCTCGACACATTCGAGGCCGACGCAGTCGCCCATGGCGAAGGGAAGTCGGTCACGGTAGATGCGGTGCTCGCGATGATGGGCCGGAGCGCGCCGAGGCAGCGCGGCGGCGGCGCGACCGTGAGCATCTACCTCGGCGGCCAATGCGGGCTCTCGTGCACGCCGTGCGATTGTCGTCAGGAGGGCACCGAGAACCCCCTCGCGGTCATCCGCCGGGGCGGCGCTCGCCTGGAGCTCCGGGGCGGATCCCGCGGCGGTACCGATCCGCGGCCCCTGGCAGACGCCGCCCGGGCAGCGGGGTACTCTCAGATCGTCCACCGAACCCACGCCATCGCACTTCGTGTGCCCCGCGCGGCTCAGCTCGTCGTGAAGGCCGGCATCGACACGGTGCTGGTGCCCATATTCTCCGCGGACGCGGAGATCCACGACCGTATCGCCGGGAGGGAGGGGGCACATCGGGCGAGCCTCCGGGGCCTCGCCACAGCAGAGGGGGCCGGCCTCCGGGTCGAGGTCGAGGTGCCCCTGTCGGCGGCGAACATCGACCGCCTCGTGCCACTTCTGGAGACGGTTCACCGCGCCGCGCCGAATGTCGGAACCGTGTGGATGAGCATCCCGCGGCCCGAGAGAAACGTGAGCCTCGCCCCGCCGCCCCTCGACCAACTCGCGCCGCGCCTGGCCGAGGCGCTCTCGTGGTGTGCCGGCGCGGACATCGATACGCCGCTCCCACCGACCAGCGGGGTGCCCTTGTGCGCGCTCCGTGATCACCCGGAGGCGGAACTCTCGTTCCGCGGGCGCGGTTTGCGAAAGCGCCGAGTCCGGGGCTTAGAGCACGTGGCCTCGTGCATGGACTGCGCGGCGAAGAACGCCTGCCCGGGGCTGACGGCGAGCTACGTCGCCGCCCACGGCGCGGGTGGCGTCGCGACGCGCCCCTTCACAGCCCTCCCCGCACACCTCGACCGCAGCCGGCGCTCGAAGAGGCACTGGACCGAAGAGGAAAAGACAGCCGCCCGGACGACCCCCATCTTGGTCCTCCGCCCCACGGTGCACTGCAACCAGGACTGCGGCTTCTGCAGCGCCAACGAGACCACGAAGAACGTCTGGCCCGACCCCAACGCGATGGTGCGGCAGATCGCCCGAGCCGCCGACCGGGGTGTCCGCCGGGTTTCGTTCTCCGGCGGCGAACCCACCTTGAGCCCCCATCTACCGACCTACGTGCACGTCGCCCGGCGCGCCGGCGTCGCCGAGATCGAGTTGATCACCAACGGTGTGCTCCTCGCCCGCCAGGAGAAGGTCCGCGCCCTTTCGGAGGCGGGCCTCACCCACGCTTTTGTCTCGCTCCACGCGAGCGACGAAGCCCTCTCCCGGGCAATCACCCGGAAGAGGGGAGACTTCGACCGGACCGTTCGCGCTATCGACCACCTCGTCGGAGCCGGCATCCGAACGGCCGTGAACCACGTCATCAACGCCCAGAGCTATCGCTTGCTCCCGGAGTTCATACGCTTCGTGCACGAACGCTGGGGCCGCGAGGTCATGATCTCCCTCGCTTACGTGACGCCTCAATTCAAGGCCCTCGAAAACTTCTCCCTCGTACCGAAGATGAGTGAGGTGCGACCCACTTTGCGCGTCGCCCTGCACGAAGCCCTGCGCCTGCGCGTCCCCGTCGTCGTAGGCTCCCGCCAGGGATTGCCCCCGTGCCAGCTCGGGGAGTTCGCGGGCTGGAGTGACGTCTTCAAGATGGCGAGCCCCGCCGCGAGCGAGGACGCCGACCAGAAGACCCAGGCGCCGGCATGCAGTGGTTGTCGCTACCGGGAGCTGTGCACCGGGGTGTGGAAGGCGTACGCGGTGCGTTTTGGCCTCGGGGAACTCGAGGCGATCGAAGGCCCGGCGTTCACCGAAGCCGAAAAGCGCGCCATCCTCGACCACACCGAGCTGATCAAGTGGGGGCAGCCCCTGTCCTTCGACGACGCGCCGGACGCCCTTCGTCACCGGGTCCTCGAGGCCGAAGGCCTCGCGATCGCAGCCGAAGGCCTCGCGAGCACAGCCGAAGCAGAGGCCCCTGAAAACGCCACGACCAAAGCGCCGCGGGTAATGCTCCCGATCGTCGAGGGCTCCCGGCCGCTTCGGGTGGCGTTTGCCGGAACGGGCAGTCGGGCCCGTCTTCTCCTCCGGGCCCTCGACGGGGCTCCAGCCGCGGTCGTCGCCGCCGCAGCCTCCCCCCACGCCACCGCCGCAGTGCTCCCGGAGTTCGGCCACGCGCCGCGTTACACCGATGTCGCCGCGATGCTCGACGACGTGCGCCCGGACTTTCTGATCGTGGCGTCATCGACCCGGACCCACCTGGACCTCGCCCGGGAGGCGGTGTACCGCGAGGTGCCGGTTCTCATCGAGAAACCCCTCGCCGACTCCCTGGACGCCGCGATGGAATTCGTCCGGGAGATGGCGCAGGGACCCGAGGCCAGGGGCAGTGACACCCTGATCGCCGTGGCTCACAACCTGGTCGCCACGCCGGAGCTCTCGCCCCTACTCCGCGGAGCGGCCGAGATGGGCCGAGACGTACGGGTCACGCGCCGCGTGCCGAGCGCGAGCGCCGATGCACCACGGACCTGGAGTGCCGGGGCGCTCTACGAAACCTTCGTGCACCTGCTCGGGCTCCTGGTGCACGCCGGCTTCGACGCTTCAGCGAGAATCGAGGCCGTCGGCCGCGGGGCATCCCGGCCGGAGTACGTGCGCCTCGTGGTCCGGGACGGTGTCCGTCGGGGAGAGGTCCAGTTCGAGGTCGGTGGGACCGAAGACATCCTCGAGGTGCGCGCGGGCGACGCTGCGCTCGTTCGCCGGGGCCGGGAGCTTCACCTGGACAGGGGAGCTGGGCCCGAGAAGGTCGTGAGCCGGGGCTCCGATGCCTCGCTCA
>Ga0164313_10006781_pt1 | contig 10072 bp, 8 predicted proteins | sample GuaBasSedimGuay4_FD_113735 | JGI IMG/M metagenome (GOLD analysis project Ga0164313, IMG submission 113735) | Subseafloor sediment microbial communities from Guaymas Basin, Gulf of California, Mexico - Guay4, Core 4569-4, 0-3 cm | ecosystem: Environmental > Aquatic > Marine > Hydrothermal vents >...
CGGCGCGGCCGGCACTGAAAGGTCTGGTTTACAAGAGACGCGAGGAATAGAAGACCCAATGTATCTGGAGGTTCGAAATTGAAACACCCTGACGTCATCATCGTCGGAGCCGGGATCATCGGCTGTACGACCGCGTTCGAGCTGGCCAAGCGGGGCCAAAAAACCCCCACCATTGACAAGGTCTACGACGCCGGTGCCGGTTCCACCATCAATTCGTGTGCCATCGTCCGCGCTCACTACTCCACCTACGACGGGGTGGCGTTGGCCTACGAGGGTTTCAAGTACTGGGCAGACTGGGAGGACTACCTGGGCGCTGCGGACGAGCGCGGTCTGGCCCGGTTCATCAACTGCGGCACGATCCTGCTCAAGACGGAGGGCCACAACTGGCGGCGGGTGCGCGAACTCTACCGGGAGCTCGGGGTTGAACACGAAGACTGGGATATCGAGATGCTGAAGAAAAAGATGCCCATCTACTCCACAGGGAAGTTCTGGCCAACGTCGAGACCCGAGGACGGCGACACCTTCTTCAAGGAGGCCACCGAGGAGCTGCCGGGCGCGATCTACACCCCGGGTTCCGGCTATGTCAGCGACCCGCAGCTGGCGACCCACAACGTGATGCGGGCGACCGAAAAGGTCGGCGGCGAATTCCTGTTCAACGCCGAGGTTGTCGAGATCCGCCGCGACGGAAACACGGTGTCGGGCGTCACCCTGGCGGACGGTACAAAAATCGATGCGCCGGTGGTGGTCAATGCGGCTGGGCCGCACTCATTTGTGATCAACCGGATGGCCGGGGTCGAGCAGGGCATGAACATCAAGACCAGGGCGCTGCGCCACGAGGCCCACCACACACCTTCGCCCGAGGGCTTCGATTTCGAGGCGGACGGCATGCACACCTCGGACGGCGACAACGGGATCTACTTCCGCCCCGAGACCGGCAATTCGATCCTGGTTGGGAGCGAGGATCCGGAGTGCGACGATCAGGAGTGGATCGAGAACCCGGACGAGTTCGACCGCGAGGTCACCGAGGCGCAGTGGAGGGCCCAGGTTTACCGGCTGGCCAAGCGAATCCCCGATCTGCCGATTCCAAAACAGGCGCGCGGAATCGTCGATCTGTACGACGTCTCCGACGACTGGCTGGCCATCTACGACCGGTCTGGTCTGGACGGCTTTTACATGGCGGTCGGCACCAGCGGCCACGAGTTCAAGAACGCCCCACCGGTGGGCTATCTCATGTCCGAACTCATCGACCGGGTGGAGAACGGGCAGGACCACGACCACGACCCGGTCAGGTACAACGCGGTCTACACCGGCTTCGAGCTGAACGTGGGTTGCTACTCTCGGAAACGCGAGATCAACCCCGACAGCAGCTTCTCGGTGAACGGGTAGCGTGGGATCGTTCACCACGAGTGTTATTACGTCATTGGTGACGTACCGGCATGGGTTGAACCCCCACTCGGCCAGCCTGCCTATGGGGGAAATCGGCCCGCCGATCGTCTACAATTGCGAAGGCCCGGATCTAGATCAGAGATCGGAGTCGGGCGGAGCGTCGAGGTCGAACCGTATGGCATCTCAAATCCCGCTGTCGCTTGTCGAGGCCTATCGCCATCACGGTGGCGAAGTGCTTGCTTTTCTGCGGCGCAGACTCGACTCGCAGGAGGATGCGGAGGATCTCACCCAGGAGGCGTTTCTCCGGGTGCATCGGTTGGGGAAACTCGATAAGATCGAGAACCCGAGGGCATATCTCCTGCGGACGGCGGAGAATCTCCTCCGAGATCGGTTTCGAAGAGATAGCCTTGGCGTCTTTGACACCAAACGTGAAGTGACCGATGCCGACTTCGTTCATCCAACGCCATCTCCGGAGCGCATCGCCAGTGCGCGCGAGGATCTCGAGGCATTGGCCCATGCGATGGCCGCCTTGTCTCCAAAGGTCCGGCAGGCGTTGATTCTCCACAAGTTTCACCACTATTCATATAAGAAGGTGGCGGTGATCATGGGAATCTCGCCAAAGACGGTGGAGAAACATCTCGCCAAGGCTGTCGCCGGGTGCCGTCGTGCGCTCGGCCGAGGAGAAAACGGACGTGTCGAGAATGTGGTCGAGTTTTCAAACACCCCGCGACCGTGGGCACAATCGCACGGATGACGACCTATGTTGAATAACAAACACGACAACGCAGTTGACGATGCCGCCCGACGAGCCGGCGAATGGGTATCCCGGTTCTCTTCACAAGATGTGACGGATGCCGACCGGGAGGATTTCCAGGAGTGGCTCGCTTCGAATCTGGATCATCGGATCGCTTTCGACGATGCCCAGCGTACATGGCTGGATCTTGACGCCCTGTCCAATCTGGCCAACACCGAGCCGGACATCCTGCCTTGCGAGCTTCGGATGGAGATCGACCGCTCGGCCCGGCTGGCTGAGAAGGAGGGGCGTGACCATCTGCGCGGGGCCAGTTCCCGGTGGTGGGCCGGTGTCGCCGCCGCGCTGTTGGTGGGTATTTTCGGGACCCTGTGGATGGCGCGCCTCGGATCTCCTCCAACTGCGGACGGTGGACTCAAGGCCGTTGCCTATCGAACCCAGGTGGGCGAGCGCCGCGAGATCCTGCTTGCCGACGGCTCATTGCTGTCTCTCAACACCGGCACCGAGGTGCAGGCAGCGCTGACCGAGAATCAGCGCTCGGTCCACCTCGATCATGGCGAAGCCTATTTCATTGTGGCCAAGGACCCAGACCGACCATTCGTGGTCACCGCCGGCGGTGACACCGTGAGGGCCATTGGAACCGAGTTCAACGTCTACCACCGTGACGAAACCACCACCGTCACGGTGTTGGAGGGCATTGTGGACGTGATCCGCCCGGCCCCGGAGGTGGTGCCAGCCGGGGTGTCCGGCTCCGACCAGCCGAAGGAGCGTCACCGGATCCACCAATCTCAGGCGGTGACACTGAAGCACACCGGCATCGAGATGGTTGACCTGGCGCCTGACGTCGCCGCCAGGGCGGCCTCCTGGCGACGCGGCCGGCTGTACTTTGACGGCGTCACGCTCGGCGAGATGGTCAAGGAGATCGATCACTACCTCCCGGAGCAGCTGGTGATCGCGGACGACAGCATCGCGGACTTCACTGGAGGCGCCGTGATCCACCTGGACAACGTGGAATCCATACTGGCAGCGATCGAGATTGCGTGGCCGGTGAGTGTGGATAGGGAATCGCCGAATGTGATCCTACTCAGGCGCCGAAACTAAGAAATCTGAGCCGCCCTTATTCTCCCTTGTACATCGGCTTCCGTTTTTCCATAAACGCTCGTGGACCCTCCTGAGCATCTTCGGTCTCGAAGACCGGTGCCGCAATCTCGGACTCCTGCGTCATCGCCTCAGCCTCGGGGACACCGATGTTGGCCCGGATTGACTTGCGGATCGCCCGAACCGCCACAGGGCCGTTCTCCGCGATCTTGCCCGCGATCTCGAGCGCCTTGGGGAGCACTTTGTCCGCCGGAACCACACAGTTGAGAAAGCCGAGAACGAAAGCCTCGTCGGCCCCAATGAGATCACCGGTTAGCAGCAGTTCCATGGCCTTGGCAAAGGGAATCTGATTCGGAAGCCGCACTGTCGACCCACCGGCCGGGAAAACCGCCAACTTCACCTCCTGCATGCCGAACCGCGCGCTCTCGGCCGCGACCCGGATGTCGCAGCCCATCACCAGCTCCATCCCGCCGCCGACGGCAAAGCCGTTGATTGCCGCGATGACCGGCTTCTCGACATCGCCCTCGCGGAGGAACGCCCGACCAGTGATCGCCGTGTCAGCCATGACTTTCTCGTCCCACTCATCCTCGGGTTGACGCGCCCCGGAAAACAGGGGTATCAGCCGCCCGAGGTCCGCCCCGGCGCAGAACGCCTTTCCGTTTCCGGTGAGGACGACAACGCGGATGTCGTTGTCCGAGCGAACCAACTCCCAATAGCCATCGAGTTTGACCAGCACCTCGGGATCGAACGCGTTGCGGGCGTCCGGACGGTTGAGGGTCACCAGGGCGATGTGGTCTCTCTTCTCGAACAGAACGACCTCGTTACTCATGAATTTTCCTCCATACCATCTGTTTCGATATTGTGCCAGGTACCGGGCGATCCTGACGTTCCCGGACGACCATGTCAGCCAACCCCCTCACGACAGCTGGTCGGGCGAAACGAGTCTCTTCTCCGCCGCGCTCTGGTAGGCGGCCAGCACGACCGCGAGCGACCGCTGCCCGTCCTCCCCTGTGGCCTCGGGCTCTAGGTCGTGCCGAACGCAGTCCGCAAACGACTCCAGCTGGGTGGTGAAGTTCCCCGGCATCGGGGCACCGTCCAGGGGAATCTGCGTGATTGCGTGGCCTGTGAACTGGAAGAGATGATTGGCATACGGGAAGATCCGCAGCGCCCCTTTGGTGCCGTGGACGCGGATCGACAGAGGATGTGAATCCCAGGCGCCGCCGGGGAGGATTCGACCGTCGGTCGACCAACGGCCGCCCATGCTGAAAATGCCTTCGGCGGGCAGGTCGGACGAAAAGGTGATCTCGTTGTAGATCAGCTGCCCGACTGCCCCGCAACCAAAGACCATGGTGATGAATTCGGTTTTTGGTTCTCCACCGGAGATATTCCCCCGTCCGACTACGGTCTCGACCTCGCTGGCGGTCAACCACCGAAAGATGTCCACGAGGTGGATGCCGTGATCGACAAGACCCATGCCCCCGCCACCAGGGCCTCCTGTGGGGTAGTGGTGTGGCCCGTACCCGTGCCACGCCTCGGGACCCTTGCCGCCGACATAGTGCTCGGTAAGAAACAGCACATGGCCCACCTCACCTCGGGCAACGATTTCCTTGGCCCGGCGCACTGCGGGCAGGAATCGGAAGGTGGAACCGTAGCCCAACTTGACACCGCACCGCTCGCAGTCGGCGATCATGGTGCGGCAGTCTGAGAGGGTGATTGCCATGGGCTTCTCGCACAATACGTGGACGCCGCGTTCGGCCGCCAGCCGGGTGATCTTGCGGTGGGTGAGCGCAGGAGTCAGCACACAGACGATATCAAGCTGCTCGGCGTCGATCATCTCGGCAGCGTCCGGATATCCCTTGATTTGCCAACGCCCGGTCATCTCGGCAAGCCGATCGGGATCGATCTCAGCTGCCGCCACCACCTTCGTACCTCTGGCGTTGACCGCGCCGGCAAGGTGCGCCTCCGCAACCGCGCCGAGGCCGATCATACCTACCTTGAGCGGGCTTTCATGGTCTACCATATCTTCCCCCTACGATCCCTCGGGCAATCTTCATACTAAGAGAAGACGCAAGACCACGAACAACCACAGGGGGGCCAAACGCCGCGATCACCTGGGCCCTCGTGGTCTTGCGGGTTTCTGAGTGTCGACCGTATTGAATGTCATCCAAAAATGCCGATCGCCTTGAAAACGCCCTGAGATAGTCCGCCAATGCCTTCTCCTACGATGCAGCCAATTGCTAGCGTAATCAACGTCGCGTCAGAGATCTTGAAAAGCCTCTTGAACACGAAGAACATCAGGATCCCCCCGCCGAAGAACGCAAAGTCGATGGCGGGGCTGATCACCAGGCCCATCCCGAAGCCGATCGACCCAGGGACGAAGCGCCACAACCGGTCGCGATCCTCGAGAATAGCCCACAGCACACCGAGAATCCCTGCGATCCACATGGACTCGACGGCGAACGGCGGCAGCTCGCGGTTGGAGTTCGGGTCGAAGAGGAGCGCGATCACCGCCCACATCTTGGCGGCCGGTGCAGCCAGGGCCTCCGACTCGAAGGTCAGAGGTGTGGTCCGGTTGATGAAGCTAAAGGTGAGAGCCGACGCGCCGGACGCGGTCAGCAGGGTCACGGCCTGGGCCCAGAACTGCCATCGAGACGGCACCCCGTACTGCCGCCCGTAGACCGTGTCACAGGTCAGGTTGCTGCTCTGGGTGCCGCTGCCGGCGATAAAGCCGGACGCGGTCAGGTTGGTGCTCACGCTCGACCCGCCGAGCGATGCGCTGATGCCTTGGAGCAGCACGCCCATGACCCGCATCGGGTTGAAGTAGGTCTGGGCGTACGCGCGGGTGGCGATCAGGTTCAGCACGCCACCGCCGACGACGATCATCACCACTACGATATGCAACGGAAGATCGAAAACGAGGATGAGTATCAAAGTGGCGAGGAGGATTGACCCGGTGGAAAAGAACACAGTTTCCCAACGGCCCATGATTGGGTCGTCGTCCGCAACCTTGCCGGTGCTGAACCTGCCCAGCGACATGATGGCATCTGCGATAACCCGCCAGCGGATCACCAGTGCGGTTAATCCCGAGGTGACAAGGAACATCACCCCGGGCCACAGGAACTGCTGGGGCGATGACCGCATCTCGGCGGGCAGGAGGGGAGCAATGGCGACCAGTGTGACGCCGCCAAGAAAAAATCCGGTTACCGTGCGAAACCCCATGAGGTAGGAGGCCCCGATGGCGAACGGTGCCAGCAGCACACTCGCTCCCAGCGCCGAGAGTCCAAAGAGACCGATCCCGAACTTCTCCGGCACTAGGCCGACCCCCGACGAGTTGAAGAAAACCCATAGCGTGGCCAGCGCGGTGAAGATCGCTAGGTACCTGGGCTGACGGGGGTCGCTGCGGGTCAGGAAAGGATCGATGATTCCCTTGACCGCACGAGCACCCACCCAGGGCAATCGACGATCCTCGGGCAGTTCCTCGTCCCTGATAACCAGCACGTAGCGAAAAACGATCACCGACGCCAGACCGATCGCGCCGGAGACGACCGCGAAGAGGAACATCTCGAGTGTGGTGTACGGTTCGGAGGTCATCGCCTTGGCCGCGAAGAAGTTGGCGATAAAGGCCAGGCTACCGCCGGCCGATCCCATGGTCGCGACCATCACCATCTCGGCTGCTGTAACCGGTTGGACCTCGATACCACCGCTGCGGACACCCGAGGCCACCCGTGACGCGCCCTCCATAATTTTTGTAATGACGTGCGCGAAGATGGTAGCGAAGTAGACCGCAGAGAAAAAGAAGATGGCCGCGATCATGGGACCTTCCTCGATGATCCCAAAGCGCAGGGTCAGGTAGGTGTTGACCGCACACATGAAGGTGCCGAATGCGCCGCCGGCGATCAGACTCCGCGCGGTGAGACGGTGGTGGTTCGGGCTCGTGGCACCGCTCGTCGAAGGTTCGTTTTCGACGTGGTCGACGCCAGATTCAGCCATCACCACTCCTTGTGTGCCGCTCGACCTCGGCCTCGCCCGTCAATCCAACTTCTCCAAATGATCTTCGAGAAAGGTGTAGCCCATTTTGGACCACTTGGTGTCGGCTCCATCGACGGTGCCGTTTGCGGAGAAGCGGAACGCGATATCGAGCTCCATGATGTAGTTGACGTCGTAGAGCTCGGTCTCCGACACCGGCGTCAGCTTGAACGCCCAGTAGTCGGAAGCGAATATCAGTTGATCGTCCTCCATCCTGATCTCGAACTCACCGGAGGTTCCCCTGTACCTCCCCTCGAAGCGTTTGAGAGTCTCTACCGGCACCTCAGCCGACCCCCGCTGTTCACGTAATTTTCCCAACTCCCGATCGAGCTCGGTCACATAGGTCTCGCGGGCGAAATTGCGGGGAAAGAGCGACGACAGGTCCACTAACTGAGCGCCCTTCTTCAACTCCTCCCTCAGATCGATCACGACCTCGTTTTCGAAGTCATGGAAGTTGTAGAGGTAGACCAGGCGGTCATCGAGGTCGTAGACCATCGAGTACAACGTCTGGGATTTGCCTTCCATGTGGGTAGCGTTGAGGACCTTGCGCGCGTCTGAGATGTTCACGCGCTGTACGCCTTTAAGCAGGTCGTTGGCAATCTCGAACCGGGCGCACACTTTGCCTTCGCCGTAGGCGGTCTGCCCGGTGGGGTCGTCGGATTGGTAGAAGTTGGTGACTACCTGGAACGGGCCGTTCTTGCGGATAACTTTGTCGCCCTCGATGATCACCGAGTTGCCCTTGGCGTCGGCGAACATGAACATGAAGGTTTTCATGTACTCGAGGTTGTACTGCGCGAAGACCTCGAGGACCTCGTCGACCGTGGCGCACTTGGTCATCACCTTGTGGACAAGGTTTCCGTCGTAAGATTCCTTGTCGCCCGATCCGGTCACCGGTTTCGGTTGCGTCGCGAAGCCGTCGAAAGCGAGACCCGCCTCGTTCATCCCGCCCTGGGCCATGATTTCGTCGAAGCCGAAGTAGACAACGCCATAGCCTTCGTTTTCGCCAGGGATAAACCACATTTTCGTGGCCGGGTTCGTGAAATCTTCATTGTTACCGAACAGCACACCATCATCGCCCGTGGCCAGAAACGCGGTGCAGGCCATCACCACCGCTGCTGGAACGAACAGACCGGCAATAACCAAGGCCACGGTGCGGCGAAGCGCCAGTCGTGTCATCTCCCTGCCTCCAAAACCGATATCGAGTGGGTGCAACCCACTCCTTCAACGTTGTAGACGAATGTTGCTCCCCATTCCCCCATTCGTGGAACCGGGACCCTCCACCCGGCTTCCAATCAACCAACAGCGCCACGCCCGCCGATCCGAAGGTCGGATTCCTGAAGTTGCAGTGCACTTGGCGTCCTGCAGGCCATCACTGGCAGCTGAGGCCGCGTGTTGGTCTCCCCCACCTCGAGGGCCGCCCGGAGCCTCACTAGGTGGTCGCGAGCTATCGAGAGCACCTTGTTCACCGGAGGTTCGAGCTTGAGCTCCCAGTCTCTGCCATCGCCCTGCAGCCGAAGGCTGCCTAATGCGCACGATGTTGACTGCGTGCTCGCGGTGGATCCGGACAAATCCGAAGCGCTCGAGCAGCGGCGCGACCTCGCCAATCGGCCTGACGTCGACGAGCGGTGTGCGCGAACGCAGGCGGACCTCGGTTTCCCCACCGCTCGCCCGGAGGAGGAACACATCTTCGGTGTCAAGCACGCTATGCTCGCTCCGAGGGGACATGGACGAGGATACGACTCACCGCCATATCGAATTTGTCGCATGACTTGGTCACTACGCGCGCCAGTCGGTCATACACCGCATGAGCTGGATTTCGGGCGTCCCTCGCGCCGCCGGCCACTACCGCGACGATGCTGGAGTTCTGTGCCCGCCACGGGATCGAGGCGGTGACCGAGCACTTCCCGATGAGCGAGGTCAACGAAGCCCTGGACCATCTCCGTTCCGGGAAAGCCCGCTATCGGATCGTGCTCGACAACGCATAACGCGCATGCCGCCGCGGCCCGTCGTTGGGCCGCGGGTTGTACCGTGACGCGGCTGTGGCGCCTGTTTCAGCCGTCCCCCACGCCTTACCAGGCCGAAAGATCTCCCGACTCGAAGCCATCGACAAACAGAGCGGCGGCAATTGCCGGCACGAGTTGGCCGCGAACTTCGCCGTCTGGATGGGCGGCACTGTGGATGTCCACGTACAGGTTGCCGTCAGCAAGGTCGAGCAGCTCCTGCGGCGACAGCGGAATGCCGTCCACTGCAATCGGACTTGCGGGGTCTGGGAAGTCGAAGATGATCGGGCCGTTCTCTCCGGCGGGCCCCGAGTGCAGGTGGACTGCGGTCGGGTTCACCACATTGTGCTCGATCTCGACGCGGAGGATGTCAGCGTCACTGTGCAGGTATGCCCTGAAAACCGCGCTGGAGCTTTCGGCGTTCGAAGGTACGACGTGGCCGCCATCGCCGACACCGGCGATACCGGCAAAACGGGCCGAGATACCGATCGCTTCGAGCAGCGGTGCGCTGTCTGTGCAGTCAGCGAAGGGCCCGGAATTGACACTCGTTCTGCACGGGGTTGTTGGTGTGCCGCCGCTGAAGTCGGCCGTGGTCACAAGGCCCTGGGTCGTGGCCCCGATGGTCTGGTGGCAGGCCCACACCAGATACCCGGTCGAAGCCCCAAGCGCTTCTCGGTTTGAGCCTTCCGACGCATACCGCCCGCTGAACAGGTAATCCCCGCCCGGGAACGGCGGTGGCACCGGAACATCGCTGAGGTATGTGTTGCCGGCAACCGATCCGGGGTCGCCGTCGCCATCCTGGACCCGGACC
>Ga0164313_10006782_pt1 | contig 10071 bp, 7 predicted proteins | sample GuaBasSedimGuay4_FD_113735 | JGI IMG/M metagenome (GOLD analysis project Ga0164313, IMG submission 113735) | Subseafloor sediment microbial communities from Guaymas Basin, Gulf of California, Mexico - Guay4, Core 4569-4, 0-3 cm | ecosystem: Environmental > Aquatic > Marine > Hydrothermal vents >...
CTCGCCTTTGGCCCTTTTCGGTTAATGGAGGGGATGCGTACGCTGAGTCAAGCCCCTGTTTGTGCGTAGAAGACAGACGAGGCGAGGTTTGGTCGTAGTTTCTGTGGCTTCGTTGTCGGAGTGGTCTGGTCCTCGAAGTGGGAGAAACTCAAGGTGCTGATGGCTTGGCCCCAGAGTTCGAATCGCAGGCAGTTGATGAGGTCGGAGGTGGAGGCTCTGGGCTTGCCGTGTTTCGCGCGCCACTTGGGAGGCGGCAGTTTCGAGGGTGAGCCGTTGACTCCGAAAGCTCGAGCAGCGGCGAGCAAGAGGATGGCGTAGGCAGCGACCGCAAATTGTGGTGCGATGCAGGCACTTGAGGGGTTGCGGACTTGTGTCTCATCGAAACCAAGGAGCTGTTTTTCATCTCGGATGTTGACCTCGATATCCCAGCGACTGAGGTAGGTTTTGATGACCTCTTCGGGATCAAGATCAGGGTCGGTGCAGATTAAGAAAGCAGGACGTCGATACAAGATCCTGGATCGCAGAGAAGGGCGGTAGGCAAGAGGAGCGATGACAATGAGTCGGAGTGGCCGATCTGCACCGGCGGATCTCCAAAGCAGTGGTACCACTGTCTTGTATCGCATCGTGTGGACCGCGCCTGCCGCATAGACTCGAGTGTTCCGCCAAGGAATAGCTGAATCCTGTCGCACACTTTCTGGCGTGATGTTCTGATCGCCATACAGCCGAGTGCGCCCCATGGTGCCATCACGTCTTGGATCAGGTAGGGGATGTAGCCGTGCATCACGTCTGATTCTCCCGATGAGGGTCGTTTGCTCCGGGAGCTGTTTAAGGACGGTCTTGTTGGTGTAGCTCCCATCAACACTCACCCGGAGGGAGCGATGCGCTAGCCCGTCATTGGACATCTTGTTGCGTAGTTCGTGGAGGCGCTCGACCCCCTGTTGCGAAACGGACCGAGCTCGACATTCGCGGCGATATTGAGACCACTCGGAAACGCTTGCGGTCCTCTTAGGTTTGGTCGGGGTCGGAGCGTGGACGAAATCGATGGGGACGGCACGACCAGGCTTCAGGTCTTGATCAGAAGGCAATACGGCGGAGATCTGAATGAATCGGCGACCCCACACGAGATTGGCTTGAAAAGGAGGACTCAGCGGATCCCGACGCCACGAGGCCCCGGGAATCTTGCGGCCTTTTTTCCGGCTGATGGTGTCATCCATGGCCACGACGAGGGGTTCCTTTGGACCGAGAGACTCGAAGGCCTGCCTGCGAATGACATCAAAAAGGCCGTGCGGATCGACTCGTTCTTTCGAGAAGAAGCGGTAGTCCGCGGTCCAGTCTTCAAACTGCCTGCCGGAGGTAGAAATCAAACCCGTCACAGTTCGCCGTGAAAATGAAACGATCTGGCTCAGGAGAAGTCGTTCTCCTCGCTGCCAGTTCCTCTTTTGCCCGAAGGCCGGCCGACAGAGACCGACGAGCCTCTCGATTTCTCCGATGAGGGATTGGCTGGAGTTTTTTTTAGCTTGCGCTGCGGCGCCTCAGGCCGGTGCAGCACAAGAGTCTCCTTGTCTTCGATAAACCACTCGACAATCTCTCCACGGGCAAACTCCATCGCCTGAGCCACGGCCGAAGGGAAGTTGATGTACCACTGTTCGCTTTTCTTGCGGTTGATGCGCTGGACCTTGGTCGGGTATCCCATTGACAGCCTCCAAACTAGTCTTATCACTAGATACTATGATATTTGCTATACCCAGCCTGGTCAAGGAAAAACCTCAAATCAACAAAGAAGAGTGGCGAAACTATCTAGTCAAGGGCCAAAGGCGAGTCGCAGGCGAGGACGCCTGCGCTACAAAAATCGAACGCCGCTTTGTAGCGACCGCGTCCCCGCGGGCGATGTGACCGTACCTCGACGCAACCATCGCAGGCGAGGACGCCTGCGCTACAAGAACCGAACGCCGCTTTGTAGCGACCGCGTCCCCGCGGGCGATGTGTCTGTCCCTCGACGCAACCATCGCAGGCTGGGACGCCTGCGCTACAAGGCCAACGACGTGCCTGGACGGGTGACTCGCACGCGCGTGGCGCGGCCATCTTCGACCTGCTCGACCCCCAGCTTGATGTTGTCCCACGTCACCGAGGTTCCCGATGCCACCTTGCCACCCTCGAGATGGGCGATGAGGCCGCCCACCGATTCGATGCCCTCCGGCTCCTCGATGGTCCGCTCCACCAGGACCTCGAGCCGTCGAAGCGATATAAAGCCGGGGACCACCCAACCGCCATCGTCCTCGATGATCGCGGTTTTGAGATCTTGATCGAATTCGTCTTCGATCTCACCCACCACCAGTTCGAGGGCGTCCTCGAGCGTTACGATCCCGGAGAAACCGCCGTACTCGTCGAGGATCACGGCCAGGTGTTGGCCGCTCTGGCGAAAATCCTGCAGCAGATCCGGCAATAAACGACCTTCGGGCACGAAGAGGGGCGGGACCACCTCCCCGCGCCAGATCTCGGTGGGATCAAGGTCCATCAAGTGTTTGGCGTGGAGGACGCCGACGATATCGTCGGGCGAATCCTCCACCACTGGAAACCGACTGTGCGGGGTCAAGGCGATGAAGGACTTCAGCGTCTGGAGATCCCAATCGACTGAAACCGTCACCACCATGGTGCGCGGGATCATGACCTCACGCGCAACCGCGTGATGGAAACGCAAGACCGATTCCATCATCAGTCGTGCCTCGCGCGGGAGCTCGGCGTGGCGGTGCGCCAAGCGCAACATAAAGAGGAGATCTTCCTCGGTCACGGGAAGCTCCGGTCTGCCATCGCTGGACAACAGCCGGGTCAGCAGACCGAGAACCCGATTCACCGGCTTCAGAACCAGGTCGAGCAGGTAGAGCACCGGCGCTACATGCACCGAGACCCATGCCGAGTGGCGCTGGGCCAGAGTCTTGGGTGTGATTTCGCCAAAGACCAGGATGACCAGGGTCATGATACCGACTACGATTGCGAGACCGCCCTGGTCGGTCAGACGGTATGCGATCCGGGTGGCGAGGGCCGAGGCGAGAACGTTGACCAGATTGTTGCCCACGAGGATGGTGATGAGCAGCTCCTGGGGTGCGGTGGCCCATCGGTCCAGACCGGCTCGGGTCAGCCGCCCACTCGATTGGCGAAGGGCCTCCAGGCGGGTGATCGGCAACGATGACAGAGCGGTCTCCGACGCCGAGAAAAAGCCCGAACCCACGAGGCACAGCGCGACCCAGACGATGTCAGCGCTCATTCTCGGTCCAGTTTGCAGGTTCGGGTTCGTCGTCCATCTGTTGGAATCCTAGCACGCGATCGCGTCGCAACCACCAAGACACGAAGGCACGAAGAATGTCACGAAAAATATCCCTTCGTGAATCCCTTTGTGTCTTGGTGTCTTTGTGGTTGTGACGGATTTCCGCGTGCTAAGCTGCCCCTCGAATACAAAGAGCATCGAGGAGGTCGAGATGAGCAACGGAACCCAGGCACCCGAACGAAAGGGACTGCATCCGCTGGCGTGGGTCGGCATCGGGTGCGGCGTGCTGTTGGTGATCGTGATTGCGGTCATGTTGGTTGGTGGATTCTTCCTGGCGCGAACGGTCAAGAACGTCGCCGAGGATTTCGAGGACAACCCGGGCCTCACCGCGGCCAGGTTCATCGTCAAGGCCACACCGGAGCTCGAGGAGGTCGAGACCGACGAAGACGCCGGCACCATGACCATCCGCAATACCAAAACCGGTGAGCTCATCACGGTCAACTTCGACGACATCAAGGAAGGCAAGTTCAGCTGGACAGCCGATGGCGAGGAGGTCACGGTCGATATCAGCGAGGCCGAGAGCGGCACGGTCAAGATCGAAAGCAGCGATGGCGAAGGCTTCGCGCTAACGACGGGTGCGGCAGTGACCGGGGAGATCCCGGATTGGGTTCCGGTCTACCCGGGAAGCGAAGCTGAGAACCGAGGCACGATGAAGACCGCCGACTCCATCAACGGGAACTTCACCCTGAAAACAGATGATCCCGTTGCGGAAGTCCTCGACTACTTCCGCAACCAGCTCAAGGAAGTCGGCTTTGAGGTCACCGTCAACACCTACTCGGGCAGCGACAGTGAGGGCGCCATGATCAACAGCGTCCTGGAAGCCGAGAATCGAAACGTCATCGTCGTGATTGGCCGTAACGACGGGTCCACCACCGTCAACGTGACCTACAGCTCGAGGAAATAAGGCGCGGGGAGCTGTCGCAGGCGTCCCCGCCTGCGCACCAAGAGGAACCGACGCCGACTTGTAGCGCCCGCGTCCCCGCGGGCGATGTGGCCAATCCTCAGCGGTTCGCCCTACTTCGTCGCCTCAGCGACTCTGTCGGCGATCTCGGTGAACGCCCGGGCCGATGGCGAGTCGGGCCGCTCGAGCACCACCGGAGTGCCGGTGTCGCTGTCGCTGACTATGGCGGGATCCAGGGGGATCGAACCGAGGAGAGGCAACCCGAGCTCCTCGGCGGTCTTTGCTCCACCGCCGGAGCCGAAAATGTGCTCGATGTGGCCGCATTCGGGGCACTCGTAACCGGACATGTTCTCGACGATCCCGAGTACCCGGGTCTCGAGCTTCGTGAACATGTGCAGGCCCTTGCGGGCATCGATGAGGGCAACGTCCTGAGGCGTGGTGACAATCACCGTCCCCGCCAGCGGCACGTTCTGACACAAGGTCAGCGCCACGTCGCCGGTTCCGGGCGGGAGATCGACGATGAGGTAATCCAGCTCACCCCAATGCACGTCTCCGAAGAACTGTTCGAGCGCCTTTTGCAGCATGGGTCCGCGCCAGATCACCGGCTGGTCGGCATCGACAAAATACCCAAAGGACATGACCTTGATCCCACCCGGCGCCTCCACCGGATAGATCTTTCCGTCCTCGTCACCCATGGGATCGCCGGTGGCGCCCATCATGAGCTGCTGGGACGGACCATAGATGTCGGCATCGAGCAACCCCACCGAGTGTCCCTTTACGGCGAGCGCGTGCGCCAGGTTGGCCGCCACCGTGGACTTGCCGACGCCCCCTTTGCCGGAGGCCACCGCCACCACCCGTTTGATGCCCGGAATCTTGTCGGCCCATGTTGTGGGCTCGGGCTCGGGTTGCGGAGCGGCAGAGGCCATGGGCATCATGGGTTGGATCTGGAGTTCCACCTCGGAGACCTCATCCATGACCTGGAGAGCGGTCTCGACACGAGTGCGCAGACTCTCCACATCCGTTGGCTCGGCGACTTGGACGGCGAGAACGAGCCGGATAGAGGAGCCGTCGATTGAGAGATCGCGAATCGTGCCGGCTTCGACCAAGCTCTGCGAGCTGCCCGGCGCCTGGATCTCGTTCAGGGTCTCGAGAACGGTCTGGTTGGTGAGGGTCATCGGAACTCCTTTGGTGAGGCGGCACACGCGGCTGAGGAGTGTACCTCAATCCCAGCAAAGCAAGGTTAATTCTAAATTCATGATTCGTGATGAAGGTCAGTGCTCGTGAACTCTCAACTCTGAACTCTTAATTCTCAACTCCTAAATCTCAACATCCGACCTCACCCGCGTACAATCGACCGACAAAGTTTTCGAAAGGAGCAACCAATGCCCGAAGTAGTCCACGATACCGTCACGATTTCGTTCTCAGACGAGGGCTCCGGGCCGGTGGTGGTCCTGCTCCACGGCCACACCCTGGACCGGCGGGTCTGGGAACCCGTGATGCCGAAACTGCTCGGGGCGGGTCTGCGTATCGTTCGGCCTGATCTCCGAGGTCATGGCAGGAGCACCCGCCCTGACTCGGGCTATCACTTCTCGCACCACGCCGGCGACGTGACGGCGCTTCTAGACGCCATCGATGTCGAACGCACCGCGGTGATCGGTTTCAGTTTTGGAGGCGGGGTCGCACTGGAGATGGCGTTGACCCAGGGACCGCGGGTGTCCGCCCTCGGTCTGCTGGCGCCGTTGATGCCGGATCGCCCCTTCGAAGGGGCCTTCATGGAGAACCTGCGTGAGGTGGCTCGAACCATCCACACCAAAGGAATTGCCGAGGCCATGGCGGGACCGTGGGCGCAGAGTCCCCTTTTTGCCCACTCCTTCACCAAGGAAGGCATCCGCGAAACCGTCGCCGCCATCGTCAAGGACTTCCCCGGCGCCGAGTTCCTCGCCACCCAACGCGACCGAGTGGAGCGGGAATGGAAGCTTCCCGATCGGCTCGGTGAAATCTCGGTTCCGACCAGCGTCATGATCGGCGAAGAAGAGATGGCCGGGTTCAAGGCATTTGCGGAAGAAGCGGTCAAAGGAATCCCGGGGGCGGTGCTCGAGGTCGTCCCGGACTGCGGCCACCTGCTGCCCTTGGAGGCGCCCGACGCGGTGGCGGGGATGATCCTCGGTCTGGGTGACGTTTGATCGAACCGCCAAGGCGCGAAGTACGCAAAGACATCGCAATTCAACGCAGAGGCGCAGAGCCATCGCAATTGTTGAGTGGGCGATGCGTTCTCGTACCCCGTCTGAACTCTTCCACCCGGCAGCGCGATGGGAGAAACGTGTTTAACAAATTGCGATGTCTTTGCGTACTTCGCGTCTTCGCGGTTCAACCCTGCTATGGCTCTGCGCCTCTGCGTCTCTGCGTTAAGACTCCGCCGCTGAGCGCGCTTTACGGCCGCACCACCGGCGTCGGCGGCTCCTCTCCGGCAAGGACCGCGAGGATGTTCTTTACCGCGAGCTCGGCGATGGCGGCCCTCGTCTCCTTCGTCGCCGAACCGATGTGCGGCAGGAGGACCAAATCGTCCCGTTCGAGGAGACCGGGGTGGACAGCCGGCTCGTTTTCGTAGACATCGAGTCCGGCGCCTCCAAGGTGGCCGTCCTCGAGCACCCGGACCAGCGCCGCCTCGTCCACCAGCGGACCACGTGCGGTATTGATGAGGAACGATCCTCTCGCCATGCGTCTGAGCTGTTCCTCACCGATCAGGTGGTGGTTTCTTTCACTCATCGGCGTGTGGAGCGACACCACGTGGCTGGTGGTGAGCAACTCTTCAAGGGGCATGAAGGTCGCCGACGGATCCGGATCCGTGCGCTCCTTGAGAGCGTGATAGGCCACAGACATGCCAAAACCCTCGGCCCTCCGGGCGACCGCCCGGCCGATGCGACCGAAGCCGACCACCCCGAGCTGCCGGCCCTGGATCCCCGACCCGAGCAACAGGTCGAGGGCCCATCCCTGGTAGCGCCCTTCGCGGAGAAACCTCTGAGCCTCGCCGAGCCGCCGGGTGACCGCGAGAATCAGAGCCCAGGTCAGATCTGCCGTCGCCTCGGTGAGTACATCGGGGGTGTTGGTCACCCATACGCCCCGGCGTCGGGCAGCCTCGAGATCGATGTTGTCGAAACCCACCGCACAGTTGCCCACGACCTGGAGCTTGGGGCACGCGGCCAGCACGCGATCGGTCACGGGGTTGGCCAGAAGGGTGAGGACCGCATCGGCCGATCCGATGAATTCGATCATCGCGTCTTCGTCGCTCATCTTGCTGCTCGTGTTGACGCGGACATGACAGCTTTTTCGGAGGCGCTCCACGGCGTTACCGGGAAGCTCGGCGGTGACGGCAACTCGAGGTCTCATCCTTCCACTCCTGACAGGCTCACAGACCATCGCAGGCGGGACGCCTGCGCTACAAGAACCGAACCCCGCATTGTACGCCCACGGGCTTGTCAGGGCGAAACCTAAACGCCTGCGCTACAACTCCCAGCCCTCAACGGGTGCGAGGAAGTCCACCAGGAGTTCCTCGATAGGCTTCTCCGCGGTCTCGACCACCCGGCCAAGCTCAACCCCATCGGAGTCAAAGACCACGATGGTAGCTACCAAATCCACTGTGCGCTCTACCCCGGTTGATGCCACCAGCTCCGTATCGTCGATTCGACGGGTCCGGTCCACTCCGATCATCTCGTGCGAGAAGGTGGGATTGTCGATCTTGTCGAGGAGCTTGACCAGCCGCGGGACCTCGCGTTGAGAGTCGTGGCACCACGAGCCGAGAACGGTGACGATCCGATAGGTTTGGGTCGCCGAACGGAGTGTGTCGATCGCCACCGGGTCGAGCTGGGTGGCGTCGTACTCCTCTTGCCAACCGGTGAGCTCCGCGAGCTCCTCCCACCGAACCGGGCCAAGAAGAAACGGCGCCGGTTCGGGTGGCTCGTCGCCGCTGAAGGCCTCGATTTCGCGGATTTGATCGCCCACCCTGAGCCGGGTCAGAACTTCACGGCCGGCGACAACTTCGCCCAGATTTGTGTAGTGCCCGGTCAGATGATCGGCCGGCATCAACGTGATGAAGAGCTGGCTGCCCCCGGTGTTCGGTCCCGCCGTCGCGATACCGACCCGCCACGCGTCGAAGGGTCGGAAACCAGGCTCGTCGGGAAGAACGAACCCGGGACCGCCCCAGCCGTCACCTCGCGGGTCGCCGCCCTGAACCACGAAATTGGGCACCACCCGGTGGAAGGTCAGGCCGTCATAGAAGCCGGACGCCGCCAGATCGAAGATCTCTCGCGCTGTGATGGGCGCCTCCAGAGTCTCGAGGTGGATGCGGAAGCTACCCCTGTCGGTGGTGACATCGAGCCAATGGCTGCCCTGCATCCACTCCACAAGCTCGAGGTACCACCTACGGTTGTGGCGCAACTCCCTCTCGGTTGACCGCGCGGGCAGACCGGCGCTCCGGGCCGCGTTGATAACCAAAATCGCCACCGCCGGGTTGCGATCATCCGTCGCTTGTTGGAGTACCTGCGTCCGCTGATCGTCGTTGACCGCGACCGCCAACGCGGACACCAGCGCGGCGGCGCGAGCATCCGGCATTTCGTCCGACTCCCAGGCGCCTGCGAGGCCGAGCAACCCGGCAAAGTCACCCGCGGCGCCGGCGCTGCTCAGGTGATTCAGGGCTGCGGTTCGGACAATGGGATCCGGGTCCTCGGCGATCAGTCTTTTCAGGACCTCGATGCGCGAAGAAGCCTCGTCGGACCCGAGGTGTTCGAGCCAGACCAGGCGAACGGCAGCCTCCTCGTTCTTTGCCACCGCTCTTTCCCACACCTCACCGAGAACCGTCGCCACCGCCGCCACCGCCATCTGCTGCCACAGCTCACCACCGGAGAGCCACTCACCGGCGATCTCGTCCACGCCGTCACCCCCGCGACCCACGAGAGCAGCAAAGGCCTCGGACGCCAACCAGGGTTCCTCGGCTTTCGCCATTTCGAGCAAGCCGTCATCACTGCCGATCTCCGGTCGCGCCCCCGCAGCCCTGAGCGCCATGACTGCAACCTGAGGTTCCATCGGTTCCCACATGGCTTCGACCAATGACGAAGACGCCTCCGGGAGCACCGGCTCGGGCTGTTCGGCGAGCACGCTGCAGGCCGCCGCCCGAACCCTCGGATCCGGATCATTCAGCGCCCGCGTGATGACCATGACATCGTCCTTCGCCAAATCTGCGCGCTTAAGACCGGCAACGGCGGTGGCACGGATCACCGCCTCGGCATCGGCAGCAAGACTGCGCAGGGCCGCTCTCGCAGCGGGCCGCGGACTCCGCGCAAGCGAATACGCCGCCGCCCGCCGCAACTGTATCTCGTTGCCGGCCGCTGCCGCCGCCGCGTGGGGCTCCCATCCGGCCTCCTCAAAACGCCACAGATTGGCGATGGCCGTTGAGCGTACGCCGACGTCGGTTTCCTTCGCCATGAAGCTCATGAGGGGTCCGAGGGCCTCGTAACCACCGTGGCAAGCAGCCCAGGCGGCCGCCTGACGGACCTTGGGGGTACCATCACTCAGTCCTTTGAGAGCCAGATCCCGACCGTCGGGACCCAACCGTCCAGCCACCACCATGACCTCGTAACGAACACGAAAATCCCGGTCGCGCAGATACTCCCAAAGAAGTTCGGTCTGACTCGGATCGCCACTGGAGGCAACCACTCGGAGGGCGAGAATACGCGACTCCGGATAGGGGTCGCGGAGCATGGCGATCATCATCGGGGTTGGAAGCACACCGCCGTCCATCCTCCGAAGGAGGTACTCGGCTCGAGCCTCGAAGCTCGCCGGGTCCTGCGCCCAG
>Ga0164313_10006783_pt1 | contig 10070 bp, 3 predicted proteins | sample GuaBasSedimGuay4_FD_113735 | JGI IMG/M metagenome (GOLD analysis project Ga0164313, IMG submission 113735) | Subseafloor sediment microbial communities from Guaymas Basin, Gulf of California, Mexico - Guay4, Core 4569-4, 0-3 cm | ecosystem: Environmental > Aquatic > Marine > Hydrothermal vents >...
TGGCACCGACCCGAGCATTGCCCGATGTGTGCCCGGCATCTCGGAGCGCAGCCCGGGCACAATGAAGGACCCATTGGAAGAGTGGATCGAGCTTCGCAATCTCCGCTTCGGCAACCGCGAAGCCGCTCGGATCGAAGATCTTCTCGAAGCCCTCGACGTAGCCGCCGCGGTCGGTCCATGCGCGATCCCTGCATGAGGAATCGGGGGACGCGAGCACATGCCGGGCACCGACCCCCCAACGACCTGCTGGCGCGGACGAGAGCACATCTCGGCCCGCGGAGACCAGCTCCCACAATTGCTCGGGGCTGTGCGCTCCCGGCAGGACGCAGGCGCGTCCGACGATTGCGATCGGACGAAACTGCGGCGTCTTGGCGAACATGGAAGAGGGCAATGTCAGGTCTTGCTCTGCGATGGCAGCACGTGGGTCTCGACCCCAACGAGCTCCGCGAGCAGGTTTCCGGCGGCATCATGAAAGACCAGGTCGGAGACGCTTTTGCTCCCCCTGGCGACGCGGCCTGTCAGTGTGCAGCGAATCGCATCGCCCTTCGTCGTGCCAAATGGCGCGTCGGCCCAGCAGCGGATTTCCTCGATCCCCGTCGGCAGCGACGCGCCACCGAGTACGTGCCTGCACCACAACAGCGCCAGCTGCAGACCACCATCGAAGGCAAGCGGATCGGTGTCCCACAGATCGTCTGAACCCTCGCGCGCCAGAGTCGACCCGGCCACGCCGGAGAGATCTGCGACGATGCCCTTCGAAGAAATGCCTTCGATGTGGCGGATCATCTGAAAGGCCGGACCGTGAAAGAGCAGATCGCCGTCGTACACGGCTGCGTCGCCCCAGTCCTCGAGCTCGAGGTCTCGACGGGCGTCGTGCGGTTGCGGCGCACCACGCTCCTCCGCCAGCTCGGCGTTGCAGCGGTAATGGATCCCCCCCTGGTCGTCCAGCAACTCAAGTGCCAACGTGGCACCACTGCCGTTGGTCAATTGTTGACAGCGGATGACATGACGCCTGCGACCCTCGGCAAAGTCCTGCAGCGAGATCCCGCGCAATACCTGGAGGTTGGACAATCTCAGCAATACCAATTCAGGGCCGAAGGCCCGCGCGGTCCGCGTGAACCACTCGATCACCAATGCGACGGGGATGACCGGCGTCCCCTTGATCGCGTGGTCCACGAGATAGGGATGCGTGTCCTGCCCGATCACCACATCGACCGTGAACGCTCGACCGGGTGATCCGGCTTCCCTCCGCAGGGCCTCGGGCTTGGGCTCACCCCCGAGCACGAGTTCTACCTGCTGCGGCGCGCCGTCGGTGATCTCATCGATCAACATCTTCGCACCGACGCGAAGCGGTATGAGGGGCACGCCCATGGACTCGAAATGCGCCTTCAGCTGAGGACTCACCATTCCGCCCTCCCACGGACCCCAGCCGAGTGACTTGACGAGGCATCGGTCGCCTCGGCGCCGCGACTCGGCGATCGCGACCTTGTTCAGGATTTCGTTCGCCATGGCGTAGTCGACCTGTCCCACATTGCCGCAGCGCGCTGCGACCGAGGAGAAGAAGCACAGGAGCGCGATCGGATCCGACGCGGTAGCGGAGAGCAGGGTGCGCAGCCCCTCGACCTTGGTGTCGAACACGCGGTCGAATTGCTCAGGGGTCTTCTCGGAGACCCGCTTGTCCGCAATGACGCCCGCACCATGCACGATGGCCTTGATGTCTCCCCACTCGGCGCGCGATTGCGCCAGTGCAGTCGACACCGATTCCAGACTCGTCACATCGACCGCGGAATAACGCGCCAGGGATCCGGCGTTCTCGATCGAGGCCAACGTATCGCTGATCTCGCGGTTCGCGAGTATCTGGCCGACCTGCCTTCCGAGCTCCGCGGGAGTCAGCTTCTCGCCACGCGCGACCGCCTGCCCGAGCAACTCACGCTTCAGCGCCGCGTCCTCATCGAGGCCGGCGCAGCCCGGCGGCTCGTCCTGGAGCGGTGTGCGGCCGAGCAGCACGAACCGAAGGTTCGCCTGCCCCGCCAAGGCAATCAGGGTCGTCGCCGTAACCCCGCGCCCCCCCCCCGATGCCACGACGACGTCACCGTCGCGGAGCACCGGCGTTCCGGCAACGACCTTCGCCTCGCGGTTTCGCAGCACGACGCGTCTGCCCGACGCGCTGAGCCCGACGTCGAGATCGGGCCCTCCAGCGATCAGCTCATCGGCGATCGCAGCTGCGATCTCGTCTGCGCTGCGCCCGCCGCGCTCGAGGTCGATCGCCTTGACCGAAACCCCCGGCCATTCCTGCGCGAGTGTGCGTGCCAGACCCGCGCAGCCCGCGAGCCATGCACGCCTCGGATCGAAAGCGGTGGTGCCGAAGGCCCCACCCGTATCGTGTACTGTGATGAAGACGCCTGTAACGGCCGCCATTGCCGGCTTCTTCCCCAGCTCCTTCGGCTGCTCGGGTACGCGATCGAAGCGCTCTGCGACAAGGCGCGCGGCCTCGAATACCTCGCGATTGACGCGCGTCGCGTCGACATCGTCCTCGACATCGCAAAGCCCAGCGAGCAGGATCACGCCCCGCAGATCGCCTGATGGAATCTCTCCGGCCGCTCGCGCCGCGATACCGCGGGCTTCGAGTTCAGAGGCGACGCTGTCAGCCAGACCACTTCCCCCGTCGACGACGATCATGGGACCCGCCCCGAACAGGCCGCTCTGCGCCATCCCGATCGCCGGCTGCTCGACAGCATCGAGCAGATAGCGCCCGAGCTCTGGGCGGGCTGGGGGTTCGTCTTCGACGGGTGCGGCATCGCCTGCCGCAGCGGCCATCGCCGGGGCTGCACCCCCCTCACCGCCCAACTGCTGGGTCATGTAATCAACGACCTGACCGAGGGTCGCGAGCTTGGCCATCACGGCCATGTCGACCTCGGGCAGGCCCGGTGCCAGATCGTTCATCGTCGACAGGATTTCGACGCGCTTGATCGAGTCGATGCCGAGATCCGCTTCGAGTTCCATCTCCAGTGTCAGCATCTCGGGCGGATAGCCCGTCTTGTCCGAGACCACCTCCAACAACAAGGCGTGCAGATCGACTCCGCCGCCGTTCGTCTCCGGCTGCGTGGGCTGCGGAACGCCCGCTACGTCTGGCTCCAACGCCACGCTGGGCGCGGGTGTGGGCGCGGGTGCCATGGGTTGCACAGCAGGCGGCGGTGCCATCACGACCGGCGCGGTGGGGATCGGTGCCGAGAGGGGCTGAGGGATCGGTGCCATCGGCGGAGCCGGCATCACGATGGGTTGCACCTGGGCCTGCGGCTGCGCGATCGCCGGCGGAGCGGGCTGCAATCCCGCCTGGGCCGTGAGGGATTGGAAGCTGCGCTCGATCGTATCCAGATAGGCGGTGTGGGTCTGCGCCATGGCCTGCATGTAGGCGACGTGCGCCTCGGCGGTTTGACGTTGCGCCTCCTGATAGGCGAGAGCCCAACCCGTACTCATGACCGCTTGTTGCGCCATCGGCGTCACCGCTGGAGCGATGACCTGTTGCGGAACAAACACCGCACTCATCGCAGCGGGTGGTGCCAGCGATGGAGAAGCGGTCGCGACCTGGGGTGAATGCTGGGGCTTCTCTACATACACAGTTTCGATCTCCTTCTCCCGCGGCGGGTTCGGCGACGGCAATGCGGCGGCACCTCCCTCTGGCGGATAGGGTTTCCCGTAATTGGTGCCGCTGATCGGAATCTCCAGCTTGGGCTCGATACGCTCGTTCGGGTTCTCCGGCTCGGCATAGTCCGACCACAACGAGGTGAAGTCGAGCGCGTGCCCCTCAGCCGATAATCTCGCGATCGCCTCGAAGAAGCTGCGAACGCCGTCTTTCTTCTTGCGGTCGAGGTTGATCGCGACATGGGCACGACCCTCGAGGATGGACCCCACCAGGCCAGTCAACACCGACCCCGGTCCGACTTCGACGAAGGTGCGGATACCGTCGACGTACATCGCCTCGATCATGTCGACGAATCTGACCTCACTGGCGAGCTGCTGGCCGAGCTTCGCTCGCAACACCTCGGGCCTCGGGTCGTGGGCCAATCCGCTGATGTTCGAGTAGACGGGCTTGTTCGGAGTCGAGAACTCGACCTCGGACAGATACTCGCCAAAGGCGCCGCTCGCCTTCTCGACGACGGGCGAGTGGAATGCTGTGGCGACCGCGAGTCTACGCGCAGCGATTCCCTGCTCTTCGAGCCTGGCCTCGACCGATTCGATCTCGCTCGTCTCACCGGAGAGCACCACCTGCTCTGGCGCATTGTGATTGGCGATCACGACCTTGGTGCCCCAGCCCTCGAGCAGCCTACGGATCTCTTCGATGGGCTCGGCCACCGCGATCATGGCACCGGGGTTGACCGCGGCCTGGGCCATCAGCTCACCGCGCCTGCGCGCCACCGCTAGAAAATCCTCTTCGCTGAGAACACCGGCTGCATGCATCGCAGTAATCTCCCCGAAGCTGTGGCCGGCCACGCTATCCGCCCGAAGCCCCAGCCCGTCGAGCAGGTGCAGCAGCGACAGGCTCGTACAACCGATCGCCGGCTGTGCCCACTCAGTGGCGGACAACAGGCGCTGCTGCTCCGCGCGCTCATCGTCTTCGAATGCGGTGCGGGGGAAGACCACGTGATGCAGGCGTCTATCCTGATCCCATTCAAAATTGGCGGCCCGGTCCCAGGCTGACAACGCATCGCTGAATTGCATCGCAACCGATGCACCCATGTGCAGATACTGGCTGCCCTGCCCCGAGAAGAGGTACGCCAGACCGCCTGCGCTCGTACCTTCATCCCCCTCGGTGTTGCAGACATAGTAGACCCCGCCAGGGGTCTCGAAGGACTTCGTGGCGTCACTTTCGATGCTCTTCGCCGCTTGCTGAAGTTTTGCCTTCAGGTCGGACTCGTCATTGGCAACGATCGCCAGGCGAGCTGCCATGCCCGCATCGAACTCGCGCTGGCTCGTACGCGCCAGCCATCCCAGGGAATCGGATTTCGAAGCTTCGGCTTCACATGTACGCACTTTCTGCACGAGCTCTTCAGCATTGGCCGCGGAAAGAGTCACCAGCTCACAAGGCAGTGCGCGCAACCTCGGTGCGGGTCGCGACGAGCTGCCTTCCCGTGGCACGTACTCCGACATTGCGACATGGAAGTTCGAACCCCCGAAGCCGAATGAGCTGACCGATGCGCGGCGCGGGAAGCGCGCGTCACGTACCCAGGGACGTGCCTCTGTCGACAGATGGAAGGGAGATGTCTCGATCTCGAGCATCGGGTTCGGGCGCTCGACCTTGATCGTCGGCGGCAGGACCTTGTGGTGCAGCGCCATCACGGCCTTGAAGATGCCCGCGGCGCCCGCGGCCGCCTTGGCGTGACCGATCTGTGATTTCACGGAGCCCAGTGCACACCATTGGGCATCTTCCCTGCCCGCTTCGGTAAAGGCCGTGGCGAGGCCCTTGAACTCTGCAGCATCACCCGCCTTGGTTCCCGTACCGTGGGCTTCGACGAGCTCGACCTGCTCGGGTCCGAAATCCAGCTGCGCGTAGGCGCGTCGCAAGGCCTTGGCCTGGCCTTCCGGTACGGGGGCGTAGACGCTCTTCGCCCGTCCGTCCGACGACGAGCCCACCCCATTGATGACGGCATAGATCCGATCGCCATCGCGCTCCGCGTCTTCGAGCCGCTTGAGCGCCACCATGCCGAGGCCTTCGCTGAGCATCGTGCCGTCGGCTTGATCCGAGAAGGGGCGACAATCGCCGGTCGGGGAGAGAGCAGGCGTCTTGCTGAAGCACATGAACATGAAGATGTCGTTCATGGTGTCGACACCGCCCACGATCACCATGTCGGAATCGCCGAGATAGAGCTCATTGACGCCCATGGAGAGCGCGGAGAAGGTCGATGCGCAGGCTGCATCGGTGACACAATTCGTCCCACCGAGATCGAGGCGGTTGGCGATGCGCCCAGCGACGACGTTGCCGAGCAAGCCCGGGAAGGTGCTCTCGCGCCACGGCGTGTACTGCGCCGAGATGCGATCGCATACGTCCTGCACCTCGTCCTCGGGCAGGCCACTGTCGCGCAGCGCCTTCACCCATACCGGGCGCTGAAGTCGGCTCACCATGGAGCCGAGCAGCTCCTGGCCGGAAGTGACACCGAGGATGACTGAGATCTTGTCGCGATCGAGTGCCTCGAAGGCTTCGGACGATTGTCCACAGGCATCTTCGAGAACCTTCTGCGCAACGATCAACGCCAATAGCTGTGACGTATCCGTCTCGGGAATGAGGTTCGGGGGAACGCCCCAACCGAGGGCATCGAAAGCGACATCCTGGAGAAAGGCGCCGCGCTTCGCGTAGGTCTTGTCGGGCACCGACGGGTCCGGATCGTAGAAGTCTTCGATCAGCCAATGAGAGGGCGGGACATCCGTGATCAGATCCTTCCCGTTGAGAATGTCCTTCCAGAAGCCTGTGGCATCCAGAGATCCGGGGAAGAGCGCACTCACCCCTACGACAGCAATTGCGGGATGGGAGGACTCATTCGTTTTGGTCATCTCTTGTTTTTCCTCTTTCACCAATGTGCCGCGAATGCCCAACGTGATCCTGCTGAGATCAGTCATCTGTCATCCTCCATCAGCTCAGCGGACGGGGTTTGAAGTCGAAGGCCGCCGGCGGAATGGGAACGCCAAAGCTGCGAAGTTGTTGTGCACGGGTCAGCACGGCCGCTCCCTCGAGCAGATTGCGAGCCACTTGTACGACGCTGCGGTTCTCCGGTTCGGCGAGAAAACTGCCGGCAGTCCATGTGTTGAATGCACCCATCGCCGGGCCGCACCAGATCTGATAATCGGGGCGACGATCGCGCATTCCGGCGATCGCCCATCGGCTCGATTGCCCGAGATAGGATCGAAACACCAGGGCCATCTTGTGCTTGGGATCAGCCTCGGCCTTGTCGACCTCGCGTGGATCGCGCTCACTCCAGAATTTGCTGGTGTCGCGCCAGGCGTCGCCGACCGACATGCGCAGGATGTCCTTCTCGAGCCGTGCACGCTCTTGTTCGGGCAGCGCTTCGAGGGAATCGTAGTCGCGATAGAGGGAGTAGAGCTTCTTGGCCCGTACGCCAAAGAAGGTGCCGCGCTTGAGGACCTGCACCTCGACACCGAGCTCGAACATGTCCGCAGCCGGGGCCATCATACAATCGGCGAGGCCCGCCTGGGCGAGCATCTGCTTGCCGTCGGCATCGAGCCCTGACTCAACGCAGGCTTGATTGACCGAGCCCGTCACGACATACGAGGCACCCAGCGCAAACGCTGCAGCAATCGCGCCGGGGGTTCCGATGCCGCCCGCGGCCCCGATCCGGATGGGACGCTGATAGCCCCGCGCTTCCGTGATCTCATTGCGCAAGCTGAGGATCGTGGGCAGCAATGCCGAAAGGGGTCGATTGTCCGTGTGGCCACCGGAGTCGGACTCGACGGTGTAGTCCTCGGCGACGGGGAGTTGGCGCGCGAGCTGGCCCTCCTCGGCGGTCAGCTTGCCCGCGGCGACCAGCGCATCGAGCATCTCGCTCGGCGCGGGCTCGAGGAAATGACGCGCGACCTCGGGTCTCGAGATCTTCGCAAACACATGGTTGCGACGGGTGATACGACCGCTGCCATCGACACCCAGCCCGGTGTAGGCATAGCGAACGATATGCGGTGTGAGTCCCATATAGGCGGCGGCTGAAACGCGACGCACACCATGGCGGAGATAGAGCTCGGCGACACGCTCCTCGATGGCCGGTTCGTTGGGTGAGTGGATGAGGTTCGCTCCCCAGGGCAGACCACCGGCGTCGGCCGTACCGAGCTCACGCTCGAGTTCGAACAGCGCCTCTTCGACGGTCCCAGGCCCCAGACCGGCCGCTCCAAAGAAAGCGAGAAAGCCGGCCCGCGCCATCGAGATGACCAGACGTGTACTCGCGATCCCATTGGCCATGGCGCCGGAGACATAGGGGAAGCGAACACCGTGGATCTCGCAGAAGGATCGATCGCCGAGCCATTCAGGATAGCTGGGCGGAAGAGTCGCGAGCACCGGCCAGACTGGCGTGCCGGGCGGGACCTGCTCAGCGGACGGCAGGAACTGGCCGGCTTGCGCGACACCGAGCGCACCCGTGCCGGGATCCTGGACGATGTGCGTTGGCACCCGGAGCTGATGCACCGTCGCCAGCAGATCGGCCTGGCTGAATGCCGGAGCCGCACCGTTGCCGGTCCAGACGCCAATCGCTTCCATCTCACCCCCCCTCCCACCCGCCTCAGGCTGCGTGCCGCGACCATTTGTCGGCCGCCCCCCTGGCAGCCGGCATTTCAACGTCTACTTGCCCCATCTCGGGGCCTCTCCCAGGACACACGGGGGAATGACAGGTTCTCGCCCTGCAATCCCTAGCGTACAATTGTCATCTCAACGTCTACCGGCAAACTATTGTACGATTGGGCTCCCGTAGCAAGCAGTGAGCCCCCTCGGAGCCAGCTCGTTCTGTAAACGTTCTGTAACAACTGGCGGTACAACATTGAGCGTACATACGTACTCTGAATATCGGACTCCGGGCGGACGCGAGTGAGCGGTCCCACCCGGATCGAGCAGAAACGGGCGACGCGACACGCGCTGCTCGATGCCGCACTGGCACTCAGCGCCGAGCGCGGCTTCTCGAGCCCGGCCTCCTTCGCGACGCTGCGTAGGCTCAGGCAACATGGACGAGTTGGGCCTCGGATTGGTGGACGAGGTGGGGATGTCGCTTCGCCAACTCGTGCGCGAGGCGCGCCGCCGTGTCGACGAGAGCGGTCAGGGCAGCGTGATCCGCACGTCGATCCAGACCTTCCTCGATTTCGTGGAGAAGAATGGAAACCTGTTCCGGCTATTGCTCGGTGAGGGGGCGGGCTCGCCGCCGCATTTCCGCCAGGCGATCTCGAAGGAGATCCAGCGCTTCACCGACGACCTGGCCGAAGACCTGATCCGTGAGGCCGAAGTCACCCAGAAGCCGATCGCCCACGTCCACCACGCCGCCGAAGCGATGGTCACGGTGGCGTTCAATCTCGGCGCCAGCGCGATCGACCTGCCACGCGAGGAGCGCCTCGCCATCATCGAGCGCATCATCATCGAAGTACGGATCATCATGCGCGGGGCACAGGCCGAAGCAGACACGCTGAGCTGAGGGTATCGGCCTCGATCTCGTCGCAGCCCCGCCATGTAGGCGACATGATCGGGGAAGTCGCCATAGCCATCGAGCTTTGGGTTCATTGCATCCAAACTTGGCCACATAACGACTGGCATGGTCATAGGCCTTGCTTCGTGCTTCCTCGAGGATTTGTTCGCACAGCGCGCGGTAACAGAGATAGCGCCAATGCTTCGACCCGCTCGTTCAGCCCGGGGATGTCGCGGGCCAGGCCGGCTAGAAACTGGGCGAATCGCTCCTGGGATAGCTTCGCCAAGCGGGTACGGAGTTCATCGTGAGTCATGCTCTTCTCATCGCTGCGAAGCCAGACAATCGCACGAGGCGGGTGAATGGGCGAGCACGAGGCCAGCGGTTATCTTCTCATACATGTCCGACAAGCAAGATTCCATCGAACACGAACTGATCCGAACCGGGACTCTAATCGCGCGGACGCAATCGGCAACTCCGCATCACCCTGACTCATCCCGTATCATCCTTGATGGATACCATCCGAGCGTGTAAGGTGCGCAAGTCTCCGAAAACGCGGGGAAACTACGCCTAGCGGCCTAACGACTTTCAAGACCGGTGCCGTCAACCGCTTGGCTACCTCTCCGCACAATAGAATCGGGCACTTGGAGCCTATCTCGGGCGGGATGGTTCCAGCAAGTATCCCGCTCCTCGGGCAAATCAGGCCCTATCCCACTGAAATAGATGCCGAGCCGCTCGCGAGTTAGCATAGGAGCGGCACGGCTCGTACCGACTCAGGAGGGATATGATGTTCGACTCGATCAGGAGAGTGAAGAAATTCCGGGACAAGGAAGTCGCCGCGCAGAAACTGCTCGACGTCGACGCGCCCAAGGTCGGCGATCTCGCGCCGGACTTCGATCTGCCCGCCGCCCA
>Ga0164313_10006784_pt1 | contig 10070 bp, 10 predicted proteins | sample GuaBasSedimGuay4_FD_113735 | JGI IMG/M metagenome (GOLD analysis project Ga0164313, IMG submission 113735) | Subseafloor sediment microbial communities from Guaymas Basin, Gulf of California, Mexico - Guay4, Core 4569-4, 0-3 cm | ecosystem: Environmental > Aquatic > Marine > Hydrothermal vents...
GTCCCCTATAAATCATGTCGAAGAAGCGGCCCGAATCGACACGATTACATCGACCCTTCTCAGTCAACAAATGTCAGGGCGCGGATCAACATGCGCATGATGCGCACACCGGGCACCGTTGACGGTCGATGACGCCGACGCTGAACCGTGAGAGCGACCAAAACGCCGAACCGGGACGTGCCATCTGCGGCTTTCTTCATCGGGCAGAACCCTTGGTTGAGCCGTTGTTGCGAAGAAAGCCTAACGAAATAGACAGTGTCCCCTTCTCTTTTCCTTCTCTTCCGTCCCCTTCTCTTCCGCCCGCGCCTTGCCAACGCTACGTCATTGGCGTATTATTCCTGCATGAGGTTCATCGAGACATCGGTCTTTTCAAAGCAAGTCGAAAAGTACCTCTCTGATGTGAGTTACAGAATGTTGCAATCGCTATTGATGTTTCGACCAAATGCCGGGGCGGTCATTCGAAGCAGTGGGGGGCTTCGAAAGGTCCGATGGCAACAGCCTGGTTCAGGGAAACGAGGAGGGTTTCGGGTCCTCTATTTCTGGGATTCACCTGAAACGATATACATGGTTTTCATGTACAAGAAAACAGACCAAGATGACCTGACGCCGGATCAGCTGAAGGTGTTGAAGAGTCTGGTCAAGGAGAGACTATTGTGAAGAATGATGATTTTGATTTGTTGGTCGCGAGCATCAAGGAAGCCGGTGATATCAAATCCGGGAATACTCAGCCGTCGCGGTTCTGTGAGATGAACGCACCTGATATCAAGGCCATTCGGCATTCCCTTCAGATGTCTCAGGGTAAATTTGCTCTCATGATTGGTGTGAGCGTTCGTACTTTACAGAATTGGGAACAGGGTAGACGGGAACCTGATGGACCTGCCAAAGCATTGCTGAGAGTTGCTTCAATGAATCCCCGAGCTGTTATTGAGGCCCTTCACGTCGACTGAGGGTCCGCGAAGAAATAGCTTCCGGGTTCCGCAGCCGGGCTGTACAGCAGCTTCGGCCCGCCCCCGATCTCGAAATCGTCAACGTAGGTAAGGCATTCAAAAGCTCTCAGCCCCTATCATCAAGGAGGACCCTCGACCCTGCCTTCGCCGTCTCCTTCTCACCTGCCTGGGACTGCTCTTCCAGTCTTCCCCCTCGCCTCTTGAGCCTCGCCCCGGGATGGGTTGCGGCATGCACAGCCTTGAGCTTGTGCAGGCTGACCCTGGTGTAGATCTGGGTGGTCTTGACGTCGGCATGGCCCAAGAGCTGCTGGATGAAACGCAGGTCGGCGCCGCCTTCGAGCATCAAGGTGGCGGCGGTCCTTTCTCCAAGAGGCACGAAACGATCTTTGTCGCCTTTGCCGCTTCGAATGGAGATGACGCCGCGGTTGAGTTCGACGTGGGAGAGGTCCAGCCCGCACTTCACAGTCATCCCCAGGATGCCAAGATATGCACATTAAAGGGCGGAAATCTTGATACTGAGGCGAGATCTTAGGCATTTCCCGATATTCGGTGAATTCGCGACCAGAGACGGGTTTTTTTCTCTATTCAAGACACACCATTCACAGATTTCCGGTTAGGCGACACTGGTTTACAGAATCGCAGCTGTGGGACTCCAGTTTCGCGCTCACGGGACCTCCCACAAGTTCCAGTTGGGATATACTGTCGGTCGTGAGACCGGCCTCAGGGATGTTTTATCGGGCCCGAATGGCCTTGCCCTCCGGTTTTCGGATTCTTGTCCGTGTTCCTTCATGAGAATAAGCAAACAGAAAGGCGAAGAGTGATGGTGAACCCCGTCCGGTCGGTCCCTCCAGGAGATGAAGGAGTCGTCGATTCCGAAGACTACGAAAGCCCGGCTGTGATCTGGGAGGAAGACTTTGACCGCGAGGCTATCCTCGCCGCCGCGTGCGGCAAAATCTCGCCGGTTCAAGGTGGCACATGTGCCGTTAATGCGAGTACCAGCTGAGTATGCGGTACGCATTCGCACCAGTAGTCGCGTGGCAATCGGTCAACGACGAAGCAGTGGTTCTTGATCTGTCCACCAGACATGCGATTGGCCTCAACCCAGCAGCGGCCTTTGTCTGGACTCGTATTGAGGCACAAAGTGTCAGCGAGATCGTTACCGATCTTTCGGCGGCTTTCAAGATTGGGCTTGAGAAAGCAGGCTCCGATGTGTCGGTTTTTCTCGGCGATATGCATCAGCGAGGTTTGATTGAGAGGCTCGAGTGAGCCCACGAGGGGTCACCGGCCTGCATTCTTGGAAACTCAGGGCGCTGGAGGAAAGAATACCTCTGGCCGTACATCTCGAACTCACCCATGAATGTTCGTTGCGGTGCCCCTTCTGTTACAACCATTCCTCGGAGAACACCACTCCGCTCAATCTCTCCGAATGGGAGTCCGTTCTCGATGACCTTCGCTCGATTGGGACCCTGCTCGTTACATTGACAGGGGGAGACCCCCTCAAGCATCCGGATTTTCTTGAGATCGCCCAGGCGGCCCGTCATCGTCATCTTGCCGTCAAGATCTTCACCAACGGCATGCTGATTGACCGGCCGATGGCCGACGCCATCGCTTCACTTCCTCCACTGCAGGTCGAACTCTCAATTCATGGCGCCGGCCCGGAGATCCACGATCGAACGACCGGCGTAGACGGCTCGTACTCAACCCTTCGCAGGGCAATTGACTTGCTCCGGGAACGAAATATTGAGGTAGCCCTTCGGATGCCCCTGTCAACGATCAATCAGTCGGAATTCGTGCGGGTCATCGAGCATTCCCGAAAGGAAGCGATACCCCTGCTTGTTGATCCGATGATTACGGTGAAGGACAATCGGGACCGCGCCCCTCTTCGTTTTCAGGCCGACGGGGAAGCCGTTCGCAGTCTCTTCGGTCTCCTCGCCGAGACCGGCGACGTTCCGACCACCGATCGACGGCTGGGCGACATCAACTGCGGACTCGGATCCATCACTCTGGCGGTTGATCCGGCTGGGTGGGTCTTCCCATGCCTTCAATGGCGACACTCCTCCATGGGGAATATCAGGGAACAGGGCCTGAAGACAATCTGGGAGGAATCCCCGGTCCGCAGTGAGGCGACCGATGTGGCCAGGAAAGCGAACGACCATCTCGTTGGGCTTGGCGGGTCTCCGGCGAGCTACCCATTCTGCCCTGCGGAGGCGATCTTGCGAGAAGGAGACCCAATTCGACCGAGCCGTCAGTTTTTTGAATTGGCCGCGGCCGCGGCCGAAGCTCGGAGCCAAGCATGAGGCTGTGCTTGGCAGGTCTCCCATTCTCCGTCATCCCGGATCAGACCTTGAGCCCGGCGGAACTCGAAGCCTTGAACCGCTTGGCTGGATCGGCGAACCCCCGGGAGGACCGGCAAAAACCCTGCGAACTGAGAGTGTCGGAGTGGCCCGGTTCCCCACCAAGACTCACTGAGGACGGGGAGTCACTGATCGAAGTCAACGACGGTGTCGTTGAACTGAAGCACCAGGCCTACCAGACTCGTTTTGAACCCGGCCTCTTGAAGGGCCATCTTCAACGAGATACTGAGCATTCCTATCCACTGGAGATTTCTCTCAGAATCGCCCTCTGTTGCCGATTGCCGGCTGCCGGCGGCATCGCTCTGCATGCTGCCGGCATCAATATCGGAGACGCAGGAGTAGCCTTCTTCGGACCGTCGGGCGCCGGAAAATCAACATTGTCGAGACGATCACCCTACCCGGTGTTCTCCGACGAATTGATCGCCCTGTGCGGCGATCCTTGGGAACTTCGAGCCACAGGCTTTTGGGGAGAACTCGAAGCGGGGCCCCAGGTTCCCCAGCCTGCACCCCTGGCAGGCCTCGTGGAACTGGCCAAAGGTCCGGAGACCAGGATTTACAGTCTGGCGCCCGCTGACGCGTTACGGCGGCTGTTGAGCGTTGTCGTACTTCCACCGGACGCCCCATTGTGGCAGGATGGAATGGGCCAGTTGAGCCGGTTGGTTGAAACGGTGAGGGCCTTTCGTATGGAGTGGTGTCCGGAGCGGTCTCCGTGGAACGATCTATCCCGGATCATCGATCATCATGTAAACCTTCCGAAAACAAGATAGGAGTAGGTCATGAAGGCGATATTGGGGTGTATGAGTCGGCGGTGGACTCTTGCGGTTGCGATGCTGGGGTTTTTGATCCATCCTCTGCCGGCTCTCGGCCAAACGGCCACGCTGGTCAAGGACATCAATACTCAGCCGGCCGCCACCCCAGATTATTTCGGAATTAATGCCTATTACGGTTGGACCGGGGATCTCGTTGTTTTCAATGGACGAAATCCCCTTGCCGGGGAGGAACTGTGGGTTACGGACGGTACTCCGAACGGGACCGGCATTCTGCAGGATATATATCGCTCCTCGGACAGCAGACCCGATCGTTTTACGCGTGTCGGCAGCGTCGTATTCTTCATGGCCGATGACGGAAATGTCGGAAAGGAACTGTGGAAAACCGACGGAACGCCATCGGGTACTTTTCTCGTCAAGGATATTCAAGAGGGAACCTCAAGCACATTTGTTTCAAACATGACGGCAGCTCTCGGCAAGTTGTTTTTCCAGGCCAACGACGGCATCTCAGGCTCTGAGTTGTGGGTTTCGGACGGTTCCACAGCCGGCACATTCATGGTCAAGGATATCAACCCGGGGTCAAGCGGGTCTTCACCCGAGTCATTGGTCGCAACCGCCACCGGAATCCTCTTCTCCGCCAACGATGGAACCAGTGGTTCCGAACTCTGGCGGAGCGACGGTACCGAGGCCGGAACGACCCTGGTCAAGGACATCAATCCCGGCGGCGGGTCGTCGAGCCCAACCAGTGCGGTCGCCTTGGCAAATTCTGTTCTCTTCAAGGCGACCGATGGAGCCAACGGATATGAGTTGTGGGAAAGTGACGGTTCCGCTGCGGGAACGGTGATGGTCAAAGACATTCGAAGTGGCCCCAACAGTTCGTACCCCGGCAACTTCACGGTATTCAACGGCGAGGTGTACTTTTCCGCAAGCGATGGGCTCGCTGGCACGGAGCTTTGGAAAACCGACGCTTCTGCCGCCGGAACCGTCCTGGTCAAGGACATCCGATCCGGGCTTTCCTCATCCAGCCCAAAAAACCTGACTGCTTCCGGCCCACAGTTGTTCCTCACGGCAAATGACGGATCGCACGGTGTTGAAATCTGGAAAACAGATGGGACCTCGGCAGGGACGAGCCTCGTCAAGGACATCAATCCCGGGAGTAGTTCCGGCGTCTACGGCAAAATCGCCCAAACCAATTTTGGAATCTTTTTCGGGGGAACCGACGGAACCCACGGTCTGGAGCCATGGAAGAGTGACGGCACCGTTGCGGGAACGGTGATGATCAAGGATATCAATCCGACAACGGCGAGTAGTTCGTTTAACACACTCCTGAGTACCGGCCCACAGGTATATTTTCAGGCGGAGGATGGTGTCAACGGGAATCACTTGTGGATTTCCGACGGCACCGCGAACGGCACGTTTTCCTTGACTCCTCAACCCCTGAGCGCGGGAAGCGAATTCGGTAATATCATGTCGTGTTCCGATACATTCATGTTTGGGTCGGCCAACGACGGTATCAACGGTTCCGAACCCTGGACAACCGACTCGACCTCGGCCGGGACCATAATGCTCGCCGAAATTTATCCGGGCTCAATAGGTTCAAGCCCATACCGCCGGGCAGTGTTGAACGGTGACGTCTTCTTCGTTCCGATTGATCCGACCTTCGCCCAGGAAATGTGGACAACCGATTGCACACCCTCGGGGACAGGCCTTCTCAAAGACATCAACCCCTCCGGGAGTTTCGGGAATAGTGTGACGGCAGTTTCCGGCGGCACCCTGTTTTTCGATGCCGACGACGGCACGAATGGGCGCGAGCTCTGGAAGAGCGACGGCACGTCTGGCGGCACCGTCATGGTCAAGGACATCAATCCAACCGGCTCATCGTTCCCATCCCCTTATCCATTCGGTTCGGTCATCCTGTTGCGTGCAGACGACGGCGTCACCGGAAAGGAACTCTGGATCTCCGATGGGAGCTTGGGCGGAACGACACTGGTCAAGGACATCAACCCCGGACCCAACGGATCGAGCGTGTATGATATTCAGGAAATCGGCCCCATCGCCGTGTTCCGGGCAAATGACGGCGTCAACGGAACCGAGCTGTGGCGAACCGACGGTTCATCTACCGGTACCAGCCTTGTGCTGGACATCAACCCAGGACCCGCATCAGCCCTAACAGATTTCTATGGCTTGTTAACAGAGGTGGGAGGTCGGGCATTCTTTGCCGCCGCCGACGGCGTTCACGGCGAGGAGCTCTGGATAACAGACGGCACGAGCGCGGGGACGGTCCTCGTCATGGACGTCAACCCGGGCCCGGAAAGTTCCAATCCCTCCTATCTGCTGGCCATTGGCGCCACCCTCTATTTCGTTGCCGACGATGGCTCTCACGGCAAGGAGCTCTGGCGGTCGGACGGCACACCAGACGGGACCTTTCTGTTCGCCGATATCTGGCCCGGCGAAAAAGGTTCCGATCCTATAGGTCCTTGGGCCATTGATGGATTGGCCTTGTACACTGCCGGCTCACCTGAATATGGGAGAGAACTCTGGGTGACCGATGGGACCTCATCCGGGACCCGTCTGTTGGTTGAATGCAATCCCGGGCCGGCTTCGTCCCTGCCCTCCTCGCCGACGCTTGTCGGAAACTCGATCGTTTTTTCGGCTGAATCCGACATGTACGGGCAAGAACCATGGAAAACATGCGGAACAAAATTCTACCGCGACGATGACGGTGACGGCCATGGCGATCCAAATCGCTCGACCTTCGCCTGTTCGCCGCCACCTTCATACGAGGTGTCGAATGACGACTGCGACGATGCGCTCGCAGGGGTCCACCCCGGGGCCACCGAGGTCTGCGATCAGATCGACAACGATTGCAATGCCCAGATCGACGAACCCGCCTTCTCCGGTGTCAGTTCCGCAACTGTGCTGGGAGGAGGATCCTGCGGAATTCGATTGGAATGGAGTCAGACCTCGGCCTGTGCCGGCCAGCCGGTCTACAACGTGTATCGCGACACGTCCTCCGGCTTCACGCCGAACCCGGCCCAGAATCTGGTGGCCTCTTGCGTCACCCAGTCGACGCTGAACGACATGGCAGTCAATGCAGGAACCACCTACCACTACATCGTCAGATCGGAAAACCCCAGCACGGGGGGGACAGGTCCATGTTTCGGAGGCGGCGAAGACGGCAACTTGATCGAGGTATCCGCCACACCGGGCAGCTGTGTTACAGCTCCCGGGGAGGTAGCCTTTCTGACGTCTACGGCAGGTAATCTCAAGTTGACTGTCGAATGGGTCAACCCTTCGGCAGGGTACGGGTTGACGCGAATCTGCTGGACCGCCTCGGGTTACCCAACCGGACCAACGGACGGAACCTGCCGGAGCCGGATCGGCTCACCCGGAGTTCATGACTCTATCGTCCACGATGCTGCAACCAGGGGGTACATCGGCACGCGGTCCACTGACAGGGCGGCCATCACCAACGGCACCCTGTACTACTACGGGGTCTTCGTCAATTCTGCGGCTGACGGGTCGGGGCAATGGTCGGGAGGCCGTTTCGTCACAGGACGGCCATTCGATACGGCGGGCGCATCGAAATGGGCCTACACCACAGGAGCGACATCACTGAGTCCCTCGGGGATCCTTCCCGGCGACGCCAACTTTTCGACATCGAACGACAGAAACCTCCACTCGACCCAGGCCGGACTCTCCGGCGGCGCCTGGCCTCCCGGCTGGCAGCCGGCGGCTATGAACGCCCCTTCGGACGGGCGGCCGATCGTGGTGACGTTGCCTTCAACGACGGTTTCTGGAGCAGGCACTTTGGCATTCGTCGGTTCACAGGATGGCAGGGTCTACCTCTTCGACACGACCAATGGGACGACACTGTGGAGGAGCGATATCCTCGGTGACGCGGTTCAGGCCTCTCCCTCGGCCGATCTCAAGGATTTCGGAGGGTCCAACGACCTAGTACTTGTTGGATCGCGGTCGCCCTCCTCAGATTCCAAATTCTATGGTCTCCGACTAGCGGACGGTGCGACACAGTGGGTCTTCGACAACGGCGGCGGGAAGAACGGGATTGGGATCATCTCCAGCCAGGCCTTCGTCGACTATGGAAATGACCGTATCTTTTTCACCAGCAGACGCAATCCGGAGGGGTCGTCCGACACAGTCTGGTGCCTTGGTTTTCAGGCCACAACGGCAACAAAACTCTGGTCTTTCAATGCGGGAGATATCGATGCGGCGCCAAATCTTCGAGACGGGGTCCTCTACGTCGGAAATACGTCTGGCCAGGTCTTCGCCCTCAACGCCGCCAGCGGCGCCGAACTCTGGAGTACCCCCTATTCGACCGGCGACGGTGCCGTCAAGGGCTATGTGTGGGTCGATAGGGTTAACGGATCCAACCACCTCTACTTCAGCACGTTCTCGCAAGTTCACGCTCTTTTCGACCACGGTTCATCGGTGGCCACGATGTTCGGCGCGATTAATGTTGCCGACCCCTCCCCTATAATGATTATCGACGACGATCTCTACGTCGCATCAAGTCAATCGAACGGAAGCATTCTTCGCTTGGAAAAATCTACTGGGGTCCAACTGGGCTCAGAAACCATCGGTGACCCACTGACCTCAAAAGCCCTGGGAGTACCTGCCTTCGACGGCAGCATCTACCAGGTCATCATCGGAACGGAGGGCGGACGGGTTTACGCGGTATCTGGAGGCTTCTGACGCCAATCTGACTCGACTGATGCACCGAGGACCCATTTTCGAATCTGCCTGGGAAAGGACCCTTTTCCGTCAATGCGACCTTTCCCAACGCTCCGGTTGGCTCTCATCAATTGACAATAGATCATGCAACGAATCTTCGAAATCAACATCAAGCTGGGCGGTCCGCCCGGAATCTTGCCGGAATCCTCCGCCCACCCGGAGTCCGTCATAAATGAGATTACTTTCCCCGCAACCGATCCCTCTTGGACGACTCCAATACCTCCCCCAGCGATATCACCTCGGTGAAAAACCAAGCCGAGGTCCCCGATCCTGGCCCGAAAAACCACGCGGTGCATGACTCGGCCTTGCCGGCTTTCAAACACCGCGAGGTCCCCAACCTTGAGTCCGTCGGCACCCGTCCGCAACAATACAACACGAGACCCTCTCGGCACAGCGGATTCCATGCTGGACCCAATAACCTCGATATTCTCGACTCGTGGACGCCCCGACACACCCACTACTTCACCCAACAATCCAGTCATTAATAGGCAGGTTACAACACATAGAATCACGGTGCCTTTCGGGTATGGTGTAGGCGTTCCTTCGTTGCGTTCTCGTTCTTCACCTGAGTAGAGTGCCAGCTCTCGGCTCAGTCAGTCAACTGCAGCCAGCGCCGCTGGTGTTGCTCTTCTCACACCTTGAAACCCTAACGGTCTTCAGGACCTACCTTTGAAACAAAACCATCAGAAGCAGACGCAACAGATGTTGTTGCGTTGTCCACAATCCGCCAAAGGTACGAAGATTTATAGGGGACAGTTTTCTATTACCTGTGTGATCTCGAAGGTTGGGCGGAAGGGGTTGCCCGTTGAATCACGAAAAGTCCTCAATTGCAAAAGGCTATCAATTTTGGTATATTTTGCTCCTATGGACCTTATCAATGGCGTCTGGGCGTTCGAAAAACGACGAAAAGTACTATCTTTCGTGTTTAGGAGCTAATAATGCCCTCGGCAGCCGAATACCTCCAAGATCTACAAAGCGATGGCCGCTATCACTTCACCACCGTGCAGGCGATGGAAGCTCTCAAAATCAAGCTGCCCGCCACCCGGGCCGCCCTACGCCGGCTGAAAATGAAGGGTTGGGTCGCAGATCCCTACCGCGGATTCCATGTGATCGTTCCACCGGAGTACCGCAGTCTCGGATGCCTCCCAGCCGATCAATTTATCCCGTTTTTGATGGAGCACCTCGACGAGCCATACTACGTCGGACTTCTGACTGCGGCTCGATATCACGGAGCCGCTCATCAGAGCCCA
>Ga0164313_10006785_pt1 | contig 10070 bp, 7 predicted proteins | sample GuaBasSedimGuay4_FD_113735 | JGI IMG/M metagenome (GOLD analysis project Ga0164313, IMG submission 113735) | Subseafloor sediment microbial communities from Guaymas Basin, Gulf of California, Mexico - Guay4, Core 4569-4, 0-3 cm | ecosystem: Environmental > Aquatic > Marine > Hydrothermal vents >...
AAACAATCAGATAGAATTAACAGATAAGGGGATTGATTACCTTTCTGGTGTAGATGAGCCAGATTTCTTCGTAATGCCAGAAATTGGTGTGGAGATTGCTAAAATTGAAGAACAAGGGCTTTCATCTGAAGAAGAAGCCAATCTAAAAGAAGAGCTTTTCCGTGACTTCGGAATTAAAAGCGAGCGTATTCATACTATGAACCAATTGTTAAAAGCCTATTCTCTTTTTGAAAAAGATACAGAGTATGTGGTGATGGATAATAAGGTAATGATTGTAGATGAGCAAACCGGTCGTATTATGGACGGAAGACGTTATAGCGACGGATTGCATCAAGCGATTGAAGCCAAGGAAAATGTAAAAATTGAAGCGGCAACTCAGACTTTTGCGACGATTACACTTCAGAATTACTTTAGAATGTACCGTAAACTTTCGGGGATGACAGGTACTGCTGTAACGGAAGCTGGTGAACTTTGGGAAATCTATAAATTGGATGTAGTGGAAATCCCTACCAATAGATCTATTGTAAGAGATGACCGTGAGGATAAAATTTTCAAAACAAAACGGGAAAAATACAATGCAGTAATTGAAGAAGTAACCAATCTTACAGAAGCGGGAAGACCTGTGTTGATTGGAACGACTTCTGTAGAAATTTCAGAATTACTAAGTCGAATGTTGAGTATTCGTAATGTAAGACATAATGTATTAAATGCGAAGCTTCATAAAAGAGAAGCCGATATTGTTGAAGAAGCAGGACACGCAGGAATCGTAACTATTGCTACCAATATGGCCGGTCGTGGAACCGATATTAAATTGAGTGATGAAGTAAAAAAAGCGGGAGGTCTTGCCATTGTAGGTACCGAACGTCACGATTCACGACGTGTAGACAGACAGCTTCGTGGTCGTGCAGGTCGTCAAGGAGATCCAGGAAGTTCACAATTTTATGTGGCTTTGGATGATAAGTTAATGCGTCTATTTGGTAGTGAGCGAATTGCCAAAATGATGGATAAAATGGGATTAAAAGAAGGTGAAGTAATTCAGCATTCTATGATTTCTAAATCTATTGAACGTGCACAGAAAAAAGTAGAAGAAAACAACTTTGGTATTCGTAAGCGATTGTTAGAGTATGATGATGTGATGAATGCACAAAGAGAAGTGGTTTACAAACGTCGCCACCATGCCTTGTTTGGAGATCGTCTTCGTGTGGATATCGCTAATATGATATTTGATACGGCTGAAGTGATTTGCGAAGGAAACAAGGGAGCACAAGATTTTAAGAATTTTGAGTTTGAATTGATTCGTTATTTCTCATTAACCTCTCCTATTTCTGAAAGTGAGTTTGCTAGTATGGAAGCTCAAGAAATTGCAGGAAAAGTGTACCATGCTGCCTACGATCATTATCAAGAAAAAATGGTTCGTAATGCTGAAATGGCCTTCCCTGTTATTAAGAATGTTTACGAAACACAGAAAGATCAATACAAACGTATTTTAGTTCCATTTACAGACGGAGTTAAAACTTTAAACGTTGCGACAGATCTTGAAAAAGCATACGAAACAAAAGGAAAGCAATTAATTCAGGATTTTGAAAAGAATATATCACTAGCCATTATCGACGATGCTTGGAAAACCCATTTACGTAAAATGGATGAGTTAAAACAATCGGTACAGTTAGCAGTTCACGAACAAAAAGACCCCTTGTTAATCTATAAATTTGAAGCTTTCGAGTTGTTTAAAGCAATGATTGAGCAAGTAAATAAAGACGTGATTTCTTTCTTATTTAAAGGAGAATTACCACAAGAAAACCAAGAACAAATTAGAGAAGCGCAACAGGTAAAATCTAATAAAAATTTAAGAGAGCAAAAAGACGAAATCCAAAACTTGGATGAACGCTCTGCTGAATCTCGTTCAGCTGGTAACACTCAACGTCAACAGCAAATCACAGAAACCATTATAAGAGAACGTCCAAAAATAGGTCGTAATGAAAAAGTGACTATCAAAAATGTGATGAGTGGTGAAAACAAAACCGTAAAATATAAACAAGCCATCCCCTTAATCGATAAAGGAGAATGGGTTTTGGTAGACTAGTTTTAATAGTTTAAAAAATAGTACAAGGAATCTCAGAAATGAGGTTCCTTTTTTTTTTTTAAATAATTATTTTTGTAGTAATTTGTGCTCTTAACTTTTAAAAAAAACAAATGAAAAGAAAAGCAATTATATTTTCAATTTTATCTGCTTTGTTTTTTGTATCCTGTAATTCATCAGGAGATGGAGAATATGATACACGAGCTGTAGAAAGTTTAGATAAACTGACCGAAACTATTGGCGACTTAAACTCTTTAAGTTATACCGTAAACAGCTATATAGTTAGTGAAAAAGGAGAGAAAATCTCTAAAGAAAGTGATGTTTACCTTAAAGATTCCAATAAAATGTTTATTGAGAATACTGGTACAAAAGGAGACAAAAGTTTTTGGTATAATGGTGAAAAGTTTGCGTACTTCTTGTTTGATAGAAACGAGTACGATATTTTAGATGCCCCAGATAATACTTTAAAACTAATAGATAGTATTCATAGTAAATATCACGTCTATTTTCCCGCAGCAGACTTTCTCTATCCAACATTAACAGATGATTTGATTGACAATTATGATCAGCTATTATATTTTGGTGATGAAAAAGTGGACGATGTAGATTGTATTGCCTTGGAAGCAGCCAATGAAGAAACTATTGTTCAAATTTGGATAGAAAAAGAAACCAACTTACCTCATAAAATGATTGTGACTTCAAAAACAAATGAGAATAAATATTATGAAGCAGCATATTCTAATTGGAGAATGAATCCAAAATTACCAGATATTATGTTTGAATTTCAACCCCCATCAGGAGCAGAAAGAAAAAAGTTTGTAGCAAAAAATTAAAAATAAAACGACATGAAAAAATATAAATTTATAATATTCACGATAATGCTACTCTTAGGTTCTTCTGCAACAGATTTAATGGCGCAACGTATGAGAGGCGGCGGCGGTGGCGGTAGCCGAGGTGGCGGAGGTCACAGCATGAGTAGAAGTAGTAGCCCTAGTAGAAGTTATAGTGGAGGTAGTAGAAGCAGTAGTAGCTCTAGACAATCTATAAATGGGGGTTCTAGACAATCTACTTCTAGACCAAGTACCAGTAGTTATAATAAATCTACTAGACCCTCTACCAGCAATAGAAGCTCTAGTAGTCGCAATAGTTCGTCTTTTGATAAAAACAGAAGTAACGTAACACCTAAAAACTCTAGCAATAGAGCAAGTACTGGAACTAGAACAAATAAAGGAAATAATAAAGCGAGTACTGGTAATAATAACAAAGCGGGTACTGGCAATAGAACTGGAAACAATAACAAAGCAGGTACTGGCAATAGAACTGGAAATAACAACAAAGCGGGTACTGGCAATAGAACTGGCAATAATAACTCAAATAGAAATACAAACGTAAATAGAAATAGGAATACTAATGTTAATGTTAATCGAAATGTTAATGTTAGAGTAAATAATAGCAATCATTATTATAATGGTCGAAGAGGATATCACGGGTATCATTATCACGGATATCGTGGCTATAGTTATGGTCCCATGTGGCATCCTTGGGGATTCTTCGTAGCCACTCTTGCAGTCACCGCTATTGTTGTTTCAGTTAATAGTACGCCCTATTATTATGATAGCGGAGTGTATTACACACAATCTTCAGGTGGATATACCGTAGTAAACGCACCCACAAATATTGTAGTAAACACTTTACCCGAAGGAGTAGAAACCGTACAGTTAAATGATGATACTTACTATTATTTTGGAGGCGCCTTTTATATAAAAGAAAATGACAAATATAAAGTGATTGATGCTCCAGATGGAGCTGTGATAACTAACATTCCTGAAGGTGGTGAAGAAATGGAAATAGAAGACAAAAAGTATGTGGTGTATCATGAAACCTATTACTTGCCTTTTTCGCAAAATGGAAAAGATATGTATCAGGTTGTTGAAATGGTAGCTGCCGAATAATTAAATATTTATTTCAGATTAAAAGGAGTTTCATTTCTGAAGCTCCTTTTTTATATAAAGTGAATATTTTATTTTCTTTATTTTGAACAAATTCAATTCCATATAAAAAAATGTTGTTTTCTGAAAAAGAAATAAATGAAATCCTAATCAAAAAACTTCCTTTACTTAGCCAAAAAGACATTGAAGATTTTATTAATATCACTACTTATTCTCGCCAAGAAAAAAATATAGATATCCTTAAAAAGGGGATTAAAACAAAAAAAGCATTTCTAATATTAAAAGGAAATGTAAGGGGCTTTATTACACTTGAAAATGGAACTGAGAAAACCATTTTACTTCGTTCTGACGGTATTTTTGTAGCAGATGCTAAAAGTTTATTTAATAACCAACCGCAACGATTCACTTTTAAATCTATTGACAAAACACACATACTCTTATTTAATTATAATGATTTTGAAAGTTTAGCAAATTCAAATCCTAATATTATGCAACTGTATTTAAACATTCTCAAAGAATCTGTTGTTAGATTAAATTACCGGATAGAGTCAATGATTACTATGAATCATGAAGAACGTTATTTAGATTTAATAAAATTTAACCCTGGGTTTATAGATAAAGCTTATTCAAAACACTTAGCAAATTATTTAGGAATTACTCCAGAATCCCTTTCTAGATTAAGAAAAAGAATTAATAACAAAACTTAACTTATGTTAAGTATTAATTCTATTATCTTTTATAATTTTCGGTTTCATTGCATCTCATATAGTTTTAATTAAAATTGAGAGTAACTATTTCATACACAATACTAAATATTTTAAAAATGAAAAGAATATTTCTTTTTACAATTATTTTAATAAGTTCTTTTAATCTTATTGCTCAAGAAGAATCAGATGTGCAACAAGCAGCTGCACATGCCACCAACCCGTTAGCATTTGTTACCAAGTTACAGTTCCAACCCAATTATACGTTGAAAGATAATGGAGGGGATCAATTGGTAATGATTAGCAGGATTATGCAACCTTCAAAGTCTATAGGTTTGCCATTTATTAAAAGCAAAGATCCTTCAAAAATCTATACCATTTATCGTTTGGAAGCCCCAATTGTAAGTCAAACATTTCCGAATAATATTGGTGACGCAACAGGATTGTCAGATTTTATCATTATTGATGTTATTGCATTTAAACAAGAGAAAGGATTGTTTGGTGTTGGACCCGCTTTGATTATGCCCACAGCTACTTCAGAGTTTTTAGGCTCTGGTAAATGGAGTGCTGGATTGGCTGGTGTTTATATGACCAAAGCCTTTGGACTTACTCTAGGGTTATTAGGTCAGCAATTTGTTTCGTTTGCAGGAGATTCTTCAAGTCAAGATCAAAACTATATGTTGTTTCAGCCCATTATCACCAAAATATTTAAGAAGGGTTATTTTATGAACTTCTCTCCTATCATGAAATTTGATTGGGAGAACGATGCTTATAATATTCCTTTAGGTGTTAATTTCGGAAAAGCCTTTGCCAAAAATCTATCTATGTTTATTGGAGGTGAATATGTAGTAAGTGGTCCAAATCAAGGTGATTTTACAATTCGTCTTAATATCAACGCAATGTTTGCATCCACTAAATAATGAATATGAAAAAATTACTCCTCTTAGCAATTATAACAATGCTCTCTTTTCAATATGCTTCAGCACAAAGGGATGGTGCTCGTATGATTTTATGGGGACCTACAGGTGTTACTGCAGCAACTCCGAAATGGATGAATTTAAATCAAAATATTACTCCTTCAAATGTACTTGTTAACGGAGCAGATGTACATATCAATGCTTTTCCTATTACGATTATTCACAACTTTGGGATTGCTGATAGATTTGCACAAATAATGGTAAGCGCAGTACCCGGAAATGTAACAGGAACTTTATTAATTCCACCAACAGATGACAACCAAATACCTACAAGCATTTCTATTAATTCTAGCGGTTTTTTAGACGGGTTTATTGGTTTTAAATTGGGTTTGATAAATCAACCTGCCTTAAATGTAAAGGAATATGCTACTTACGAACATAAAACTTTTTCATTGACCAGTTATACTCGTATTTGGTATCCTGGATCTTATGACCAGACTGAAGAACTAAACCTTGGTAGTAATCGTTGGACTTTTGAATTAGGATTACCCATGAACATCTATTTAAGTAAGAAAAATCCAAAAAGAGCCACTTGGCTAGAAGTGTATCCTTCTGTTCATTTATATACAACAAATACAAATCCGACTGCTATAACAAGAGCTAATAAAACAGAACAACTTCCTTTATTTACTTTAGAAAATCATTTAAGTCATAATTTTACAGATAAGTTTTGGGCATCTTTAGATTTGCGTTATCAAATTGGAGGAGAGCTAAAAGCAGATGGCGTAAAACAAGACAATCAAATAAATGTTTTAGGAGGTGGAGCCACTGTTGGATATCAAATAATTCCTCCACTAGGAATCAACGTAGCATACGGAAATGTTTTTAATAACCCATCTAATGTGGAAGCAAATATGTTTAAATTAACCGTAGTATTCAGTTATGTGAATATGAAAAAATTAAAAGCAGCATCTAAATAAAAAATCATGAAAAAAATCATCCTATTCTGTTTTGTATTACTTGGATTAAATGTTTTTAGCCAAGAAACTAAAGAATCAACACAACTTAAAACTAAAAAAGTTAGCGTAGACAATTACAATAGAGCCGAAACCGATAGAGTATTTAAAACTCGTGTAGATAGGGGAATGCTAGGAAAAATTGTACACAATAGAGAATTGGCTCCATTAGACAAACAAACTGTACCAAGATTGAATAGAGATGTTTTTTACTCGTATGGTATTTTCGACTTAAACTCACCTTTAACGATTACAGTACCCGATTCTAAAGATAGATTTTTTTCTATACTAGTAATTAATGAAGATCATTACATCAAACACGTTTCTTATAACGCTGGTACTTTTACATTTACCAAAGAAGAAATGGGCACGAGATACATTCAAATTGCATTCAGAACCTTTGCAAATCCAAATGATAAAAAGGATATGAAACTGGCTTTTGCTTTACAGGATAAAATAACTTGGAAACAAAAGTCTATAGGTTCTTTTGAAGCTCCTGAATGGGATGAAAAATCGTTAGCAATTAACACAAAAGCGTTAAAATTATTAGGCTCTACATTAAGTAATAGTGATAAAATGTTTGGAGATGTTTCTGAAGTAGAACCTACACGACATTTAATAGGTACTGCTGCAGGATGGGGCGGAAATAAAAAGAAAGATGCCATTTATGTAAATCGATTTCCTAAAAACAATGATGGTAAAACAGCCTATACAGTTACTGTAAAAGATGTTCCTGTTGATGGGTTTTGGAGCGTTAGCCTTTATAATGATGCAGGGTATTTTGTAGAAAATAAAGACAATGCCTACAGTATAAATAATGTTACAGGTATAAAAAATAAAGATGGTTCTATTACCATTCACTTTGGCGGTGACCCAACAGCGGTTAATTATCTACCAATTATGGAAGGATGGAATTATATCGCTAGATTATACCGACCAAGAAAAGAAATTTTAGATGGAGAGTGGACATTCCCTATTGAACAAATAGTTAAATAATTTTATTGATTTATGAAAAAAATAATCATCACCAGTTTTACGCTACTCACTTTAATGGCTTGTAATGAAGGTAAAAAACAAGCAGAAAATTCTTCGGAAGAAAAAATAGCAACAACAACTTTAACTGCAGAACAACAATTGGCTGCTGCCGAAGATGCTGTAAAAGAAAATCCTTTAAAAGAGGCTTATTTTGGTGAGTTGCATATGCACACAGCACTTTCGTTAGATGCCCTTTTTGGTCAAATTGTAGATGGCCCTGTAATGCCAGACGATTCGTACCGTTTTGCCAAAGGTGAAACAGTTCATATTAGCGGTCACGAACATAATATTATTCGTCCATTAGATTTTGCAGCGGTTACAGATCACGCAGAATATATTGGTGAATCCTATTCAGCTATTACACCAGGAGCACCAGGATATGATTCACCAGATTTGCAAGACTTGCGAAATTCCAAAAACTTTGATGACCAAATGGCTTGGTACGAAAAGTTTTCTAAAAACCAACGTGGAGCAGGTGGCCCAGTACATCCTGATTATTATGCTGGTCCAGAAACTACTCAAAGTGCTTGGAAAATGCACCAAGATGCTGCTGCAAAACATTATGAGCCAGGAAAGTTTACAACCTTAATGGCATATGAATGGAGTTCGGTAGTTAAAGGTGGAAACCTACATCGTAACGTGATTTTTAGAGATATGAATGTGCCAATACAGCCGTTTAGTGCGCTTGAATCAAACGATGAAACTAAATTATGGGAATGGATGAGCGAACAAGAAAAAAATGGAAGTACCCTTTTTGCTATTCCTCATAACTCTAATGCAGGTAAAGGTTTAATGTTTCCTTCCTCCTATCCAGACGGACGTGCAATTGATAAGGAATATGTAGAATTAAGAAATAAATACGAGCGAACTATCGAGATTATGCAGATTAAAGGAAATTCGGAAGTGATTTCTCAATTTTGGACAAACGATGAAATGGCTGGTTTTGAAAATGCAATGAGTTTGCAAAATTATGCTGGACGTACGCCAATGAAACAAAACTATGTACGATGGGGTTTAATAGAAGGCTTAAAATATCAAAATGAATTTGGAACAAATCCTTTTCAGTTAGGATTAACAGGGGGTACTGACAACCATAATGGTGCTATGAGTGATGTGGTGGAAAGCAATTTTATTGGTGGTCACGGACCTGCCGATAATACGCCAGAATTAAGACAAACAGGGGAAGCACCCGCTTGGGTCCTAGCAAAAGAAGAAAATCCTGGTTCTATTACAGGAGTTTGGGCAACTAAAAACACACGAGGTGCTATTTATGATGGTTTGTATAACCGTGAAGCATTTGCAACTTCGGGTACACGTATTAAAGTACGGTTTTTTGCTGGTGAAAATATTACGTCGAATCCATCATCAATGGAAGAAATGGTAAAAGATGGTTATGCAAATGGTTTACCAATGGGAGGAACTTTATCTCAACTAACCAAAGCACCTACGTTTAATGTGTATGCTCAAAAAGACCCTGAAGGTGCGAATTTAGACCGTATTCAAATTATAAAAGGTTGGGTAGATACTGATGGCAATCATCAAGAACAAATTATTGAAGTTACTTGGAGTGGTGATCGTAAATTAGATGCAAAAGGTAAATTACCTGCTGTGGCTAATACCGTAAATGTAGAAGATGCAACTTATACCAATACCATTGGTGCCGCAACTCTGTTAGGCTCTTGGACCGATCCAAACTTTGATGCTTCTGTAAATGCGATGTATTATGTACGGGTTTTAGAAATTCCGACACCACGTTGGAGTACCTACGATGCGGTTAAAGCCAATTTAGAATTGTTGGAAGATGTTCCTGTAACTATTCAGGAACGTGCTTGGTCAAGCCCTATTTGGTATACACCTAAATAATAGCAACTAAATTATTTTATTAAAAAGTTTCTTCATTCATTGAGGAAACTTTTTTTGTACCTTGCATGTTCATATTTATTAATTTTCAAAACATGAAAAAACTATCACTACTAGTTCTTCTTTTTGCATTTATCGCTTGTAAAAATGATAAACAAACTGAAGCTCCTTTAGAAAAAGAAACCGCTACTGAAACGACTACTTCAGAAACAGAAACTACAAAATATCCAACCAATGTTTATTTTGGTGATACCCACTTGCACACAGACCTTTCTATGGATGCTGGTGCTTTTGGTAATCGAATTGGTATGGATGAAGCCTACAAATTTGCTCGCGGGGAAGAAGTTACCTCTTCAACAGGATTAAAAACAAAATTATCCAGACCCCTAGACTTTTTGGTAATCGCAGATCACTCTGATGGTTTGGGGCTATTTCCTGCAGTATTGAATAAAGATGAATGGGTAATGAAAACACCCGAAGGAAAAAGATGGAGTAAAATGTTGGACGAA
>Ga0164313_10006786_pt1 | contig 10070 bp, 9 predicted proteins | sample GuaBasSedimGuay4_FD_113735 | JGI IMG/M metagenome (GOLD analysis project Ga0164313, IMG submission 113735) | Subseafloor sediment microbial communities from Guaymas Basin, Gulf of California, Mexico - Guay4, Core 4569-4, 0-3 cm | ecosystem: Environmental > Aquatic > Marine > Hydrothermal vents >...
AGAACAGTCGTGAGTGCTGGAAGCGGGAAGTAGAAGTACATGACGGGGAATCCTGCGTACCAGTCCATGCTCCATCCGAGCAGGTTGCCTGAGGGAAGCAGGTTCTCCATCAGAACCTTGGGCAGCAGCACATGAGCACCCATATCGCCACCCGTTGGGGTATTCGCGATGAACAGGTACGGGAGACGCCACAGAGGCTGGCCATCGCGGAAGAACGGGCCAAGAAGCCCCGACATGGTCAGGAAAATGAGAACTGTTGGCGCAGCTATCGCAGCGACGACGAACCACTTCGAAACGCCGGTACGCCCGGGGGGCGGCGCATCGAAATCCTCAGGGAGTTCGGTAGTTTCATCGGTGTGCGGGGGTGCGATCGCGGTCACACGGGGAGAATACAGTCAATGGGGAGTTGGTAGAGAAGAGTTCACAAGTAATCAGCTGTCAGCCACCAGCGGAAGAAACCAGAACACGAAATCCAGACTCTTACGTCTGTGTCTTACCCCTCATCACGCTCTTGCTGACGGCTGACAGCTGACGGCTGCTGGCTCTCCTCCTCCGGTAGATCCTCTACCTTGCCCAGGTACTTCGAGCGCTGGCGTCCGTCTTGTGTCCAGTAGGCATAGATGTACGGGCCGTGGGGGCACGACGAACACGATTGTTTACCGCACCTGACCATTTGCTTGCGGATCTTGACACCAGGACCCAGATCGGGGAACTCGTGGCCCCTCCCCTCGAGTCGTGCCCTCGTAAGCATGAACAATCGCCTCAGCTCAGGTTCATCCATCTCCCTGATGGCTTCGAGCACGTCGCGGTCGATCGGCATCAGTAACTCGCTGGCCGAAGATGAGAGGACGATCCGTGCGCCCGACGATCAACGACATCCCAGCCGTTAGGTGGCGTGAACCTGCCAGCGTGGAGGGAGCAGAGCAGCATCCCCCGATAGATGGGTTCATCGCCGGTAGCGTCATCGAGATACGCCTCCGCTGCAGCATGGTCATAGGACAAGAGTGCGGTGGCGCGGCCGGTGCAACGGATACAGGGAGCGATCATGAGGAACCAACGGTACGGGCATTCGCGATCCGAGCCAAGGATTTCAATGAGATACTTTGATGTCTGCATCACGCAGAGCACCAGCGAGCCTACGCGATGAGGGAGCGCCAGCGAGGGCAGCAACCACTGTTCCCTCTCTATCGAGCACGACGGTGAGCGGGACGGCGAACACGCGCCATGATTCGAATCTCTGGGGTTCCAACTCGTGAGTGATCTCTCGAAACGGTACACCTTTGGAGCGCAGCAGGGAGACCGTCTCTTTGCACGTCGTGCACTCAAGCGATGTGAACAGCACAACGCCTGGCCGGTCACCGTCGATCTGGACGGAGAGTGTTGGATGCGGTGGCTTCTGGATCCTATTGGCGGCGAATGCAACAACGCCTGCCACACCGAGTACTGCTACAACGAGGAGCAATCTCGCTGCTATCTCCGTCATCCGGCAGGGATTCCCGCGATCAGCGCCACACCCCTGTCACCAACGATCTCCCACGCAGCCGAGATCGGGACGTCCGATGTCAACCGGTACCCGAACACGCCGGAAGCTCCCGGAACGGGAATCGGAACGACCGTTCCTGGCGCGATCTCAACCGTCTCCTGGTACAGGGCATCCTCTTCGCTCAAAGCCACGACGTTCACTGTGGCCAACTCGACACCACTGTTCATCATCCAAAGGGTCGTCTCAGACCCGGGGAGTGTTTCGACGGGGACGATCCAATCCGTCGCCAATTCCGGGATCCCTGTTGTCCCAGCCAGACCTCGTGCAAAATCTTCCTCTGTTGTGACGGTTGTATCGGTCTCAGAAACAGTCGTCGAAGGTTCCTCATCAAGGCTGCCGTCACCTGCGTCTTCGGATACGTCAGGAACTGTGGCCACAACGGTCGCTACGACAGGAGCCGTTGCACGGAGGCGCACACCGTATGGTGCAAGGGCAATGTCCGCGAGCGGGATGAGAGCGGGTGCCGTTGAATCGAGCGTGATCTCACGGGCGTCGACGATGATCCCTGACTCGGTCACGATATCGACCGTCACGGTCACGTCGTCGTCACCCGCGGTCACGACCGCTATCGAGGGTTCGAGCTTCCCAGGCGACGCTACAGGGAACTCCCACGTCTCTGATGGGGTGGAACCGTTCCACATGGCCTCTCCGTGCTCGTCGGTACGGATCATCACAGGGATAACGGAGCCTGTTGTTGCCGTCACTTTGATCGAAAGCTCATCGCGGAACGGGAGGAACGGTTCGAAATCGATGGTCGTCCATGAACGACCGGCCACGTCGATCTGGGCGAGGTCGGGGATCAGGTCGAGGTTGAACTCGGAGTGTGCGGTGATCACGACCTCGGCGTTGTCCGCAAACGGATTGAAGAGCCTCAGCTGTGTGAAGGACCCGGTCTTCGTCGAACCGCCAGGCAGGTACCACTCCGTTGGAACAGAGACCGTGCATTTGTCGGCAGCTACCAGACCGTCGGCGGACTGAAGTGATGCCGCTGTAGCAGGGCCATTCGATATCTCGACGATCGCAGGGGACTCCCCCTTGCGCAGAAGTACACCTGTGTCGATCCTGGTCGCGCTTTTTGAGAGAAGGTCGAACGAGAACACGGTCGGTTCGGCATTCGCAAGCGGGTCAAGGAGCGTGAGGTCGACCGTCACCTCAACATCGGTTGCCGTCGTTATCGCGCTCTCGAGTACGTCACTTGCCTCGATCCACGGGCAATACCACACGGTCGGATTCGCCTCTGCACCGTCGGCCTGGTCGGCCTGGGCCAGTTCGAATTCAGGGACAGGGTCCGCCTCAGGTCCCACCTGAGTAGCCCCGGCGACGACCACCGCAATGGCGAGCATTGCCAACAGGATCTTCCTCATGACCGTCTCCTCCCGATGAGCACGAGGCCGAGGAGCGCGACAAAAGCCACAACCACGGCGATCGCCTGGTACCTGAGTCCGGCGTCCGGCGAGTAGGTTGCAACGCCGAGATCGCCTGCAACCTCGTTGGAGAACTCTGTGACGCGCCACGGAGGCGGTCCCCACGCGGATGACGGGTTCTCTGTGATGAACACCCTGGCGTCGGCCTGCGGAGATCCTTCATATGTCCAGCCAAGCCGTGGCCACGAGTCGAGTGCCGACGTAAGAGCCCGACCAACAGGTTCGACATCGGTCACGAACACGGCATTGGTCGTCGCTGCGTTGAGCGGCAGCAGGTCAAGTTGGCCGGCGAACACTCGGCGCCATTCAACGGACGATTCATCAGGATCGTCGCTCGTGCTATCACCAACGACCACGATCCACTTGATCCCGAACACCGCAAGCTCTCCACCAGCACGTTTCGTTTCCCCAGATGTGATGAGGTTCAGCTTGGTTCGGAGGTACGCGTCAAACGCGAGCGTGTCTGCCAATCGGGCTTCACCGAGATCGGGATACGGTGCTGAAACAACACGATAAGCGCCACCCTTGATCGTTCTGGAGTCACCAGGGAGAAGCTCCCTTGGACCGACCATCAACACGCGCGAACGTTCCGCAACACCTTCTTCGGCAGTAGTGAAGGCGAGGTCCTCGACGAACTGATCGCCGGGAAGTCCGATTCTGCCTCCAAAGACGATCGTGGACGCAGCAACAAGGAGAACGACCACACCAACAGTGCCGATGCCGGCGACGATGCGCTGCACCCGGCCGGTCTCGTCAGATGTCAGCACCACAGCCGTGATACCTACGAGTATGCCGATCCCGAGACTCGTCACGAGAAGGGCTACAGACCCGGCTTCGGTTCCGACACCGAATGACCCGGCACGAGCCACGAAGAATCCCACTCCGGCTATCAGAGCCGCCCATCCCGCTACGAAGCCGAGCCGTCTTTTTGCCGCTACAACTGCCGCGATCGTGACGACGGCTCCTGCCGCGGTCACTATCGGTGACGCTGCCCAGTAGGCGTATCCCGTTTGGGCGATCCCGATGAGTCCCGCGCTCCATATCCATGGACTCAGCAGAAGGAATCCCCCAGCTGTTGCGATAAGGGCAATAAGAGAGGCACGCCAGGCATCCGCGTCCCGTAGGAGGAACAGCGCATAGATGCCAACAAGCAGCAAAGGAACGACCAGCATGAGTGGCGACAGGGCACCGAGTATTCCGAAAACCAGAGTTGCCGCTGCGAGCCTGGTGACCAGTCCCCATCTGCCTTCGCGTACCGGAGCCATGGCGATCCGCACGGCCCACGGGAGCACGCCAATGGCGAGCAGCGTTCCGATGTACGTGTTCGTTGCAACGGCTTGAGCCCCTGGCCCCGCAACATAGACGATGCCGGCAAGGAGTGCAGGCGCAGCGGGGATCGACCACGTCCTCAAGAGGCGAGTCATTCCCCAGATTCCAGAAAGCAACGCACCCGCACCAAGAAGATACTCAGCAAGATTTGGGGAACTCAACGTCAAGATCTTCGTGATTCCGGCGATCCCAACCAGAGGTCGTAGCGGATCAGGGCTGCCGAACCCTGCGGGGTTCCATCCTCCTGCATAGGCATTGAGTACGTCCCAGCCATCAGTTGGGAAAGGCAACGTGTACCCAACGGCGGGGAATCCATCTGACCAGAGGTTTCGGGAGGCGAGAAGCACGAATATCACAGCGATTATTCCGATGATGAACGCCGGTTGTCTGACATCGTTGCCGATCGACTCGAACGTCAACCTGTCGTCGCCTGGGAGGCGGCGTCGGAGCGTTCTTGCGGTGCGGGTCGACATCACATGGAAACGGATGCTCCCGCCACGCTGAAACGCAAACAGCCCCGCATCACCGTTGACCCTGCCAGATCGCGCCGCATGTCGGTCCTTGATCGTCGATGGGAGGTGCGCGAGATTCCACAACCACGACCGGACCCAGTCGAAACCGTACCAGTGGCCAAAGAAGATGGACACGATCCATTCGACCAACCCTGAGAGGAAATCAAGCGGGAGTACCCACAGCAAGGTGACGGCGCCGTATATCTTCATCACCGATCGGATCCGACTTGCCTCCGCTTTCCATCGAGGCGTGTCCACCATCGGGTACTCGTACACGACCTCGGATGCTGCGGTGATGGCGACGATGGCACCTCGAAGCCTGGCACGCTGGCCAAGGTCGATAGCAGACGCGATGGGTGTCATCAGGTCATCTACACCACCGAGACCTACGAACAGATCCCTTCTGATGAGAGCGGAGACTCCGGACACAGCTGCGACCTCACGGACGACGTCGTACTGGCCCTGATCGCGTTCCTGACTGTCAAGCCCGGTATACGGAACGTTGTACACGTCCGTGATCAATCCGATGGAGATCAGCTCTTCGCGTTCTGCACCGAGGATCTTTGAGCCGATGATCCCAGCGCCGATGCGGTCGCCGTCCTCGACGAGTTTCCCGAGGGCGTCTGGAGCGGGCACCGCTCCTTCGTGGAGCACCCATACGTAGTCAACAGTTCTGTCCATTCCGTCGACAAGCGTCGTGAGCGTTGGAGCCGTGTGTGTGTCGGAACCGAGCGCAGCGATCCGCTCCTCGTGCGCTCCAACCACAACGAGGTCGTGTACCGCATACACTTGCGCATCAACAGCATCGACCGTGGCCTGATAGCCGCCGGTCGTGTTGGCGATGACAGCAACAACGACGGTCGCTTCATTGGTGGGCGTCATGGACATGTGAGGTACATTCTGGAGTCGATTCGGCAACGTCTCAATCACCGCGTAACACTGCTCGCCGGTGGGGTGGGCGGGGCAAGGATGGCACGAGCTCTTCGTTCCGTCCTCGATCCTGGCCAACTCACCGTTGTGGTGAACGTCGGTGACGATACTGAACGATATAGCGTTCGCGTGTCTCCTGACCCTGATACGGTCCTCTACACACTCGCCGAAGTGGAAGGTCAGCATGGTTGGGGCCGCCGCGATGACACGTTCACCACGATGGATGAGCTTGCGAGATTCGGTGTTGACACGTCATTCGCCCTTGGCGACAAGGATCTTGCGGTGTGTCTGTACCGAACGCAACAGCTCGAAAACGGAGAACCTCTGTCGGCAGTCACCTCGAGGCTCGCCCGTGCATTCGGCGTCGAATGCAACCTGCTACCAGCCACAGACGAACCGCTCGAAACGTTCGTACAGATCGATACCGGCTCCTGGTTGCCTTTCCAGGAGTACTTCGTTGACAGGCGCCACCGCGATGATGTCCATGCGGTCGCGTACCACGGTGCACCCCAGGCGCTCGCTGCCCCGGGTGTTGTCGATGCGATCGCTGGCGCTGACACGCTCGTGATCGCGCCATCGAACCCTCCTCTTTCCATATGGCCGATCCTTGCGATCGATCCGATCAGGAAGGCTGTTGCGTTGCACCAGCATCGTGTTGCGGTCAGTCCGCTGTTCGGCGGCGCACCACTCAAGGGCCCAGCAGACAAGGTCATGGCTGGCGTCGGTCTCTCGATGGGAACACGTGGAGTCCTCGAGGCCTACGACGGCCTCATCGATGTCCTCTACATCGACGAGGCAGACAGCGACGACGTGGGGATAGGTGACGCATTCAACGTCGCTGTCATCGCTACAGACACGCTCCTCACCGGCGAGGACCGCGGTGCTGCATTCGCCTCGCGGATACTGGACTCGGCCTCGCGATGAGCAGGATCAGCATCTTCGGTATCGCAGGCTTACCAGAGATCGAACCTGGTGATGACCTTGCAGCGATGATCGTCCGAGCGATTGCAGGTGAGGACCTCGCCCTTGCCGACAACGACATCCTCGTCGTCACCCACAAGATCGTGTCGAAGCAGGAAGGCCGCATCGTCGAGATCCCAACGGAGGAGGCTTACCGCGCGGTCATCGCTGACGAATCGGTGCGCATCGTTCGGCGTCGAGGCGACCTCGTCATCGCACAGACCCGTCACGGTTTCATCTGCGCCAATGCTGCGGTGGATCGTTCGAACGTGGCCGCGGGTTACGCGCTCCTCCTCCCGATCGACCCCGATCGTTCCGCACACAGGCTGAGGATGCTCATCACTCGGGCAACAGGTATGAACATCGGCGTCGTGATCACAGACACGTTCGGACGCCCCTGGCGAAGAGGTCTGGTTGACGTTGCCATCGGCGTGAGCGGCGTCACCGCCATCGTCGATCTCAAAGGCACGACAGACACCCATGGGAACGAACTCAATGTCACCGAGGTCAACGTCGTTGACGAGATCGCCGCTGCGGCAGACCTCGTCATGGGAAAGGCAACGGGTATACCCGTTGCCATCGTCCGAGGTCTCACTCTGTCTGGTGACGGCCGTGCAAGGGACATCGTCCGCCCGGCGAACGAGGACCTGTTCAGATGACCGCGCGTAATGCCTGAACTTCCTGAGATCGAGGGGTATCTCGCAGCGCTTCGACCGCGCATCGTCGGCGAAACCCTCACCGATGTTCGAGTCGCGTCGTTCTCGCTGTTACGTACGTTCGACCCGCCAGTCGAGGCTGTGGTCTCTGAAACCGTCGTGAGCGTCCATCGCGTGGGTAAACGAATCGTGATCGACCTCACAGGTGAGTTGCACCTGGTTATCCACCTGATGGTCGCTGGCCGCCTGAAATGGGCTGACTCTCCGATGTCGATCCCGAAGCGCGGCGGCCTTGCGGCGTTCGACTTCTCCTCCGGTTCTCTGCTGCTCACCGAGGCTGGGACCAAACGACGGGCATCGCTGTCGGTCGTACGCACCACCGACCTTCCTGGAGTCGACCCCGGCGGGATCGAACTCGCTGATGCCACCCTCGAGCAGTTCTCGGACGCATTGTGTACCGAGCGTCACACCCTCAAACGTTCCCTCACCGACGCCAGACACATCGCGGGTATCGGTGGTGCGTTCGCGGACGAGATCCTCCACCGCAGTCACCTCTCGCCCACACAGATGAACACGAACCTCACGGACGAGGAAATCGCAGCGCTGTTCGAGGCATCGAAAGGGGTCCTGGCGGAGTGGACTCGCAAACGCATCGACGAGACCGGGACCGGGTTCCCGACGAAGGTGACGGCGTTCCACCCTGACATGGCGGTCCACGGAAAGTTCAACGAACCGTGCCCCGTGTGCGCCACCCCAATCCAACGCATCGTCTCTGGCGGTCGCGAAACCAACTACTGCCCAACCTGTCAAACCGGAGGAAAGGTCCTCAAAGATCGCGCGCTATCGCGTTTGTTGAAGGACGATTGGCCGAAGAGGCTCGGCTAGCGCCTCGCGTACAAGGGCTACGCCCGTATTGGCTCGCAAGCTCGCGGTACAAGCTCGCTGCGCTCGCGTAAGAAGAAGCACCCTCCGGGAGGTTTTCTATACAGCGAGCCCGCGAGCCTCATACGCGAGGCCCCCCAGGGCCGAGCTCATACCGCGAGCTTGCGAGCCGATACAGCGAGGCGCTAGCCGAGCTGTCCGCGAGCCTGCGACCTGAACCAATCCACCGTTTGAGCTATGCCTTCGTCGAGCGGGGTCCAGGCTTCCCATCCGAGGTGTTCCCTGGCTGCTGAAGGATCGAGGCATGAGCGCAGTTGTTCACCGGGACGCCCGGCTGCCATCACCGGTGCGATGTCGGTTCCGGTCGCCTCGACAACCAGATCGTACAGTTTGAGCACGGAAGTTTCGAGGCCTGTCCCGATATTGAGGTACCTCGACCCTCCGGTCCTGGCGGCTCGCACCAGGGCATCAGCGACATCCTCGACGAACACGAAATCCCTTGTCTGGGTCCCATCGCCATAGATCGTCGGCGTTCTCCCTGCCAGGAGGTGCCCTGCGAAGATCGCCACGACACCGGCTTCGCCGTACGGGTCCTGGCGGGGCCCGAAGACATTCGAGAACCCGAGTGACATGTAGTCGAGGTCGTAGGTATCGGCGAAGTACCGGAAGTACTCCTCGACCACGTACTTCGAGACACCGTACGGCGCCTCGGGCCTGCGCTTCTGCGTCTCTGGTGTCGGGATATTGAACGTATCGCCAAAGGTTGCCCCTCCAGATGACGAGAACACGAATCGCTCGACGTTCGCGTGGCGAGCAGCCTCAAGCATGTTGATCGTTCCAATGACGTTGATCTTCGCATCGAACACGGGATCAGCAACCGATCTGCGCACATCGATCTGAGCAGCGAGATGGAACACGGTATCTGGCCCGTACGACCGCACAAGGCCGACCACGTCATTCTCGGAGATGTCGATCTGATGGATCTGAACGTTGCCGCGCCTGCGTGCCGTCTTCAGGTTCGCCAACGACCCTGAGCTGAGATCATCGAGGACAAGAACGTCGTATCCCTCATCAACGAGACGATCCACGAGATTTGATCCAATGAACCCTGCTCCACCGGTGACAACTGCCTTGCGCTGCATCATGTCCTCTCAGGGAGTTGCTCGCCGAAGAAACCGACGAACCGATCGAACGTGTCGCGGGCCATATCCTCTTCGTAGTTGTCGGCCTCGATGTCCCACCAGTGCGTCTTCATGTCCGCGTAGATGGCGTAGCCAGTTCGAGGGATCTCGTCTCGAGCCTCAACCGACATGTCGATGTCAACGGTGTCATCACCTCTCGACCCGACATACAGAACAGGCACTCCGGCAGTCGCAAGATCTTCGGTGACATGGGCGTCCAGGGTCGATCCAACGGTGGCGAGTGCCATCGCACCACCATCATCTGCCACAAGCGCAGCAGCATCGTATATTCCCGGGCCCAGAGCGATCACCCCGTACCCGAGTCGGGCATTTGACCAGCCGCTGTGCTCGCTGGTCACGAATGCGGCAACCTGTTGTGCGATCCGGCGATTGGATCCATGGTCGGATGTCAGGTCTGGAGCCACGGCTGCGATCCCATGTCGTGCCATCCTCCAACACATGGCCTTGACCGCTGAGGTAGGCGTCGGCTCCGGGCCGAATACGAGAACCGTTGGCCAGTCTCCCTCGCGGTCTGGCCGTGCCATGTACCCACCAAGGGTTTCGGGACCCGCGGGTATGCTCGTAGAACCATAGATGATCTCGGTTGTACCTTCACCTCGTAGGACGGTCACGGATTCCTCTCCCTGGATGCG
>Ga0164313_10006787_pt1 | contig 10069 bp, 7 predicted proteins | sample GuaBasSedimGuay4_FD_113735 | JGI IMG/M metagenome (GOLD analysis project Ga0164313, IMG submission 113735) | Subseafloor sediment microbial communities from Guaymas Basin, Gulf of California, Mexico - Guay4, Core 4569-4, 0-3 cm | ecosystem: Environmental > Aquatic > Marine > Hydrothermal vents >...
GAAAAGGGCCGTAAAGTTTTGGAGAATGAGTGATGCCAAATCTAGTTGAGGTGAATTATAAGCGGACGGGGTGGAGCACCAATACGGATGCGCTGATGTTCATGGCTCTGGATAATATGCAGAATCAGGGCGCTATTGCGGCCGGTCGCGGGTCGTGGATCCGGTCCGGTATTGCCGAGGGGTCTCGCCGGTGGTTTTTCGGAAGCAGCGGGTAAAATAGTTGCCGTCGGAGAAGCCGCAGTCGAAGGCGATGTCGGTGATGGTGCGGTCGGTGTGTCGGAGCAGCTCGGCGGCTTTCTGGGTGCGGATGTGCATGAGGTGGTCGATGGGCGAGCGGCCGATGCAGTCGTGGAAGATGCGCAGGAAGTGGCGCTTGGAGAGGTGCGACTTTTCCGCCAGTTCATCGAGCGTGATTTTTTCGGCATAGTGGGCCTCGATGTGCGCGATGGCATCGCCGATGCGCAGGAGGTCGATGGATTCATCGGTGGGTTCGTCGGAATAACAGCGGGAGAGGAGAACGGCGAGCTGCATGAAAAGCCCTTTGGCCATGACCCGGTATCCGGGGTTGCGGAGCTCTGTTTCGCGGGTGAGGTCGCGGATGATCTTGTTCACGTTGGCGAGTTGCTGGTCAGAGAGCTGCAACCGGCTTTGGAAGTTGTGCTGGGTGCGGAAGGCAGGTTCGAGGGAAAAAAGCGCGTGGAAGCCGGGGAGGGCGCGAATATCCCACTGCTCCATTGTGAGGGCTTTCGCATCGAAAAGAATGTTGGACAAGGCCAGTCCGTGCATCTCCTGGTACTGGTGCGCATGGTTCCGGGCGATCACAAACACATCGCCGCTCTTTACGGGAAATCCCTGCCCGTCGATCACATGCATGGCCGTGCCTTTGAGGATGATGACCAACTCGTCGAACCCGTGGCTGTGCAGGGGGAATTCGGGCTGGGGGTCGCGAATGTAGACCTGCAGGGGCAGGGTGGGGTCTTCGAAGAGGTCTTCGCGGGTGAGCAGGTGGGCTGGATTGTTCATGGCCAGATCGTGCTATAGAAAGTCGGGATCGTCAAGGCGGACGATCTGGGCAGGTGATAGTTTCTTCACCTCATCACTCAGGTAGGTCGGTTAGATATGGCAACCATCAAATACATTCTGAGCTTCGTTGTTCTGTGCGTGAACGGTTGGGCAGCGGCACCCAATGTGGTGATTATCCTGAGCGACGACCATTCATGGACGGACTATGGCTTTATGGGGCACGAGATCGTTCAAACCCCGAACCTGGACAAGCTGGCGGAAAGCGGCGTGCTGTTCGAGCGTGCGTATGTGCCCACCGCGCTGTGCCGTCCGTCGTTGATGACTTTGGCCACGGGACGCTATGCTTCCGACCACAAGATTTCCGGGAACGACCCCATTTCGCCAAACCGTGTTGACCGGTTGTCGATGATTGGCCGGATTCAGGAGATGGACACGTTGGCCAAGCTGCTGGGCGAGCAGGGCTATCTTTCCCATCAGAGTGGAAAATGGTGGGAAGGCCATTATTCGAACGGGGGCTTTACGCACGGCATGACCCAAGGCTTTCCGAACAAAGGCGGACGCCATGGCGACGCAGGGCTTGATATTGGTCGGCAGGGAATGGAACCCGTTACTGATTTTATTGATATGGCCGTAGAACAGGAGAAGCCGTTTTTTGTTTGGTATGCTCCGTTCCTTCCCCATACACCGCACACGCCACCGGAACGGTTGCTGAACAAATACAAAGACAAGGTCGATTCAATCCACGTGGCTAGGTACTACGCCATGGTGGAATGGTTCGACGAAACCTGCGGCGAACTATTGGATCATTTGGAAGAGAAAAAGGTTCGCGAGAATACACTGGTTATTTATTTTGGTGACAACGGCTGGATTCAGGATCCCGACAGCGACAAATTTGCATTTGGATCAAAGCAGATGCCCCATGACGGTGGCGTCCGCCAACCCACCATATACAGTTGGCCGGATCGGATCGCACCCCGGCGCAGGCAGGATTTGGTCAGCAGCATCGACATTCTTCCCACCATCTGTGCCGCCACCGGGGCGCGTTTGCCTGCCGGATTGCCTGGCCTGAGCCTGCTGAAAGCGATGGAGCAAAATGAGCCTGTTGAACGGGACCGGATTTTCGGCGAGTCGTTTGCCCACGATGTGGTTGATCTGGACGATCCCGAAAAGACCCTTCTCTATCGCTGGGTCATCGAAGGCCGCTACAAGCTGATCCTGACCTACAGCGGCAAGTATGGGCATGACGAGGGTGCCAATGTAGGCTATGCCGAACGGGTACACAACAAGATGGACAAGCGCCCCCAGCTCTACGATCTGCAGGATGATCCCCGAGAAACCAACAATCTCGCAGGAGAAAATCCGGAGCTAACCGCCCAGTTGGTTGCCGAGCTCGATCAATGGTACCGGGTCACAAAAAGAACCTGCCTGAAGATATTCAACAGCGAAGTAGTCGACGGGAAATCACGAATCATTCCCTAAAACAATGGGTAGGAGAAATTTTGACAGGATAACTGGATCGACAGGATGAATATCCAGTACATCAAAATAAACATCACACCCTGAAGGAGGGAAAAATGGAACAGAAAGAACTGACGGAAAAAATCATTGGATGCGCATACAAAGTCTATAATAGAATGGGGTTCGGGTTTCTGGAATCAGTATATGAGAAATGTCTGCTGATGGAACTCAACAAGGCGGGATTACGCGCGGAGGCGCAGTGTCCCATCAATGTGTTCTATGATGGAGAAAACGTCGGAGAGTTTTTTGCCGATATTGTTGTTGAAAATTCGGTGATCCTGGAACTCAAATCCGTTCGGAGAATCGTAAGGGCACACGAAGTTCAACTTGTCAATTACCTGACCGCTACAGGGAAACAGGTCGGCCTGATTCTTAATTTTGGCATAGAAAAAGTAGAGGTTAAGCGTAAAGTGAAGAACTTGGATCAACTGGATTAATGATCCTAATTAATCCTGTCGATCCTGTTATCCTGTCAAGAAACATCCATCCACGGGTTTTAGGAAAGAAACAAAATTAACAAGGAGAATACATGAGTGTAGATAAAGCATACGAACTGGCCAAGGAGCGCTACGCAGCGTTCGGAATCGATGTGGACGCGGCGATTGAAAAGGCGCTTGAGCTTCCCATCTCCCTGCACTGCTGGCAGGCGGACGATGTGGTGGGTTTTGAAACGAAGCCGGAAGGTCTCGCCGGTGGCGGCATCATGGCAACCGGAAACTATCCCGGACGCGCCCGCAATGGCGAGGAGGCTCGCGCGGACATTGCCAAGGCCATGTCGCTGATTCCCGGAACCCAGCGCGTGAATGTGCATGCCAGCTATTCCGAAACCGACCACTATGTTGATCGCGACGAAATGGATCCGTCCTGTTTCACCAAGTGGATGGACTGGGCGAAGGAGCAGGGCGTGAAGCTCGACTTCAACCCGACCTTCTTCTCGCATCCGAAAGCAGAAGACGGTTTTACCCTTTCGCACCGCGACGACGAAATCCGCGCGTTCTGGATCAAGCACGGCAAGGCTTCCCGCAAGATTGCAGAAGCCATGGCCGAAGCGCAGGGATCGCCCTGCTATGTCAATTGGTGGACGCCCGATGGATCGAAAGATGTTCCGGCCGACCGCTTCGGGCCGCGCGCCCGCATGGCCGCTTCGTACGATGCCGTTATGTCCGACGACTCCGTTGATAAAACCAAATGCGTCGACTTTATCGAAAGCAAGCTCTTTGGTATCGGCTCGGAAGAGTATGTCGTCAGCTCCGGCGAATTTTGCGCGGACTATGCCCTGAGCCGCAACATGGGCCTCTGCATGGACATGGGCCACTTCCACCCGACCGAAACGATCCACGGCAAGATTTCCAGTCATCTCCAATTCATGGAGCAAATCATGTTGCATGTCAGTCGCCCGATCCGCTGGGACTCCGACCACGTCGTTTTGTTCAACGACGACCTGAAGAGCGTATTCCTCGAAATCCAGCGCGGAAATGTGTGGGATCGCGTGATCCTCGCGCTCGACTTCTTCGATGCCTCGATCAACCGCATTGGTGCGTACGTCACCGGAACCCGCGCGGCGCGCAAGGGCATCCTCTATGCGTTGCTCGACCCGACCGAACAGCTCCAGAGCTACGAAGCCGAAGGCAAGAATGCCCAGCGCCTGGCGCTGATGGAAGAGTTCAAGACCATGCCGTTTGCGGCTGTTTGGGACAAGCTCTGCGAGAAGGCCGCCGTTCCGGTGGGTGCCGACTGGCTGGCCGATATGGAAGCCTATGAATCGAACGTATTAAGTAGGCGTTCGTGAAAGCATGGCTTTAAAATTCCATACCGTTCTGGTTTTGCTCGGAACGTTGCTGGCTGCCGCCCTGCGAGTACAGGGCGCAGCCACACATCTAGTGGATGAAAATCCGGTAGGCATTGCCAAGGATGAATCGGGCGCGATCCTGATTGATTTTGGACGTGTGGCCTTTGGCAACATCCGGCTGATGCCGCCCGCCATGGCAAAAGGTTCCATTGCGGTTCACTTCGGCGAGGCCTTGGTCGATGGGCGGATCAACCGTACGCCGCCGGGCACCGTGCGCTACAACAAGACCACCGTATCGCTGGACGGAAAGCGCTCGGTGGTCGCCGCGCCGCCGCCCGATCCGCGCAATACCGAACAAGATAGCCCGAAACATCCGCCAGCCATCCTCACGCCGCTGGAATGGGGAGTGGTGCTACCCTTTCGCTGGGTCGAGATCGAGGGATGGGAAGGGGAGTTGCTGCCCGAACAAATTATCCGTCAATCCGCTTTTTCTTCAACATGGGATGACGATGCGGCCGCCTTCGAGTCGTCCGATGAAATGCTCGATCGGGTCTGGGAGCTCTGCCGCTATTCCATCAAAGCCACCACCTTCGCTGGGGTCTATGTGGACGGCGATCGCGAACGCATTCCCTACGAGGCCGATGCCCATAACACCCAGTTCAGCCAGTACTACACCGACAACGATGTGCAGATGGCGCGCGACACCATTGACCATTTGATGAAATACCCCACCTGGCCATCCGAATGTGCCCCGCACATGGTGTTCATGGCTCATGCCGACTGGCTGCAGACCGGCGACAAGCAATGGCTTTCCGCGCACTACGAAACACTGAAAACCAAAACGCTGATCGATCGTCGGGGTGCGGATGATTTGGTTTCCAGCAACGAAAAGCAGGTCAAGAAAACCGACCTTGTTGATTGGCCGCCCAATGAGCGCGATGGGTATGTCTTCACATCGCGCAACACGGTGGTGAACGCGTTCCACCTGCGTGCCATGGCGCTGATGGGGGAAATGGCGCGTGTCCTTGGAAAGGAAGACGAGGCGAGGGTGTTTGAGTCGAGCTTCAACGCGGCATACACCGCCTTCCAGGAGACCTTTTTCAATGCGGGCAAGGGGCTGTATCGCGACGGCATCGACACCGACCATACGGCACTCCACGCCAATCTGTTTCCGCTCGTGTTCGGGCTGGCTCCGGAAGCAGGCCGCGCGAAGATGACGGAGTGGCTGGCCGACCGCGGCATGGTTTGCTCGGTTTATGCCGCGCAATATTTGATGGAGGCGCTGTTTGAAAACGGCGCGGATCGGCAGGCCATCGAACTGATGACCGCAAAAAACGACCGCAGCTGGCGGCACATGGTCGAAAGCGGCACCACCATCACCTGGGAAGCGTGGGATCAGAAATACAAGCCGAATCAGGATTGGAACCACGCCTGGGGTGCCGCGCCCGCCAATTTGCTGCCGCGCTACATCCTCGGTGCGCAGCCATTGACCCCCGGCTGGGAAACGGCACGCATTCGTCCCAGTACAGGCGGGCTTGCCTTTGCCAAAGGAAAAGTGCCAACGCCGCGCGGTCCGATCTTTATCGATTGGAAAAATTCAGATACGTTCTCTCTTTCGCTGACGCTGCCCAAAGGAATGGCCGCGCGCGTGGAGCTTCCAATGGTTGGAATATCGTCCGGGGTCTTCAGCGAAGGGGACTCCATAAAGGCGACGCGCGTCGGCAACCGATGGGTGTTTGATCACGAAGTCGAAGGAACGGTATCCTTCGAGGTGAGGTAGGAAATGAATAGAATCATGCAGAAAGAAAGACTCGTCTCGTTATGCCTACTCCTGATTGCGCCCTTGGTTTGCCTTGGGGCTTCCGAAAAACCCAGCATCATCTTTTTTCTGGCGGATGACCAGCGCGATACCGTGCTGGGGTGCTACGGGCATCCCATTGTAAAGACCCCGACCCTTGACCGGCTGGCCGCCGAGGGCGTTCGGTTTGAAAATTCCTTTTGCGAGGTGCCGATCTGCGCCGCAAGCCGCTCCTCGATTTTTTCGGGACTCTCGCAGCGGACGCACGGCTATAATTTTGGCGAGCCAGCGGTTCCCGCGAAATACATTGCCACCAGCTATCCCGTCATGCTGAAGGCGGCGGGCTATCGCATTGGGTTTGCCGGAAAATACGGCATGTCTTTCGCCTCGCCGGGGATGACTAAGGAGTTTGATTTTTTCAAACCGATCGACAGGAATCCCTACCTGAAAAGAATGCCGGACGGCAGCCTGCGCCACGAAACCGAACTGTGCGGCGATGCGGCGATTGAATTTATCCAGTCCAACCCGCCCGGCACCCCGTTTTGCCTGTCGATCAGTTTCAATGCCTCCCATGCGGAGGACAGCGACCACCGGCCGGGATTCCACTTCCAATGGCCGAAATCCACGGATGGAATGTATGAGGACGTGGAGATCCCCGCACCCCGGCTGGGCGATGAAAAATATTTTACCGCCATGCCGCCGTTTCTTCAGGACATTACCCAGCTCAATCGCGAGCGTTTCTACTGGCGCTGGGATACCCCTGAAAAATACCAGATCAACATGCGCGCCTACTTCCGCATGGTTACCGGTATCGACAACACCATTGCGCGGGTGCTGGAGGCCTTGAGGGAATCGGGAATGGAGAAAAACACGATCATCGTCTATACCGCCGACAATGGCTATCTGATGGGGGATCGCGGTACGGCCGGGAAATGGAACCATTACGAACAGTCGCTCCGGGTGCCGCTGATTGTCTACGACCCAAGCCTGCCCCCGCCGCAACGCGGCCGCGTGGTGACGGAATCCGTCAGCAACATTGACCTTGCCCCGACGTTTGTCCAATGGGCGGGGCTGGAACCGCCAGAGGTTTACCAAGGCCGTTCGCTACTGCCCCTGATCAAGGGTAAAAAGGGAGTCGAATGGCGCGATACTGTTTTTTGCGAACACAAGTTTAACCGGTTTCCCAATTGGCACGGGATTCGCGGGGGAAAATATAAGTTTGCCGTATATTACGACGAGCCGGACGACCCATATGAATGCCTGTATGATCTGGAAAACGATCCGGATGAATTCACCAACCTGGCGGCGAATCCCGAATACGCCCCCGTACTCGGCATGATGCGGAAGCGGCTCGAAGCCTATTTACAAAAACTACCGGAAACCCAATGAAAAAACGGATACATATTAAATTGATTACGCGTCACCTAATAACCTGGAGTGTGCTTGTGACTGGAATTTTTGAACTACCTTCTTCATCCTTCGGAAATACGATGGCGCAGCAACTGTGCGTAGGCGAGGGCTTTGTGGAGCCACTTGGTTTCCACGACGCCACCCCTGCCTTTTCCTGGAAGCTGCCCCAAGGCGTGAAGGCGCAGTCGGCCTTCCACATCGAGGTTCGCGATGTCTTGCGCCGGAAGGTGGTTTGGGATAGCGGCTGGGTGGAGTCGGCGCAGTCCGTCCTCGTTCCGTATGGCGGCAAGCCGCTGGCCTCGCGCCAGCAGCTCGCGTGGCGAGTCCGGTTCCGCGATGAAAACGGCAAGGATTCCGAATGGAGCGAGTCCTCCCGTTTCGAGCTGGGGCTGCTTGCTGCAAAGGATTGGAACGCCAAGTGGATCAGCCCTGAGGATCAGCCCGATTCGGGAAAGGAACCCGTTTCCTGGTTGCGGCGCGAGTTCCCGATCCGCAAGGAAGTCGAACGCGCGCGGCTTTATGCCACGGCACGAGGTCTGTACGAAATCCATTTGAACGGCGAAAAAGTGGGCAACGATTGTTTTGTGCCCGGCTGGACCTCCTACGAAAAGCGGATCGATACGCTGACCTACGATGTGACCGAAGCTCTTCAGCAGGGCGGCAACGCGCTTGGCGTCGAACTTGGCTCGGGCTGGTATGCGGGGCGCATCGGTTTGCCCGGAAAACGAAACCGTTATGGGCATGGTGCGCAGCTCCTGCTTCAGCTTGAGATCACCTATGCGGATGGCTCCTCCGAAACGATACTTTCCGATGAAGCGTGGAAGGTGACGCCGGACGGCCCGATCCGGGCTTCGAGCATCTACGACGGCGAGGAGTACGATGCACGCATGGAAATGCCCGGCTGGGACAAGCCCGGATTCGATGATAATGGATGGGGCAGGGTCGAGGTGAGTAGCGACCGGGGTTCCGCCATCCTTGTTCCCAAACCCTTTGCCCCTGTTCGCGCAACGGAAACGCTCGCCGTAAAGGAAGTCACCGAACCTGAACCGGGACGCTTTGTTTTCGACCTCGGCCAAAACATGGTGGGCTGGGCGAAGCTCGATATTCGGGTTGAGAAAGATCAAATCGTCACGGTACGCTTCGCCGAAATGCTGAACCCGGACGGTACGATGTATACGGATAACTACCGCTCCGCCAAATCGACCGATACCTACACCGCCGCAAAAACCGGTCGGATTTCGTGGGAGCCGACCTTCACATTCCATGGATTCCGCTATGTCGAACTTTCCGGCCTGCCGGAAGGGATTCGCCCGATAAAGGAGTTGGTTGAAGGCGTGGTGCTACACTCCGATCTCCCAACGGTTGGAACCTTCGAGTCGTCGCACGAAAAGCTGAACCAACTTCAATCCAATATTGTCTGGGGGCAGCGTGGTAACTTTCTCGATATCCCGACCGACTGCCCGCAGCGCGACGAACGCCTTGGCTGGACGGGCGATGCCCAGGTCTTCTGCCCAACCTCGATGTTCAACTATGACTGCCACGCCTTCTGGAAAAGCTGGCTGGGTTCCATGCGCGACGACCAAATGGACGGCGGGCAGATTCCCCATGTGATTCCCGATGTGCTGGGGAACGGCGACAGTCCCGGCTGGATGGACGCCGCCACCTTCATCCCGTGGGAGGTTTATGTCCGCACCGGCGATACCGAAGTGCTGGCGGAGAATATCCAAATGATGGAGCGGCTGATCGGCTACTACCGGAAGCAAGCCAAGAACGGGCTTATCGAGGCAGGGCGCAAGAAGGGACTTGCCGGTTTTGGCGATTGGCTCCAGCCCTATGCCCCGGATGAAAAGGGCGATACGCCGCTGGCGATACTGACCACCGCATACTATGCACGCAGTACGCAGATCCTGGCCGATTCCCTGCGGGTGCTGGGGAAAACCGCCGAGGCAAAGAAACATGCCGAAGAGGCGGCGTTCATTCGGCAGGCCTTCGCAAAGCACTATTTCGATGCCGCCGGGAAATTGCAAAACGCACCCGAAACGCAAACCGCCTATCTGCTGGCCATCGCCTTCGATCTGATCCCTGCCGAATTGCAGGAAAAGGCCTCCGAGCATCTGGTCCGGTTGGTTCACGAAGCGGACAACCATCTACGGACAGGCTTCCTCGGCACGCCGTATATTGCGCAGGTGTTGGATCAAACCGGGCATGCTGATCTGGCCTTCACCGTGCTGTTCAAGGAAACCTACCCCTCGTGGTTCTTCTCCATCAACCAAGGGGCCACCACCATGTGGGAGCGCTGGAACAGCTATAGCCACGAAGATGGCTTTGGCAAGGTCGGCATGAACTCCTTCAACCACTATGCCTATGGTGCGATCAACCAGTGGATGGTCGAACGCATCGCCGGGCTTGATCCCGACCCGGCCCATCCCGGCTATAAGCATTTCTTCATTCGTCCAGTCATTGGAACCCAGCTCGACTGGGCGCGTGCCGAATTGGAGACACCGTATGGCAAGGCTTCAAGCGGGTGGAAA
>Ga0164313_10006788_pt1 | contig 10069 bp, 6 predicted proteins | sample GuaBasSedimGuay4_FD_113735 | JGI IMG/M metagenome (GOLD analysis project Ga0164313, IMG submission 113735) | Subseafloor sediment microbial communities from Guaymas Basin, Gulf of California, Mexico - Guay4, Core 4569-4, 0-3 cm | ecosystem: Environmental > Aquatic > Marine > Hydrothermal vents >...
ACGGGGTCAACCCGCAGACCAATCCAAGCAGGATGACCCTCAGCTTGGTTCGCTGGATGGGACGGTCACGACGCAAGATCCGGCGGGCGAAAATGACCAGCCCGGTGAGGAAAAAGCCCAGGACATAAAGCAGGGAAATGATCACCAGTGCGTATTCGGGGAAGCCTCCGGGAGCGGGGTTCAGGAAAAACAGCCAGACAATAAGCCCGAAGAGCAACCAACCGGGAACCAACAGCAGGCGGAGCTGCTTTTTTTCCCGGGCCAATTTGCTGCGGGGACTGGGGAACTGGAGAAAGAACCTCAGGAAATACGCTGGCAGCAGGAGTTGGAAAAGGTAGCGGATCAATTCCTTGGCAGTCATGTAGGCCACGCTGGTGTGGTCCGGAATATCCAGCAGGAAAAACGCGAAGATGAAACACAGGGAGAAAAAATTCCGAGCCACCGGATCGCGCCGGCGCAACAGGACCCAGAAACCGATCATCAGAAAGGCGAGGCCTGAGACCCAGACTCCGTAGCTGCGGATCATCCCGGCCTGCCGCGGGGTGGTGGGAGTGATGATCACCAGGCGTTCGGCATGGCCGCGCATGATTTTGACGGCAAGGGGGGACAGGTCATGACGGCCGGCCAGGGCGGCATAGTAGGCGGCCATTTTGACGATTTCGCGGCCGTCCACCGTCAGGATCAGGTCGTCCTTGCGCAGGCCCGCCTTCTCAGCCGGACCGCCGGCAACGACCTCGGCGACTTCCATGCGGCGGACCGAAAACCCGAAATCGGGTTTTTGGGCGATGTGAAGAGTGACGGGCAGGGTGAGGGTCATCAACAACGGGGCAAGTAGATACAACCCCAGCAGGCGTGTAACCCGCTCGAAGGTCGTTTCGCGAAATACGGCCAGGTACCGCATGAAAAGGCCCCAAGGTTGCAGGATCGGTTGATGTGCGGGCATATTACCACATTGCTCAGGATCGGGACAGATGTTAGATTCCGCATTCCCAGGAGTTTCAACGGACAGGTTCAAGGGCTTCGACAGGAGAGATCTTGACAGACATCAGGAACATGGCGCAATACACCCCCGCAGGCATCGAACAGAAGTGGTATGCCGCCTGGGAAGAGGCCGGCCTTTTTACTCCCGAGGATTCAAACGGGAAGGATCCGTTTGTCATTACCCTGCCGCCCCCGAATGTGACGGGGATCCTGCACATGGGGCACTGCCTGGGCAACAGTATCCAGGACACCCTTATCCGATGGGCCCGGATGCAGGGGCATCCCGCGTTGTGGGTTCCCGGTACCGATCACGCCAGCATTGCAACCGAGCAGGTGGTGAGTCGCCAGATGGCCGCCGAGGGGATCGACAAGCGCGATGTGGGCCGGGATGCCTTTCTGGAACGGGCCTGGACCTGGAAGGAACAGACCCACGGCCGGATCACCCAGCAGATCCGCCGTCTGGGCTGCTCGCTGGACTGGAGTCGCGAAGCCTTCACCATGGACGAGCAGCGTAACCGTGCCGTTACCGAAGCCTTCGTGCGGCTCAAGGAAAAAGGCCTGATCTACCGGGATGTCTATCTGGTCAACTGGTGTCCCCACGACCTGACCGCCATCAGTGACGACGAGGTCGAATACAAGGAGATCGAGGGCAGTCTCTGGCACCTGAAATATCCCCTGGCAGATGGTTCCGGTCATGTGACCGTGGCCACCACCCGACCCGAGACCATGTTCGGCGATTCAGCCGTTGCCGTTCATCCCAACGATCCCGAACGCAAACACCTGATCGGGTCGACCGTCAAACTGCCGTTGACGGACCGGGAGATTCCCATCATCGGGGATCACCACGCCGATCCTGAAAAAGGCACCGGGTTCGTGAAGATCACACCGGCCCACGATCCCAACGACTTCGAGGTTGGCCGCCGGCACGACCTGGAACAGGTTATCTGCATGACGCCTGCGGGGGTCATGAACGAACAGGCCGGATCCTTCGCCGGCCTGGGCCGGCAGGAATGCCGCGAAGCTGTGGTTGCCGCCCTGGATGCCGAAGGCCTGCTGGAAAAAATCGAAAAACACGTGCACCAGGTGGGGCACCACGACCGGTGCGGTCACGTCATCGAACCCTATCTGTCACGGCAGTGGTTCCTGAAGATGGAGGAACTTGCCGCGCCCGCTGTCCGGGCCGTGGCCGAAGGTGATATCAAGCTCTATCCGGAGCGCTGGGTCGGTGTGTACGACAACTGGATGAACAACATCCGGGACTGGTGCATCAGCCGGCAGCTCTGGTGGGGGCACAGGATTCCGGTCTGGTATTGCGGGGACTGCGACGAGGAGATCGCCGCGCGGGCCGAACCGGACAAGTGCCCGGCATGTGGCGGCTGCAAACTGGTTCAGGAGGATGATGTCCTGGATACCTGGTTCAGCAGCTGGCTGTGGACCTTCTCGCCGTTGGGGTGGCCGGACGAAACCGATGATTTGCAGAAATTCCACCCGACCTCGGTCCTTGTCACGGCGCCGGACATCATCTTTTTCTGGGTGGCCCGGATGATCATGGCCAGCTACGAATTCAAGGGTGAAAAACCCTTCGGCGAAGTTCTCTTCCACGGGATAGTGCGAGATGAAGAGGGCCGGAAGATGAGCAAGTCCCTGGGCAACAGTCCCGATCCGATCCTTCTGATCGACGAATACGGGGCCGACGCACTGCGCTGCAGCCTGGTCATGCTCACCCCGACGGGGCAGGACATCTTTTTCACGGAGACGACCCTCGAAGTGGGCAGGAATTTCTGTAACAAGATATTCCAGGCCACCAAACTTGTTCTCGGCGCCTGGGACGAGGCGGGAATGGAATGTCCCTCCGCGGAAAACCCCGCTCCCCGAACCCTGGACATCGCCGACCTGGGCACGGCCGATGACTGGTCCCGGCGTCCCGCCGGTCTGTTCGGTGAATTGTGGCGCGGCGTGTTCGGTGCCGAACCGCCCCTGGAACTGACTGACGGGGATCTTCAACTGGAGGACCGCTGGGTCCTGGGCCGCCTGTTGGAGACGGTGGCCGGCTGCGACGCCAATATGGAAAAACGGCGTCTGAACGACGCCGCCTACGGCGTGTTCAATTTCTTCCGCCATGAATACTGCGACTGGTACCTTGAAGCCATCAAGCCGCGCCTGCGCAGCGAGCAGGACAACGGTCCCGCCCTTGCAGTGGCCGTCCTCAGCCTGGCCGTCAGCTACAAACTCCTGCATCCGGTGATGCCCTTCATTACCGAAGAACTTTGGAGTTGGCTGCCGTCCTCACAGGGTTTCCTGATGAATTCCTCGTTCCCCTGCTTTTCAGGCGAAACCCCGTTTCGGCTGGAGCGCGGCCAGTTCGAACAGGTGATGGAAATCGTCGTGGCGATTCGCAACCTGCGGAACGAACTCGGTGTCCAACCGGGCAAGAGGGGACGGGCGATTTTACGGGTGCCTTCCTCCGTCGAGGCTGCGGAATTGAAGTCCGGCGTGTCACTTATCGCCCTTCTGGCCAAGATGGAGACGGTGGAAGCCGTGACCGGTGGCGAGGATCCTTCGCCCGCCGGGGCCGGAGTCGCCGGATCGGTGGAAATATTCCTGCCGATGGAGGGTCTGATTGATCTGGAGAAGGAACGCGCCCGCCTGACCAAGGAACTGGCAGGCATCGAAGGGTGGATGAAGGGATGCCGAGCAAAGTTGAGTAATGAAAAGTTCACCGCCAACGCGCCCGATCATGTGGTCCAGAAGCAGAAGGACCTGTTGGCGGAAAACGAAACCAAAGCCGGTAAGATCAAGGAGTTGCTGGATGCCCTCGATTGAATCCTGCCGGATGAGGGCATTGGTCACAAGGAGGTTCCGATGAGCGACAGTCCCCTGCTGAAGACCCCCGGGGAGATGATCAGTGATGCGCGTGAGGCCAAGGAGCTGACGCTCGCCCAGTTGTCGGACCGGACCAAGATCCCTCCGGCGGTCCTGAAATCCCTGGAGCTGGACGAATACCACAAGATTTCCGGCCCTCTTTACATCAAGAGCTTCTTGCGGACCTGCGCAGTGGACCTTGGTCTCGATCCCCAGGTTGTGCTCAGTCTGTACAATCAGATTTCCGGGGAAAACAAATCGCGTCCCGTGGGTTCTGAAATGGTATGGGATGAAGAGGAAGTGAAGATCAGCCGTGTCGGTCTTCCCTGGTTGCGCATCATTCTGGCAGCCGGAGTCGTGGCAGTCCTGATAGGGGTTGGGCTGTTTGCCATGCGGGGCTGCGGAAACGGGGAACGGGCCGGTGACGACGGGTCGCACCCGGCGGTGGGACAAACGGAACCTGATGAGGCAAAAGCCCTGGTAATGGAAAGTGATCCTGCGGCTGGTGATGAGTCCCGATTTGAATCCCTGATGTCCACAAGTACGGAAGAGGAATTGCGGCAGCGGTCCATCGCCGCCGAGGAAGCGGCTCGGGTGCCGGACGACGGTCCGGTTTGCCCCTCATTCGTTCCCGATTCCCTGGCCCTGTTCTGGATATTGAGTTCCGACGCCCCGGCACCGGTGGTTGAACAGCCGGTCGAACCGGAAACGGTTGAAGTCCAGGCGCAAGAGATCCTGCCCGAAGAGAAATCGATTGCGGCCATACCGACCGAAGAAAAACCCACTGAAAAAGAACCTGAGGAGATCGTGGAGGACGTGTCGCCGGTTGCAGTCGCCACGCCCGAGGCGAATGAACCTGAGGAAGTCAATATTGAGGGCCCCCGGACGGTCGACCCCGCCGTGGCGCGGATGGATTCGTCCTGGCCCCTGGTCCTGGGTATTTCCTGCGATTCCCCGCAGGGTATTCTGGTCAAGCGGGATGGTGACCGGGAATTCAGTGAAGTGCGTTGGCCGCAGGAACCCGAAGGCGCTCCCGCCCTTCCGGATGCCGGGTTCGAAGCCGGCAGGGCCTACCGCCAGGGTGACCGCCTGGTGGTTTTCTGGGGAGCCGATGATCATTTCAGCGTGAAGCTGGCCCGGGTGCGGGGAGTCGTGGTATCCATCAATGGCGTCATTTGGAATCCTGGTGGTTTGAAGCAGGGAAAGGAATTCATTCTGGATAAGAGTTCCGTTACCCCCAAACCGCGTCCATAGGGTTGGGCATGGGACTGTTTAATCTCGTTGCCCCTTTCGAACCCACGGGGGACCAACCCGCCGCCATCGCCGAGATCGTGAGTGAGGCCCGGAAGGGTACCCGTTTCCAGACCCTGTTGGGTGTCACGGGGTCGGGCAAGACCTTCACCATGGCCAATGCCATCGCCCAACTCGAAAAACCGACACTCGTCTTCAGTCACAACAAGACCCTCGCCGCCCAGCTCTACGGCGAGCTCAAGGGTTTTTTCCCGGACAACGCCGTCGAGTTCTTCATCTCCTATTATGACTATTACCAGCCCGAAGCCTTTATCCCCGCCACCAATACCTACATCGAAAAAGACACCAGCATCAACGACGAGATCGAGCGTCTTCGCCTGCGGGCCACCAGCAGCCTTCTGGCCCGCAGTGACGTCATCGTCGTGGCCAGTGTTTCTGCCATCTATGGGGTCGGGAATCCGAAGACATTCAAGGACAGCATGGTCGCCCTGCGTGCGGGAATGGAGATGGACCGGGACGACCTGCTGGCCCGCCTGGTTGAGATAAGGTACAAGCGCAACGACATGGAATACGCCTACGGTACCTTTCGGGCCCGCGGCGATACGGTGGAGATCCGCTCGGCATTCGAGGAGCGGGTACTGAGGGTGGAATTTTTCGGCGACGAGGTGGAATCCCTGACCTGGATCGAACCCTTGACCGGCCGCAGCCTCGGGTCCGTTGATAACGCGGTGGTTTATCCCGCCACACAGTTCGTCACCGAAAAGGGTGGTGTCGGGCGGGTGCTTGATGATATAGGACGCGACCTGGAAATTCGACTGGGAGAGCTGGATGAACTGGGCAAGCCTCTCGAAGCCCAGCGACTGGCCTCCCGCACGCGTTATGACATGGAGATGATCCAGCAGATCGGCCACTGCGCCGGGGTGGAAAACTATTCACGGTATTTCGACAACCGCAAACCGGGGGAGCGGCCCGCCTGTCTGTTCGATTATTTTCCCAAGGATTTTTTCCTGATCATCGACGAGTCCCACGCCTCGATTCCCCAGATCGGCGCCATGTATTACGGAGATCGTTCCCGCAAGGTGAGCCTGGTGGAGCACGGGTTCCGTCTGCCGAGCGCGTTGGACAACCGGCCGCTGCTGTTCGAGGAGTTCGAAGAGATCATGCCGCAGACGGTCTTCGTGTCGGCGACCCCCGCCGATTACGAGTTGGAGAAATGCGGCGGCGTGGTGGTGGAGCAGGTCATCAGGCCCACGGGCCTGGTGGACCCGCCGATCACGGTCATGCCGGTGGAGCATCAGGTCGATGATCTTCTGGAGCGGATCCGGGTCGTGGCGGGCAGGGGTGAGCGTGTCCTGGTTACCACCCTGACGAAGAAAATGTCGGAAGACCTCACGGACTACTTGGCCCAGGCCGGTGTGAAGGTGACGTATCTTCACTCTGATATTACCGCCCTGGACAGGATCGAGATATTGCGCAAGCTGAGGCTGGGTGAAAATGATGTACTGGTGGGGGTCAACCTTCTGCGGGAGGGCCTGGACCTGCCCGAGGTGTCGCTGGTCGCCATCCTGGACGCGGACCGTGAGGGGTTCCTGAGGTCCGAGCGAAGCCTCATCCAAACCTCAGGACGGGCGGCCAGGAATATTAATGGCGAAGTTGTCATGTATGCGGATCGGATCACACGGTCTATGAAAGCGGCCATCGGAGAGACCGATCGCCGGCGGAAACGGCAATTGGCCTGGAACAAGGAACACGGCCTGGTGCCGCGGTCCATCACCAAGAGCAGGGACGAGATTCTCCAGTCCACCGCAGCGGCCGGTGACCGGGGCCTGGAATCTCCACCCATTGATCCTCGCCCCTGGGAGTCCGTGGTGGACCACGATATGTCCCCACGGGAGATGGTCACCATGCTTGAGGATGCCATGATTGCAGCGGCCAAGGCTCTGGAATTTGAAAAGGCGGCCGCATTGAGGGACAGGATCGATGACCTGAAAGCCCAGTGGGGCATCGGCGGGAACGGGTAGAAAGTACCAACCGGGAGCTGAAATGGGACACGACATGGAATCCGGATTTCCCAGTGAAGAGTGGGTGGGAACCCTTGTCCGGCAGGCGCTGGCCGAAGACGTCGGTTCCCGCGACGTGTCCACCGCCATATCGGTCGATCCCATCGCTTCCGGCAGGGGTGATCTGGTATCCCGGGACAAGGGCGTAGTGGCCGGACTTCCTCTTTTGAAGATGGTCTATTTGCAGGTGGATCCGGCCGTTTCGGTGGAGCCCGTTGTTACGGATGGGACCCCGGTCGGACCCGGTTCGGTCGTGGCCCATCTCGAAGGCCCGGTGGCTTCCATCCTGACGGGTGAGCGGACGGCCCTGAATTTCCTGCAGAACCTGGGCGGGATCGCCTCACTGACCGCCATGTATGTGGCTGAAGTTGCCGGTACGCCGTGCCGTGTTTTGGACACCCGGAAAACCCTTCCGGGATACAGGTCGCTGGCCAAGTATGCCGTATTGTGCGGTGGGGGGCACAATCACCGGATGGGCCTTTATGACCGGGTCATGCTGAAGGACAATCACTGGACGGCCGCGGCCGTGGGCATCGACGAGTTGGTGGCCAGGGCCCGAAGGGACTTTCCGGACCTGGCCATTGAAATCGAAGTGGACACCCTGGACCAGTTGGATCAGGTCCTTCCGTTGCGGGTCGATTGGATCCTCCTGGACAATTTCACGGTCACCGATACGACCGAGGCGGTAACCCGCAGGGACTCGGCCTCAGTGGAAACCCTGCTCGAGTCCTCGGGGAACATCACTCTGGAAACCATCGCCGGGTATGCCCGGGCCGGGGTTGACGGGGCCTCGGTCGGTCGGCTGACCCATTCGGCGGGTGCCCTGGACCTGGGCCTGGATCTGGAGCGGGGATGAAGCGACTGTTTCGGAAAACCTCCGTGGCCCGGGACTGGTTCGGCCTGGATGTCTTTCAGGTCGGTCCCCGATTTCTCCGTGACAGCGGAACCCTGTTTCTTCTGGACGAGGTGGGAAGCACCAGTGAATTCCTGCGCGGCGGTGGTGATGCGGCCCAGGGACGTTTGTGCCGTTGGGACGGCTGGGGCTGGAAGGCCCAAAAGCAGGCGCGCCTGGTGCCGGTGACCGGGCCCACGCCGGGCATGGTAGTGGTTGCCAGGCGGCAAACCTCAGGCAAAGGCCGTCAGGGCAGAAGCTGGGACGATTGCGGTGGTCTGAATCTTTCCGTGGTCGTGCCGCCCCATCGGGCATCTTTCGCCCGGGGCTTTTCCGTATGGCTGGGCCTGCTGTCTGTCCTCGTCCTGCGGGAGGATTTCCTGGTGGATGCCCGTCTCAAATGGCCCAACGACATCATGGTCGGTCGTCGCAAGCTGGGGGGTATCCTGCTGGAAACCACGGGGTTCGGAGCCGAAAAAATGGTGGTGGCCGGCCTGGGCATGAACCTGAGCACCACCCGAAGCGGATTCCCCTCGCATTTGCAGGGGACCGCTACAAGCATCCTGATCGAAACCGGGCAGGTCCTGCGTCCCGGCGAGGTGGGCGGCCGGATCATCGCCCGGGTGGAACAGGAGCTGGACCCCTTCCAGGAGCAGGGATGGGAGCCTTATCGTCCCGCTCTTTCATTTCTCGACTGCCTGCTGGGGCAGGAGGTCATACTGGAATCCGGGGGGCGCGAATACAAGGGCCGCGCTGGCGGTATCGATGACCACGGCGCGCTGCTGCTGGAGGATGCCAAAGGCCGGATCAAGGGTTTCAGCGCCGGGGATGTTCATATCACCGCCCTTGATGAGATGGCGGATTCACGGTCGTCAAAACCTTCGGCGGGGGACAGGGGAACCGAGAGATGAAAGCCCTGATCATTGATGCTGGGAACACCTGTATCACCTGCGCTGCCTGGGAGGGGATGCATCAGTGTCCTACCCTTGCAGACGGGTCGCTGGTCGAACTGGCGCCGCCGGTTCCCCTGGGCGAGTTGGGGTCTTTGAGTCATCCGGTGGCCGGTGATGAAGCCGGGATCTTCCGGGCATCCATCCGACGTATCCACGATGAATCCGGGCGGCCTCCCCTGGTATTGGTTTCCGTTGTCCCGGGTGTGGTTGACCTTTTGCCCGAAGATATCGGCATTGAAGTGGTGGATCATACCAGTGACCTGCCTTTCGTACTGGATGTGGAGGATCCCGGGCAGGTTGGTCCGGACCGTATGTGCAACATGGCCGCCGCCGCGGCGTCCGGATTGACAAGCGCCCTGGTGGTGGATGCGGGCACCGCGACCACTTTCGATCTGTTGGTCGACGGCGTGTTTTGTGGTGGAATGATAGCCCCGGGTATGGCCTTTGCCGCCCGCCAACTGGGTGAGGCGGCCTCCCGTTTGAGCCCGGTTCCTTTCGGTCCGGCCGACTGGGATGTGGGTCGCGACACCAGGGCGGCAATGGCGGCCGGCGCCTGGCACGCCGGTACGGGTGGCATCCGTTCCGTTGTCGAAGGTCTTAGCGCCCGTTACGGGGACATGCCCGTGATTGTAACCGGGGGGCTGGGCGGGAATTTCGTGGATCAGAATTGGTATTTCGATCCCCATTGGACCCTGCGTGGAGCCGCCATTCTGGCAAATCGCTAACCTTTGTCTGCCAAGATGGCAGTCCTGTCGTCCTAACTCCTTTTCTCCGGCTTTTCCCTGAAAACCCCTTGCGGGCCACTGGTGATCATCTATATTCCGCTTCGATTAGCAATCAACGGTCGAGACTGCTAAAACGGTTTCAACCATAAAATGGAAGCTGGCCTAACAAGCCGGAATGGAGGATGCAGAATGGCTCTCAATATCAAGCCCCTGGCCGACCGTGTCATCGTCGCTCCCATGGAGCAGGAGACCATGAAGGGCGGGATCATAATTCCCGACACGGCCACGATCTTGCCCTGCTGGGGTTTTTCCTTGGCGGTGTCGGGAATGATGATCCCGCCCTTC
>Ga0164313_10006789_pt1 | contig 10069 bp, 4 predicted proteins | sample GuaBasSedimGuay4_FD_113735 | JGI IMG/M metagenome (GOLD analysis project Ga0164313, IMG submission 113735) | Subseafloor sediment microbial communities from Guaymas Basin, Gulf of California, Mexico - Guay4, Core 4569-4, 0-3 cm | ecosystem: Environmental > Aquatic > Marine > Hydrothermal vents >...
CTTATACAGAAACTTTTCTATAGGGTTTGTTAAACAGTCCAATACTTCATCCAATGTATATGGGGGGGAAGAACCTTTCTCTGAAGCTGAAACAAGTGCTATAAAAGATTTTGTGGACGCACACGAAAATATTACCATAGCGTTTGACTACCATTCTCAGGGAAATGTTTTTTTTCCTGCACATAAGTTTATGCATGAAGCAGAGATAGACGGTACAGATATGAATGTACTGTGTGCCAATATGAATGCTGAATTTGCGAAAGTAACAGGACGAAAGTACGGTATCCATAGAGGTAAGCCACCTGCGGGACTTATTTCTGGTTCTGGACGTGAGTATTATTATTCCAAAGGCATTATCGCGGTCGTTGCTGAAGTAGGGACCAAAAATATCCCTGATTATATGAAAAGTATGTCTGGGAGTATCAACGAAAATATACCTGCATTAAAGATGGCATTTGGAGAAGTGATCAACTATTCATCTGCAGCTCCACGCAGAGTAGATGAGTTTACCATAGAATGCAGAGATGCTACATCGGTAACTTTGGTATGGAAATATGAGCAAAGAGATGATATTTTCTTTGAGATATATAGAAGTACAAAAGACAAAGATGCCTGTAATGAAAGTACAAAAGTTGGTATAGTAAGTGAAAATAAGTTTACAGACAGAGACTTGAACTCTTCAACAAACTACCACTATACGATACGCGCAGTAAATAAAAATACAGGATTCAAATCTCCATTTGCGCCTATAGTCAAAATACGTACTGCCCTTGAAGACGATGAATTTTTCAAACTCATTTTTGCAGGAAAATCAGGTACAGGGTATGTTGGAGAAAATACACAGGAACAAAATCGTTCGCACTTTGGATTGAACTCACTGTTTGTAGGTATCAATAAATCAAAAGGTATTTGTGATGCAGTGATGAGTTTTGATCTTGATACGATTCCTGATAATGCTATCATCAAATCAGCACGATTCTATATTTATCCTATGAATCGTGTCGGTGCCAAAATAGAAAAATTTGGTGAGTGGAATCTCTCTTTGCTGGATCAAGACTCTTTTTCTGAAATAACTGATTTTAACGAAGTTGAAAATGCACAAACAAAAGGGGTTATGGGACGAGCAATACAATCAAGTAATCTGACTCAAGGTATCTGGAACCATTGGAGTTTTTCTAGACATGAATGTAAACTCTTACAAGAAGAGATACATAACAAAAAAGCTGTATTTAGAATAGATGGTCCAAAAACACTGCCAGATGGTGAAGACAGTCAGATGATGCAGTTTGACATTGGTTATGGACAGTTTGGTGGTGGTATACAATACAGACCGATACTTGATATCAAGTATACTTTGGAAAATGAGAAGATCAAACTTTCTGCTTCAACATTGTCAACGATTTGTCGTGATAAGACAGATGATACCCTTAAAAGTGGTTTTGATAATGAAGGCAACCGTGTGTATGGATATATGGATTTTGATCTTTCCCAACTTCCTGATCCACAAGAAACAATCATCACACAATGTGCGCTACGTATACGAAATACAAATACCTTTAAGACAAAGTCAGATATCCGTTACTATGTTGAGCTTGTAGAAGTAGATGAAGTTGGTAGCTATGAAGATATAAAAAGTCGTGAGAAAATTGAGTATATCGGTTATGAAGTTGCCGAATCAGATCTCAATAAAAAAGAGTGTCAATACTTTAAATTTGACACACTTTCCAAGATTGCTTTGGATGAAATGCATCAAGAAGGTAAGACACTTAAGCTTGTTATCAAACCTACCTCTTCTTCTGGTATGAAAAATAGAGTTATTGAGTGGCATGAAGATGCAGAACTGGTAGTTAAATATATACAAAAAAGACGTACCGCCATAGCAAATGTTGAAAATTTGAAGATTTCAAAAGAAAATAAAATGATCAAACTTTCATGGGATACAATAGATGATGATGTACTGAATGGTTACTATGTTGTAAGAAACAGTTTCCATACACCAAAACACTTTATGGATGGGGTAAAAATATATGGTGGTAAAGATACATATACTTACGATAATTTTGCATCATACGATAAAGAGAAATATTACTCAGTATTCTCTTATGATGATGTACCAAACTTCTCAGAACCTGCTATGATTAAATATAATCCTTTGGAGAAGTATTAATCTTTAGAGCTTAAATTTCAATCTAAATTTACCTAACCTCTGCTATATTAGACAGCTAATATACGCAAAGGTCATCCATGTCAGAAGAACCAAAACACATACCTCAATTCACCCATTTACATCTTCATACAGAGTACTCACTACTAGACGGTGCAAACAAGATAAAAGCACTTGCACAAAAAGTAAAAGAATATGGAATGACATCTGTTGCCATGACTGATCATGGAAATATGTTTGGAACTATTGACTTTTACAATACGATGAGAAAAGAGGGCATTAAGCCTATCATCGGGATGGAAGCGTATGTCCATAATCAAGATGAACTTGGAGATAAAAGTGTAAGACAACGCTTTCACCTCTGTTTATATGCTAAAAATGATGTAGGCTATAAGAACCTGATGTATCTCTCCTCTCAGGCATATATAAAAGGTTTTTACTACTACCCACGTATCAACTGGAATTTACTTAAAGATCATACGGAAGGTTTGGTATGTACTTCTGCTTGTTTACAAGGTGAAGTGAATTGGCATCTAAATCTGTCTGAACGTAACCTCAAGTTTGGTGCAAAAGGGTATGAAAAAGCCAAAGAAGTAGCACTGCGTTATAAAGAGGCGTTTGGTGATGACTTTTATTTGGAACTCATGCGCCATGGTATTGGGGATCAACATCGTATCGACAAACAAATTATTCGTATTTCGCAAGAGACGGGTATCAAGATCGTAGCAACGAATGACACACACTATACAAATCAACCTGATGCAGATGCCCATGAAGCATTTATGTGTATTGCGATGAACAAACTTTATGATGACCCTAACCGTCTTCGTCATTCAGTACATGAATTTTATGTAAAGTCCCCAAAACAGATGGCAGCACTTTTTGCTGATATCCCTGAAGCACTCGAAGTAACACAGGAGATAGCTGATAAATGTAATCTGGAGATAAAGCTTGGTGATCCGACACCACCTAACTTTAAATTTGCAAGAGAACGTGCAGCAGAGTCTGACATAACGATGCCTTTCCCTGATGTAGAGTATTCCCTTGAAAATGATATTGTTCTTTTTGAAGAAGAGTCTAAACGGGGCCTTGAAAAACGTTTGGAAATTGTCCCTGAAGAAAAACATCAAGAGTATAGAGACAGACTAAAAGTTGAGATGGATATTATTAATAATATGAAATTTCCAGGATATATGTTGATCGTTTGGGATTTTGTGGACGCGGCAAAAAAAATGAGTATACCTGTAGGACCGGGTCGTGGTTCTGCAGCGGGTTCACTCGTAGCTTATTCACTTGAGATCACCGATATTGACCCCATGCCTTACGGACTTCTTTTTGAGCGTTTCCTAAATCCTGAACGTATCTCTATGCCAGATATCGATATGGACTTTTGTCAGGCAAGACGCCAAGAGATACTTGACTACGTCGTCGATAAATATGGACGTGTGAACGTGGCACAGATCATTACCTTTGGTAAGTTGCTTGCTAAAGGTGTGATTCGTGATGTGGCGCGTGTACTTGACATGCCGTACTCTAAAGCTGATGCCATGGCAAAACTCATACCTGATGAGCTTGGAATAGATTTGAAAGGCTCTTATGAAAAAGAACCGAAAATTGCTGAACTCTTGGAACGTGATCCTCAGGCTAAACGTACCTGGGAATATGCTTTAGCACTGGAAGGGCTGAACCGAAATGCCGGAACACATGCTGCGGGAGTGGTTATCTCAAATGAACCTTTATGGCAAAAAACTCCTTTGTTTAAGCCTACAGGACTCGATACCCTCGCAACACAATATTCGGGTAAGTATGTAGAAGATGTAGACCTTATCAAGTTTGACTTCCTTGGACTTAAAACACTTACGGTGATTGAAGAAGCATTACAACTTGTAGAGCGAAGACACGGAAAACGCATTAACTTTGTTGATGAGAATATTGAAGACCCTGAAGTTTATAACTATATTGGTAAAGGTGATACTTTAGGCCTATTTCAAATAGAATCTGCTGGTATGCAGGACTTGGCTAAAAAGCTTAAACCAAACGGTTTTGAAGATATTATTGCGATGCTTGCACTGTACCGTCCTGGTCCTATGGAGTCAGGGATGCTTGATGACTTTGTTGAGCGTAAACACGGACGTGCAGAGATCACTTATGCTTTTCCTGAGTTAGAGCCTATACTCAAGCCTACCTATGGGGTCATTGTTTATCAAGAACAGGTGATGCAGATCGTACAGACCATCGGTGGATTTAGTCTTGGTGGTGCCGACTTGGTACGTAGGGCTATGGGTAAGAAAATTAAAGAAGAGATGGACAAACTGCAAGGTGAGTTTGCGGATGGTGCTGTTAAAAAAGGATTTGATAGACAAAAAGCCTTTGAGCTGTTTGACCTTATTGTAAAGTTTGCAGGCTATGGTTTTAACAAATCACACTCTGCTGCTTATGCAATGATCACCTTCTATACCTCGTATCTAAAATACTACTACCCGACAGAGTTTATGGCGGCGATCTTGACGTTGGAAAAAAACAATACAGATAAAGTGGTTAAGTATGTTGATGAAGTGAAAAAAATGGGCATGAAACTTCTTCCTCCTGACATTAACAAGTCTGGGCTTGTATTTGAAGCACGTAACATAGATGATGAAGAAGTCGTTATGTTTGGAATGGGTGCGATCAAAGGTGCAGGAGATATTGCTATCAATACAATGCTTGAAGCCAGAGGCGACGAAGAGTTTAAAGATTTTTCTGATTTTGTATCTCGTATAGATTCGAGTAAAGTGAACAAAAGAGTGATTGAATCTCTCATTAAAGCAGGTGCGTTTGACAGTTTTGGCTATTCAAGAAAAGCAATGCTGTCACAGTTGGAAGAGATCATAGATATGGCCAAAAAAGCGGGAGAAGCCAAAAAACAGGCAGTCAATTCACTTTGGGGTGATGATGAAGAACTCACTTCTGTAACACTTGAACTTACAGATATGGAAGAATTTGAACCTATGGAGATCCTTGAGATGGAAAAAGAGTCTTTGGGCTTTTACGTCTCAGGACACCCCTTGGATAAATACCGTGAAGCCTTAGATGAGATCAACTATACCCTCAGTTCTGAGATAGATGACCTGGCAGATGGCTCACAAGCGATGTTTATAGGAAAGATTGAAGGGATCACGGAAAAGATATCTAAAAAGGGGAATAAATTTGGTATAGCCAATATTATGGACCTGCACGGCAATATTGAACTGATGCTTTTTGAAAATCGTCTTAAAGAACTTGACGAAGATTTTGATCTTTCCAAACCTATAGCTTTTAAAGTCAAGATCACTAAAGATGGTGATTTTACCCGTATGAACATTATGAAGATCTCAAGTATGAAAGATGCAAAGAAAACGAAGATAAAAATAGAAAAAGAGGTGAAACATGTGGAAGAGCCTGTACTGCCACCACTTATTTTGGCTTTAAATCTTATGCCTGATGCCAAAGTAGTTGAAGAACTGATGTGCCTTGTCGATAAATATCCAGGGAAACGTCCTTTGGAACTGCATATTAAGTCTAAACTTGCAGATGTGATCATTGAGTCTAAAATGAAAGTCAGTGAGTTGATGCTTGAAGAGGCAAAAGAGCTTGGTATTTATGTCGAAGAGAGTTTGGCACTTGAAGGATAATCTTATGTCAGATAATCATGATGAAAGGGCACTTCAAGTCTTAGAAAAGGCAGTCTATAAAGCACAGGCATCATTGGAAGAAACAAAATACTTTCAACCCTTTATAATGTTACTAAATGATGCAGGTAAGATAGAAGTATTTGAAAATGAGATCAAAGATTCTACGGAGAGTTATGCTGCATTGGAAGAGGTATTGAAGGAACGCATAGAAGAACGTGATATAGATGTATTGGTATTACTGGTTGATACAATGATTCCTGAGAAGTTTGTACAGAATATACCTGGTGGGATTCGTGTACACTTGGAAGAGAAGAGCCAAATAGAAACAAAAATAGGTGCAAGGTTTTTGTATGTACCATATGAACTCTGCAGGGTAGGTGACGGGAAATTATTTGTAAAGCTTCATGCCCCGATACCTGTAGGTTTTCCCGCCGAATATATTGTCAAATAAAGAGCCTGCAGAGATAAGAGCGAAGATGGAAGATTAGAATAGAGAGAATCTGTGTAATATAGAAACAAATAAATAAGACAAGATTTGATTAGAGATCATTTAAATGACCATAAACTGAAATAGTGATAATATTATGTACTAAATATCAATTTAAGGAATAATAATGTCACAATTACCAAAAATCATATGGTCAAAAATCGATGAAGCACCAGCACTAGCTACGTATTCATTACTTCCAATAGTAAATGCCTTTACTCAAGCAGCAGGCGTTTCAGTTGTAGAGAGTGATATCTCACTAGCAGGACGTGTTCTTGCAGCTATGGGTCTTGCAGAAGACGAACTATCTAAGCTTGGTGAAGTTGTTCTTCAACCAGACGGAAACATCATTAAGCTTCCAAACATTTCAGCTTCAGTTGGTCAACTTAAAGATTGTATTGCAGAGCTTCAAGGTCAAGGTTATGATATTCCTGAATATCCTGAGAATCCAGCAAATGCAGATGAAGAAGCTATTCAAGCTAAATACAGCACTTGTCTAGGTTCAGCTGTTAACCCAGTACTTAGAGAAGGTAACTCAGACAGAAGAGCAGCAAAAGCTGTTAAGAGATTTGCACAGAAAAACCCACATAGACTAAAAGCTTTTCCAGAAAGCCCAAAATCATATGTTGCACATATGGAAGGTAATGGAGATTTCTACGGAAATGAGCAATCAGTTACTATGACTAAAGCACAAAAAGTGACTATTGCACTTAATGGTTCTGAGCTTGGAAGCATTGACGCGATAGATAAAGAAGTTTTAGATGGTACATTTATGTCAGCTGCTAAACTTAGAACATTCTATGTAAAAACAATAGAAGATGCAAAAGTCAACGATGTTTTATGGTCTCTTCACCTTAAAGCAACAATGATGAAAATCTCTGACCCTATTATGTTTGGTCATGGTTTTGAAATCTTCTTTGCAGATGTATTCGCTAAATATGCAGACACATTCGCAGCATTAAATGTAGATGCTAACCAAGGTATGTCTGATTTAGAGAAAAAAATTGCTGGTCATGCTCAAGAAGCTGAAATCAAAGCTGCATTCTTAGGTGCTGTTGAAGCAGATTCTCCAGCAATTGCAATGGTTGACTCAGATAAAGGTACAACAAACTTTAATGCATCTAACGATGTAATTATCGATGCTTCTATGCCTGTAGTTGTTCGTGAAGGTGGTAAACAATGGGACAGAAATGGTGATGCTTTAGAATGTGTTGCTGTTATCCCTGATAGTACTTACGGTATGTTCCATGCAGAAATGGTAGCTGATTGTGTTAAAAATGGACAATACGATGTATCTACAATGGGTTCAATGGCTAACGTTGGACTTATGGCACAAAAAGCTGAAGAGTATGGTTCTCACCCAACTACATTTGAATTAGCTGAAGCTGGAACTGTTACAGTAACTGCTGAAGACGGTACAGTGCTTATGAGTTTTGAATGTGAAGCGGGTGATATCTGGAGAATGTCTAGAGCAAAAGATATCCCAATAAAAGACTGGGTAAGACTAGCAGTAGAACGTGGTCAAATTGAGAAAGTTCCTGTTATCTTCTGGTTAGATGAAAACAGAGCTCACGATGCGGAGATGATTAAAAAAGTAAACACTTACCTTGCTGACCTTGATACTGCTGGTCTTGATATTCAAATCATGAATGTTACAGATGCTACTAGATTTACAAATGCTAGAGTAAGAAAAGGTGAAAATACTATCGCTGTTACTGGTAACGTTCTTAGAGATCACCTTACAGATATGTACCCGATCTTAGAGCTTGGAACATCTGCTAAAATGCTTTCTATTGTTCCTTTACTTGCTGGTGGAGGTCTTTATGAAACTGGTGCTGGTGGATCTGCTCCTAAGCACGTTGATCAATTCTTAGCTGAGGGTCACTTAAGATGGGATTCACTTGGTGAAATCTTGGCACTTGCAGAGTCACTTAGATTTATCGGTAACAAACATGACGATGCTGATCTTAAAGCGCTTACAGAAGCACTAGATGTTGCGAATAATGCTTACCTTGATAACTCAAAAGAGCCAGGAAGAAAAGTTGGTCAACCAGACAACAAAGCTTCTCACTTCTTCGTAGCTCAGTACTGGGCAGAAGCTCTTGCAAACGGTTCAAGTGCAACACTTGCTGCTAAGTTTGCACCAGTAGCTGCTGCACTTAAAGAGAACGAAGCTAAGATTATTGAAGAACTTCTTGCTGTTGAAGGTAAAGCTCAAGATATCGGTGGATACTTCCATCCAAATGATGAGTTAGCGGCTAAGGCAATGAGACCTTCTGCTACACTTAATGAAATCATTGACGCTATATAAGTTTCACACTTCATACAAGGCACTCTGCCTTGTATAACACTTTTTGTATCTTAGTGTGAAAAGATACTTCTGAGACATTCGTCTCACTTCACATAGGATTGATGATAGCCTCGTTTGTCGCAAAGCATAATTGATAACAGATATTATGAGTTATGTTTTGCTTTCGAAGTCCCCTATGGTATTTACATTAAGGAAGATTTATGAATAAAGGTAAAAAAGTATCGATTATCGGTGCAGGAAATGTTGGAGCTACTGTAGCTTACTCCTTAGCAATGAAGGGTATTTGTCATAATATTGTACTTAGAGACAGAAATATAGAAATAGCAAAAGGGAAAGCATTAGATATGTCACAAGCAGCAAATGCTGCACGTATGCATACATTGGTATCTGTAGCTGAAGAGGCAGAAGATATGGCTGGCTCTGATGTTGTTGTTATCACAGCAGGATCTCCAAGACTCCCAGGTATGAGTAGAGATGACTTACTTATGATTAATGCTAAGATTACAAAGCAAGTGGTTGGAGATGTTAAAGAGCATTGTCCTGATGCTATTATTATTATGGTTTCTAATCCTCTTGATGTAATGACATATGTTGCTTTGAAAGAATCAGGTTTTCCCAAAGAGAGAGTGATAGGAATGGCAGGTATTTTGGATTCTGCACGTATGGCACACTTTATTCATGAAAAGATAGGGTATGGTGCAGGACAGATCCGTGCTTCTGTTATGGGTGGTCACGGTGATGCCATGGTTCCTCTTCCAAAATTCTCAACAGTTGCAGGTGTACCCTTGACTGATGTACTTGATGAAGAAGAGATTCTAGAGATCGTTGAGCGTACAAAACATGGTGGAGCGGAGATCGTTGGTTATCTTAAAACAGGTTCTGCATATTATGCACCGGCAAAATCGACAGCAATCATGGTTGAAGCTATCTTAAAAGATACAAAACAGATCCATCCTTGTGCAGTCTATCTTGATGGACATTATGGGTATTCGGATGTAGTTTCTGGTGTACCGGTAGCACTTGGTGCAAATGGTGTTGAAAAACTGTTTGAAATGACATTAAGTGAAGGACAAAAAAGAAAATTTGCTGCCAGTGTTGCCTCTGTTCAGGAAATGATAGACACACTTAAGAAGATGAATTTTTTTGATAACTAGTGATGCAAAATCACTGTTTTCCTCAAAGATAATGTTACTTATCTCTACAAATCAATTTTTATACTTACCTAAACCAGCTACCAGTATAAAGTATAATTTAAAAACTGTTATTTTGAAGAACACTTAATGTACATTTTTGATTCTTCCACTCTGGCTCTTTTCCAATGGGGAAAAAACCAGAATGAAATAGTTAAAAAAGTAATTAAGTGATTTTATAAACAGGGAGTGCTTAATGGATAACCATGATATTATTTCAACTGACGTGCTTATCGTTGGTGGTGGACCTTCTGGACTGGCAACAGC
>Ga0164313_10006790_pt1 | contig 10068 bp, 8 predicted proteins | sample GuaBasSedimGuay4_FD_113735 | JGI IMG/M metagenome (GOLD analysis project Ga0164313, IMG submission 113735) | Subseafloor sediment microbial communities from Guaymas Basin, Gulf of California, Mexico - Guay4, Core 4569-4, 0-3 cm | ecosystem: Environmental > Aquatic > Marine > Hydrothermal vents >...
AACCACCTGGAAAACATCAGCAATGGCTGCAAAAGTCCAGTAGCGGCCACTGCCGGTAATACCGGCGTTGCTGCGCAGGTATTGCCGTGATGCAGCCGCCAGGCTATTGCTGAAATCCTGAAAATACTGATCATCACTGACCCTGTCTACAATTACCCGGGTGCCCCAGCGTTTAGTCAGGCGGGCTTCGTGCTTGAAGCGGTAGTGGTAACGGAGGTCCCGGGTTTTCTTGTCACTGGGTAAATAGTCAAAGTTCAGGGCACCGCCGGTCCGCCGGGTCATAAACCGGTATTCGGCTGTCAACATGGCACCACGCTCAGTGAAATAACGCGGTGTCAGTGTGGCGTCCTGGTTAGGTGCAATATTCCAGTAATAAGGAATGCTGAACTCAAATCCGTTGTCATTCGCTGTACTGATAAATGGATAGAGAAAACCGCTCTTGCGCTTGTCCTCTATTGGAAATGTCATGAAGGGTAAATACAGAATCGGGATATCGAAAAACTCGAGCTTGGCATTCCTGGCTTTGCCAACGCCAGTTTCAAAATCCAGCTCAAGTTCTTTGGCTGTCAGTACCCATTCCGGGTTTTCCCCCGGGCAGGTGGTAAACCTCAATTGCCGTAACAGGGAGTGGTTGGCATCATCAACGATGACCTCTTCGGCGCTTCCCTTTGCGCTTGAGCCGGTCAATCCATAGTCGGCATCCGTGAAGCGGCCGCCTTCGGCCAGGAAACTGTAATGGGCACTGGATCCACTAATATGCAATACAGAATCTTCATAGTGCACCTTACCCGGCATCGTGACGGTTTCAGTTGCGGGGTCGTAACGCAAGACTTCAGTTTTTAACAGTTGATCTGCCCTGGTCAGCTCCACATTGCCCCGGGCTTCGGCCGTCTCGGCATTACCGGCATCAAATTCATTGGTTCTAAGGTAGATGGGGGCGGAATCGCGATCGGGAATGTCAGCACGTGTGGGTGCCAGCGTGGGCCCGGGACAGGTCAGCACCGGGCCATCTCCTTCGGCCGCGAATGCTGTATTCCAGCTGGTTGCCAGAACCATGGTGAAAGCTGACAGCAGGATTGTAATTTTAATTTTTTTCAGGATCACAAATCGACGCCTTAAGGTCAGCCTGCATATTGTACCAAAGGATTGAATTTTAAATAGTCCGGTTTGCGCGCATGCGGTCATCTTTTACTGACTGACGTAATGGCATCACAGGGTTGCTCCAGCCACGTACGGCGTTCGTCTTTTGACAGCTTTGCCTGTTGCTCCGCCAGGCGGTGAAATTCCCGCATGTCACCCCTGGTCCTGGCATACAAATTCCGGAAAGCACAGTGTCCACCTTCGTAGGTATTGTATAGCGCCAGCTTGGCATTATTCAGCGGCTCGGAAAACCAGCCTGAAAAGTAATCTTTACCGCCCCATCTATCCGTTTTCAATTGCTCATAGGATGCTGACAGTCCATCCAGGAGTTCAGCCTTTAACCTGCGTTTCCCGATAACGCCTGCATTGGAGCCATAAAGTTCAGACAGGTCTTCACGGACATCGCCGATCAGCGAATTGAACTCGCTGCTGGCAGTCTGCAACCTTTGCCACTGTTGTAGTTCTGTTTGTCGTGCGGTAGTTTCCAGCCAGGTTTGCACGCCGGTTTCTTCTACGAAGCTGGCATAGCTTTCATTAAACTGGCCATCATCCTTGATATACAAACGCTGGTGGGCCAGTTCGTGAAACAGGAACGCTGCAATGCGAATATCAGAACCGGTCAGCATGGTGCTGAGCAGGGGGTCCTTGAACTTTCCCAGGGTTGAATATGCCGGGGCGGCTGCGAGGTAGACGTCCAGACCCTTGCGGCGTAATTTTGCTGCGGACTTCTCCGCTTTCGGCTTTTTAAAGAAACCACGATAGGGCAGGCAACCAGCGACTACAAAACACCACTTTTTGGGTTGCAGTGAGAATTCTTTTGTCGCAACAACGTTCCAGACCAGTGCATTGTCCTTCAGCTCAACGTAACTGGCGTAACTACCGTTGGCCGGCAGGTCCAGCGTGGTTTCCGCAAATGTAAGAATACGGGTGGCGGTTTGTAATTGCTCTGCAAGTTCTGCACTGGTGGCGGGGTCATCCAACAGTAACTGGATGTCCTGACGTGCATGCATCAACTTCCATTGACCGGAAAACGCCTGCACGTAGTAGCCAGGGCCTGAGCAGGCGCTCAATAACAGCATCAGGATTAAACTACAGAAAAACCCACCTGTAGGAGCCGCGTCCTCGCGGCGATTTTTTCTGGCGCAGCAATAGAGCAAGAGCTTCGCCGCGGGGACGCGGCTCCTACGGTTCGGGGACAAACTCAAGTGACGCTGAGTTGATGCAATATCGTTGACCGGTCGGGGGCGGGCCATCATCAAAAATATGCCCCAGGTGTGCATCACATTTTGGACAAAGTAACTCGATACGGCCCCTGCCGAGGCTGTTATCGACACGCTGGGTGATTTCCGCAGTATCCAGTTCGCCGTGAAAGCTTGGCCAGCCGCAGCCGGAATGATACTTGCTGTTGGAATCGAACAGCAGATGTCCGCAGCAGACACACTTATAGTTGCCGTAATCAACGTTATCACAGTATTTCCCGCTAAATGGCGCTTCGGTGCCGGCTTCGCGGGTGACACGATACTGTTCCGGGTCCAGTTGTTGCTGCCATTGCTGCGGATCTTTAACTATTTTCTTCATGCTGCTAGTGTACTGCATCACGGTTAATGCTTTGGAGGTTTCACCATGTCCACAATCAGGCCATTTCATCTTGCCATACCGGTCAGCGACCTGGTGCAGGCGCGTTCGTTCTATGGCGAAAAGCTGGGTTGTGGTGAAGGTCGCAGCACGTCGCACTGGATTGATTTTGATTTTTTTGGCCACCAACTGGTCTGTCACCTGGATGGCAACGGGCAGGCCAAAGACCCCTTACGAAATGCTGTTGATGGTGATGCAGTGCCGGTGCCGCATTTTGGCGTTATCCTGACCATGGGTAACTGGAAGGCTCTACGGGACCGGCTCATTGCAGACGCCACGGAGTTTGTGATTGAGCCCCGTATCCGTTTTCAGGGCAAGCCCGGTGAACAGGCCACCATGTTTTTTACGGACCCTTCAGGTAATGCGCTGGAGTTCAAGGCGTTTGATGATGACAAGCGGATATTCGAGAAATGACAATGATCAAAATTTTTGAGGACTTCGATATCACCTTGGTTGGTTATTACCAGTCAGTTCTGGAATCCAACAATATTGAGACGTTCATGAAAAACCAGTTTGGGACGGGTGGCCTGGGTGAATTACCGTTTGTTGAAGTCGTCCCACAACTATGGATATTGAACGAGGCGGAAGTCCCGCGGGCTATTGCCCTGCTCAAAGAGTTGCAGGACGAACCGTAGGAGCGGCGTCCCCGCCGCGATTTTTCAAACCTGGTGCAACACCCAAACAGTCGCTACGTGCATCCATCGGCAATTGCTCCCGGCATGGCTCTCGACAATTGCTCCTGCATTGTTCTACCTTCGCCCATCCATGGGCTCGTACCTCCTGCTTCCCTGCAGTCGTGCACTCTCGCGACATTCGGTCCATCCCGGGACGTTATCGCGGCGGGGACGCCGCTCCTACAGGTCTTCACCCCTAAGCTGCCTGACATCTTTTTCCAGGCGTTCAGCCGTCAGTTCTGCAGGCGGTATTGGTACGCCGATCCTCAATTCAATCCGGGCACGGAATTTATATGGTCTGCGTTTGTGAAGCGGGTCCCGCCGGCTGAATAAAGAACCCCACAAATTACACAATGCCATGGGTACCACTGTGACCGATTGCTCGTTGACGATTTTCTCAACACCTTTTTTGAAGGAATGAATATCTCCATCAGGTGTGATACTGCCCTCAGGAAAAATTCCCAGTACATGGCCTTCTTCGAGTACCTCATGGATGCGCGAGTAGGCTTGATTCAGTATTTCTTCATTTTCACCGCGTGAAGCGATAGGGATGGCTTTACCCGTTTTGAAAATAAATTTCAGTACGGGTAGTTCAAAAATTTTATGGTACATCACAAAACGTATCGGTCGCCTGATCATACCGCCGACAATCAGTGGGTCAACAAAGCTGACATGGTTGGCAGCCACGATCACCGCGCCTTCTTCCGGGATGTTTTCAAGGCCCGAAACTTCCACCCGGTAAATGGTGTGTATCAGTATCCATACCAGGAAGCGCATCAGAAATTCGGGTACCACGGTGAATATATAAATGGTCACCACCAGGTTCAGTATGGCGGTGAACAGGAAAAGCTCCGGAATGGTGAAGCCGATATTTCCGAGCAATAACATTGCAGTGATGGCAGAAACCACCATGAACAATGCATTGAGAATATTGTTTCCGGCGATCACGCGGGAGCGGTGCGACGGGACGGTATTTTGTTGTACCAATGCATACAGGGGCACAATAAAGAAGCCGCTGAATATACCGATCATCATCAGGTCAAATACGATGCGCCAGTTCGCAGCCAAAGCAAAGAAACTGCTTAAGGTCGCGTGTACGGCCGGCACGGACGGGCTGGCAAAATACATGTCGATGCCAAACAAAGTCAGACCGATGGCACCAAATGGCACCAGGCCGATCTCTACCTGTCCACCGGACAGGCGTTCGCACAATAAAGAGCCGGTGCTGATGCCGATGATGAACATGGCCAGCAGGGTGGACATCAGCCGTTCATCACCACCCAGGACGTTTTCTGAAAAACTCGGGATCTGAACGAGGAACGTTGCACCAAAAAACCAGAACCAGGAAATGCCCAGAACACTGTTGAGCACGATCCGGTTCTCCTTGATGAAACGGATGTTTCGCACGGTCTCCGCGATAAAGTTCCAGTTGATCTTAAGGTCGGGGGCCACGGCCGGTGCGACCGGAACGCCCCGGCTCGCAAAATAGCCCACCACAGACGTTACAAGAACAGCCCCGCTTATCCACACAGGCCAGTTGCTATCAATGCCCATTAGTAAAGGCCCGGCAATGGTTCCGGCCAGGATGGCGACAAATGTGCCCATTTCCACCAGTGCATTACCGCCGACCAGTTCACGCCGGCCCAATACTTGCGGAATGATCCCGTATTTGATCGGACCGAACATCGTCGATTGAAAACCCAGCAGGAACAATACAGCGAGCAGCAGTGGCAAATAACCCAGCCAGAAACCCAAAGTCGCCAGCAGCATGATAAATATTTCGAACAGCTTGATCCGGCGGATTTGCGCAGACTTCTCATACTTGTCGGCAAACTGTCCAAACAGGGCTGAGAACAGGAAAAAGGGCAGGATGAACGTCATGGCGCTGAGGTTGACGACCTGGTTGGTGTTCAGCCCTGCAATCTGGCTGCTTTGAAAGACCACCAGGGCCGCCAGCCCGTTTTTGAAAATATTGTCATTAAAGGCGCCGAGGGCCTGGGTAACAAAGAACGGCATGAAGCGCCGTTGTTTGAATAACTCAAATTGAGAGTGGCCCGCCATTTAATTTTGGTTACTTAGCCGGCGAATGACGTCAATACACCTGCGATGGTCGCTGTCATCATGGTTGCCAGTGTCCCGCCGAGTACCGCACGCATACCCAGCCTGGCAATATCGGATCGGCGGTTGGGTGCCAGGCCGCCGATGCCGCCAAGTTGGATTGCGATGGATGAGAAATTGGCAAAGCCACACAAGGCATAGGTCGTGATCAGCACCGAATGTTCAGAAAGCGTATGTTTTATCTGGCCCAGGTGCAAATAGGCTACGAATTCATTGATGACAATTTTTTCACCAATCAGCCCGCCGACTATCATGGCTTCACTCCAGGGAATACCGATAATCCATGCCAGCGGCGAGAGTATATAACCCAGGATGATGGAAAGCGTCAGTGTCTGACCAATTAATGTTTCAATGCCTGTGAATTCGCCAATCCATGCCAGCGGAAAGTTGACCATCGTGATCAGGGCGAAAAATGCCAACAGCATGCCACCAACATTCAGTGAAAGTTTGACACCGTCCGCCGCACCATTAGCGGCTGCCTCGATGACATTGGTCGCGGTTTTCTCAACTTCCAGATGAATCGAACCCTTGGTTAACGATGTTTCTGTTTCCGGTTTCAGGAGCTTCGCAATCACGATGGTTGCCGGTGCCGCCATCACGCTGGCCGCCAGCAAATGCCGGGCATAGAACAATCTTTGCACCTCATCGGCACCACCCAGCATGGCGATATAAGCTGCCAGTACCGCACCGGCAATGGTTGCCATGCCACCCACCATCATTGTGAACAGCTCTGATTCGGTCATCTTGGCAATATAAGGCCGTACCACCAACGGTGCTTCGGTCTGGCCAATAAACACGTTGGCGGCGACTGATAAAGACTCAGATCCACTTATTCGTAAAACCTTCAGCATCACCCAGGCCATACCCTGGACAATTTTCTGCATCAAGCCGATGTGGTAGAGAACACCCATTAATGACGCAAAGAAAATGATGGTTGGCAGTACCTGGAAGGCAAAAATAAATCCGAACTCGGAAGCTTTGGCCAAATCACCGAAAACAAACACTGCCCCGGCCATGGCAAAATCGATGACCTTGACGAACACCCGGCTTATCACATCGAAAAACTCCCGCCCGCCAGGAACCAGGATGACAATCACAGCAAAAACTATTTGCATGCCGATGCCCGCTGCAATTTGCCGCCAGTCTATTGATTTCTTGTTGCCTGACAATACATAGGCAAATGAGACCAGTACCGTCAACCCGAATAAACCAAAAGCAATGCTGCCTATCATTCAGAACTCCTTAGAAGGAATGTTTTTTTATTAGTGGAGCAATGTATAGGCTTTGGACGTGGCTGGCAAATCAGAGCTTGATACCTGTCCAGTGCCTGCTACCCCATTGTTGGGCGCATGCAAGGGCTTGTCCGGAGCGGTACAGGATGTTGATTACCCAGACACCAACCAGGCCAAAACCCAGCACCGGTCCTATGATATAAGCGAAAGGCAGGAAAAACCCCCATTGTGCAATGACGCTGATCCACATGCTGCGGCGTGTGTCACCGGCACCGATCAGTGAATTCATCAGTACCATGCCACTGGTATCAAAGCCGATGGCCAGCGCCCACAGGATCATCGGTAAATATGCCAGTTGACGGGTTTCCGGATTGGTCAGAAATATACCAAGTAAGGGATCGGCAAAAGGTATCAGGATGACACTCAGGGTGACACCGTAGACCAGGGCGATGGCAGCAGCGTTCCAACCCCACATCGCTGCATCTTCTGTGTCGCCTCGTCCGAGCGCGTTTCCCACCAGCGTGGTGGCGGCCAGGGCAATGCCAAAGGCGGGCAGGATTGCGGTGATGTGGAAAGTCATGAGAACGTTGACAGCGGCAACTTCAGCCGTGCCTATCTGGCTCATAATCCAGATCAGGGTGACCAGGCCGGCGGCGAAAAATAGCTGCTGCAAACTGGAGGGCAGTGACAGTTTGAATTGCTGCCACAAGGTGCTGCGACTGGGGATTCGGTGCAGGAAGCCCTTGTCATGTGCGTGGCGCATGGCGAAAAAGAAATATAACGCGGTGCCGATGTACAACGATATTGTTGTCGCCAGCCCGGCACCGGCCACGCCCATTTCAGGGGCGCCGAGATTGCCGAATATCAAAACCCAGTTCAGGAAGATATTGATCGCATGCATGATCAGCAGTGTGCGCAGGTATACGCCAGCCATGTGGATGGCGCTCCAGTAACCGCGGAAGGAAAAATTCATTCCGACCGCCACCATGCTCAGGATCCGGAATTGCAAATAGGGTATACCCTGTTCAATCACTGCCGGATCATCACTCAGAAAGGAATAGACCGCTGGAATGGTCATATACAGGACCGCACAAAGCGGCAGACCGATCAGTAGTGACAGTATCAGCCCGCCATTCAGTGGAACGGCGGTTTCATCATACCGACCCTCGCCCAGTCGTCGGGCGGCGAGCGCCTGTACACCGGCCGATAAACCGATGATGAAAGCAATGGCCAGGTAATTTGAAAAACTGCCAATACCCGTGGCAGCCAGTGCGGTATCACCGAGGTGGCCAACCATACCAATATCGACCAGGTTCAGGATGTTTTGTGACATCATCCCGCCCATGATCGGCAGGGCTATTGCCCAGATTGATTTACGCCGGTCCAGGTCGGGCCAAAGATTGCGTGCTCGGGCAATGGCGGAGGTCAAATTTTCATTCCGCAAATAACAGCGTTTCACGCGTGGCGGCAAATTTGATATCCGGCCAGCGTTCTTCGGTCAATTGCAGGTTGATCCTTGAAGGGGCGATATAAACCAGCTGGTCAGCCGCATCGCGGGCCAGGTTGCCCATCAGTTGATTGGTGAAATCGGACAGCATTTTCTCATCATCGCAGCTCACCCAGCGTGCCGTTTGCACATTTACATTCTCAAAGATGGCATCCACGTTGTATTCGTACTTCAGGCGGTAGGCCACCACATCAAATTGTAATACACCCACGGCACCCAGAATCAGGTCATTGCCGGTTAGTGGCCGGAAAAACTGGGTTGCACCTTCTTCGGATAATTGCATCAGGCCTTTCTGTAGCGCTTTCATTTTTAATGGATCACGCAACTGAGCTCGCCGGAACAATTCGGGGGCAAAATTGGGAATGCCGGTGAACTGCAGTTTCTCGCCCTCAGTAAAACTGTCGCCAATGGCGATGGTGCCATGGTTATGAATGCCGATGATATCGCCAGGCCAGGCTTCTTCAACCAGCCCGCGGTTCTGTGCCATAAAGGTTAGCGCATTGGGTATCTTGAGGTCTTTTTTCAGCCGCACATGCCGAACTTTCATACCCTGGCTGAATTTGCCTGAACAGATGCGCATAAACGCGATCCGGTCGCGATGGGCGGGATCCATATTGGCCTGGATTTTGAAAATGAAACCGGTCAGTGTGGGCTCATTGCTGTCGACTGCCCGTCCGACCGTGGCCCGTGCGCCAGGTGCCGGCGCATGCTCAACGAAAAAATCGAGCAGGGGTGTGACACCAAAATTATTGATCGCGGAACCGAAGAATACCGGTGTCTGATCGCCGCTTAGATAAGCTTGTGGATCAAACTCGTGACTGGCGCCCTGAACCAGCTCAATTTCGTCGCGTAACTCCGCAGCATCATATATACCCAACCGCTCATCCAGCATGGGATTGTCAATGCCCTGGATGATCTCGGCCTTCTGGGTGACATAGTTTTTGCCCGATTCATACAGGTGCACCGCATTATCCAGCAGGTGGTACACACCTTTAAGACGTTTACCCATACCGATGGGCCAGGTGATCGGGGCACACTGAATACCGAGCACAGATTCAACTTCGTCCAGCAACTCAATCGGATCGCGGCCTTCACGGTCGAGTTTGTTGATAAAGGTAAATATCGGTGTCTGGCGCAGGCGGCAAACATCCATCAGCTTGATCGTGCGCTGCTCTACGCCCTTGGCGCAGTCAATGACCATCAAGGCTGAATCAACGGCAGTCAATGTACGGTAGGTGTCTTCTGAAAAGTCGGCATGGCCGGGTGTATCCAGCAGGTTGACGATGTAATCCTTGTAGTCGAATTGCATCACCGACGAGGTAACTGAAATGCCGCGTTCCTGTTCCAGTTTCATCCAGTCTGAAGTGGCATGCCGGGCAGCCCGCTTGGACTTGACGGCACCTGCCGTCTTGATCGCCCCGCCAAACAGCAACAGCTTTTCAGTCAGGGTAGTTTTACCTGCATCCGGATGCGAAATAATAGCAAATGTACGCCTGCGGGCGATTTGTTCTTGTAGTTCAGACATGAATGATAATTAGGCCGGAAACAGAGGCAAGAATTTTAACAGACATACACACAAAAACCGGAACAATCGCACGCGGAATTAAGAAGGACGCATGAAGCTAACGGAACCTATCGTAGGAGCGGCGTCTCGCCGCGATAACGTCCAGGGATGGACCGAATGTCGCGAGAGTGCATGGATGCACGTAGCGATCCCCACGTTATTTCTTTGGCAACACCCCGGCAATCATCATCCGCTCAC
>Ga0164313_10006791_pt1 | contig 10067 bp, 8 predicted proteins | sample GuaBasSedimGuay4_FD_113735 | JGI IMG/M metagenome (GOLD analysis project Ga0164313, IMG submission 113735) | Subseafloor sediment microbial communities from Guaymas Basin, Gulf of California, Mexico - Guay4, Core 4569-4, 0-3 cm | ecosystem: Environmental > Aquatic > Marine > Hydrothermal vents >...
ATTGCTCGATAGTTATTGCGGATACATGATGCAAATCCTGAATGACACCGCTGTCACTTCCAGCAACTCCATTGAGGAAACCCTCAGCCACTGGGTCCTGAACCACATTCTCAACAGCGATAAGAAAATGAGCCTGATGGTTCAGGCAGGATAGGTTACTTCACCCGCTTCCAGTCCTGCCCGATGCAAATGAATGAGATGCATCCTTCCACGTCCAGCACATCTCCCTTGAGGTACAATTTTGATTTGTAGGTCTTGTTCTTTTCAGGATCCCAGACCGTACCGCCGGAGTATTTTTTCCCGTCGTGTGAGCTCATATGCGTAACGATCGCTTTGCCCAGATTTACATATTTCGGATCCGGACCCTGCGTGGTGAAAGCTTCAGTTATTGTGCCGCAGGTCTTGCTGGAATCGGAATCGCATGGGCCGAGCGTCACATGCAGATACGCGCCATTATCGTCAGCCGCTGTCTGCCAGACGCCGTCCAGTCCACCGGCAACTGCCGTTGAAGAGATGGCGGTAATTATCAATCCCAAAAGCAATCTGCGCATTATTTCATTACCTGTATCAATTAATCAGGGGTGGATCGTACCATTTTAATCGCCTTGTTTGGAGTCGTTCAGCTTTCGTATATTAGAAAATCGTGATATTTTTATCTAAGCCAAAGAACTCACACGGATAATTTCCATGTCCAAGCCGATACATGACCCTCTGTCGAAGAAGCTGGATGAAGAAAGTCGTATAGAGGTCAAAAATACGACTTGCTACATGTGCGCCTGCCGTTGTGGAATTCGCGTTACTTTACGCGACGGTGAAATCCGCTTCATCGAAGGCAATCCGGATCATCCGATCAACAAGGGCGTGATCTGCGCCAAGGGTTCCAGTGGAATCCTGAAACAGTACTCGCCTGCGCGCCTGACCAAACCCCTGCTGCGTAAGCTCGGCAGTGACCGAGGCGACAACGATTTCGAGGAAATTTCCTGGGACCGGGCGTTTGAAATCATGGAGGAACGCCTCGGACATTTGCGCGCAACGGATCCGAAAAAGTTTGCCCTGTTCACCGGTCGTGACCAGATGCAGGCGCTGACCGGGATGTTTGCCAAGCAGTTTGGAACACCTAACTACGCGGCGCACGGTGGCTTCTGCTCCGTCAACATGGCTGCCGGCATGATCTATACCATCGGCGGTTCCTTCTGGGAGTTCGGCGGGCCGGACCTGGAGCGCGCCAAACTGTTCGTGATGATCGGCACGGCAGAAGATCACCACTCCAACCCGTTAAAAGTGGAACTCTCCAAATTCAAGCGCCGGGGCGGCAAGTTCATTTCGATCAACCCGGTGCGCACCGGTTACTCTGCCATTGCCGACGAGTGGATCCCCATCAAGCCCGGCACCGACGGCGCGCTGTTGCTGGCGCTGACCAATGAAATTATCAGGCAGGGTTTGTACGATCGTGAATTCCTGGTGCAGTATTCCAATGCCGCCGAACTGGTGAACCTGGATGAGAACTCATCCGAATACGGCATGTTCGTGCGCACCGATGCACCGGTTGAGGAAGGCTGCTTCGACCCGCAGAACAAATTGTGGTGGGATCGTGAGTCGGACCGGCCGATCGCTACCCACACACCCGGCGCCGATCCCTATTTTTTGGGTAAATTCAAACTTGATGACGGCATGCCAGTAAAGCCATCCTTCCAGTTGCTGGTGGATCGGGTCAAGGAATATACCGCCGATTGGGCCTCCAGCATTACCGGGATCCCGGCAGAGACGATCAAGCGTCTGGCCCACGAAATGGGTATCACGGCACGGGATGAAAAGATCGAACTGCCCATTCCCTGGACCGATACCTGGGGCAACGAGCACGAGACAGTAACCGGTAACCCGGTTGCCTTCCACGCCATGCGTGGCCTGGCGGCGCATTCCAATGGTTTCCAGACCATTCGCGCCCTATCCATCCTGATGAGTATCCTGGGCACCATTGACCGGCCCGGCGGTTTCCGCCACAAGGCACCGTTCCCACGGCCGATCCCGCCCTGCGCCAAGCCGCCAAATGATCCGCGCGCGGTGCAGCCAAATACCCCGCTGGACGGCATGCCACTCGGCTGGCCCGAAGACCCGGACGACCTGTTCGTCAATGACGACGGCAGCCCGGTACGCATCGACAAGGCATTTTCCTGGGAATACCCGCTGTCGGTGCATGGCCTGATGCATAACGTCATCACCAATGCCTGGCGTGGCGACCCGTACAGGATCGACACCCTGTTGATTTTTATGGCCAATATGGCCTGGAACTCGAGCATGAACACCAGCGAGGTGCGCAAGATGCTCAACGACAAGGATGAGGATGGCGAGTACAAAATTCCTTTCCTGATCGTTGCCGATGCCTTCGAGTCGGAAACGGTCGCCTTTGCCGACCTGGTGCTGCCGGACACCAGCTACCTGGAACGTCACGACTGCATGTCCATGCTGGATCGCCCGATTTCTGAATTCGATGGCCCGGTGGATGCCGTACGTATCCCGGTATTACCGCCGACAGGCGATAGTAAACCGTTCCAGGAAGTCATCATTGAACTGGGTTCACGCCTCAAGCTGCCGACCTTTACCAACGCCGATGGCAGTCGCAAATTCCGCGACTATCCGGATTTTGTGATCAACTACGAAGCCGCTCCCGGCATCGGTTTCCTGGCCGGCTGGCGGGGTAAGGGCGGTGAGAAATTCATGAAGGGCGAGCCCAACCCCCGGCAGTGGGAAATGTACGAGAAGAACAACTGCGTATTCCACTACGAATTGCCCAAGTCCTACCAGTACATGCGTAACTGGAACCAGGGATACCTGGAATGGTCCAAACGCCACGCGCTGACGCGTTATGTCGAACCCATCAATATCCATATCTATTCCGAGGTATTGCAGAAGTTCCGCCTCGCTGCGCAAGGCAAGTCGGATGGCAAACAGCCGCCGGATCATCTGCGCAAGCGGGTGGAATCACATTTCGATCCCCTGCCTTTCTACTCGCAGCCACTGGAAGCGGAGCTATCCGATCTGCACAAGTACCCGCTCAATGCCATCACCCAGCGGCCGATGGCGATGTACCATTCCTGGGATTCTCAGAACCCCTGGTTACGGCAGATTCATACCTACAACTACCTGAATGTAAATGCAAAAACCGCACGTGAGGCGGGAATTGAGGACGGCGGCTGGATGTGGGTCGAGTCCATGCACGGCAAGGTACGCTGCCTGTGCCGCCATTCCGAGGCGGTGGAACCTGGCACCGTGTGGACCTGGAATGCCATCGGCAAAGCATCCGGCGCCTGGGGCCTGGACGGTGATGCCAACGAGGCGAAGCAGGGTTTTCTGCTCAACCACCTTATTAACGAGGAACTGCCGCCGTCTGCTGATGGCGACCACCTGTCTAATTCAGATCCGGTTACCGGTCAGGCTGGTTGGTATGACGTGCGGGTGCGTATTTATCCTGCCGCCGACGATGAGCCGAAGGTCAGTTCACCCCAGTTTGATACTTTGCATCCGGTGCCCGGCCAGATGGTGGGTAATAATCCCGGCCGCTGGTTGAAATATTTTGCCGGCAGGAAAAAACACTGAATGACACAATTAGCACTGGTTATCGACCTGAATGTCTGCGTGGGCTGTCATGCCTGTGTCACCAGTTGCAAGGAGTGGAACACGTCCGGCACCGCCGGCCCGATGTCCGATATGAACCCATACGGCGAAGACCCGACCGGCACCTTCTTCAACCGGGTGCAGACGTTCGAGGTTGGCATTTTCCCCAATACCGAAACCGTACATTTCCCAAAAAGTTGTCTGCACTGCGAGGATCCGCCCTGCGTACCGGTGTGCCCAACCGGCGCCAGTTACAAACGCGAATCAGACGGCATTGTGCTGGTGGACAGCGAAAAGTGCATTGGCTGCAATTACTGCTCCTGGGCCTGCCCCTACGGCGCGCGCGAACTCGACGAAAACCAGAAGATAATGAAGAAGTGCACGCTGTGCGTGGACCGTATCTACGACGAATCAATTCCGGAGAAGGAACGCAAACCCGCCTGCGTCAATGCCTGTCCGACCAACGCGCGCCTGTTCGGCGACATCAACGACCCGAATTCGGAAGTCTCGCTGGCGATACGCGAGCAAGGGGGGTACAAACTGATGCCCGAGTGGGGTACGCAACCGGCGAACCACTATCTGCCACGGCGCAAGACCCGCATCACCATCCACGAGGATGAACTGATTCGCGCCGATAATCCGCTCAAGAAGGAACGTAAGCTACCGATGCCGGACGCCGACGATCCAACTCTCGACGAAACCACAAGCTGGTAACGGGAGGCTCACCGGAGTACACACATGCATCCCGCGTTCTCTGTCATCTTTCTCACTACCCTGATCGGCGCCGGCCAGGGGCTGTACCTGGCGCTTTACACGGGCCAGTTTTATTCTGCCTTCAAGGTATTGCCGGTGCAGGATTCGGCCCAATATTACGTGTTGGGCAGCATGCTGGTGCTGGTGTTGCTGGTAGCAGGCCTGGTCGCCTCCTTTTTCCACCTGGGGCGTCCGGAACGCGCCTGGCGCTCGGCCGCTTGCTGGCGCACCTCCTGGCTTTCGCGTGAAGTCATCGTGCTGCCGGCCTTCACCGGCGCGGTCGCCGCCTGGGGCCTGATTCACTACACAGGTTGGAATCCGCACCTGTTCACTTTCGGTGGCGCCTACGAAGTCGATCTTTCCTTGTTGGTCGGCGCTGCAGCGACACTGTTGTGCTTCACACTGTTCCTGTGTACCGGGATGATTTATGCCTGTATCAAGATGTTGCAGGAATGGGCGACACCGCTGACCGTTATTAATTACACACTGCTCGGTATTTCGTCCGGTTTCATACTGGCCACCGCCTTTGCCGCCTGGCAGGATTCTCCCCTGGTTGATTTCTTCGGAGGCTGGGCAGTCTTCGCAACCATCCTCGCCTTTGCCACCCGCACTGCCAGCCTGGTCCGCAACGCACGCATCAAGCACAAATCCACGCTGCAATCAGCCATCGGCATTCGTCATGCTCATATTAAGCAGAAAGCACAGGGCGCGATGACGGGTTCATTCAATACGCGTGAATATTTCCATGGCGCATCGCAGCCCAAATTCAGATTTGTTAAATGGATTTTCCTGGTGCTGGCATTCCCGGTACCGCTGGTTTTACTGTCCATCGGTCTCAATACACAAGCCACCAGCCTGCTGCTTGGCGCATTCCTGGTCCAGTACCTCGGTTTGCTGGCGGAGCGCTGGTTCTTCTTCGCCCAGGCCAACCACCCGCAGAACCTGTATTACCAGACGGTCTGATAAAAAGGGTCTGAAAATGCCTCCGGGGCCGTGCCTGGCGCACGACCCCGGAGCAAAGGTCAAAAGGGTGAGATTTACCTGACCTAGTTTGAGTCAGGATTTTATTTGTCTGGACAGGTTTTAAAGTTACCTTTGCCGGACTTCCCGTTTACTGCATCTGTGTTCATTCCGTACTGCAGGATCGCGGCAGCAGCGGCGTCCGCGTTTTGATCGAGGACCACCAGGCTGATGTTGTCGAAGGTGTCACAGGTAAGGTGGTAGCAGGGATCGTATTGATCACCGGCGGTGCCGCCGTAGGTGGCCGCCTCATCAGGCGTCTTGATGCCTTCTGCCCCGGTAAACAATCCGCCGGCGGGAATGCCGACTTCGATAAACGACTGGTAGTCGGAGCGACCATTGAATGGGGTTGCCTGGGACGCAAGGTCACGATCATCATAGAATTCCTCGAAAAACGCCTCGATAGCTTCGGAACCCGGGGGGCCGACCATACCAAAATCTGACCCATCGCCATCGAAAATGAAGCGGACAAAGTTGGGCGAGCCGATCATTTCAAATTCCAGGTACAGCGCAATATTGTCCTGTTCTTCCTGCGAGAGGCTAGAGATGTAGAACCTTGACCCCAGCAGGCCAAATTCCTGGGCACCCCACCAGGCGAAGCGGACCTTGTTGTGTGGCTTCACCTTGGCCATTTGCTCGGCCACCTCGAGAATGGCTGCGCTACCCGAGCCGTTGTCATTTATGCCCGGGCTCTGGTTGACCGAGTCGAGGTGAGCGCCAGCCATTACTACATTGCCCGGATCACCGCCCTGCGTTTCTGCGAAGACATTGTATGTAGTGGCTTGACCATGAAATACGTCAGCGATCATGCGCATTTCCAAACTGGTGGTTCCCGCCCATTCGACGCCGCGGTCATAGGTTGCAAAGAACACGGGGATGCCACCTGCGTAGCTCGAACCGAGAGTGCCGTTGATGAGGCCTTTGCGATCCTCACTATTTCCCTGGTTAAACATAATGGCGCCAACGGCGCCTACGGCGGCTGCATTCTCCGCCTTCAGCTGGAATTCACAGGCACCGCGTTGGATGAGGGCGATATTTCCTGCCGGAAACCCGGCGAAGTCGCCGGATTCGCAGCCACTGGTTGAGGTGCTGGGATCGTTGGGCCAGCCAGCGTTTCCGAGCGCCAGGTCGACGCCAGTTATCGAACCTGTGACATCGCCCGGATCAGTCTGGCTTAATAGGCTGTAGTCAAGATCCTCAACGTAGGTCACGGCCCCGGGTGCAGTCTGTTCCAGTGAGGAAGGACCGAGCTGGATGTAAGCGGTGAACTGGAACGGTTGCACCGTCACGTTGTAACCGGCGGCCAGCATGCGGTCTGCCACGTAGTCTGTCGAGGCGTCGTAACCCGATGTGCCTGAAGCGCGAATGCCGCTGTTGGCATCAGCGATCGCCTGGAAAACTGCCTGGTGCTCGCGCACGCCCTCGACAGTCACACACTCCTGGAGCTTGTCCTGGGTATTGTTGACACGATTGTCACAGGATGGCGAAGCGAGCGCTTCAGGCAAAAGTTGAGGTAACGTCAGTGATACTGTGAGAGCAAATAGCATAAATACATAGAAAGATGTTCTGATGTTCATTGCGAATCTCCTCTGGGTGCCCGACCAGTTCCGACGGGTGCTGTGATTGCCGGTATTGCACTGGTAATCGCCCGTCACTGGTCCGGGTTTTGGCAGCCCGGCGGTCTTGGGTCCTGCCACTCGGTCGTCCTTGGCCATTCGGAGGGGGTGAGGATCCGTAGTTTTGCGTCCTCAGCTTTCGCCAAGCCCGCCTGTTAGTTGTGTCAAGATTACTGCCTGTATCAATAACTATAGGACATATGAAGAAAATGGGACCGGATACAATTTCTTTAATCAGGTCACTTCTGTGAGAGCAAGAATCACGAATCTTTCGTGCGATACCTGGCACGCAAGGCTTTGCTGTTGAAAACAAGGCCGGATAGTGCGGTGAACAGGGCCACTGCACCGAGGATGATAGCTAGCCGGGTCCAGGGCTGGTCCCAGGCGATTCGCATGGCGGCAAGATAGTAAAGTGATCGAAGCCACTCCAGCGCGCCCAGGATCAAAAGCAACTGGAAGAATCGTGGAATCCAGGATTTTCTGAAAAACAGGAGGAACAGCAAAGAGACGCAAATTGCGGACAGAGCGACCTGTCCTGAGCGGTAGAAGTGCGCCCCCAGCAACAGGAAGCTGAGAACGACGGGGCTTAGTCTGAGTATATTCATGATTGCCAGCATTTTTTCACATTTTTGCTAAAGTAATTGGTAATAACAAAAAAATAAATAAAACCATAGGAGAGCAGCATATGAAATTCAATATCAAGGTCATCTTACTCGGCGGTCTGGCATTCTACGCAGGTCAGTGGATTGTTGCCATGGTAACTGGATCAGTAATCCACGAAGGCATCCTCACGGAAGTATACATGGCCAACTCATCGTACTGGCGGCCGGAATTGAACCAGGATCCACCGGATATGGCAGCCCTGATGCCACGCTGGATTGCAACCGGCCTGATCGCATCGTTCATCTTGACCGGCATTTTCGACAACATCCGCTCAGCGCTGGATGGCTCTTCCATGGTCAAGGGCATCAAGTTCGGTTTTATCCTGTTCCTGATCAACATTGGGATGTCAGCCGGTTGGTCCGGTGTGTTCAATCTGCCGGATATGATCTGGGTATGGTGGAGCGTTGACGCCTTTGTGATTTACCTGGTTGGCGGAGCCGCTCTCGGACTGGTCGTGGGTAAATTATCTCCGTAAACGGGGATTTATTCCGGGTCGCGCCGGTGGTCAAAAAGCACTTTGCCCGCTGCGGCCATTTCAGCTTCGTGGCCCGCTTCACGCCAGGGCTCGGATAATGCTGCCTCATACCATTCCTGCATTGCGGCCTGGTTCAACATGAATTTAGCGTAATCCAGCGCCGATTCACCCAAAGGCAAGCCGAACGTCTGGACACGAAATGCAACCGGGGCAAAAAATGCATCAACGGCGCTAAAATCTGGCCCGGCAAGATAAGGGCCCCCGAACCGGGCTTTACCTTCAGTCCAGATCTCGTCGATTCTTGCCAGGTCCGCCTGTAGCGGCTCGCTTATATCTTTGAGTTCCGTGCGCAAGCCACAGTTCATCGGACATCGGTCACGCAGTTCAGCAAAGCCTGAGTGCATTTCAGAAACAACGCAGCGCGCCCAGGTGCGTATACCCGCCTCCCCGGGCCATACACCCTCGTGCCTTTCGGCCAGGTACTCGGTAATTGCTAGAGAGTCCAAAATGAGGGTCGTTCCGTCGTGGAGGCACGGTACTTTGCCGTTGGGCGAAAAGCTGCGAAATTTGCTCCAGTTCGATTCCTCGTTAAATGGCACTAGCTGTTCTTCAAACGGGATCGACAAAGCGCGCAGGAGTATCCATGGCCTCAACGACCATGACGAGTAGTTCTTGTTGGCGATATAAAGTTTATACATGTCTGGATCAGGCGGTCGGTCTCACATTCGCATTCAGGCGGAACAGGTTGCTTGGATCATACTGGTTCTTGACCTTCACCAGGCGTTCATAGTTGCCCTGGTAGTTCTTGTTCACCGTTCCCGCTGTCTGATCTGCAATATCATTGGCGTACCAGCCGTCGGTGAATGGTTGGAAGTCTTTCCAGTACTCCTTGATGTACTTGACGTGCGAGTCGCGTGATTCCTCTACCGGCCACTCCACCACGGCAAACATGTTGGCTACGGATTTGCGGTGGGCGAACGCGGTGGCATTTGCCGGAACCTGGCCAATTGCGCCGCCGGAGTGTTGGAAGAACAGGGTAGTTCCGCGTTCATTATAGGCCTTGTAATTCTGAACGACAGTGCTCACCAGCAGGTCCGGAATCTCATTAATGAATCCGGATTTCAGGTAACTGCCGGTATTCCTCGGGTCTGTGTTGTCCCAGGAACTCTGAATGGCCACGTAGTCGATGGCTTTGATGCCGTCGTGAACGGGAGTGCCGGCCTTGTAAATCGGGGCGAGCACTTTATCCGCCTGGTTTTCGGGGCCGGAGTAACAAGCGTGCAACAGGCAAATGCCGTCTTCTGTGCCGATATCAGATTTCACTACAAAATCCAGGTACAGGTCGTCCGGTGCTCTGACCGCGTAGTCAGCATAAACGCTGAGTACATTCGGGAGATCCTTGAGTGCGAAAACCAATTCTCCCCCAACGACTGAGCGTTGCATCGAGTGGAGTTTGAACTCAAAAGAAGTGACCACGCCGAAGTTGCCACCCCCACCACGTACCGCCCAGTAAAGATCCGGATGTTCATTCGCGCTGGCATGGATCAGTTTGCCGTCGGCTGTGACGATATCCACGCCCATTACGTTATCCAGCGCCAGGCCATAGCGTCGCGCCAGTCTTCCAAAACCGCCGCCCAGGGTCAGGCCGCCAACACCCGTATGTGAAACCGTTCCGGCTGTCGTGACAAGTCCTTGCGCCATCGATTCATGATCCAACTCACCAAGCAGGCTGCCGCCTGCGATATAGGCCCTTTGCGATTCCACATCAATCCGCGCGCTACGAAATGATGAAAGGTCGATCTGCATGCCGCCTTCGCAGGTCGATTTTCCTGAAAAACTGTGTCCGCCGCATTTAACAGCAACCAGAAGTTCGCGCTCCCGGGCAAATGTGACCGCACTCATGATGTCTGCTGCGCCGCTGGGCTGGA
>Ga0164313_10006792_pt1 | contig 10064 bp, 9 predicted proteins | sample GuaBasSedimGuay4_FD_113735 | JGI IMG/M metagenome (GOLD analysis project Ga0164313, IMG submission 113735) | Subseafloor sediment microbial communities from Guaymas Basin, Gulf of California, Mexico - Guay4, Core 4569-4, 0-3 cm | ecosystem: Environmental > Aquatic > Marine > Hydrothermal vents >...
GCTTTTAGTCAGACACTCATCGGATTTATGGATGGGGCTAGTAAGACAATAGAATCTGCATATGACGCGCTGCGATTAGATGGTAGCAATTACCTTTCCTTCTATTCCATCGTTGAAAATGAACATCTTGCCATCCAGGGAACCAACCCAATTAGCGATGAAGAAGTTATTCCCCTTGGATTTTCATCTGTAATACAAGAAAAAGTTGCACTAAAAATTAGTATTGCACGTTTAGAAGGGACATTAGTTGATAGGGGTATCTACTTGGAGGACAATTTATTGCAAAATATACATAATTTGAAAAAAAGTGACTATTCATTCACTTTAGATAATGAAGGAATATTCAATAATCGTTTTCAACTAAAATTTGTCAATGCTGCTTTAAACGATGAAGAAATAGATCTTAAGGAAGAAGAACTAATAATTTCCAAAGACAATGAATTCTTGCACATAAAAACAAATCAAAAATCTACTCTTAGCACTATTAGAATTTACGATATTCTAGGAAGGACAATTTTAGAAGCAAACCCAAATGAAAAAGAATATTTATTAAATTATGGAAAAATCAAATCATCCGGGATCTTTATCATCCGGGTGAAATTAAAAAATTCCAAAATATTAACAAAAAAAGTGATAATATAAAGTCATGAAAAAACCTCTAATAGTTTCATATTAGAGGTTTTTAATAAATTATAAAAGCGATTGATTATTAAATACCAGGATGATATTTAAATTTTTGACCACCTACAGAAGCCTCTGCCATCAAACCACCTTTTCCTTTAGTATATATTGCAACACCATCATTATATTTCATGTCAATAGAAGTCCCTGCCTCAAGAGCAATTGCCGAAACTTGACCTGACCATTTCACTTTCCCTCCTGTGAAGTTTTCTAATGCCTTTTTATCCTTGAAAAATATAGCCTCCATATATTGTTGTCCACCAGCCTGTGCGCCAATTGTAGCTTGCGTCATTTTAGACATTCCTGTTACAACTTTGTTCTCAAATACCAGACCTTTACCGGCCGCACCACCAATTCCTAAACCTCCCTTAGTAATTACAGGGAAAACAGCAAAACCGTAAGCATTGTTAAAATATTTTTTTAAATCAGGGTGATCTGCCACAAAACGTTTAATTGTTCTGGAAGTTTCCTTAGCCAGTTCAGCATCTTTAGGATAAACAACAGAAATTTCTTTTTCTGCCGCTGCAGTTTCTTCAACAGACTCCTCAACAGCTTCCTCGGTAGCTTCTTCTACGGCAACTTCCTCTACAACAACTTCATCAGTTGTCATATCTTCTGCTTTTTTTTCTTTTTTACACGAAAATGCAATTACACTTAAAAGCATAACTGCGATAATAGTTTTAAATAATTTCATAGTTAATATATTTGTTTGTTAATGTATTTTTGGCAAATTTAATGATTCTATAACAAATCCAAACCTTTAAAGTTCGACTTTATTAGAAAATTCTACAACTTCAGCCATATTTCCCACTTTATAAAGATCTCCTCCGGCAATATTCTCAATAATCTTTTTTAGCTCGCTATTCGATACTTGATTGGCATCATAAGTAATTTTACCACTAGAATTTTCAAAACTAACTTCAGCAAAGGATACTCCTGGTGTTTTGTATAACTTCGATTGAATTAATTTAGCACAACCTATTTCACAGGTCATTCCAGTTATTTCAACTTCAAGATTAGTCAAATCTTTTGGCTCCTGTTTATTCTCTTCTACCACCTGAGGATTGGTTTTCTTGTCGTTTCCAATATTACAAGACATTATAAAAACAGCCAGAAATATAACAAAATAGAATTCCTTTTTTACTTTCATTATCTAATTATTTAATTACAGAAAACAAATTTATAAAATATATACCCATATTTTCAGTTTTGCCAAATTACTTTCTATAGGCAACCTCTATTAATAGTCCGTTAAGATTATATATAATATTGGTTGTCAGATGTATATAAAAACAACGTTATTTTTACAAACTACTAAAAGTCAATATTTTGCGTCTTATCTGCTTTACGAGAAACAGGTACTTAACGAAATGTTGTTATTTCGATCTATTGATCAAATAAATTCCTAATAAAATAAGGCCGCCATAAAACAACTGGATGATATGCAATTTTTCACCATCCAGAACGCCCCAAAATATTGCAACAAATGGAATCAGATATGTCACTGAACTTGAAAATATTGGAGAAGATATTTGTATTAGTTTGTTAAATAATGTTTTAGCCATAGCTGTCCCAAAAACGGATAGTGCAATTATGTACCATAAGGCATTTGTTGAAGTCTGTATTTTCTCGACATGAAAAAAATCTGTAAACCAGAGAATTATTATGGCCGGTATGATCAAGAATACAAAATTACCTGTTGTAATGGTTAGTGCATTTAAATCATTCAAATGTTTTTTTAAAATATTCACATTAAAGGCATAACCCACTGAAGATATAATTACCAACAAGGCATAATAATAGTTTTGGTCGGGATTAATTTCTGCTCCTTTTACTATCAATAAGATGGCACCGATTAATCCCAATATTATACCGAGTAACTGTTTTCTTAAAAAATGAAATCCATAAAACACAGCACCAACGATCAATGTATTCAAAGGAGTCAATGAGTTCAATATAGAGGCAATAGAGCTATCAATTTGCTGAATGGCATAGGCAAATAAAAATACTGGGAAAAATGTACCAACCATCGATGTGGAAAAAATGTGAATCCATTGTTCTCTTGATATCGTAAAAAGAGATTTAAATCCCACGATAAACAAAGCGACAGAAGAAAAAATTATTCTAAGAGCCCCAACCTGAATAGGTGTTAGATCGATCAACGCTTTTTTCATCAATATAAATGAGCTACCCCAAATAATGGAAATTACTATTAGATAAAACCATCTTAACTGCTTGTCATTCATTAGCTTATTGAATTTAACTAATAATTATTTGAAATTGATATTAATTGCATAGTTATTAAATAATAAATTAATAAAATTAAACAGTTTTATCCTTAGCCATGAATGTCCTCTCAAAAATTTAAATATGATCGGATAAATTGCCTATGTAACAGCCAAAAATTGAATAATTTAGATGTTATATTTTTTTGCTCGATTAGAAAAAAGTATTACATTTGCACCCGCCTAAATTAGATAGGCTTTGTATAAATAATTAAATAAAGCGAAAAATACTTATGTACGCAATTGTAGAGATAGCAGGGCAGCAGTTTAAAGTAGCAAAAGATCAAAAGGTTTTTGTAAATCGTTTACAGGAAAAAGAAGGTTCAAATGTTGATTTTGACAATATTCTTTTGATAGATGATGGCAAAATTACTATTGGCGCCCCGGCTATAAAAGGAGCAGTTATTACTGCCAAAGTTTTAAATCACTTGAAAGGTGATAAGGTAATCGTTTTTAAAAAGAAACGAAGAAAAGGTTACAGAGTAAAAAATGGTCATCGCCAATTTTTAACTGAAATTCAAATTGAGAGCATCTTAGCGAAAGCTCCTGCAAAAAAGGCAGCGCCTAAAAAAGAAGAGAAGCCTGCAGCGGCCAAGGCAACTGCTAAAAAACCTGTTGCTAAAAAAGAGACGGTTGCAAAAAAAGAACCCGTTGCAAAAAAAGCGGCAGCGCCTAAAAAAACAGAGGCGAAAAAAGCAGCCCCGAAAAAAGCGGCTCCAAAAAAAGAAAGTCCAAAAAAATAATTTAAAATTTTAAATCATGGCTCATAAAAAAGGTGTAGGTAGTTCTAAGAACGGTAGAGAATCTGAATCGAAACGATTAGGAGTTAAAATTTTTGGTGGACAAGGTGCAATTGCCGGAAATATTATAGTTCGCCAAAGAGGCACGAAACATCATCCGGGTGAAAATGTATATATGGGAAAAGACCATACACTACATGCACAAGTGCAAGGAATTGTTAAGTTTACTAAGAAAAAAGACAACAGATCCTATGTTTCGATTGTACCAATTGAAGCGTAAGTTTTATTCCTCATGGATCAGTTTCTGATTGGTCATTCATGTTGAAATTATATAATTAAACCCTTAAAAGCATTCTTTTAAGGGTTTTTATTTTAAGGCAACCTCAATTAATTCATTTCTTTTAAAAAACGAAGATAGTGAATAAGATGCGAGGCATATTTTTTTTGGAATAGCCGTAGCTATTTAAAAATAAAATTAACGAAGTAGATTGTTTACTATCTTCGCTCCTAAAGGGTTTTCAACGGTTTTCCAATACATCTTCAAATTTTTTCGCATTATCCCGATAGGGCTTCAAAAACTTTCATCGTCTTGAAAAAACGTTGAAAATTTTAATGCGAATGAATTAACAGAGGTTGCCTTAAGGCAACCTCAATCGATTCACTTGTTTTAAAGAATAAGAAAAAAGAAAAAATGTGGGGTATCAATAGTAACAAATATGAGCTAAATAAATTCAGGAAAGATCTGGTGTTAAAAGGCATAAAATTCATTGGTAATTCCCTTTAAAGCTAAATCTTTTGAGTATATTTGCGCGTTTATTCAAATAAAGATTAATAAAATTAGATAAGTAATGCAAAACAAAGGACTTATAAAGTTATTTGCAATCACACTTAGTTTGGTTTGTATATACCAACTATCGTTTACGTGGTTCGCAAAAAATGTGGAGAAAGATGCCGTTATTTATGCAGAATCGAGGGCTGTAGATGGGAATTCAAAAGAATTGGCAAAATTACAAAGAGCTTACTTGGATTCTGTGGCCAATGTTCCGGTTGTAAATTTAGGTTTTACCGAGTTTACTTATAGTGAAATTCAAGAAAAAGAAATAAATCTTGGATTGGATCTAAAAGGAGGTATCAATGCCACTTTAGAGGTGTCTGTTAAAGATATTTTGGTAGGCCTCTCCAACAAATCAAAAAATCCGGTTTTTAATAGTGCGCTGGTTGCAGCGAGTAAAGAGCAAAAAAATAGCGACAAAGATTATTTGGATCTATTTTTCGAGGCATTTGAAACAGCTAGTAAAGGAACAGTAAAACTGAGCGATCCAAGTATCTTTGGTAACAAATCATTGAAGGATAAAATTAACTTCAAAATGACCGATGAGGAAGTTCATTCTATTTTAAAAGAGGAGGTAAAAGGTTCCATTAGCACAGCATTTGAGGTTTTGAGAAGTCGGATTGACCGCTTCGGTGTTACACAACCGAACATACAACGAATAGGAGAATCAGGAAGAATCTCAATAGAGTTACCCGGAGCTAAAGACATTGACCGTGTAAAAAAATTATTACAAAGCACCGCGGAATTACAATTTTGGGAAGTATATACTAATCAGGAGTTGGCACAGTTCTTTATATCTGCCGATGCCCTTTTGGCCGAAATCATAAAACCGGAAGATAAAGAAGTAGAACTGGATTCTTCGGATGTAGCAGACAACGAAATCGATGCGCTGTTAGGGGAAGTAAAAGACTCTATAGATATCTCCATATCGAATCCGTTAAGAAGTATTTTATCCATTCAATTTCCCAGATCGCAAAATGACATCAGCTCTATTATTGCTTCTGCGAAGGTAAAGGACACTGCTAAAGTAAATGAATATTTGGCCATGCCAGCAGTTAGAAATTTATTGTCTCATGATATGAGATATGCAAAATTTGCATGGGATGCCAAACCAGTTAGCAATGCAGAACTTATTAAAATTTACGGTGGTGAAATAATTTATCTTTATGCTTTAAAATCTAACAGAGATGATATTGCTCCAATTGAGGGAGATGTTATTTCGGATGCAGCTCAAGTTTTTGACCAATTAGGCGCAAATCCTGAAGTAAGCATGACCATGAATAGTAAAGGCACTAAATTATGGGCTAAGATGACTACGGCTAATGTTGGAAAATTCGTGGCAGTTGTTTTAGATGATTTTGTTTATTCAGCACCAAGAGTTAATGATGCCATAACAACCGGAAGAACTTCTATTTCCGGTGGAAGCATGACTTTAACTGAGGCACAGGATTTAGCTAATGCTTTGAAATCTGGAAAACTACCCGCAGCAGCGCGAATCATAGAAGCTGATGTTGTTGGAGCATCCCTGGGTCATGAAGCGATTCGTAGTGGTACCATATCATTCATCATGGCTTTGATACTCGTATTGATCTGGATGATTATTTATTATGGTAAAGCAGGTATTTTTTCTGACACAGCACTTGCCTTAAACATCCTGTTTATTTTTGGTGTTCTGGCTTCGTTTGGAGCTGTACTAACACTTCCTGGTATAGCCGGTATCGTATTGACTATTGGTATGGCGGTAGATGCCAATGTACTTATTTATGAAAGAATTAAAGAAGAACTGTCAAAAGGAAAAGGACAGAAAGAAGCAATATCCGATGGTTTTGGAGGTGCCTTATCCTCTATTGTGGATGCAAACGTTACCACGCTGCTAACCGGTATTATTCTTTATATTTTCGGAACAGGTCCAGTAAAAGGCTTTGCAACTACATTGATAATAGGTATTATCACTTCTTTGTTCTCTGCAATTTTTATTACAAGAATATTGATTGAATGGTATGTTAATAAAAAAGGTAACACCCTAACGTTTAATACCAAAATTACAAAAGGATGGTTTCAGAATATCAATATCGACTTCTTAAAAAAGCGTAAAATTGCTTATATGATATCCGGTATTATTCTTCTTGGAGGAATAGGATCTCTAATGACGAATGGTTTAAACTATGGTGTGGATTTTAAAGGTGGAAGAACTTATACGGTAAGATTTGAAAATGCGGTTAGTGCTCCTGAAGTTGCAAGAGATTTAAAGCAGGTTTTTGGAAGTTTGCCGGAAGTTAAAACGTATGGCACTTCGAACCAACTGAAAATTACCACCAAATATAAAATCGATGACAGTGACATCTCCGTAGATGACGAAGTTCAACATTTGTTATTCGATGGTGTGAAGGGGTATTTACCGGATGGAACTACCTACGAACAATTTAAAATTGGAGGAGAAGAGAGCGATGATAAAATTGGCGTTATGAAGTATATGCAAGTAGGACCTACCATAGCGGATGATATTAAACAGGCCGCATTGTGGGCAATCATTGCATCTTTAGTTGTCGTATTTTTATATATTTTAATTCGATTTAGAAAATGGCAGTATAGTTTTGGTGCCGTTATTGCAGTATTCCATGATGTACTTATTGTACTCTCCATATTCTCTGTATTTTATAAAATATTACCATTTGATATGGAAATTGGGCAATCTTTTATAGCTGCAATTCTTACAGTAGTAGGGTACTCATTGAACGATACTGTGGTTATATTTGACAGAATTAGAGAATTTGCAAACAAACATACGACTTGGCCATTTGGCCGAATTGTAAATTCAGCCTTAAGCAGTACATTGGGAAGAACTATTAACACATCGCTAACAACGCTGATCGTACTTTTAGCCATTTTCCTTTTTGGTGGTGATTCAATTAAAGGATTTATGTTCGCTCTGATAATTGGTGTCGTGGTTGGTACTTATTCCTCTTTATTTGTGGCATCACCGATCATGTATGATACCACAATGAAATTTGACAAAAAAGTGAAAAAATAATTCTTGGATTAACAAAATTAATCATTTATTAAAAAACCTTTTAGGATTAATTTCTTAAAAGGTTTTTACTTTTTATGTACTTTTGCATTTTCTATTTTCAATTGGTCATTAGGTCTAAAAAAAAATGAGTATTATTAAATTACACGATAAGGTTTTTAAACCTTATATAACCAAAGATAAAATTGCTAAGTATGTTAAATATTTAGCTAAGATAATTGCCAAAGATATAGGAGAGGATGAAACTCCAATTTTTATTGGAATATTAAATGGATCATTTATTTTTGCCGCTGATTTTGTCAGGGAATACCAATATGACTGCCACATTACATTTGTTAAATTGGCTTCATATAACGGAACCAATTCCTCCGGAAAAATAAGACATCTGGTTGGATTAAATGAGGAATTGGAAGGGAAAACTGTTGTCATTCTAGAAGACATAATTGATACTGGGAACACGCTCGAGGAGATTTATAAAATTTTTAAGGATAAGAAAGTCAAGAAATTAAAAATTGCTACTCTCTTCTTTAAACCCGATGTGTTTAAAAAATCTTTACCTATAGATTATATTGGAAGATCAATTGATGATAAATTTATTGTCGGTTATGGTTTGGATTATGATGGCTTGGGAAGAAATTTGTCGGATATTTACGAGTTAAAGGAAAATTAGATCATCTTTATATCACAATATTAAAAAGTAATCAGATGAAAAATATAGTTTTATTTGGTCCTCCGGGATCCGGTAAGGGAACACAAGCCGAGGTTTTAAAAGACGAATATAATTTGGTTCATATTTCTACCGGGGATGTTTTCAGGTACAATATTAAAAATAAAACACCATTAGGAAATCTTGCCAAATCTTACATGGATGATGGAAATCTTGTACCAGACCAGGTAACTATTGACATGTTAAAAGCGGAAGTTGAAAAGAATAAAAAGGCGAATGGATTTATTTTTGACGGATTTCCCCGTACAGTATCTCAGGCAAAAGCCCTGGATGCATTCTTACAAGAAAAAGGCAAAACCATAAATGGTATGATTGCATTGGAAGTAGCGGAAGATCTTCTCGTTGAACGACTATTAAACAGAGGATTAACAAGTGGAAGGCCGGATGATCAGGATGTGAGTAAAATTCGAAACCGATTTGATGAATACCAAACAAAAACTGCCGTTCTCCAGGACTATTACGAACAGCAGAACAAATATTTCGGTGTGGATGGTGTAGGTTCTATAGAGGACATTACCAATCGCCTCCGTGCTGTTATAAATAAATTATAAGCTATTCTATTCAATACGTGAATTATAAAATGATACCTGAATGACAGAAGGAAATTTTGTTGATTATATAAAAATTCATGCCGCTTCGGGCAAAGGAGGTAAAGGATCCGTACACCTGCATAGAGAAAAATATATTTCTAAGGGAGGGCCTGATGGTGGCGATGGCGGTCGCGGTGGTCATGTAATCCTACGTGGAGATAAGAATATTTGGACGCTCTTTCATCTCAAATTCAAAAGACATTTTAAGGCAGATCACGGAGGTGCAGGATCTAAAAATAGAAGTACCGGAAAAGATGGTGAAGACATATATATTGACCTACCTCTGGGCACTATTATTAAAGATGGCGAAACCCAGGAAGTACTTTTTGAAATCACCGAAAACAAAGAGGAAATAATTCTTGCGGAAGGAGGAAAAGGAGGAAGAGGGAACTGGCATTTTAAAACGTCGACCAATCAAACTCCAAGATATGCACAACCAGGTATAGATGGCATTGAAAGATGGTTCCAATTGGAACTTAAGTTATTGGCAGATGTCGGTTTGGTTGGATTCCCGAATGCTGGAAAATCAACTTTACTTTCCGTTCTTACCGATGCCAAACCCAAAATAGCAGATTATGCTTTTACAACCTTAAAACCCAATTTAGGTATTGTTGAATATCGCGATTTTAAAAGTTTTGTGATTGCCGATATTCCGGGAATAATTGAAGGAGCTGCTGAAGGGAAAGGCCTGGGACATCGCTTTTTGCGTCACATTGAACGTAATTCGACCTTACTTTTTTTAATCCCCGCGGATAGTGATGATATTCAGGAGGAATATGCCATTCTGTTAAACGAATTAAAAAAACACAATCCGGAACTACTTGACAAAGACCGGCTGCTGGCAATCTCTAAGTCGGATATGTTGGATGATGAATTAAAAACTGAAATTCAAAAAGAACTCCCGAAGGATATTTCCTGTCTTTTTATTTCATCAATCGCTCAAACAGGCCTTACTGAACTAAAGGATAAACTTTGGGAATTATTGAACAATTAACAGTTCCTGTACAAAAAAATAATTTACATAGAATTTACAGAAATCAATTAATTCCGTTTTAACTATCTTTATCCAATACCATATATAAAACTTAATAATTGCAGTTATTATTATGAAATTCACGGTTCAGGTAAAGAGACCATTGTCTTGTCTCACGGCTTGCTTTGGAGTGGAAGAATGTTTTACA
>Ga0164313_10006793_pt1 | contig 10063 bp, 5 predicted proteins | sample GuaBasSedimGuay4_FD_113735 | JGI IMG/M metagenome (GOLD analysis project Ga0164313, IMG submission 113735) | Subseafloor sediment microbial communities from Guaymas Basin, Gulf of California, Mexico - Guay4, Core 4569-4, 0-3 cm | ecosystem: Environmental > Aquatic > Marine > Hydrothermal vents >...
CCACAGGAGCGGTAAGCCCTCCATGGGCGAGGGGAAGATGCCTTAGGAGTAGGCGAGCGCGAGGCGCGCTACCGATGCGGCCCCGCCTGCGGCGACGATTCCTTGGTCGTTGGCTCCTTCCGCAGGTGGAAAGAGTAACTCGTCGTTCAAGAGATGAACCGGCACCGCCGTGGTTGTACCACTCAGCGGGCCGGGGCGAGCTGTCCCCGGAAGACGACGTATCCGTCGTCGACGAAGAGCTCGTCGGCGCCGATGTCGAAGCCGGCTACCGTGGGGATCTCGAAGCCGCGGAGCTCACCGTGTTCTTCGAGGAGGGGGCGGAGCACATCGCCGAGGAGGCGGTCGAGTTCCTCGGCGGGAGGCAGCCCACCGAGGTCGTCGACGGCGTCGATGGTCACCTCGAACTCGTCGACGCGGAGGCCGAGGCCGTCGTCGGCGAGGATGGGGGAGACGGCGGCGCGCACGCCGCAGGAGATGGCCGCGAGCAGCACCTCGCGCCCCTGGTTGGGTGCGTAGAGGCGCACTCGGATGTCGGCGGCTGCCATGGTGAGGCCCGTGTTCGACTCCTCGACCACAGGCGGGAGGGTGGTCGATACCTCGACGGCGACGGCGGCATCCCGAGGGGCCCCGTCCACGGGAATCGCGATGTTGATCAGGCCGACGTTCACCACGCCGCCATCGCCATCTGGGATTTCGTCCATCCGATACGAGAGCCCGTCGACGGCCCAGGCGGCAAAGAGCGCGGCGTTGAGCAGGTCGACGGTCACCGCGCCCTCGATGCCCGAGAGGGCCGCCGTCGGTGCGGCGCCGGCGCCCAGGAGCAGGGGCCCAGGTGCGGCCCGGGGCAGCTCGCCTCGGCCGCCGATGGGGCGAACGCCGAAGTCGAGGACGGCGCGCAGCCCCGCGTAGGTCGACTCGAGGGAAGCGATGCCGCCGTGGACCTCGGCGCGGTACCCCTGGACTTCGAACTCGTGGCTGCTGGGGAGCGCGAGCAGCGCTTCTTCGATGGCGATGGGCAGCTGCACGTCGACGGCTTCGTTGAGGCTGCGCTCCATTTTGCCTCGGAGGGCGCGGGTCACGACCAACCGGTCGACCCAATCCCAGAGACCGTCGACGTCGATGAAGACCCCCTCGAGGGTCACCTGCGAATAGTCGATGTCGACGACGGGCCGTCCGTCCGCAGCGTCGAGGCCTGCGGCGACGACGATGAGCGCTTCTTCGACATGCATGGTGCCCGTGATGGTGAAGCCGCCAGAGACCGGAGCGGCGAAGGGCACGCTGATGCTCGGGACTCGGATGACGACCCTCAGCGCGTCGTTGAGGGGGGTGAACTCCACCGAGACGGGGCCGTGGTCCTCGCCGAGGGTATTCAGTTCGCCCCAGGCGCCTTCGGCGATGGGGTTGCCGGCCATGACCATCGGGCGGACGTTCGTCGGGGACAGCATCGGCTCGACGACAGCGCTGATCGCCTCGAGGGCGGTCTCACCGAGGGCGACGGAGGCGGCCCGGGGGAGGGAGGCGTCGAGGTCGCCGAAGTGGCCGACGATGGCGGTCGTGAACGCGCTGCTCACGTGGCCGACCGAGTCTTCGGCCACGACCCGGACCCGATGGGCCCCCGGCGCGACGGTGCGGTCGAAGTGGAAGGAGCCATCGGCTGCGAGCTCGAGGGGCTCACCGAGGACGGTGAGGGTCACGTCGGTGGCGTCTGTGACCCGGCCCTCCACGTGGAGAGTGTCGCCCTCGATGAAAGCGCCCGGCCGGGGCTCGTCGATGATGACCGTCGGTGCCCGTCCGTCGACGACGAAGCTCACTGAGGCGAAGTGCTCGCCCCCGAGGGCGGAGATCGTGTGGGGACCATCGGGGAGGCGCAGGGTGGTCTGAAATTCGCCCCGAACGACGCCGACAGCTTCGCCATCGACGAGGACCTCGCGGACCCGCGGGTCCCCGACGAGGCCGACGATTCGTACTGCGTTGGACCCGACGCGCTGGTCCGCCGTGGGAGCCGTGATCTCGAACTGGGCATCCCGGTAGTTGTCGCCCTGGGCGCACCCGAGGCCCGTCAGCACGAGGCCGAACAAGAGGGCTAGGGAAGGCACACGAAGCAGGACGGGGGCCAGGAGGCGGGGCATGGGGGCTCCAGTTAGGGACTGTCAGGACGATCAGAAGCAAGCACCGGGCCAGGCCCTTCAACATCCGTAGCCGGGGCAATGCCTGCGTAATTAGGGGGTTTTTGTTGGCCGATGATGTGCTCGGGCCTCGAGGGTGGCGGCTGCTCTGGCCACCGACCGGCGTGGTGCGTGATACTCCCGGCCCGACCCCCGCCCCCCCTCTGAGGGCGACACGAGACCCGATGAATACGTTCCGAGCCGCACTGATAGCCATCCTCTCCATCGCCGCCTTGCCTGCGGTTGCGACCGCCCAAAGAGGTCAGGGCGATGAGGGTGCTCCGGGCGGTCAGAGCGAAGAGGAAGGAGCCGGAGACCCCGAAGGCGCGGAGGATGGGCCGGGCCCCGAGGGCGATTCTCGCCAGTGGTGGCAGCGCGGTGAAGGGGCATCGGGCGACGTCGCCGCCGGCGAGGCCACCGGCAACCCGGACGGCTCGGAGCCGCCCGCGGCAGCTCCTGGTCAAGACGATGATTCGGATACGGGCCAGGGCGACGAGGGCGACGAGGCGGCGGCCAGCACCGAGAGCGGCGATGGAGACCCGGAGCCGGAGGTCGTCGAGGAAGGGTGGGACATCGAGCCCTACGGCTTCATTCGAGCCGGCTACGAGTACGTGATGAACGACGCCCGCTACGACTTCGTGGGCGAAAACGATGGGTTCATCCTCGGCAGCGCCCGGGCCGGGCTCCAGGGGCGCTCCGACCGCTGGGGCCTCTCGTTCCGAATCAGCGCCGAGGGGGCGGCGGACCTCCGCGGCGTCGTGAACTCCCCCGAGGGGGAGCTCGGGGTGCGCATGCGGGACGTCTACATGCAGTGGGACTTCCTCTCGTGGATGGGGCTGCGCCTCGGTCAGTTCAAGGTGCCCTTCATGGCGGGGTGGCTCGGCCGGGACGGCGCACTCCCATTTGCGAGCCGGGCGGTCGGCCTCGACGGGGTCCCCGTGGGCCGAGGCTTCGAGCTCGAGGGCATCGTCTACGACCGCGAACTGGGGCTGCGTCTCGGGAGCCCCGAGCCGGTGTACGTCGGTGACTTCGGCCTCGCCTACTATCTGACGGCCTTCAACGGCAACGGCGCCAACCAGATCCTCAACGACAACGGGCGCCTCGCCCTCGCCGGGCGGGTGGAACTCTATTACCTCGACTGGGTCCGCCTCGGCGGCGGCATGCTCTGGAATTCGCGCACCGAGGGGCCCCTACCGGATCGCTTCGACGAAGAGGACCTCGCGATCTCGGCGGATCTCACGGTCCAGGCCTACGGCGTGGAATTCGTGGGTCATTTCACCCTCGTTGACACGACCTTCGAGACCGTAGCGAACCCCACCCGGCAGCGCCTCGAGTTCCATCTCCAGGGCGGATATCTCCTTCCATTCGTGCCAATCCCCCTCGTGGTGAATTATCGGTTCGCTTATTACGACCCATGGCAGAACGGTGGCGCCGGCGGCGGCGTCGATCTTTCGACCTTCGAACTCCTCTATCACACGGTGGGTCTCCGGATTCACCACCCGGCGGAGGCGCTGGGCCTGACGGCATGGCTGAACTACACCTTCACCATCGAAAACGCGGCCCGGCAGGTGGACAACGACCGTCTAGAGGTCATCGTTCAACTGACCTTTTGATGCGCCCCGCACGTATTCGGCCCCTCTGGTCCCTCTTGCCCCTCTGGCTTCTGTGGCCGATAGCAACGCTCTTCGCCGGGGCGCTTCAGCTGAGCTGTTCGACCAGCGAGGTGCCGGTGTGGGCCCGGGCCCGGGTCGTCACTGACCGCGCCGACCTCGTCGGCGGCCCCCGCGCCCTTGGCGAGATCGGGGATTTTCGTCTCGAAAACGACAAGCTCCGGATCATCGTCCAGGGACCGACGCACTCCCGCACCCTCGGCATCTTCGGCGGGGGCCTCATCGACGTGGACCTGGTCCGCCCCCGGGGCGACGAGACCGGTGACTCCCGGGGAGGTGTCGGCCTCGATGCCCTCGGAGAGCTCTTCCCGACCTTCCTGATGCAGGCCGTCGATGTTCAGACCGTCGAGATTCGCGGTGACGGGTCGGATGGCAACCCAGCTCAGGTCGTCGCGACGGGCACCGCCGGGGACTTCGTAGAACTGGCAGGGGTCCTGAATCGCCTCCTCCTCGGCTCCCACGAGGACTATCGGGAGCCGCTCTCGCAGCAACGTCTGCGCTACGAGATCATCTACACGCTCCGGCCCGGGGCTCGGCATCTCGACCTGACGCTCAAGGTGACCAACGTCTCCGACATCGAGCTGACCTTTCCCACGCCGGACTCGGCGCGCCTCGCGGAGTTGGTGGGCTTCGAGGGTACGGACCTTCCCATTCCCGTGGGTGACATCGCCGCCTTCAGCGCGTCGAGCCGCGCGTTCGTCCCGGGGATAGGCTTCGACTTTCGTTTCGGCATCGAGGACGCGGGGCGTATCCCCCGGAACCTGCCGGCGCTCCCCGGCGTCGTCGCTCCCTTCGTCGCAACGTGCGGGGACCGGGTGAGCTACGGCCTCATGGCCTCGCCGTCCGAGCGCAACTACGCCTGGCAGAACCGGGACCAGTACGCCGCCGACTTCGAGGTCGAAGAAAATTCGATCTTCATTCCCTTCGCGGCAGGCGGCTTCGTCTCCATTTTCTATGAAGTCGCTCCGCCCGTCCTCGGGGTCGGGGAGTCTTTCTCGACGACGCGCTACTTCGTCGTCGGCACGGGGGATGTGGGCTCCGTTCTCGACGAGATGCATCGCATCGAGGGCGTGCCGACGGGTCGCTTCGGGGGCCAGGTGTTCGATGCCCTCACCGGTGCCCCGGCCCTCGACGCGTCGATCCTCGTCTACAAGCGCTCCCCGGCGGGCGGCCGTTCCATCTTCAGCCAATACGACGTCTTCGAAGGCGGGGCCTTCCGCGGGACCCTCGAGCCGGGGGACTACAGCGCGCGGGTCACCGGGCCCGGGCGCCCGCTCTCCGGCTTCACCGACTTCACCGTGACCCCGCGGCAAGACACCGCCGTACTCCTCGGGGCTCCGGCTCCGGCTCGCCTCGTCGTCCACGTGCACGACGAGCGAGGGGCGGCGCTGCCTGCCCGAGCGACCATCGTGGGCACCTACGGCGCTGAGAACGTCGGCATGAACCCGCGGCATTTTCTCTACGACCTCGTCGCCGGTGAACATCATAGGGTGCAGGACTTGGTCCCCGATGACCCCGCGAGCGCGTTCACGCGGCGCTACATCGAGACCGAGGGGTTCACCGATGGCGGCGTCGTGGAGCTGCTGGTCCGCCCCGGTATCTACGAGGTGCATACGAGCCGCGGCCCCGAGTACGACACGGGCGTCGACGTCGTCGAGCTTCGACCCGGGGTCACGGTGACCGTCGATCATACCCTCCGCCGCGTCGTCGGGACGGACGGTTGGATCGCCGCCGACATGCACCTGCACAGCGCCAACAGCCACGACTCGTCGATGGGCCTCGACGAGCGCGTGCGGTCCGTCGCCGCCGAGGGCGTCGAGTGGGCCGTGTCGACGGACCACAACTACGTTACGGATTTCGGGCCGGCCATCGCGCGAACCGGGCTCATCGATTGGATGACCAGCAGCGTCGGCCTCGAGGTCACGACCGTCGAATCGGGGCATTTCAATGGCTATCCCGTGCGCTACGACCTCAGCGATGGGACCCGGGGTTCGTTGCAATGGGCGGGGCGGCCACCTCAGGAGATATTCGACCGCCTGCGCAGCCTCGGCACCTACGGCCCCGCCGATACCATCGTCCAGGTCAACCACCCGCGAGCGCCGGTCCTCGGCTACTTCGGCCAGTACAAGCGCGACACTTTCACCATGGACCGCGTTGCCGGCGGCCTCTCCGACGTCTTCCTCTCGCCCACCGGGCCGGCCTTCGTCACCCCCGAGGGCGAGAGCGCCTTCTCGCTCGATTTCGATCTCCTCGAGGTCGTGAACGGCAAGCTCTTCCGCGACGTGCACCACTACCGGGTGCCTGCCGTGCTTCCCCCGGGGTCGCCCGACGGGCTGCCGCCGCCGGGGACCATGGTCACCGACGACGACGGGCAGTCCGTGTTCCCGGGGACCGTGGACGATTGGTACAACCTCCTGAACCTCGGGCACCGCTTCGTCGCCGTCGGCACCAGCGACTCCCACGGCGCCGAGTCTGAGGCGGGCTTCTTTCGCACCATGGTTTACGTCGGCGCCGACGACATCCGGGAGGTCGCCGAGCTCGACCTGGTGCGCGGCCTGCGCGGGGGGCGCGTCATCGCCACCAACGGACCGATGGTGGACTTCTACGTCGACGACCCGGTCGCCGGAGCGATGGGCTCGACCTACGCCGCGCCCTCGGACACCGTGCGCCTCAACGTGCACCTCACCACGGCCGGGTGGGCGGGGGTCAGCCGGTTGAACGTGATCCGAAACGGCGTGATCGCGGAGATCGTCGACCTCGACCCCTTCCGCGACATCGCGGCCGAACCCCTCGAACTGGCCTTCGATCTGCCCCTCGCCCAGGACGCCGCGGGCCAGCCCATCGATAGCTGGTTCGTGGTCGAGGTCATCGGTTACGGCTCCATGTTCCCGATCGTCCGCCCCTTCGAGGTTTCGCCGTTCCAGATCACCGAGGCCGTCAATACCCTCGCCGGGGGCGTGGACGTATTGGGCCCGGGCCTCGGCGCCGCGACCCCGAGCGAAAACCTGCCCTATACGCCCTACGCCATCACCAACCCGGTGTGGGTCACGCGGGGCGGCGGCACCTTCCAGCCGCCCGGGCCGGTGCCCTTCGATGTTCAGATCAGCATCGAGAACGACCCCGGCTTCCCCCGGGGGCCCAAGCCGCCGCAGACCCTGCGCACGGCGACCTCGGGGACGGCGCCGGGGCTCCCCGGCGCTCCGTCCATGCCGCCTTGGCTCTTTGGCCGCGACCCGAACGTGCGCCATGACCTCGGCGCGATCATGCGTCGCCTTTCCCACACCCACGACCCATGAGCCGGCGACGGGCATCGATGGCGACGGCGGCCGTGGCGGTGCTGTTCATCGAAGCGGCTCTGGCATTTTCGGCGCCCACCGGGCGAGCCCACGATTTCGATGAGACGCGGCGCTTCGTGCTCTCGGTGGAAGAGGACCGGGTCGAGCTCCTGGTGGCCTACGAGGTCCGTCCCGGCCGGGCCGCGGATGCGTTGGTCGCGCGCTTCGACGCCAACCACGACGGCCTCGCCACGACCGCCCTCGAGCGCCTCGCCCGGGCCCAGACCATCGGCCCGCGGATCCGCCACGGCGTCGTCCTCGAAATCCACGCGGCACCTCGCGGGCGGGGCGGTGAGCTCCCCCTGACCTTGTCCCGCCTCGAGTTCCCGGAGCCCCCGGACGACGCCGGTCGCCGGGGCGTCGCAGCCGTCGCTCTGTATACGGCGGCGCTGCCGCGGCGTCCGACCGCCGCCTCACCCCTCCATCTCACCTTTCGCACCCGGGGAGCTCGGGGAGAGGTCTCCCTCGAGGCCCAGGCGGTGGCGGCCTATCGGCTCACGGCCGCCGGCGTCCCGAGTAGGCCCGGTGACCCGGTCCTCGGCCCACTGCAGGTCCGGCGTCGCATGGCCGTCGACCTCACGGTCACAGCTGTTTCAGGCCCTGGATGAAGTCCATCACGGTCTCGAACAACTCGACCGTGGGATGCTTTTTCAGGACCGGCGGCGGGAGCTCGTGGTCCGCGAGGGCGGTCAGCTGGACGGGCAATATGAACGCGCCCCCGCATTCGCCACAGCGGAATATCTCCGGCCCCCCTTCTTCGAGGTAGGGCGTGAGGGCCAGGGGCACCTGGCACTCTGGGCAGTTCTTTGCCGAGCCTGCGACCTTGGGCCGGAACTGTCCGGCTTTTTCGATGCTGCGCGCCACGGCCCCGGGCTCGCCATCGAAGTAGTCGAGAAAGATCGAGCCGCACCGTTCGCACTGGTCGATCTGGATCCGCTGCCCTTGATGGGCCACGTGGTGCACGGCCATGGGGCTGGCGCAGCTGGCACAGGCTCGCGCGTTGACTCGGTATGCGGTCATCGGGAGCCCCCTCGTCGCCTGGTCAGGCCTGGGCGGCCTTCGTGAACTCGAGGGCGATTTCGTCATCCACCACGGTGACCTTCGCCGTGCCGCCATCCCTGAGGTCGCCGAACAACATCGCGTCCGCGAGGGGACGCTTGATGCTCTTCTCGACGAGGCGGGCCATCGGGCGGGCGCCGAAGACAGGCTCGTAGCCGTGTTCGGCGAGCCAGTCCACGGCGTCGTCGGTGATCTCGACGATGACTCCCTTGTCCTCGATCTGGGCGGAAAGCTGGGCGACCTCTTTGCGGGCGACCTTCTTGATGACCTTGGGGGGCAGGCCCGCGAAGAGGATCACGCCATCGAGGCGGTTGCGGAACTCCGGGGCGAAGGTGCGCTCGATGGCCTTGTTGGCTTTGGACGCGTCGACGCCCTCGGTCGCGCCGAAGCCGATGGACTTCTGGGCGACGTCGGAGGCTCCGGCGTTGGTGGTCATGATCAGGATCACGTTGCGGAAGTCTGCTTCGCGGCCGTTGTTGTCGGTCAGCTTCGCGTGGTCCATCACCTGAAGCAGGATGTTGAAGAGGTCCGGGTGGGCCTTTTCGATCTCGTCGAGGACCAGGACGGAGTAGGGGTGTTTGCGGATCTTGTCCGTGAGCTGGCCCCCCTGGTCGAAGCCCACATAGCCCGGGGGGGCGCCGATGAGGCGCGATACGGAGTGGCGCTCCGAGTACTCGCTCATGTCGAAGCGGATGAACTCGACCCCGAGGACCCGGGCCATCTGCTTGGCCAGCTCGGTCTTGCCGACGCCGGTCGGGCCGCTGAAGAGGAAAGACCCGGTCGGCTTTTCCGGAGAGCGCAGCCCGGCCCGGGAGAGCTTGATCGAGCTCGCGAGGCGCTCGATGGCGGCGTCCTGGCCGAAGATGACCTTCTGGAGCTCCGGTTCGAGCTCGGCTATCGAATCCCGATCGCTCGCCGAGACGCTCTCGGTCGGGATCTTCGCCATGCGGCTGACCACCGTCTCGACGTCGTTGACGCTCACGCGGTGGGTGCGGGCGTCGTCGTCGCGCATGCGGTCGACGGCGCCGGCTTCGTCGATGACGTCGATGGCCGAGTCCGGCAACCGTCGGTCGAGGAGGTGCTTCTGGGCCAGCTTCGCCGCCGCCACGAGCGCGTCGTCGTCATAGGCGACCCCGTGGTGCTCTTCGTAGCGGCTCTTGAGACCCCGGAGAATGTCGATGGTCTCGTCGAGGCTGGGCTCGTCGATGTCGACCTTCTGAAAACGGCGGGCGAGGGCCCGGTCGCGGTCGAAGCTCGCCTTGTACTCTTTGTCGGTGGTCGAGCCGATGCACCGGACCCGCCCGCTGGCGAGGGCGGGCTTCAGGATGTTCGACGCATCCATCGAACCCCCGCTCGTCGCCCCGGCCCCGACGATGGTGTGGATTTCGTCGATGAAGAGGATGGCGTTTTCCTCGGCCTCGAGGCGCTTCATCACGCCCTTGAGGCGCTCTTCGAACTGCCCCCGGTACTTGGTGCCCGCGAGCAACGCACCCATGTCGAGCATGTAGATTTCGGCGTCGATGAGGACCTTCGGGACCTGTCCTTCGTGGATGCGGAGAGCGAGGCCCTCGGCCACGGCGGTCTTGCCGACCCCCGGCTCGCCGACGTAGATGGGGTTGTTCTTCCGGCGCCGGCAGAGGATCTGAATCGTGCGCTGGATCTCCCGGTCCCGGCCGATGAGCGGGTCGATGCGCCCCTGGGCCGCTTCTTGAACGAGGGGCGTCGTGAACGCCTCGAGGGGGTCCCGCTTGGGTCCGCCTTCCTCGCCGTCCTCTTCTCCCCCGTCGCCGAAGGCACCCTCGCCGCCATCGGGGTCGAGGTCGTCGCCCATGCC
>Ga0164313_10006794_pt1 | contig 10061 bp, 8 predicted proteins | sample GuaBasSedimGuay4_FD_113735 | JGI IMG/M metagenome (GOLD analysis project Ga0164313, IMG submission 113735) | Subseafloor sediment microbial communities from Guaymas Basin, Gulf of California, Mexico - Guay4, Core 4569-4, 0-3 cm | ecosystem: Environmental > Aquatic > Marine > Hydrothermal vents >...
CCCGGCAGACCGAACGCACCCTGGCCGAGGCCTTTTCGATGCGGGCGGTGACCCGCGTCGACGACGAGCGGGTGCGAATCGACCTCCAGCGGGTGGTCCGGTCGATGGGCGACGGCGGCGCAGACCGCCTTGCGTCGTGCCTCTATGGGGCGAGCAGCCGAAATCCCCGTGACCCAGACGCCGATGAGCGCGCGCTCCGGCGCGAGCTTCACGAGGAGCTCGAAACCCTCCGCCCGGTGGCCCGTACCCCCGCCGCCCGCGCCTGGCTCGAGGCGTGCCAGAGGTCCGCCGCGACCGCAGCAGATGGCGAAGACCAAGAAGAGCTCCTCGCCCTCGCCCGCGAGGCCGGCGCCGACAAGGCCGGCCTCGAAGCTGCGATGGTGGTGCGCATCATCGACGGCGCCATCGAGAACCGCGAGCTCATCCGCGTCCAGGCCTTCGCCGCCCGGGTCCTCGGCGACAGCAAGGCCCTCCCCTGGCGCGGACAGCGCTTTCGCCGAGCGAGCGCCGCCCTCTACGACCACGACGAACCTACCCGACGCACCGTCCGGGAAATGGGCGACCCACCGAACCTCGCCGAAGCTCAGGCCCTCGCCCTCGAAGCAAACCGCATCTATCGGGACATCGCCGCCGCCTCGGCGCTCTGCTTCGGGCCCTTGGTTTACGAGACTCACGGTGAGCGCTTCGACCACGTCGCCCGCCACGCGGCCCACGGCGAATGCAGCCGCCTGGTCATCTCCCAGCTGACCGACGCGAAGGTCTGTCGCCCGGCCTTCGAGCGCGTCTCCCTCATCGAAAACCTCACGCCCTTCCTCGACTACGTCGAGGCGCTCACCTTCTGCGGGCGTGACGACCGGGAGCTCGTCGTCTGGTCCGGGGGCCAGGCGAACTGGGCGACGGTCCAGCTCCTGCGTCTGGTCGCGCCGTGGTCCATCTCGGTCCGCCACGCGGGCGACCTCGACCGGAGCGGCGTGCTCATCCTGCGCAGCCTCGGCCGCCGCGCCGGCGTCGACCTCGAGCCCTGGCACATGGACGTGGAGACCTACCGCCGCTACCAGGACCGGGGCATCGCGCTCAGCGCCCCCGAGGCGAAGAAGCTCGGGGCGCTGCTGGGCCGCGACGACCCTGGGGCGCCCGGCCACGCATTGCTCCGGGAGATTCATCGCGGGGGCGTCTGGGTAGAACAGGAGGTCTTCTCGGACGCGTGCCTGGCGGGCGAGCTGGGCTAGGGCTCGCCGAGGTCCGGGGACACGCGTGTTCGCACCGCGGCAACGAAGGCGTCCAGGTCACCGAGGTGGTTGTCGAGGACGTCTCGAACCAGCGCCGGCTCTACCACCGCGTACCCGTGAACCAAGATGTTCCGAAAGCCCACGGCACGCTGGAGCTCGTTCGCGAGTTGATCATCGAACCATCCGTCGGCGCGCAAGAGCTCGAAGAGCTCTTGGTTGGTCCGCGGTTCCCCCAGGCGCTCGTCAGAGACGATATGCGACGCGATGTCCTGGCAGGCCTGAATCGCGAGCTGGAGAGTGTGTTCGACGAAACGCCGCTCTCGGACGTCCGAGTCGATGACCTCCGGACGAGCGAGGGTGCGCAGCTCGCGCAGGTACGTCTCGATGAGAGCGAGCTTCTTGGCGATGAGGCCCGGATCAGTCACGAGGCTTTCCTCGGCGTGCGGTAGAGCCGCCAGAGAGGAGACATATCGAAATAGCGGTTGCGCGCGGCCACTTCGAAGGCGATGCGAGCGCTCCGGTCGCGATCGATGAGCAGAAGGCCGTCCCGCATGATGCGGTGAACGAGGTCCGTCGGTGCGGTTCGCGCGAGCACAGCCTGCACCGGCCTACCCACGAGCTTGGTGAGGTCGGCTTCGATATCGAGGGGCTGGGCCAGAAGAGTCGCGGGACGTGGTTTGTCCGTGAGTAGCGCGAGATCGACGTCGCTCCCCGCACGGTCTTCGCCGCGAGCGATGCTTCCAAAGAGCCACGCCGCGACGATGTCGTCGTCGCGCTCTTCGAGAAAGCGTCGGATCTGGTCGGCAAGTTCCTCTCGACTCATGTCCTCGCGAGTATACCCGCTTTCGTCAACTTGGGCCGCCGAACCACTCACCCGCGAGGTCGTCGAAGGACCGGCGTGGGGAGCGGGCGGGCAGGCGCTCGAGCCACCACCTGAGGTTTGCGTAGCGGTGCAGCAGGGCCCACGCCATGGAGTGGCGCGCATGCTCGTCGCCTCGTTGGGTGGTGGGCACGCCCAGGCCGTCGAGGAAGGCGCTCCAGAGCGTCGGGTCTCCCTCGGTGAGAAAGAGGCCGACCGAGGGCAGCTCGTAGGGCGCGGGGCCGACGCGGGAGGGCTCGAAGTCGAGGAGGCCGGAGACCTCGAAGCGGCCGGCACGTTCGTCGACGAAGAGGTGCTCGCGCATGACCTCGGTGTGGAGGAGCACGTGATGGTCGTCGCCGGGGAGGTCCGAGGATTGCGAGAGGGTCGCGTCGAGGAAGGGGTCGATGCGAACGAGCCAGGTGTCGCCGAGGCCGAGGCGGCGGTGGCGGGCGACGCAGCCGGCGCGCTGCTGCTTCATGATGGCCGGCCAGTCGGGGCGCGGTAGGGGGTCGGTGTTTAGGGCGTGGAGGTGGCGAACAGCGTCGCCTATCTCGGAGAAGAGGCGCGGCCGGTCACCAGGCGGGATGTCGTCGAAGCGGGCTCTCAGGGGCTGGCCCGGGAGCCGCTCCATGACGATGAAGTTCCAGGCCTCGAGGGTCCCTGCGGCGACGACCCCGGGCGTGGCTACCGGGAGGGCTCCCGCGACGTGTTCGAGGATGGATCGCTCATTGGTGTAGGCGTTTGCGCAGCTCGGTGGGTAGAGCTTGGCGACCCGGCCATCGAGAGCGAAGACGGGGACCGAGCCGTCCTCGAAGCGCACCGGTGGGGCGGCCGGGTCGAGGCCGGCGCGTTCGGCTACCCGCTCGAGGGCCGGGCCGTAGTCGATCTCGGGGTCGACGGAGTAGAACGCTTCGTCGGTCTCCGGGGTCGGCAAGAGCGGGCTCATGATGCGGGGTTCATGAGGGCTTTTGGGCGGGCTGCCAACTTCGAAAAGAAAATACGCAACCGACGCGCTCTCGGGCCGATGAGAGGCTCATGAAAAAGCAACAGCGGCGCCAGCGCGTCAAGCGGTCACGAAAGAACAACCAGCGGAACCAAAAGGGTGGGCCCATCTCGGCCCGGGGGGTGGCCACGGAGTACTTGAAGAGCCGCCCCGACGCGCCCGGGACCCTTGGGAGGGCGCTCCGGGCGGCGATGCCGCGGGACGTGCCGCTCTACACGTCGCACTGGCTCGCGGCGGGGGCGGCCCGGGGGCGGAAGGCGTCGGGCCTCGGTGCGTTCCAGATGATCACCCTGCTCGGCGACTTCTTGGAGTGGTGCTACGAGCGGGGGGTCGTCCCTCAGCACGACGCGGCGGTGTGCATCGCCCAGCTCGAGCTACTCCGGCGCAGCGAAGGGGCCGAGCCGGGGACCGTGACGCTGCCGAAGCCGCGGGGGCCCGGCGAGCTGAACGCCGAGGAGCTCCGGGGGCTCGTCGCCAGCTGGGAGGCGATGAGCTACGGCGCCGCCGTCTTCAAGACCAGCGACGACCGCGCCGTCCAGGCGCTCCTCGGCGGCGGCATCATGACGTTGACCACGCACCTCGCAGCGACCGACGGCGTGCCGATGCGCCTCGACCGCCTCGACCCCGCCACCTTCGCCCTCGAACTCGACGCCCAGGAGCCGAGTGACGAGCTCGGGCCCGCCCCCGACGGCTACGTCTCGTTCGTCCTCGAAGGCGCCTCGTTGTTCTACGAGCGCTGCGCGGAGCGCGGCTACGTCGACGAAGACCTCGCCGCCAAGCTCAGCGCCCAGCTCGCCGGCCTCGCCATGGCGTACTACCAGGGCGAACGGGCGGCCTGAGCTCATGTCGTCGTTTTGCAAAAACATCGACACGTCTGGTGGACATGTCGATGGCGGGGACATAAGCTCCCGACATGTCGACAGAATCGCAAAATGACGACATGACCGCCGGGCATTGGGCCCCGAAGCGGGCCCACAACCGACTGCCACGGCTTCCACCCCAGGTAGAGCTGGAGACCAAAGCGGTCCTCAAGTCGTGCGTGGCCGCCCGGGTCGCCGTCGCGGAGTTGAAGCAAGCGGCGAAACAGATGCCGAACCAAGCGATGCTCATCAGCACGCTGCCGTTGCTCGAGGCCCAAGCCAGCTCGGAGATCGAGAACGTCATCACGACGACCGACCAGCTCTTCCAACACGTCGACGCCGAATCCAGCGCGGACTCCCCCACCAAGGAAGCGCTTCGATACCGTCGCGCCCTCTTGTCGGGGGTCCAGGCGATTGCCGAGCGCCCCCTCAGCACACGCACCGCCGAAGAGATCTGCAGCCTCGTCAAAGGCAGCGAAATGAAAGTGCGGCGGGTGCCTGGCACCACGCTTTCGACCGCCGGCACCGTCGTCTACACACCGCCGGAAGGCGAGGCCCTACTCCGGGACCTGCTCGCGAACTGGGAGCGATTTCTTCACGAGCAGACGTCGCTGGACCCCCTCGTCCGAATGGCTGTGGGCCACTACCAGTTCGAGGCGATCCACCCGTTCGTCGACGGCAACGGCCGAACGGGCCGAGTTCTCAACAGCCTCTTTCTCATCGAGGCGGACCTACTCACCCTGCCCATCCTCTATCTGAGCCGATACATCGTCGCGACCAAGGGGGACTATTACCGCTTGCTGCTCGACGTCACTCGCGAGCGCCGCTGGGAGCCGTGGCTCCTCTACATGCTGCGAGGCGTCGAAGAAACGGCCGCCTGGACCACCGGCAAGGTGGGCGCAATCCACAAGCTGGCGGCGCACACGGCCGAGTACATCCGCGCAACGCGCCCGAAGATCTACAGCCATGAGCTCGTGAACGTGATCTTCGAGCAACCCTACTGCCGCATCGCCAACCTCGGCGAAGCCGGTATCGCCAAACGACAGGCCGCCTCCCGCTACCTGAAGGAGCTCGTCAAACTCGGCGTCCTCCGCGAGCAACAAGTGGGCCGGGAGAAGCTCTTCGTACATCCAAAGCTGATGGCCCTCGTGACTCGTGAGAGCAACGAGTTCGCACCTTATGGGGGTTTGCTCGACAACGCTGATCTGAGGTAAAGCCGCAAGCTCGTGGAGCTTGTCGAATGCTCATCGGGACCACCACCACACACCAGTCTAAAAGAGTTGCGCCGCGCGCTCTCTCGGCCTCTCACATCCGGCCCCTTCTCGCCTGCCTGGCCTTGGGGCTGATGTCGCCAACCGCGGTGGCGCAAGGGCAAGACACCCAAGACGCCCAAGACCTCGATGAAAACGAAGGCGCCGAGGGGTTCGATGCCCGCCACGGCCAGGCGCCGGGGCTCGGCCGGGCGGCGTCTGAGATCTTCTTCTCGGAGAACTGGTTTACGTTTTCGGGGTACGGGGAGATCGCGATCAACACCGCCTTCGACGAGCCCCGAGACAGGTCGTCGCAGGACCTCGGACTCTATTACGACACGTTGATCCGCGTGGCGCCGTTCCTCGGGTTTCGGCTGCTGCCGCGGGTGCTTTGGATCACCGAGCTCGGCCTCGAGTTCGTTCAAGGTTCCGGAGAGTTCATCATCGACTTCTTTCCGGAGACCTACTTCGACATCATCGGGCGCACCGAGATTTCATTCCGCATCGGGCTGCAGCCGCTCTTCCTCGGCTACATCAACAACAACGAAGAGCCCGTCCTCTATCAGTCGGTGAACCGCCCCGAGGTCGAACGTCTGATCATTCCTTCGGAGTGGGTAGAGGCCGGAGTCGGGGCGTATGGCGCCGCCCACGACTTCACCTACGCCCTCATGGTCACCCACGGCCCGGACCTGGGCGAGGCCCAGAGCTCGACGTGGATCCGCCACGGCGCCGAGGTCCGCTTCGAAAACTACGGCATCGGCGTCAACGGCCAGCTCGCATACCTCGGCATCCCGTTCACCGAGTTGGTCCTCAGCGGCTACTGGAGCTACACGGGGAGCGGCCGAACCATCGACACGGGTTCCGGGCCGGAATCGTTCTGGACCAACATGGGCATGGCCTCGCTCCATACCCGAGCCGACTACGAGGGCTTGACCTTCATGGCCCTCGGCACCGTCGGGTTCATCGAGGACACCGTCGGCGTCTTCGCCCTGACGGGGCAAGAGCACGGCGCGGGCCAGGTCCTCGGCGACTTCGTCTACGGGGCCTACGTCGAGCTCGCCTACGACATCGCCCACACCTGGGCCCAGCAGTTCCGCAGCGTCGTCGACCGACCCACGTCGCCCTTTCGCATCGGCGAGGTCGCCCTACCCGTCTTCGTTCGCTACGAGCGCCTCGACACCCACGCGTCAGTCGACCCGGCCCTCGCCGGCGAGGCGTACCTCTCCAACGACCTCCACGTCCTCGTCGTCGGCATGAACTACCGCCCCAACCACGTCGTCGCCTTCAAGGTCGACGGGCGCTTCCGCAAGAACCTCTCGGCGCCGGCCGGCTCCCCGTCGATGGAGAGCCTCCTCGAGGTCGGCGTCGGCCTCGAGTTCTAGCGTCGCACTACGGGTCGACGTCATGGCACGCTTGCCACGCGGCCTCAGCGCCCTCGAAGGCAGGTCCAGAGCGTGGGCCATCGAAGAGGGTGCCACTGTTCTCGCTGCGAAAGGCCTCGAACGCGTCCCGTAGGGCATTGGCTCCGCCCGTGACGAGAGCCAAGACGTTCCGAGCCTGAGCCGGGTCGGGAAGCTCGGGCCGCCCTTCGGCGACCTGCGTGCGCGCCTCGGCCTCGGCAGCCTCGAGGCTCGGACAGGAACGCGGAGTACGGAAAATGAACGGATACCTCACGAACACCGAGCCGTTACCTTCGGGCTCCGGGAACGCCCACCCGCGCACCGCCTCCGCGAGGCACGAGTCGACCGTCGCGTTGTCCATCGAGGAACTCGTCACCTCGGAAGACTCGACCACCCCGGTCGACGCGACGACGAAGGAGATCAATACGCGGCCTCCAAGACCTGGATGCCGTTGCAGTTCCTGCTCGTAGCAGCTTCGAACCTGGGGCCGATTCCCGGCCACCACTCTCATAACCGCCTCGCGGGCGAGGGTGCCCCGGTGCCCCGCGTTGTCCGGGAGCGGGGGGTCCTCCTCCACGGGAGTATGGGCAGCCTGAGCGACCGTGTCCCGGGCCCGGGCTCGGCACTCTTCGTTCTCCCGGCGAACTATCTCGAGCTGAGATTCAGTCGATACCTCGATGTCCCGATTGCGCTCTTCATGGGCCTCGTCGAGGGCGTTCACGTAGGTCTCCCAGGCGCCCTGGGCCTCGACGCGGGCCTGGCTACACTCCTCCTCGGCGCCTCCGCACGCGCCCAAGCAGCTCACCAGCGCACCCGCGATCATCCAGCTTCGGATCTGAATCCTCATCCCGTTCTCCCGTACGTCATCGCCCACGCCAGCGGCAGGCCCGCCACGAGTACCACGAACTCCCGGACGCGACGGGGTTCGCTGGCCAAAGGCCCCCCGTTCGAATGGAAGCTACGGGCTTTCTTCGCGATCCACCGCGTGCTCAACCGCCCCGTTGTGCCAGCATCCGTCCCCACTCTGCTGACCCGACGATGCGACCGAGGAAGAAGATGTATTCGATGCGCTTGATGTTCGCCTGCGGCATCGGCCTCGCCATGCTCGCGGCCTGCACGACCGAAGCCTCCACCGACGGGGGAAGTCCGGACAGTGCGGCCGACGGCGCGACCGACAGCGGGGCATTGGACAGTGGCGCGGGCGACAGCGCTACCGCGGACGGTGGCCGGCCCGACAGCGGGACCATGGACAGTGGCGCGCGTGACAGCGCGACCGCGGACAGCGGCCCCTTGGAAACGGATGCGGGGCTCCGAGACGCGGGGCCGGCGTGCGGAAGCGGCGCCTGCGACGCGTGGGAGACCTGCGGGTCCTGCCCGAGCGACTGCGGGACCTGCGCTCCAGCGTTCGCGGACGCGCCCGCACCCACGGAGTTCCAGGTCGGGCTCACCTGCGACTACGGCTGGGCACTGCCCCTCGACGCGCGGGGACAAGCGACGATGGCAGGCGCGGGGATATCGTCCGTCGTGGGATTGGACGACCGCTTTGGCGGCGTCGGCGCGAAGTTCGCGCTGCGGAACAACGCGTTTCCGGACAGCTGGGTGGATATTCTCGAACCCCGAAGCGGCGCCGGGGCGGGGTGGCAGACGAGCTTCCTCGTCGACGACGCCGCAGGAGGCGCCGGGATCATCGTCTTCAACCAGGCCGCGGGGAACGGGGTGAGCTCCCAGTGGGGCTACGGGACGACATTCGTCGAAGACGGCCAGAACATCCACGCCACGACGTGGATCCCCCTAGCCTCGGACCACATCCACACCGTCGCCGGAGGCCACAGCCCGTGCCTGTCGACCGGGTACGTCTTCGACGACGGCGCCGTCGACATCGCCGGCGCCGGGGTGGAGACGCCCCACGGCACGGCGCTGGCCTGGCGCAACCGCTACCGCTACCGGTCCCGAACCAACCAGAGTTGGGCAGGATGGTCGGCGGAGCAGGCCTTCTACCTGAGTCGGTCCGTCGCGCGGGCCGCGGGCCTGCGACTCTACCTCGTGCGCGGCACGACCCGTCACGGCCCCTTCGCCATTTACGATGCCTTCACCATCCCCGAAGCCAGCTGCACCGACTCCTTCTGCAACACCCCGGGCTACGACTACGCGGTCCTGGTGTGGAACATCCACGGCCTCGACATCGGCGTGGCCCTCCCGGTGGGCGGTGGCACGAGCATCAACCTCGAGCAGACGACCTACTGCACCAACCCGGCCGACGACGCCTGCGGCAACATCAACTTCCACTCGTGGGTGGTCAGGGACAGGCCGGCCGCCTACGCCATGGGCTCCGTGCGCGAGGCGAGCCAAGTCTACTACGTCGGCACCCTCTCACAGCTCGCCGACCTGGGCTTCGCGACCTGGTGAAGTGAGCGGCGCGCGTCAGCGGAACAAGAGCACCAACGCCACGAGCACCGCGACGAAGAGGGCGACTCCGAGCACGATGAGGCGGTCATCCCCTGGACTCGCCTCGGCCGGCTCAGAAGGCGGCACGTCGGCTTCCTCTCGGTTCTCGTAACCAGGAAGCTCCTCGAGCGAGGTCGGCCCGGCGAGGGCGAGGATGGTCTTTCGCTTGGCGGGGTCGATGCGTTCGCAGGTCGACAGCCGCGCGGTCTTCGCCTCGATGCCGTGGGGCCCCGGCAGCCTGGCAAACTCTTCGGACGTATGCGCGAAAGTGAAGAAGCGCACCCAGGGCTCGCCGTCGAACATCTCGATTCGCGTCGCCCAGTTGTACCCCTTCCCGGTCGATCCGTACTCCTCCGGAAGCGTAAACAGGTCGCCCACTTTGACAGCGCCCGGCGGGACCTGGGGGCGCGCGGGAACCTCCGAATGCATGGACAAGGTGTCGAGGCCCGCCGCGAGCCAAGCATCGAGCCAGGCGGCGATGCTCGTCGCAACGACGGGGTAGCTCTCCAACTCGGCAGGTCGCGCTGGGTCGCTTCCGCGCCCATAGACTCGTACGACGACGCCCTCGGATGGGCCCGGGGTGAGGACGACGCAATCGTAGGCGACGTCTGCCGCGTCCAGGACGAAGAAGGGCAGGAGGCCGCGAGGGAGCCGGTGAATCGCGGCGATGTCGGAGAGCACCCCCCACGCCTCGACGATACCCGAAGCCCCGAGAAGGCGAGCGCAGTCCGCGTCGGGCTCGGGGATGGTGTGGTCCTCGGTGGCCACCACCGCGATGCCGTCGTGACGACGGAGGATGGCGCGGAGGTCATCGGGAAGCTCTCCGCCCGGCGCGTCCGAAAGCACGGCCTCGAGTTCGGCGAGCGCCGAAGCCGACCCGCGGGGACCGAGCCACAAACGCGGCTCCACGCCGTCGTCGTAACAAACGTAGTCGAGGCCAGCGGCCACCGCAGCGTCCGCGAATACGCCCCCTGGAGCGAGCGCCTCTATCGCATCGAGGGTGTCTTCGACG
>Ga0164313_10006795_pt1 | contig 10060 bp, 6 predicted proteins | sample GuaBasSedimGuay4_FD_113735 | JGI IMG/M metagenome (GOLD analysis project Ga0164313, IMG submission 113735) | Subseafloor sediment microbial communities from Guaymas Basin, Gulf of California, Mexico - Guay4, Core 4569-4, 0-3 cm | ecosystem: Environmental > Aquatic > Marine > Hydrothermal vents >...
TAAAAACCCTCGATAGCCTGGTCAAGGCGGCCGTCCCTGTAAAAGGCATCAGATCTATAGTATATAACTTCCGTCAGAAATGCGCTTTGTGGAAAATCCTTTTCAAATCGATCACAAGCTTTTACGGCTTCCGGGTACTTCTGGCTGAAATACAAATTCTTTGCCGCATCAAATTCAATGCTCTCCAGCTCACTACTGCCGGGATTAGCATTTTTGTAAGTTTCTAAATAAGAAGTAAAGGAATCCGCCTGCCCAAGGATTGTCAACGCTTCCTGTAAACCCAGTAAGGAGCCTTTGGCAACAGAATGATTAGCATATTGTTCAATTATGGTAGCATAATCGCTAACTGTTGCTTCATATTGCTTTAAATTAGAATAGGCAATAGCGCGGTCCTGTAAGGCAAAAGGCACAAACCTGCTTTGTTCAAAATTTTCTATTACACGTGTAAATAATGTAATTGCCTCTGGATATTCACCTTTTTCAAAATTAAAACGACCTTTTTGAAAAAGTGCATCTGTATAATAGTTGGATTCCCTATCGCTCAACACTTTATCAAAACAAACATTTGATTGGGTCAGATTATCCAATATACCATATATGACCCCTTTTCTGTACCATGCATAATCCGCACCCCGGGAGCCAACCGATATCACTTCGTCAAAGACCTTGAGTGCTTCCTGATAATTTTTTGTTGCGTAGTAGCAATCACCCAGACGTGTAAGGGCATCAGTAAAATTTTGTTTATTACTTCTGTTTCTGACTATTGCTGTATAATACTGAAAATGATCTAATGCTTTTTCATATTCTTTCAAATTAAACCAGGCATAACCAATACCATAACGTGCCTTGAGATATTCTCCGGTCTTTCCTTCACTATCAGCTCTAAAAACAGCTGCGTAACTGCTAATCGCTTCTTCGTGCTTTTCACCTGCTGAATAGGCCTCCCCTTTCCAAAAATTAGCTTTTATCACATATTCAGGAAACAATGGAAACATTAGGGATTTGTCAAACATACTGACAGCTGGCTCAATTTTTTGGTCATTAAATAGTATAGTTCCCTTGTAAAAGGCAATTTTTTGATAGGCCTTGTTTATGGTTGGAGTCCGTTTATCGAGAAGATCAAAGTACTCCAATGCTTCATCATAATTGCTGGTAAGCAAATAAGCTTCCGTCAAAATTTCATCGCTATTTTCACCCCTACGACTATCCGGATAATCCTTCTTATATTTTAGAATCGCCTGAATAGCTTGTTCATAATGACCCAGGTCAAAACTGACCTTGGCATATTTAAATGCTGACTCCTCCTCTACTTCAGAATTGTATGGTCCACCATCTCTGGCTTTTTTGTAAGCAGTCAATGCAAAATTCTTATTGCCGGTTTTTACATACAAATTTCCCAAATAATATGAAGCAAACCAACCAAGGGTGTCCTCTGTTAATGCAACCGTTTTAAAATGATCAATTGCCGGCTTGTATTTACCTGTTTTTTGTTCTGTATCAGCAATTCTAAACAATATATCCCGGCCTGGCGTGGTCTTTTTGAGTTCGAGATACCGGTTGTAGTCTTCAGATGCTCCCTCATAATCTTTTAAATGATATCGCGCTTCTGCCAAAAAAAGATACAGGTCTGATTTTTGGCTAATCTTATTATTTACCAAAGCCTTTTCTGCATATTCGATCAGCTCATCATAACGATGTTGTTTATAATAAATCCGAACTAAAAGTGCCGGAACAATCCGTGCGTAGGTTTCATTTTTTTCAGCACGGCTAAAATCATAGAAAGCACGATCGTATTCCCCTTTTTGAAAATTGATATAACCGGAATAATAACTTGCCGGAAACTGATAAGCATTTTCCGTTCTTTTATTTATTTCAAACTGTTCGTAAGCTTTGTCAAATTGCTTTTGTGTAAAATAAGAATAACCGAGTTTGAAACGGGCCTCATCTGCTTGTTTGAGAGGTAAATTGGGAATGTATATTTTTTCATAATAGCGAATAGCCAATTTATAATTCCGTTCGCGGTATTTCATATTACCCAGCTCGAAATATGCACTACCTGCTTTAGCATGATTTGGATAATCGCTTAAAAATTCTTCGATTAAAGCTTCACCATCCAAATTTTTCATTTGCATTGCGCAATACGCCTGATAATAACGAGCATCGGCAATTTTTACAGGATCTTTCCCCGCTTCCAAATATTGACCAAACGCTTCCCCGGCAGCAGCAATTTTTTGTTCATTCAATAACTCTATCGCATCCCTATATGAACGGTCTTCACTGGTATAAATGGAAGATTGCTGTGCAACCAATTGCAGGAATGAAAGGAGAAACGTAAAAAAAATTATTCCGGTTTTGATCATAAACTTAGCAGTTCACTGATAGTTAAACTCTCAATACATGTGTGTATTGTCCCGATTCTAAATAATCTTCAAAAGTAATGCCAAAAATGGCAGTCTAAAAGAAATCCAAAAGATATTATTCAAATATTCAAATATGTGTTTTGCCTTCAGTCAGCGATCTTAAAAAACTCAGTCTTCAGTACAATCAATAGCTTCTCATGCATTCAACAATTTGAATGCCAGTTCTCTTAAAATCTGAGCTTCAGTCAAACTTGCATGATCCACTCCTTTGCTATGCAGATCAGCTTCCCGAAGATAATGAATATTTTTCACCACTTTTTGCAAGGGATAATTTCTCAAACCCACAATATATTCTTTTGCAAAAAAACGATTTATATGAATGGCCGATGCAATAGCATCTTCTGTAAACGCCTTGTTTGAATACAACAACAATAGCTTCGAAAATAATGAATACAGGGTCCCTATTATGGGAATAATAGGATTAGCCCTTGGATTGGCTGCAAAATAATTGATGATCTTATACGCCTTTACTGGATCTTTATATGAAATAGCTTTTTGTAATTCAAAGGCATTGTACTCTTTACTAATGCCAATGTATTTTTGTATTAGTCCATCGTCAATTTCTACCGGATCTTTAAAATTAATCAACATTTTGTCAATCTCATTAGAAAGGCGCTCCAGATCGTTTCCTATATAGTCAGCCAGCATGTGAACTGCCTTTTCTGTGATCTTCAGATGTCTCGACCCAAAATAATTCCTTATCCATTCCGGTAATTGAGAATCATAAAGCTTTTTGGTATTTATTACAACCGCGTGTTTTAGTAGTAGCTTGTACAGCTTTTTGCGCTTATCTATGCTTTTATACTTAAAACAAAACACTAAAATAGTAGCGGGCTGTGGATTTTTGAGATAAGCCTCAAGCATTTTTTCACTATTGGCTTTCTTAAGGTCACTTTCCATATTCTGAGCCTCTTTCACTATTACCACCTGCCTGTCAGACATCATAGGAAAACGTCGTGCATGATTTAATACATCGGGCACCTTTACATCTTTGCCATATATAATAACCTGGTTAAAACCGCGTGCTGCCTCATCCAGGGCATGCTCTTCAATATAATCTGAAATCAAATCGATGTAATATGATTCCTCACCCTGCAAAAAATAAACCGGCGCATAACGGTCTTCTTTAAAATCTCTAAGTAATTTGTTTACTTCTTCCATTATTCAAGCAAAATATAGTCCTCTTTTACATTTATTGTACCATTGGCTTCCAATTCAGAAAATTCATAAGAAAATGCCAATGAGGATATGCTGGTAACGGTTGTAATACGTGTCCTGGGCCACAATTTTATAAGCAACTGGTCAGTGGTTCCACCCTTGCTCGCCGGTTCCTTTACTTCCCATGTACCAAGATATAATGTACCCTCGTCTAATAACTCACAGAAATCCGGATCCCGATTACACTGGGCTGTATCCGATATACAGTATTTAATATTTTCATTACAAAAACTCTCCGAATCACAAACTTCTGTATCGAATGTATAAAGCAGTCTTTTTGACTCATCGTTATTACCTGCTATAAATAGCATACGGTTTTGTTTCTCACAATCGGAAAACTCTACCTCCACACCATCTTCCCAACGCGATACGCGCTCCCAGACTTTTGCCGAATCACCGGCGAGAAGAAATTCCATTTCTTGTTTTTGAAAACCGCTGAACTCGTCTATTGTCTCTTCGCAGGCATATAACAAAAAAGCAAAAAATATAAGTGCGAATAAATATCCTTTCATGTTTTAATGCTATAATGCTATAATGATTTTTATCTCAATTGTTTAAATATAATATAATGCCATTTAGTTAACAAACTCTCCGGTCGTTTCGATAAGTTGCTCGCAACACTCAACGACCTGACTCTGCCTATTTACTAAGGAAACCCTGTTCCCCGAGTGATTGGGCAGCAATTGTATCGAGGGGAGCAAGTGGTATCGTCCGATACAGCTAAGCTAAATGGCATTGAAATATAATAGTTTATTTCAACAACCTGTACTACCAATTGCCCAGTAGAAAAAACACTTGAACTCAGAACCTTTGAACCCTCCTTCCCTAAAGAACCTCAATCACCAGGTTATGGTTTGTGTAAATGCAAATATCGGCAGCTATATTAAGACTTTCCCTCACAATTTCTTCTGCCGACATATGATCGGCATGTTTTTTCAGGGCAAGTGCCGCAGATTGAGCAAACATACTCCCCGAGCCGATTGCCGCTATCTGATGGTCTGGTTCGATTACATCTCCGGTACCGCTCACAATCAATATTTCATCTTTGTCTGCTATGATCAACATAGCTTCCAGTCGCCTGAGATACCTGTCTGTTCTCCAATCTTTGGCCAGTTCAATGGCCGCACGTTTCATATTACCACCGTATGCGCTAAGTTTTTCATCGAAACGCTCAAGCAAAGTGAATGCATCTGCTGTACTTCCAGCAAAACCAGTTATCACCTTGTCTTCCTGAAGCTTGCGTATTTTGCGCACATTGCTCTTGGCAACTGTGTTTCCGAAAGTTGCCTGACCGTCAGCACCAATAGCTACTGAACCTTTATGTTTAATAGCAATAACAGTGGTTGATTTAAATTTTGATTTCATGAATATATTTTTTATATCTATTTAATTATCAGCATAATAATACTGCTTATTTAAATTATTACTAGAAAAATGTTTTTTCGAAATTCTTTAAGGCCTTAAGAAATATGGTTCTATTTGTCAAAACTAATTTTAATTAAAGCATTATCAAAACTATTGATTAATGAAATATGAGATCTATTCATTATTCCATATATAATCCACTGGCTGAAGCCTGTGGCAATTAAAAACGAAATAGCCTTTCCTCTTTATATTTAATCTCAAATTCACGAATATTGTTTTATCAAAAATAAAATAATTCAATTATGACCCACATATCTCACCGCCAATTGTTTCTCAAACATCTGGCACCAACAAGCGATTCTCCAATTATGGTAGAAGTAGAAAGAGCGAACGGCATCTATCTATATGATCCTGACGGCAGGCAATATATTGACCTTATTTCCGGTATCGGTGTAAGTGTATTGGGGCATAATCACCCCGAAGTAGTGAGTGCTGTAATAGAACAAGCGCAAAAGCATATGCACGTAATGGCTTATGGTGAATTCATTCAGTCGCCTCAGGTAATGCTTGCACAAGCGCTAGCTAAAACTTTGCCCCCATCACTCGATTCTGTCTTCCTCGTAAACTCAGGTAGCGAGGCCGCTGAGGGCGCTATGAAACTTGCCCACAGATATACAGGCAGGCATGAGATAATTGCATGTCAGGATTCCTATCACGGCGCCACATTGGGCGCTCTTTCGCTTGGAAGCCATGAAGAATTTAAGAGACCATTTCGCCCGCTGGTACCCGGTATCCGGCATATCAGATTTGGAAACGAATCTGATCTCGAACAAATTACTGATAAAACAGCTGCTGTATTCGTTGAAACCGTACAAGGAGAAGGAGGCATCAGAATTGCAACGAAATCCTGGTTTGAGAAATTGAGTCAAAAATGTACAAATACAGGCACTTTACTAATTTTAGATGAAATACAATGCGGATTTGGGCGTACAGGTCGTTTTTGGGCATTTGAACATTATGGTATCATACCGGATGTGTTGCTCACCGCCAAAGGATTAGGAGGCGGAATGCCCATAGGAGCTTTCATTGCATCTTCAAATATTATGGCGGTATTTAAAACAAATCCTGTGCTCGGTCACATTACTACATTTGGAGGACATCCGGTAAGTGCTGCAGCTGCATGCGCCACCATTGATGTATTGCAACGGGAAAATTATATAGAAGAAGTGGCACACAAAGCCACATTGTTAACACAAATATTAAAGCATCCGGCGATCAAAGAGATCCGTCATCTTGGATTGATGATGGCTGTACAATTTGACACCTTCAGCCAAATCGATAAGATCATTCACAAGGCTTTGGCAAATGGATTGATCAACGATTGGTTTTTATTTTGTGACAACGCCATACGCATCGCTCCCCCACTGATCATATCTGAAAAAGAACTGATAACCGCCGGGGAATTGTTTTTGAAATCAATTGATGAAACCTTATAAGAAATTGCTATTTGCTATTTTATAATTATTATTTAGAGTTCTTTTGTTATTAATAGATGATGTTACGCTGACCAGCCCTCATTATACATTGTATCATTATTGCATTACCTGGCTCGCGCGTTAGCAAGCAGGTCTCATTATTCCATTATTCCATCATTCCATTATTCCACTATTCCATTATTTACTATATTTGCGCCTTGATATAGAAAAAGGCAAAAATGAAAGATTTTATTAAGGAAATGCAATGGCGGGGGATGATTCATGATATGATGCCCGGTACGGAAAAACTGTTGCAAAAGGAAATGACCACGGCATATATCGGTTTTGATCCCACAGCGGATTCACTGCATATCGGCAGTCTGGTTCAAATCATGACACTGGTACATTTCCAACAGGCCGGACACAAGCCGGTTGCCCTCATCGGCGGAGCGACAGGTATGGTAGGCGATCCTTCCGGAAAATCAAAAGAGAGAAACCTTCTTTCAAAAGAAATATTGCAACACAATCTGGAAGCCGTTAGAAAACAACTGGAAAAATTCCTTGATTTTGACCGTGGCACCAATTCTGCCGTGATGGTAAATAATTACGATTGGTTTAAGGAATTCCTGTTTCTCGACTTCATTCGGGATATAGGTAAGCATATTTCAATAAACTATATGTTAGCCAAGGACTCGGTTAAAAGCCGCCTGGAATCCGGTATGTCATTCACTGAATTTACTTATCAGCTGGTACAGGGATATGACTATTATTACCTTAATAAAAACCTGAATTGCAAAATACAGCTAGGTGGATCTGACCAATGGGGCAATATAGTTACCGGCACAGAGCTGATACGCAGGCTGGGTGGAGGTGAGGCTTATGCCATCACCACACCTCTAATTAAGAAAGCTGATGGAACTAAGTTTGGTAAAACAGAAGGAGGAAATGTTTGGTTGGATAAGAAACGAACTTCCCCATACAAATTTTACCAGTACTGGATAAATGCAGCCGACAAAGATGCGAAAAAATATATTAGAATATTCACATTGAAATCCCGTGAAGAAATTGAATCACTGGAAAAGGAACACGAACAGGCACCACATTTGAGAATTTTGCAGAAAGCACTTGCTGAAGATGTAACTGCCCGTGTGCATTCCCAGGAAGAACTGGATAACGCAATGCGTGCTTCACAGATACTATTTGGAAAATCTACCAACGAAGAACTCAACAGCATTGATGAAGAAACCCTGTTGTCTGTTTTCGAAGGCGTACCGAAAATCGAAATGAGTAAAGAAGCACTTCAGCAAGCATCAAACGTAACTGATCTTCTTTCAGAATTAACAGGTGGTCAGATATTTCCATCAAAAGGTGAAGCCAGGAGAATGATAAAAGGTGGTGGAGTGAGTATAAACAAAGCAAAGGTCACTTCTGCAGAATCCGCACCAGCCACTACCCTGCTACAAGGAAAATACCTGGTGGTACAAAGAGGCAAGAAGAACTATTTTTTAATAGAAGTTATTTAATATTGAAAGCCTGAGCAATTAATAGTTTTTCATCTGTTAAGTAAGCAATAATTACCTTTCTCCTGCTTTCCAAACTTTTTAAAGAATAGATTAATGGTCGCCTCTAATTGGCTGTATCATAACTTTTTATGCTTTTTTATTTTATAATTTTGGGTGTCCTGAAAACTTAATAGTATATAGATTTTGAATTCTTCTGGAACAGTAAAAAAAGCATAAAGATTATCACTATTATTAATCAGCCACAAAAGGACACTATCAATAGTTATATAGTGGAACAAAGTGGAAATAATCCCGAAGGGATGAAATTATTATAGAAAAAGAAAGGAATATTTAGGTTTAACCCTGAAGGGGTGATATTATTTTGCAAAATCAACAATTAGCAAATTGATAGCCCATGCCTTTATGCAAGATTTAATTAATTAAATTAATTTTTAATGGAATATACAATATCACCCCTTCGGGGTTAGTGACGAAGCTTGTATTCATTGTTCTATAATCCTAACACCCCTTCGGGGTTAATAAGCACTAATGAATTTATCAATTATTCATTTAACAGCCTGTTAAAACATTTTTAAAATGGGTGTCTTTTTCGGAAGACAGGAGTAAGCAACGATTTCTTTTTTATCCACTTTCAATTTAGAAAGAAAGTAAATATATAATTTCAGACAAAAATGTATGAATTTATATCATTTTTTATTTACCTTCATACGTCAATTTTTAAATCCAAAACAACACAACTTTTTACAATTGACTTGACTGTTTATTTTATTCAGTGACTTACTATATATTTTTATTTAACCTTAAACCTATATATTATGGTAGATTCGATTGATGTTCTAAACGGACTGAAAATTGTGTATACACTTTATGTGCTTTTAGCAGTTTCAGTCATGATTTGGTTTGCCTATAAGATTACAAAAACGGGCAGTACTGAAGTAGTAAAACCAGGTGTTTTTTACACCTACATCGGTATTCTTGTGGTTTTGGGCGTATCCCTTCATATCGCCACATATAATACCGTTCCATGGGTGCCTGTTGATTTAAACCGTAGCGAGATCAAAGCGGATAAAACCTTTGATATTTCTATCAAAAAACACAAGTTTTATCTCCCTCAGGATAAACTAAAGATTGATTGTGATGATTTTGTCCTCTTTAATCTTACCACTGAAGATGTGACCTATGGATTCGGTATTTTCAGGCAAGACGGCACAATGGTAACGCAAATGCAAGTGGTACCCGGCAGCAGGAATGATCTGCTATGGCGTTTTCATAAAAACGGCATTTATACTATTCGTTCAACTGAATATTCAGGCCCGGCAGGATATGATATGGTTTTAAAGGATGTAATTGAGGTATCCGGTTGTGAGGTAAGTGAAAAATAATCATCAAACTAAAAGAAATTAAATTATGAGTTTTATAGATACTTTAATAAATGGAAATGAAGGGGGGCTAAAATACGATAAAATGACCCCCATGCAAAAACTGTCCTTGCGATTTGTGGTCGTCGGACTTCTATATTATGGGTTGACTGCACTGGAAGGAATGATGATGCGAATGCATGTAGTCGAACCAATTCCGGGAATGGATGCAAGCCATTATTTTTCCGTCCTGACAGTTCACCCCCTTGTGGGAATTTTTGGATCCACATATATGATCGTCTTTGGTGCATTTATATTTATTGTACCCTTTTTGATGAAAAAACCGTTGTATAGCATCAAACTTGGTAATTGGGTTTGGGCACTGATCGCAATTGGAACATTAACTTTATGGTTGGGTGGTTTTGTATTTCATTACGCCCCTTTATACACGCTTTACTGGCCATTACCAGCTGACTGGAGCCAATTCAATCCTATCGGCGGATTGTTTTTAATAGTTGGTGTAGCACTGATCATGGTTGCTACCATCTTATGGGTATTTCTTATCTTCAAAACCATCATGTACACACCTAAAGGCTGGGATAAGCAACCTGCAGGGGCACTTTTTAGTTCGGCAGTTGGTCTTACAGGTCTTAAAAATTTATTTTTGAGAAAGAAAACGGAACATCTTGTAGACCTGCCTA
>Ga0164313_10006796_pt1 | contig 10059 bp, 5 predicted proteins | sample GuaBasSedimGuay4_FD_113735 | JGI IMG/M metagenome (GOLD analysis project Ga0164313, IMG submission 113735) | Subseafloor sediment microbial communities from Guaymas Basin, Gulf of California, Mexico - Guay4, Core 4569-4, 0-3 cm | ecosystem: Environmental > Aquatic > Marine > Hydrothermal vents >...
GCTTGCCCTGCGCCATGATAAGGATCCTGGCCAATGATAACCACCCTGACAGATTCGAAGGAGGTATGGTCAAAAGCAGCAAAGATCTTTTCCCCCGGTGGATAAACAGTAAACCTTTTCTTTTCTTCAATTAAAAAGGATTTCAGCGTGCTGAAATAATCAGCCCGGAATTCATCCGCGAGGACCTTTTTCCAGCTTTCCTCAATTTGTGGATTAACTGTGGATATGCTCATAATGAATAATTAACAGCAGGTTGGTACAACATATTCTCTTTTTTTTTGTTAATATTATGAAAATGAGTTTATATTTGTGTTTCATTAAACCTGAATCGTATTATCATGATTAAAAATATGAAAAAAGTTTTAATAGTTGCTACAGCAGTGATTCTTTTTGTGCTGGTTGCTACTTCTTGCCGGTCGAACGAGCGCTGTGCAGCGTACGGCGAATCATATAAGTATCAGAAACAATCCAACTATTAGGCTTTGTTTTACTAGCTGTTAGCGGGAAGCAGCCAGAACTTACTTAATAATTCCCGGGCTTCTTATTTGATGGCCTTTATTAAACACATAATGTTGACAACCCTCCTGATAATGGCGGGTCTTTTTATGTCGGGTCAGGAGCAGGAAACCGGAAAGGAACGTAAACAAAAGCCCACGGAGCCGGTTTATGACTCTATTTCTGACAGGGTATTGCTGAGGAGGGAGTTTACAGGTGGCTTGATACTACATTCCAGGGGATGGGGCTTCCACATCAGGAAAGGTAAGAATCTCAGCTATAAAAGATCATTACAGTGGGAGATCGATGCCGTAAGCCTTAAATCGCCTAAGCAAATAAAAACCATCAACCCTTATGTTAATAATGCGAAAAGCTATGTGTACGGGAAGCTAAACCATGTATATGTACTCAGGGCCGGGATCGGCATTACACGTTTGCTGAACAGGAAACCGTACTGGGGTGGGATAGAGCTTCGCTTCATATATTTTGGCGGTTTTTCACTGGCTCTGGCAAAACCAATATACCTTTATGTGTTGAACTATTCCCCTGAATACGAAGATTACATCATTGAGGTTGAGAGATACAATCCTAAGACCCATGGATTGGATAATATAGCCGGGCGTGCCCCCTTTACTAATGGTATTGAGAATACCAGCTTGCATCCCGGCCTCTATGCCAAGTTAGGATTGAATTTTGAGTTTGGCAATTATAACTCCTCCATTAAAGCAATTGAAACAGGCGCTGCCCTCGACTTTTATCCATTTCCTGTAGCGATCATGGCATTCAACCCCGAGCATTCCTTCTTCCTTACATTTTATATCGGAATCAGCTTCGGGAAAAGATATGATTGATTGGGCAAACCAAATATCGAATAACAAATATCAACAATCTGAAATCGAACATCCAATCGAAAATCGACAATCGACAATCGAAAATCGACAATAAAAAAGCCCTTCAGGTAACTGAAGGGCTTTTTTTGGTTATTTATAAACAGTGATCTTATGCGAATAGCTTTGATTACCATTTGTGAGTTTCACAAGGTACAGGCCATTGGCAAGATCATTAAGATCCAGGGTTTTGATCGTATTGCCCTGTCCGAATAACATATTCTCTTCTACATGTATCTGGCCAAGCAGGTCCATGACGTAAACAGTGACTACGGCATTTTCTTCACCTGCTACATCAATATATAGTTTACCGCTGCTGGGATTTGGATATATATTAATATTACTATCATCAAAAGCTGTTTCGCTGATGCCAATCTCAGGTTCAGTGGTAAATGACCATGTTTCACTCCATGCAGTGGTGTCGATTCCTTTCATGGTACGGCAGTGCCAATAATAGGTACAGTCCTTTTCAAGGATATTTATTACCTGGAAGTAATCATCGGTTCCTTCAATCTCTTGAATACAGCAAGGTTCCTCGAAGTTAGGGGTAATATAGTATTGTACCTGGAAAAGATCAACTCCGCTAACCATATCCCATTCTAAGCGAGGGCTAATGCCAACATCAGTGGCTCCATCTAAAGGCAGGGATAATGCAACCGTGGTGATGGTTTTGAAATCCCACACTTCCGACCAGTATGAAGTGTCGGTAGCATGATTTGCCCTGACCCTCCAGAAGTATTCCTGATCGAAGGTGAGGTAACCATCTGTTGTATATTCGGTTTCTTCAGTGATCAGTTTTATTGACCCTGTAAACGCGTCATTGTCGGCAAGTTCGATCTCATAATCCAGAATACCTGATAGTTCATCCCATTCAAGAACATTTTCGAGTCCCATGTCAGTGGAGCCTGTAGATGGGTCGTCAAGTTCAGGAGCGGGGATAACCTCAAAGGTTCTTACGTCAGACCAGGCACTGTTATCAGCTGAATGTGTAGCCCTGGCACGCCAGTTATAGATTTTCCCAAAATGGAGGAAGATTGTGTGCATTGTATTGGTTTCACTGACACCTTCAAAAAGCAGCGGGCTATCGAAGTTAGCTGAAGTATCGGCCTGAAACTCGAAATGCTCAACGCCTGTAATAACTGTTGACCCTATCCTGTCTTTGGCTTTCAATTCAACATCAGGATCTTGCTCGTCAGCACCATCATTTGGTTTATTCAGAACAACCGTCTCGAAAACCACGAATGAAAAAACATCCGACCAGCCCGAGATATCACTTCCTTCACTGGCCCTGACCCTCCAAAAGTATTCTTGTCCGAAAAGCAGCAATTCCATCTGAAGACCGGTAAATTCTGATAGAGGGTAGATGACAGGATTGGTAAATGCATCTGTAACATCGAGTTGGACTTCATACTCGACAATTCCGCCGGATCCGGCAACAGCTGCCCAATTAAGGATTACATCAGGCATCTGGCCATCATCACCATCTTCAGGCTCCATGAGTGTAGGAGGATAGACATCTGTTTGAGCAAAACTGAATATGGCAACGACGAAAAGAAAAAGTAGCGTGGATAATAATTTTTTCATGTCCGTTCTTTTTATATGGTGTTAATATATTGTTAGATTATCGTGAATTAGTGTACAACGATGAATTTTCCTGTTTCTACGGTCTTGCCCTTGTGTATGCTTGTAACATATGTGCCACGAGGCAATGAACCGCAATCCAGTTGATAATGATGTGTGCCGGCAGACCGGGTCATTTTCTCACTAAGGATCATTTTACCGTTGATATCAAATACTGATAAGATCACTTCTGTTTTCTTATCCAATGTATATTCAATGGTTGCTGTATTGCTTACAGGGTTCGGAAACACTTTAACAGCAGAAGCGTGTACTTCAGTACCAGGTGCGAAGATGCTTACAGGTTTTTCAAAGTTCCTGGTATAATGCATCCCCCTTCCATAAGTAGCTGCATAGATCACACCAAAATTCTGTGTGCCCGGATAAGTTTCAACAAGAGTGTCAACCCCATCCCAGTATTTTATTACGGTAGGCTCTTTGGCGACAAGTTGCTGTCTGAGCTGGAATACCGGTACTTTGCCGATATCCTGTGCCAATAAGGCCCAGTTGGGAGTGGCAGCATCGATGTTTTCTGAAATATACATACCCATATCAGTACCAACAATGGCAGTGTTAGAATTACTCATCTCAATGATAGACGAATAAACGGGCATCTTTGGAAGGTCACCCTGGATGGATGTAAACACCGGCTCTGCATCCAGTCCATTGCTTGTACTGAATACATAGTTGTCGTTGCCATAGTTGCCTAAGGTGACGATCACGTGAGCAGGATCTTGCGGATCAACATAAACAGAAGTAACCACCTGTGTATTTTGTGCCAGTGTAACAGGATTTATCAAAGGAATGTAGGTGGTAGCTATAATACAATAAGGGCTGTTAATATCTGCCCTGTCATAATCATAAGCATTTTTAATGTTGGCGATCCTGAACAGTTCGCCTTCCATTGTTCCTACAAAGAGATAGTTGGCATCTGATGACATGCCCATGGATTGAGCCTGGCCATCGAAGCCTGATTTAGCTTTATTGGTAATGACAAACCATTCCGGTACTCCGCCAAAATCAAGCACGTCGAATGTCATCCAAATGGCATTTTCTGTTCCCAGGAAGTACTTGGTAGAGATAATATCCTTCACACGGATGGTTTCACCGGAGTCCAGCACTGCAGGGAGTATATATTCGAAGGGATAGCCTCTGTTACCACTGCTGACCATAACTTCTGCTCCGGAAGCGAGTTCCACATGGGTGGTGAAATCAACAGAGTCGCGGCTGTATTCGTTTTCAAAGTTTTCCCAATATAGGCATGGTGTGATGTAAGCATCGGTAGGTACCTGGATACCGCTGGAGAGGAAGGTGTTGGAAAAGTTTTCGCCTTCATCTTCTGACCTTCTGAAATTCTCTCCCGGTGTTTGTGTGTAAATGAAAACAAGCGGATCGATGATGGAAACGAAACAATCACCGCCATTTCCCCCACTGGGGTTGGTAAAGTCGGCCCATATCTGTGTGCCATTTTGAGCGCTGGCAGGGTTGCCATGTCCATTGACGTATTGGGTGCCGGCTCCATGCGCGCCACCAATAACTCGTTTTAGCTCCCCACCGTACCCAACGGTAGCAAACTGTGAAGTGTTATAAGTTTTGTTCCGGGTGATAAATTCGGAATATTGTGAGTTGATACTTCCTTCGGAGATGCCACCATCATGGCCTATAAAAATCTGATTTGAAACACCCGGCCGGAAAGTGTAGATGTGATGGTTGCTATGTATAAAGGATGGGAATATCTGGGGTGGTATTAATCCTGAAGACTTCTGTGCCCATTCGAAGTATCCTGTTTCATAGATCTTGCGTCCTTCCCACATATCAATACCACCTAAGAGGATCCTGTCGGGGTCCTCGGGGAAAACAGCAATAACATTGTCATAAAGGCCCTGTCCCTGGCTTGTATTGTTGTCGGGAGAAAAGAAATTAAGGTTTTGGCTTCCGCCCGGAGCAATGATCCTCCAGTGAACACCTCTGTCGTCAGACCTGTAAACATTGATCAGTCCGCCCCCGTCGTTGATTACCGTTGCATAAAGAATATCAGGATTGCCCGGTGCAATTGCGAATTCAGTACGGCCAACATTTTCATAAGGCAGGTTGAAGGTGTCAGAAGAATGCAATACGAATTGGTTAGGATGTCCGTTATCAGAGATATATGCTAATCCATTAACCGATACTGCAGTAATTCCGTCTGAACCAATTTTTACATCGCAGGATGGGCCGATCAGGAAAGCAGTATCGCCTACCCTGGCAATATTCCAGGTAAGGCCTGCATCAGAGCTGTACCAAACCCCTTTGTTTGTAGATGCCCATACTACATCATTGTTAGGATTAACTGCCAGCCGATTGATTTAAGCAAAAGCAACAGTATCATCATTCGCAACCGGGGCTGTGGCAGACAATAATGAAAAATTATCACCATCAGTGGATTTATATATCCCTGTCCCAACAAAGGCACCATTGTAGTTGAAGTCCTGGAAGATGGAGTAATCCTGGACGGTAAACCCTTCTCCGGTTCCCACATAGACGGTTCCATCAGAACCTTGTGCCATGCAGGATACATTCAGGTTATTTCCTTCACCATTTATCTTAACCCAGGTGAGGCCTACGTTGGTTGATTTATACAGGCCACCGCTGACAGCACCGGCAATGATCGTGTAGGATGTTTCATCAGTATTGTCAAAAATGAACGCCCTGGTCCTTCCGCCAACATTGTCGGGCCCCAGAAATGACCACGTAATGTCATCACGGTTGGCATTCTGGACGGCAATATTTTCAGCTTGGATCCTGGCATTGATGACATCAGACGGATCAATGACGCCGGTAACCTGGTTGTTACGAAGCTTTGCCAGATATTGCTCCGAAGAAATAGTTTCTACACCTTCATCATCACCAAGAGGGATAAAAAAGTCAGGGTAAGAAGAGGTAGCAGAAATGAGAAATGCTCCCAGGCAAATAACTAACGTAACAAGACTTAATGGTAAAATTTTATTTTTCATGTTAGTCAAATTTGATTTTTGGTTTTAACGGAATATTAATTTTATGTTAGTGCAATAACAATGATTGATGCCACTAAGTTAAACCTTTTTTAAAAAGGTGCAAACCTGCGTTACTTAAAAGTATTAACAAATATAGGTTAAATTATTTTAAGCAATTAAATAACAAAATTAAAAGATTCTGATAAAAAAGCAAGTTTAATCAAGTTATCGGCAGGCATAAATCAGATAACGGCAAACCGGAAAGAAAGTATTTTTTATTGTAATTTTGCATAGACATTATCAATCCAATAACTAAAATGCCTAAAAATGAAAGCCTTAACAAATTCGGTTCTGCTTGCCTGTATCACCATATTTATTATTTTTTCTCCTGCACAGCTTTTTGCGCAGGATGAGGTTGCTGATACAGCTTATATTTTTGAAATTATTGTTGAAAACCCGGTAACTTCAGTTAAAGATCAGCACCGTTCGGGTACCTGCTGGGCATTTGGCGCAGTTTCTTTCCTCGAAGCGGAAGTACTGCGGATCACAGAAAAAGAAACCGATCTGTCAGAGATGTTCATTGTGCGAAATACTTATGCTGATAAGGCCCTGAAGTATGTCAGGCTCCACGGCAGGTCAAACTTTGGCGCGGGCGGCCAGGCCCACGATGTAACAAATGTGATAGCGGAATACGGCATCGTACCTGAAACGGTGTATGCAGGCCTTGAAATAGGGGAGGAGAAGCATAATCATGGAGAGATGGATGCTGTATTGAAGGCTTTCCTTGATGCTGTGATCAAGAAACGTGGCGGAAAGCTTAGCCCTAAATGGTTCGAAGCTTATAGTGCCATACTGGATGTTTACCTCGGGCATGTTCCTGCTTCCTTTGAATATGAGGGAGTGGATGTTAGCCCCCTTGGCTATGCATCTGCACTTGAGATAGACCCGGAAAATTATATTGAACTGACCTCATATTCCATTTACCCGTATTATGAATCGGTGAACCTTGAGATTCCCGACAACTGGTCCGATGATCTCTATTATAACCTTCCGGTAGATGAACTGATGGAGGTGATCGATAATGCATTGGAAAATGGTTATACAGTGTGCTGGGACGGGGATGTGAGCGATCGCGGTTTCTCACACAGGAACGGCATTGCCATCCTGCCCGAAAAGAAAGTGGAAAGCCTCAGCGGAACTGAACGTGAACGCTGGGAAGAGCTTACTGAGACGGAGAAAGGTAAAGAACTGTATGTCTTTGAAAAACCGGGTGATGAGAAAGAAGTCGATCAGGAAATGCGCCAGGAGCACTTCGATAATTATACGTCAACCGATGACCACCTGATGCACCTGACCGGTATAGTGGAAGATCAAAACGGCACCATGTATTATATCACCAAAAACAGCTGGGATGACGACAGCAACGACAAGGGAGGGTATCTCTATATGTCAGAGTCTTATCTGAGGCTTAATACCCTGGCGATCATGATACATAAGGATGCTTTGCCAAAGAAACTGGCTGAAAAGTTAGGTTTATAAAGTACTTGGAGTACTTGAAATACTTGAAGTACTTGGAGTACTTGGAGTTGGTTGAATTGGTTGAGTTGGTTGAACTGGTTGAATTGGTTGGCAAACAGCCCACCGCCTTACTGCCTACCGTCTACTACTTCTGATTTCTGCTATCTGATTTCAGATCCTCTTTATGCTCGCTGCCGGCAGCCACCCCGCACTTCCGTTTGTAATCTTAATATTGCACCACTCATTGATCTCTTCAAGAATGAAAACCTTTGTGCCTTCATGGATCACAAAAAGATCTTTTCCCAGTTGATTGGGAGAGGATTTAACGGTGATGGTAGGGTCGAAGACGATGGCTTCGAGGTGCTTGCTCTGAATGTCGTACCTGGTGTATGTCATCGAAAAGCCGGCTATGCTGAATAGGATGAAAAATATCCCGGACCAGAATGCGAATTTTCGCATGAGGATATTCCGTGACAGGAAGAAAATGCCTGCACACAGAATAAGCAGCACAAAAATGCTGATGCTTGCAATAGTCCAGGTATATAAGTTAAAACTGTTGCGCAGTGATTTCCACCAACGGATATAAAAGATCTCCGGCACCGGTTCAATCTTGTCAGGTATCATACTGTTGGCAATATTCAGATTGAAATCGATATCGGCATCAGCGGGTGCGAGTACTTTCGCCCGTTCATAGTTGAGTATGGCAGCAGGCAGCATGTTAATATTGAAATAAGCATTCCCCAGGTTGTAATACAATTGGGCTGATTCAAAACCCTGGTCCAGGACTGCCTCATAATTGCTGATGGCCTCGGTGTACATCTCCCTGTTATAAGCTGAATCACCTTGTGTGATAAGGTCTTGCTGCCCCAGTAGTGAAATGGAGAATAATATTGCGCCAACTATGCTTATGATCTTTCTCATATAAACTCAGGATTTAAGTTCACCTTCGATCCGGCTGATGAACATAATAGCTTCCTTATAGATCTCATTCATCAAATCTGTGCTTTTGCCGGGTGCAAACCGTGCAAACTCGCATTTGTTCAACACTTCAATGAATGTATTGATGCTTTCTTCGCTAACCTCTTTTGCCGACAATCTTTCCCGCACCGTGTCCATGGAAAGGTCTGACAATGGGATATTGAACTTATCGCTGAGGTATCCCCACAATGCCCGGGATACTTCAGTATAAAAGGCTTCACGTTCTTGTGCCTTGAGGAACTCGTTGGCCTTTTTGAGGTTTTTCCTGGCTACCCTGGTGGCCTTGCGGTTCCTGACAAGTGCCACGTTGCTCCGCTTTTTGCGGTTGCTGATCAACAAAAGAGACAGCAATGCCAGGATGACGGCCGGTGCAGCCAGCAGCATAAAATACAGTGGCGAGGCAAAGAGATAATATCCCCTGGCTGATAGCGGAAAATTTCCTGTCTTTATGTATCTGATATCCTGTCCCAGGTACATGATATCTTCCTGTGCAACACCGCTGTAGCTTACAGAAGATGTTTGCTGGTCCCCTTTCTCCACCTGTATATGAAATACTTCTGTCAACAGGCTTTTATATTGCCCGGCGGCAGGGTCAAAATAGCTCAGTTCTATCGGGCCGACAACAAAATCTCCGGCACTGCGGGGAATGGCAAGGAATTCAAAGGTCCGGCTTCCGGAAACACCTGTTTTCGTGGTCCTGATATTTTTAGATATCTTGGGTTCATATGCTTCAAAATCAGGAGGCCAGTTTATATCCGGTGTGTTAATAAGTTCAAGGTTTCCACTGCCCGATATCACCACCCTGACCGTTACGGCATCATTTACTGTGAGCTCATTATTGTCGATCGTAGCCTGAAAGTTGAACCTGCCGACAGCACCGCTGAAACCGGCTGGTTTTTTATCAATTGGCAGGGGCTTTATATTTAATACGATGGGATTTGATTCCATCTCGATCCGGACATTCTGGTACTGATTATTGAAGAAAGGATCATCAAAGAAACTGTCGAAGAATGGATCACGCACTTTACGGTTTCCCTGTGTACGGACCTGGGCGGTGCATTTTAATTTTTTGGGGGTAATGGTGATCTTTCCTGATTTTTGCGGGAATAGTGCCACCCGGTATAGTATGCCGGTCAGGTATTCACGGCCATTGATGATCTCCTTCTCGGGTTGGATCTGCTGCTTGCTGTCTGTGAGGTTGGTTGACCAGAAGCCGGGGAATGAGGCCAGATTCTCAATGTCAATGTCAGAGATCGGTACATTGGCTGTATATATCTTATAGGTGACGATAAGCTGTTCGCCCTGGTAAGGGTTATTAGTACTGACAAAAGCCTTGAGGAAAACATCATCACCTGTATCAACCTGCCCTGAGGCCTGGCCGGTGTTGCCTGATGCATCTGTTCCTTGTTGGTTTTTTGGGACAGAGGCGGGTGGCGCATTGCCTTTAATGACTTCAATACTTAAAGGGTTAGAACTGATGGTTTTTCCGTCGATCTCAATGGAGGCGGCTGAAATCTTAAACTTGCCTTCCTTGAATGCCTGTAGATAGTACACATAGCTAACCGTGATGGATTGGGACATCTTCCCGTTGA
>Ga0164313_10006797_pt1 | contig 10058 bp, 7 predicted proteins | sample GuaBasSedimGuay4_FD_113735 | JGI IMG/M metagenome (GOLD analysis project Ga0164313, IMG submission 113735) | Subseafloor sediment microbial communities from Guaymas Basin, Gulf of California, Mexico - Guay4, Core 4569-4, 0-3 cm | ecosystem: Environmental > Aquatic > Marine > Hydrothermal vents >...
CATCAAACGGGGCAGGTTGTAACGGTCGCAGGAGGTATGGAAGGCCGGTTGATTTCATGACAGAGCACAGAGCACAGAGCACAGAGCGGAGTCGGGATGGTCAAGCTGTGAATTGTCAACTATGGATCCTCTGGCAGGAACGTCGTGTCAATGCGTCATGGGCAGGTCCGGCGCAACCTCATGATTGACGTCGACCTGTTGCGGGCGCAGACTCCGGGTGTCAAGAAGGTGACGCATTTCAACAACGCCGGCGCGGCGTTGATGCCGACCCCAGTTATTGATGCGATCCAGGACTACTTCGAGAGTGAAATCCTCTACGGTGGATACGAGACGCATCGCAAGCGTGCGAACCAGATCGAGGCGGCGTACCAGTCCCTTTCGGAGCTCATCGGTGCCGACCGGTCGGAGGTTGCGCTTGCGGACAATGCCACACGGGCGTGGGATGTGCTGTTCTATGCACTCGGCCTTGGCAAGGGTGATCGAATCGTTACCACATCCTCGGAGTACGTCTCGAACTGGGCGGCGTATCTCCATGTCCGGGATCGTGACGGCGTCATTGTTGATGTGGCACCCGATACGCGTGACGGAGATGTGGATGTAGACGCTCTGGACGCAATGGTGCAAGAGCGCCAAACTGCTCTGATCACCCTCAACCACATGCCGACAAATGGAGGACTCGTCAATCCGGCGGCTGCCGTTGGCGAGGTGGCATCGCGCCACGGAGTGGCGTACCTGCTCGATGCATGCCAGACCGTCGGGCAGATTCCGATCGATGTCGCCGAGATCGGGTGCGACATGCTCACGGGCACTTCGCGCAAGTATCTTCGCGGACCGCGCGGAGTCGGATTTCTCTATGTCAAAGAGGCGTTCCTTGAACGATTGGACCCCGTGTTCGTCGAGGTTGAGAACGCACCTGTTGTTCTTGAGGATTCTTTCACCCTTGCCGGAGGTGCTCACAGGTTCGAGACCTGGGAGAAGTCGTATGCGAATGTCGCAGGGTTCGGCGCCGCGGTCGACTACGCCATGGACATAGGCATCGCTCAGATGTGGGAACGGATTCAGGGCCTTGCGTCAACGATGCGCCACCAGTTGTCGATGATCGATGGAGTGACCGTGCACGATCGTGGACGGACAAGAGGAGGCATTGTGACGTTCAGTGTCGATAGCCGCCAGACACTCGAGGTACGCGAGTTGCTCGCCGAACGGTCGATTAACGTGTCAGTGTCAACACCCTTTTCTGCTCCATACGACATGCGCTCGCGCGGTATCGAAGGCCTGGTGCGGGCGTCGGTTCATGCTTACAACACCGATGACGAGGTCGATGATCTCATCAGTGCGATCCAGATCCTTGCCTGACCCTTTAAAGAGTGTGTCAGCTGACCATGTATGCGCCCCATAGGGCGGCTGCGATGAAGATGCCAGCGACGATGGTGATGCTGGCTGCGACGGTGATGGCAATTGTTCTACCGGTGATGTTGATAGTGATGTGATTGGTCTGATCAGAATGGTGGAGCGGGAACCTCTTGTTTGCCGTCAGGATGAATCCACCGCTTGTGAGCGATCATCGCCACGATGAACAGTGCAAGGTTGATGAAGGGGACGAAACTCTGAAGATGGATGACCGGTGACCGGGAGAATACGAAGAGAACACAAACTCCAGAAACGTTCTGACATCTGACATCTGGTATCTGGTATCTGGTATCTGGTATCTGGTATCTGGCATCTGACAGCTGACAACCGCTATCTCGGGAAGGGGAGCCCGGCGATGAAGGCATCGAGGACAGCTTGCGTCGCATCTATAGGGACCACATAGGCCCTTCCATCGTTCCCCTTGAAGTTCTTCACAGGCAAGGTCATATTGTCGATGTCGCGGCTGTTCATCGATAGTGCTTCCTTGCCGAGCGTCGCCATGAGCGCTATCGAGACACCTTCGTCGGCCGTTATCTGGTCGGCGAAGGTTGGGAGAAATGTGGGAAGGTTGAATGCGCTTCTGGGCGACGTTGCCTGGTCGAACAGGGCGATCAGTACTTCTTGCTGACGTCCCGTTCTTGAGATATCGCCGCCGCCGGTGCTCTGCCACTCACCGTCTTTGAGGATCTGATACTTGCGGGACCGCGAGTATGCAACGGCCTGCTCACCGTCGAGAGTGTGCGTTCCTGCGTCAATCTCGAACCCAGACTTCAAGTCCCTCCCCGGGTACTCGAAATCGAGAGTCACGCCTCCGAGGGAATCAACAACCTTGCCAACACCGGCGAAGTCGATCTCGGCATAGTGATGGATCGGTACTCCGGTCTCAGATTGAACGGTGTCGATGAGAAGTTCCGGACCGCCGAACACATACGAAGCATTGATCCGGTTGGTGCCGAATCCGGGGATATTGGACTTCAGGTCACGCGGGATGGAGAGCATCTGGATGCCTTCACCAGGGACAAGGTGTGCCACCATGATGACGTCCGTACGTCTGCCGGAGAAGTCACCGAAGTTGTCCTCCCAGTCGTCAGGAAGTGTGGAGCGATCATCGACGCCGACAATGAGGAAGTTGATTGGATCCCCGGAACTCGTCGCAACAGGAGTGAGGGTTGTGAGCTCATCCTGAGCGATTCGGTCGATCCTGCTCTCCGTGTATCGGAGATAGCCGTACCCGGCGAACACGCCAATGACGAGCAACCCCAAAAGGACGAGGAGCGCCTTTTTGGCGAACCCTGCCTTCTTCTTTGCCGGCTGGGGCGGTTGCGCGGGTGGAACGCCCGGTATCTCTGGGAAGGTCTCTGTCACTGATGCCATAACTCCGCGAGGGTAGGAGAAGAACCCTGATAGTCGACCCACGGAGAGGCGCCGTGGTCATGATGGCCCGCCGTGCGAGTACGCTCAGGGCATGTCGAAGAAGATCCACTCTCAGGACGTAACAATTGGACCAGCAAGGGCGGGGGCGCGGGCGATGCTTCGCGCCGTCGGGCTTGGCGAGGACGACTTTGCTCGATCCCAGATCGGCGTTGTGTCAGCGGGCAATGAGGTCACGCCCTGCAACGTGACCGGTCCGAAGCTCGCTGGTTTTGCCAAGATTGGAGTTCGTGCTGCCGGCGCTGTTGGCCTCGAGTTCACAACGATCGCAGTCTCTGATGGCATCTCAATGGGCCACGAAGGCATGCGCGCGTCGCTCGTCTCGCGCGAAGTGATCGCTGACTCTGTCGAACTCATGATGCACGGGGAGCGCTTCGATGGCATGGTCTCGATCGCTGGATGCGACAAGTCTCTTCCGGGGATGCTGATGGCTGCAGCGCGCCACAATCTGCCTTCCGTGTTTCTCTACGGCGGGTCCTCATTGCCAGGCAGGGTCGATGGCGTTGACATCTCGATCGTTGATGTATTCGAGGGCATTGGAGGGCACTCCCAGGGGACTGTCAGCGATGCGCAGCTACTGAAGATCGAACAGAACGCTTGTCCCGGAGCGGGTTCGTGCGCAGGGATGTTCACAGCCAACACCATGGCATCGGTTGGAGAGGCGATCGGCATGTCCCTTCCAGGATCAGCCTCCGTGCCTGCGGTCGACTCCAGACTTGACGACTATGCGCGCAAGTCCGGGGAAGCGGTTGTTGCCCTGCTCGAAGCGGACATCCGTCCTCGTGACATCATGACCCGCAAGGCGTTCGAGAACGCGATCACCACTGTCATGGCACTCGGAGGCTCAACAAACGCTGTTCTGCACCTGATGGCAATCGCTCACGAAGCTCGTGTTGACATCACACTGGAGGACTTCGACGAGATCTCTCGCAGGACGCCGCACATCGGTGACATGAAGCCGTTCGGCAGGTACCACATGGTTGACCTCGATCGAATCGGCGGTGTTCCGGTGGTCCTCAAGACACTGCTCGACGCAGGATTGCTTCATGGCGACGTGATGACGGTTACACGCAAGACCATGGCTGAGAACCTTGAGGATGTCATCGTGCCACGTGACCAGGATGTCGTGCTCCCTGTCGACGACCCGATCGCAGCGCACGGCGGTATCGCCATCTTGCGTGGCTCAATAGCGCCAGGGGGTGCTGTGGTCAAGATCGCAGGTATCGACCTTGATGTCTTCGAAGGAACCGCACGGGTCTTCAACGACGAGCAACACGCACTTGAGGCGCTGTGGGATCATCAGTTGAATCCCAACGACGTTGTCATCATCCGTTACGAGGGCCCCAAGGGCGGCCCTGGGATGAGGGAGATGCTTGCCATTACTGCCGCCATCAAGGGCGCTGGTCTTGGTGATTCCGTCCTGCTGATCACCGATGGAAGATTCTCTGGAGGCACCACCGGGTTATGCATCGGCCACGTTGCCCCCGAAGCTGCTCACGGAGGGCCCATTGGCCTCATCGAAGAGGGCGATACGATCAGGGTGGACATTCCGAACCGCTCAATCGACGTTCTCGTTGATGACGAAACGCTCGAATCCCGGCGCCAGGCATGGGAGCCACATCCGCCCCGTTACACAACCGGTGCGCTCGCCAAGTATGCGAAGCTCGTGGGATCTGCCGAGTCCGGCGCGGTATTGGATTAGAAGAAGCCTTCAGCCGTCAGCTATCAGCAAGCGGCAGTACTCAGCGCTCGGTATCTGGTACCTGGAAGTTGAGCGGATGCGTGTCTCAGCTGCTGAGATCACAGTCACCAGACCGGGACGCGGGCCGCAGCGCTTGAGGGCTCTGGCCGATAGCTGACGGCTGACGGCTGACGGCTGTCTTCAGGCTGTCCTGGCTCCTGGCCAGCAGCGGGTGCAGAATGCCCCCCATTCGCCGTACCGTGGGTCGTGCGTGAGTTGTGTGCCACAGCCTGAACACACCGATTGAACGAAGTTGTCGGCGACTCGCCCGTGTGGGCCGTCCTGGGACAGCAGTTCTGATACGAGAATCGTGTTGGATCGACCAGTGGGCATGTCCCGAAGGTACAACTCGAACCTCTATACCGACCAGCTCAGGTGTTCTCAGGGTCCGGGGCGGGGCCGATAATCGCATCAACAGACTCCATGACCTCGTCGATCGTTGCATGTCGTCCTGTGTCGAGTTTCGAGTACACGAGGTTGTCTCCGACCAGGACCTCAAATGCCCCACCTTTGGACGGGATGAGCGTGATGTCGTCGATCTCGTGCTCGTACTTGCCGAGGATCGCTTGAACCATGCTCACGGCACGGTCGGTATAGCTTCAGGCTGCGCAGTATTCAATGGATAGATGCATGGGACGGATAGTAGCCAACGCCCTGCTGTTCCGAACGACTACCTGTAGAGGTACTTGGTACTCGGTACTTGGACGGAACGCGACGCCGCTACGGGCCCTTTCGTGTTCAAGCTTTCGTAGTCCGTACACCGTAATCCGTAATCCGTTCGATCTACGTTGTACGTTGTACGTTGTACTTTCTTCTCAATCAACCCAGGTTGCAAGTGACCGGTCGACCTCGACAGGTTCTCCGTCGACGTAGGTCTCGAGAACAGCGGCATCGTGGACCTCCTGGGCGGAGGCTGTCGTTGGATCAACATCGAGCACGACGAGGTCCGCCGGGCTCCCTACTGATAGGGGTTCTGGTTCGCGCAAGGCGGCTGCTGCGCCGGACGCGAACAGGTCAAGTGCTTCCGTGCCGCTGAGGCGCTCGGCTGGTGTGATTCCATACCGGTCCATTGCTGCCGCGATCCCCCATAACGGATGGGGCGGCTCGACAGGGCTGTCGGATGATCCGGCCAACGGGACACCGGATTCGAGCAGCGACCGGAATGGGTAGACCCATCCGAGACGATCAACGCCGACTCGTTGGCCGATCCACTCCGACTCGGATGCAAGGAACGCTGGTTGCACCGACGCCGTGACACCCAGGCGAGCGAATCGTTTGCTCTGGTCAGGGTCGATTACAGAGACGTGTTCCATTCGAAGGTCGGCCGGGTTGGCGCCTTCAGCAATCAGTTCCTCGAACAGGTCCAGGACACCGGATACGGCCCTGTCCCCGATCGCATGAATCGCGACCATGCCACCGAGAGCAAGGCTGTGGCGAGCGACTATCGCATCGCCTGGCGTCAGTCGGTATGTACCGGTTGTGTCGACGTCGGAGAATGCGTTGCACATGGCCGCTGTGTGCCCTCCGAGGCTGCCGTCTGCGAAGCGCTTGACACCGATCCAGTCCAGTCGTTTGCCGACGCCCCTGATCGTTCGTGCAGCGTGATCGAGTTGAGCCGGCGTGTCGGCGATTGCGAACCCGTGCACTTTGATGGGTAGGTCCTGTGCAACTTCGCGCCAGAGTTCCACCTCCGCAGCGAGCTTCTCTGACGGCGATTCGCCGTAGCCGATCATCGCTCCGATCGATGTGAGACCAAGCCCGGCGAGACGCTTGAGACCATCGAGGAGATCGTCAGGTGCGAGGCTTCCGCCACGGGCAAGTGCGCCGGATATCAGGCCAACGGCGGTCTCTCTCAGTACACCGGTCGGGTATCCGTTGGCATCCCTGTCGATGATGCCGCCGTCCGGGTTGGGTGTCGCGTCCGTGATGTCTGACGCTTCGAGTGCCTTCGAGTTGGCGACGGCGACATGGCCGCAGTAGCGGTAGATGACAACAGGGCGGTCCGAGATCGCAGCGTCGAGGTCCGTACGGGTCGGGAGCCTTCGTTGGGCAAGGCTCTCGTCATCGAAACGAGTTGCCACGACGGGAGACCCTGGCCGAAGGGTGCGAGCATGTGCAACGATGCGGTCCTGGAGATCTTCTATCGTCAGTGCGGATTTCAGAGAACAGCCACGTAGAAGCGCGGCGTATGGAACGGCGTGGATATGGGCGTCGCGCAGGCCAGCAATGAGCGTTCCCCCGACGAAGGTGTCCTTCACATGATGCCCTTGGTGGAGGTCTGCGTGAGAACCGATCGCTACGACACGACCGTTGTCGATGCGTATGGCATTGCCCGTTGCTCCGGATGGAGATATGACCCTGTCGGCGGTGATAACCCGAATCACGGCTGGACGAGGTCCGCCGGCATCCAGGCTTCGATGATTGAACGGATCTGGTCCTGTAGATGTCCGTTGGTGGAAACCACGAGCCCCATGGAGGGCGTGGATTGCCGTCCGAAGGGGTCCGTCACCATGCCCCCCGCTTCGCGCACCAGAACCATGCCTGCAGCGCCGTCCCAGGGTGCGATGCCGAGTTCCCAATACGCGTCGTATCGGCCCGCTGCGACCCAGGCGAGGTCGAGAGCGGCTGACCCCATGCGGCGCAGACCGTTGACCTCCCTGAGCATCTCGCGTACGACAATCGAGAGAGATTCTGCACGAACGTCGTGGTCGTAGGGGAAGCCGGTTGCGACAATTGACCGATTGATATCTGTGGTATCGGACACAGATATCACATGGCCGTTGAGCCGGGCCCCGCCCCCATCGAACGCGGTGAACAGTTCATCCCTGAGCGGGTCATAGACAACCCCGACAAGGCCCTTTGTGCCGTCGTAGAGCGCAATCGACACGGAGACATGGGGGATACCGTGAATGAAATTGACAGTGCCATCGAGGGGATCGATGATCCAGTGTCGTCCTGGGTGGACGGTGCCACCACCCTCTTCTGCGAGCACACCGTCGTCGGGCCTGGCGCTTGCGATCAGATCGACGATCGCCTCTTCTGCCGCCCGGTCGACGGCGGTCACCGGGTCGAACTTGCCCTTGTACTCAGGATCGGGCGATGCTCCAAAGTAGGTTGTGATGATTTCAGCCCCCGCCCGGGCAGCTGTGATTGCGACATGAAGATCGTCCATGAGGTAGATAATATCGCTGTTCGGGATGCCCGCAATCCGATTGCGCAATGTGGTCCTATGCTCCCGACTCATGGTTCCCATTGCCCTCATCGCTCTGAGCTCGCTCCTCATGTGGGCAGCGTTTCCTCCGCTCGGGATAGCTCCGCTCGCGTTCGTTGCACCGGTGCCGTTTTTCCTGGCAATCCGAATGGTCGAAAAGCCATCACATGCGATCATCGCCGGGTTCGCGTGGGGAGCGGTGTTCTTTAGTTTGCTGCTCTCCTGGATCATCGTTCTGGGTTTCGTAGCGTTCTTCCCCCTCGTGGTCCTGATGGCAACGTTCTCGGCTGTCTATGGATTCGCCGTGTGGACGTTCCGGCTGTGGCCGGCATGGCGGTGGTGGCTGATCGCCGTAGGTAGCTGGGTTGTGATGGAGTGGATCAGAGGTCGTTTCCCCTTCGGCGGATTCCCGTGGGGTGATATCGGCTATCCAGCGGCAAGCCTTCCCGGGGCTTCAGGGTCTGTGCAGTGGATCGGCCCTGCTGGCTGGACGGTCCTCGTCGTTGGTGTCGCTGCGGGCATTGCTCTCGTGATCGAGTCCCACAAGGAGTGGCGGCTGTTCGTTGATCCTGCGGTCGTCACGGCTCTGCTCATCGTTGGAGGATTCCTGTTCGCACCTTCGCCTGGTGCACAGGTCTGGCGGACCGCCATCGTTCAAGGATCCTCACCTTGTCCCCAGGTACGATGTCAGAACGAGAATCAGCGGATCTACGAAAGCCACCTTGAGTTGACGAGAACGATTCCCGCGGGTTCGGTCGAGTTGGTGGTGTGGCCGGAGAACTCGACCGGGACGCCGTTTGAACCCGAGGAGAACGACGCGGTCCGGAGGGAGATCATCGAGGAGGCTCGTCGGCTTGAGGCGTACATCTTGATCTCTGGTACCAGGATCGTCGGGACTGATGAGTTCCTCAATGTGAATGTCCTCTACTCACCAGAGGGAGTGAAGGTCGGCGAATACCGAAAGCGTCATCCTGTCCCCTTCGGAGAGTACGTGCCATTGCGGGGGCTCCTCAATTTCATCCCGCAGCTCGATCAGGTTCCCCGCGACATGATCAGAGGGACCGAGGCAGTCGTATTCCCGACGGAGTTCGGTGTGGTGGGTTCAGCAATATCGTTTGAAGGATCCTTCGCCCGGAGCATGAGGTCCATCGCCCAGGCCGGTGCGGAGATCGTGGCTGTTTCGACGAACACATCGAGCTACGGCATCTCAGCTGCATCGGACCAGGCCATTGGCATGGTCAAGGTCAATGCTGCGGCAATCGGGCTCGATACTGCGTATGCATCGATTACAGGGAAGTCGACTTTCATCTCCGCCGATGGGTCGAATGGTCCCAAGACCGATCTCCTGGAACGAACGGTCCTCTACGGCAGTCTCCAGTTCACTGGAGGTGGCAGGACCCTCTGGGTGCGATTCGGCGACTGGCTGGCTTTCCTCGCCATGGCGGGGTTGGTGGCTGCGATCGCCCTGCCCGGGTCCCGAGCCAAAGAAGACACTCACTACAGCATGTTTGGAAGCTGAGGGCGGCTGTCGGCTTTCCGCTTTCCGCGAAGAATCGCGCACCGTATGTCCTGTAACACCACTTCTGGATTCTGGCGGTAAGCGGACGGCGGATGGCGGATTGCTGAATACTGCTTTTGCTTGTTTCTAGGAAAGGCAACTAGACTCGGACGGTCGAAAATTCTCGGTTGCTTATCCGGCTATGGGCTGGGCACCGGATTGCTGCGCTATATGACTGAAGAAAGGTTCACACTACATGTCTGACATTCTCAAGGCGTCGAGGCCCAAGGGTCGCTCTCGCCGTCCAAAGACGTATGACGAGGATCGCACCTGCGCGACCACTGACTGCGACACGAAACTCTCGCGGTACAACCGTGCCGAATTCTGTCATACGCATCGCCCCGTTCGGTACCCGCGACTGCGCGGCGTGCTCAACGTAGAGGAATAGATCGGAAGTCAGATACCAGAGTCCGGATACCGGACACCAGAATCCAGAATGGCTGGCACCCACGGGTGCCAGCCATTCTTGTGTGAGAGCACAGCTCGCTATCCGGCTCTTCGGAAATGGGTGGGGTTGTGACACGACGGTTCAGCACTGCAGGTCCTTCGGTTGGAACGCCGCCTTGCCGATCTCAGTCCGAAGCCGATTCGCGGGTCCAACTTCCACGCCAGTGGCTGTGACAGACATCAACGGCGTATGCGTGTATGTGTTCGATACGGGTGTTCAACGTCTCCGTCCCCCTTTTCAAGGGGGACTGCTGAGGAGC